>OKIT01000001.1_pt1 | contig 105859 bp, 98 predicted proteins | sample 1612981 | NCBI WGS metagenome assembly OKIT01 (sample SAMN04436827, study PRJEB24849) | human gut metagenome | biome: human gut; feature: NICU; material: stool | host: Homo sapiens | place: USA: Saint Louis, MO | collected 2011-06-23
ACCTTCCTGTTTATCTCGCCGCTGCTGTTTGCCGTCCATGCGGTGCTGGCGGCCACTATGGCGACGGTGATGTATATCTGCGGCGTGGTAGGCAACTTTGGCGGCGGCCTGCTCGACCAGTTCCTGCCGCAAAACTGGATCCCGATGTTCCACAACCACGCGTCGATGATGTTTATCCAGATTGGCGTTGGCGTGTGCTTCACCGCACTCTACTTCGTCATTTTCCGCACGTTGATTCTGCGCCTGAACCTCAAAACGCCGGGCCGTGAAGAGAGTGAAATTAAGCTCTACAGCAAAGCGGATTACCAGGCCGCACGCGGTAAAACCAGCGCCGCCGGAGCAGCGGACACCAAACTGGGCCAGGCCGCCGGCTTCCTGCAGGCGCTGGGCGGAGCGGGCAATATCGAAAGCATCAATAACTGCGCCACCCGGCTGCGCATTGCGCTGGTCGATATGGCGAAGACCCAAAGCGACGACGTCTTTAAAGCGCTGGGCGCCCACGGCGTAGTCCGCCGCGGCAACGCAATTCAGGTCATCGTCGGCCTGCACGTTCCTCAGGTCCGCGACCAGCTGGAAACCCTGATAAAAGATTCTCTACAGACCGAACAAACCACCATGACGGAGGCAGTATCATGAAAAAATTCTCAGTTGTTATCGCAGGCGGCGGTAGTACCTTCACCCCGGGCATCGTGCTGATGCTGTTAGCGAACCAGGATCGCTTCCCGCTGCGGTCGCTGAAATTTTACGACAACGACGGCGCGCGTCAGGAGACCATCGCCGAGGCGTGCAAAGTCATTCTCAAAGAGCAGGCCCCGGAGATCGAGTTCAGCTACACCACCGACCCGCAGGCGGCGTTTACCGACGTCGATTTCGTGATGGCGCATATCCGCGTGGGCAAATACCCGATGCGTGAAAAAGATGAAAAAATTCCGCTGCGCCACGGCGTTCTGGGCCAGGAAACCTGCGGCCCAGGCGGGATCGCCTACGGTATGCGCTCCATTGGCGGCGTCCTGGAACTGGTGGACTATATGGAAAAATATTCACCAAACGCCTGGATGCTGAACTACTCCAACCCGGCGGCCATTGTGGCGGAAGCGACCCGCCGCCTGCGTCCGAACGCTAAAATTCTCAACATCTGTGATATGCCGATCGGTATTGAAGGTCGGATGGCGCAAATCGTCGGCCTTAAGGACCGTAAACAGATGCGCGTGCGCTACTACGGGCTGAACCACTTCGGCTGGTGGACCTCGATTGAAGATTTGCAGGGCAACGATCTGATGCCGAAACTGCGCGAACATGTCGCGAAATTCGGCTATGTGCCGCCATCAAACGATCCGCATACCGAAGCCAGCTGGAACGACACTTTCGCCAAGGCGAAAGACGTGCAGGCGTTGGATCCTGATACGATGCCGAATACCTATCTCAAGTATTATCTGTTCCCGGACTATGTGGTGGCGCACTCCAACCCGGAACGCACCCGCGCCAATGAGGTGATGGATCATCGTGAGAAAAACGTCTTTAGCGCCTGTCGGGCAATTATTGAGGCGGGTAAATCCTCCGCCGGCGATCTGGAAATTGACGAACACGCTTCCTACATCGTCGATCTGGCGGCGGCGATTGCCTTTAATACCCAGGAACGGATGCTGCTGATTGTGCCGAACAACGGCGCGATTCATAACTTTGACGCCGATGCGATGGTGGAAATTCCGTGCCTGGTGGGCCACAACGGACCGGAGCCGCTGACGGTTGGCGATATTCCGCACTTCCAGAAAGGGATGATGAGCCAGCAGGTCGCGGTGGAAAAACTGGTGGTGGATGCCTGGGAACAGCGCTCGTACCATAAGCTGTGGCAGGCCATCGCACTGTCGAAAACCGTACCGAGCGCATCGGTCGCCAAAGCGATTCTTGATGACCTGATCGCGGCCAACAAAGAGTACTGGCCGGAACTGCATTAATCCTGCTGACCGGCATCCATGGGGTGCCGGTCATTCATTTTTAACACCGCTGAGGGCGCATAGCCGAACCGGCGTTTAAACGCCTTGCTAAAATGAAAGGAGTCAAAGAAGTTCAGCATTTCCGCCACCTTACCCACCGTATTCCCCTCCTGCTTTAATAGCGACTGCGCCAGCTCAAGCTGGGCGTTAAGGTAATACTCCTTTGGCGTTTTGCCGGTATAACGCAAAAAGAGGCGCCGCAGCCACGGTTCGCTGCACTGCATAGCATCAGCCATATCGGCTACGCTCCAGCGTTTTTGCGGATTAGCGTGTAGAGCGGCAATAAGATTCTCCAGCTTTTGCAGTTGACGATCTTTGTTGCCATTTTCGGCAATCAGGCAAATCCATTGATAAATGATTTTCGTGAGGTAGGCTACGGCCAGGTTATTCTTTAGCGGATCGCGGTCAGCAATCAGTAAGGCCACTTCATTGAGTTCCTTATTAAAAATATCGGCGTGATAAATAGTGCCGATTTGTAATACCGGAATAGGCATCAGCGTAGTAGGAATAAATTCCATCCAGTATTGTTCCCAGACCAATCCGGCGCAGTGATAGGATTTGATCTCTATGGGTTTTAGAAATATGACGCAGTTACCGTTTAACGTTATTTCAGTATGGTCTTTAAGATATATTTTCCCGCACCCCTGGAGTGTATATATCGCCACCCACGAGTTGGCGATAAGCGGTTTCTTTTTATCGCGCGGCCAGCTAACCCGGTAGCTTTCATCGGCCAGGGTATGCCACAGCGAGAGCAGGGAAATCCCGCTTGAGATCACATTTTCTTCCAGAACTAACGGAATGTTATACGTAGTTTCGTTTTTTACATGCGAAATTTGTATTTTTCCATTCATTTTAATTTCCCATCGGCCAATGATGCCTGCAACCTGATGAGGTGAATTTAGCAAGAAATAGCCTTGCAGGGATACATTACATCTCGTTTTATATAAATCATCGCCTTACCTGGATAAAACGCTATACCTTTGTACCTAATAGCGCCGGGATATAATGACAAATAAGGGCTTAAAGATGAATACTATACAAATTTTGAGCTTTGTCGGTTTTACATTGCTGGTGGCTATCATTACCTGGTTCAAGGTAAGAAAAGCGGATACCGGTTCGCAGCAGGGCTATTTTCTTGCCGGCCGTTCGCTGAAAGCGCCAGTCATCGCCGCCTCGCTGATGTTAACCAACTTATCGACCGAACAGCTGGTAGGATTATCGGGCCAGGCTTACAAAAGCGGCATGTCGGTCATGGGCTGGGAAGTGACATCGGCGGTGACGCTAATCTTCCTGGCGCTGATCTTTCTTCCCCGTTATTTGCAGCGCGGTATCGCCACCATCCCGGACTTTCTGGAAGAGCGGTACGATAAAACGACCCGCATTATTATCGACTTCTGCTTTCTTATCGCCACCGGTATCTGCTTTTTACCCATCGTGCTTTACTCCGGCGCGCTGGCGCTAAATAGCCTGTTTCATATCGGTGAGTCGCTGGGGCTGACCCAGGGCGCCGCCATCTGGTTACTGGTCATTTTGCTCGGTCTGGCCGGGATTTTATACGCGGTGATCGGCGGTATGCGCGCAATGGCAATCGCTGATTCCATTAACGGAATTGGCCTGGTGATTGGCGGTCTGATGGTACCGATTTTTGGCCTGATGGCGATGGGGAAGGGGAGCTTTTTACAGGGCATAGAGCAGCTGACGACGGTACATGCGGAGAAGCTGAACTCCATTGGCGGCAGCACTGACCCCTTACCGATTGGCGCGGCGTTTACCGGCCTGATTCTGGTGAACACCTTCTACTGGTGTACTAATCAGGGGATAGTTCAGCGAACCCTGGCGTCAAAAAGCCTGGCGGAGGGGCAGAAAGGGGCGCTGCTGACGGCAGTTCTCAAGATGCTCGATCCGTTGATTCTGGTTCTTCCCGGTTTAATTGCCTTTCACCTCTACCAGGATCTGCCGAGCGCGGATATGGCCTATCCGACGCTGGTCAATAAGGTGATGCCGCTCCCGTTAGTTGGGTTCTTCGGCGCGGTACTGTTTGGCGCGGTTATTAGCACCTTTAACGGTTTTTTAAACAGCGCCAGTACCCTGTTCAGCATGGGGATTTACCGGCGCATCATTAATCAAAACGCACAGCCGGAACAGCTGGTGCGCATTGGGCGGAAATTTGGCCTTTTTATTGCGGTGATATCGGTGATTGTCGCGCCGTGGATCGCCAATGCGCCGCAGGGACTGTATAGCTGGATGAAGCAGCTCAACGGTATTTATAACGTGCCGCTGGTAACCATCATCATTATGGGCTTCTTCTTTCCGCGTATCCCGGCGATCGCCGCCAAAGTGGCGATGGGGCTGGGGATTGTTAGCTACATCACGATTAACTACCTGGTGAAGTTCGATTTCCATTTCCTCTACGTGCTTGCCTGCACGTTCTGCATCAACGTGGTAGTCATGCTGGTTATCGGCGTCATTAAGCCGCGGGCGACGCCGTTTAAATTCCATGATGCGTTTGCCGTTGATATGCAGCCGTACCGGCACGTGAAAATTGCTTCGGTGGGGATCTTGTTCGCGATGATCGGCGTTTACGCGGGCCTCGCCGAATTTGGCGGCTACGGCACTCGCTGGCTGGCGGCGGTGAGCTACGCCATTACCGCAGCGGTCGTTATCTATCTGATTTACAGCAGCTGGCGGGAACGCCGCTCCGCTCCAGCTTCCTATGCTATCGACGTTAAGGAAAAATCATGAGTCGTCCCAATTTCCTGTTTATTATGACCGATACCCAGGCGACCAATATGGTGGGCTGCTACAGCGGTAAACCGCTGAATACCCATAATATTGATCGTCTGGCCGCCGAAGGTATCCGCTTTAATTCCGCCTATACCTGCTCGCCGGTATGCACTCCGGCGCGTGCCGGACTGTTTACCGGAATCTACGCCAACCAGTCCGGCCCGTGGACCAATAACATCGCGCCGGGAAAAAACATCTCTACCATGGGGCGCTACTTTAAGGATGCAGGTTACCGCACCTGCTATATCGGCAAGTGGCATCTGGATGGTCACGACTACTTTGGTACCGGCGAGTGCCCGCCGGAGTGGGACGCTGACTACTGGTTCGACGGCGCAAATTACCTCGCGGAACTGACCAAGGAGGAGATCAGCCTGTGGCGCAATGGCCTGAACTCGGTTGAAGATTTACAGCGACACGGTATCGACGAAACCTTTACCTGGGCGCACCGCATCAGCAATCGGGCGGTAGACTTCCTGCATCAACCCGCGCGCGCCGACGAGCCGTTCCTGATGGTGGTGTCCTATGACGAGCCGCACCATCCGTTTACCTGCCCGGTGGAGTATCTGGAGAAGTATCAGGACTTTTATTACGACCTCGGGCCGAAGGCTCATGATTCGTTGAGCAATAAACCGGAACACCATCGGCTATGGTCGCAGGCGATGCCCTCACCGGTAGGCGAGGATGGGCGCTATCATCATCCGCTCTACTTTGCCTGCAACGACTTTGTTGATGACCAGATTGGTCGGGTGATCGATGCCTTAACCCCGGAACAGCGGGATAATACCTGGGTGATATACACCTCCGATCACGGTGAGATGATGGGCGCGCATAAGCTCATCAGCAAAGGCGCGGCGATGTATGACGACATTACCCGTATCCCGTTGATTATGCGCCCGCCGCAGGGCAAACCCGCGCAGGTCGACACACCGGTCAGCCATATCGACCTGCTGCCGACGATGATGGCGCTGGCGGGCATCGATAAGCCGGATATCCTGCCGGGAGAAAATATTCTCGATGCTGAAACGCCGCGTGGCGTGATGGTCGAGTTCAATCGCTATGAAATCGAACACGACAGCTTTGGCGGTTTTATTCCGGTGCGATGCTGGGTGACGGATGAGTACAAACTGGTGCTCAATCTGTTTACCAGTGATGAACTGTATGATCGGAAAAATGACCAGGATGAGCTACATAATCTGATCGATGTCCATGAATTCGCCGACGTTCGCTACCGGATGCACGATGCGCTGCTGGACTATATGGATAAAATCCGCGACCCATTCCGCACCTATCAATGGAGCCTGCGTCCGTGGCGGCCGGATGCCCAGCCGCGCTGGATGGGCGCTTTCCGCCCGCGTCCGCAGGATGGCTACTCGCCGGTCGTGCGCGACTATGACACCGGTCTGCCGACGCGGGGCGTGAAGGTAGAGGAGAAAAAACAGAAATTTTGACGAGTTCACAACGTTGGCAAAGGGCGCTCGTCAGGCATTGCCCGGTAGAAAGGCGGACGCACTGGGCCATCACTCTGAACGATATAGCCGCCAATCATCAGCCTGATAACCTGACGTTAAATGGTTATCAGGCCTGAACTTTTTCTGCAACGGGGCGATTATTGATGCCTTCCGCATTGGCTCTCAGGTAGAATCGCCGGTATTTTACGCAATCGGCAACCCATCAAGGAGTTATGATGAAAATATCCCGCCTTGGCGAAGCGCCGGATTACCGCTTCTCGCTGGCGAATGAACGTACCTTTCTGGCGTGGATCCGCACTTCGCTTGGCTTTTTAGCTGGCGGCGTCGGCCTGGACCAGCTGGCGCCGGATTTCGCGACGCCGCTGATCCGCGAAATTCTTGCTCTGCTGCTGTGCCTGTTTGCCGGCGGCCTGGCGATTTACGGTTATATACGCTGGCTGAGCAACGAAAAGGCAATGCGGCTTAAACAGGATCTTCCCTATACCCGCACCCTGCTGCTGATCAGTATTCTGCTGACTATCGTTATCGTGGTGGTCATGGCGCTGGTGCTCTATGCCGGATAATCGCCGGGCGCGCCGCGAGAACGACCCGGGCCTGCAACCGGAGCGCACGTCGCTGGCCTGGTTTCGCACTCTTTTAGGCTATGGCGCGCTGCTGGCGCTGGCGATTAAGCACCACTGGCATCAGGCAGGGCTTCCGTTCTGGATTTCGCTGTGCATATTGCCGTTTGTCGCTGTCATCCTCTGGCGCTATACCCGCAGCCGCAATGTGATGGATGTTGAGCACAGTGATTTTGTCCAGCGGCAGGCGGTTCGTGACAAATTTTTGATCGCATTCGCAGTACTTTCCCTGTCATTGTTGTTTGCTGTAACCCATATACGACAGGTGATTTTGTTTATTAAGGATCTGATATGACAGGATGTCAGGCCGATTACAGTGACGATCGGCACTGCGGTAACTGCCAGTCTCTGGCGAGCGATATCCCGGTATGGGAAGTGATTATCCATCGTCAGGAGTGTGAACGCCCCGAGCATGTCTATCATCAGCTTAGCGCTCAGGGGGCAGTGGCTATCAAGTTCATTCCCCATTTGCAACCTTCCGACGCCCGCCTGTGGGGGGATTTTCTCTGCGCGGTGTTCGCTATTTGGATCAAAGAAGACGCTAATCGCATCGTCGTGCCGCTGTTTGAGGCAACGCTGCGCGCCTGGCGCGGTGAGGCAGTATGTTATGAGAATAATCCGCCTGGGCCGGCCTGCGCGGGCTGCGCCTGGCAAAGATTATGCGGTGGCGGCTGCCCGCAGCTGCGACTGGAGGATGGCTCCAATGCGCTATGCGAGGGATACCGGCAGTTTTATAGCTGGAGCGCCCCCTATATGCGCGTCCTGCGCGATTTACTCAACCAGCACCGCTCGCCGGTTGAGCTCATGCATCTGCTGCGCTAAAAAAATGGCGACGAGAGGATCTTCGTCGCCATTGCGTTTACCTGTCTTAAAGTTTACCGCCCTTTTGCCAGATACTGCGCCATCTCCTCTTCCGGCACCATGCCGCCGCCGGTCGCCCACACCAGATGGGTCGCATTCTGCATCTGCTCCGCGGTGAAGCCGTGCATCAGCTGATATGCCTCGCTGGCGCAGACCCGCTGCGGCCCGGCCATACCGGCCAGGGCGGATGGCTCGAGGCGAATACCTTCTTCTTCGGCTAACCAACCCAGCATATCGTACATAGTCTGGTCATCGAGAGAGTAGAACCCATCCAGCAGGCGCTCCATTGCCCGACCCACGAAACCGGAAGCGCGGCCTACCGCCAGACCGTCGGCGGCGGTCAGATTATCGATCCCCAGATCCTGAACTGAAATCTGGTCATGCAGGCCGGTATAGACCCCCAGCAGCATGCAAGGGGAGTGGGTCGGCTCGGCGAAGAGGCAGTGGACGTGGTCGCCAAACGCCAGCTTCAGGCCAAACGCCACCCCGCCGGGGCCGCCGCCCACGCCGCACGGCAGATAAACAAACAGCGGATGAGCGGCGTCTACCACGCGCCCTTCCCGGGCAAACTGCGCCTTTAGCCGCTCGCCGGCCACGGAATAACCGAGGAACAGGGTGCGCGAGTTCTCATCATCGATAAAGAAGCAGTTTGGGTCAGATTCGGCGGCTTTGCGCCCCTGCTCAACCGCCACGCCGTAATCCTCTTCGTACTCCACCACCGTTACGCCATGGCTGCGCAGTTTGGCTTTTTTCCACGCCCGGGCGTCGGCGGACATATGGACCGTTACTTTGAAGCCGATGCGCGCGCTCATTATGCCAATCGACATCCCCAGATTGCCGGTGGAGCCGACGGCGATGCTGTACTGGCTAAAGAACCCCCTGAACTCGGGCGTCAGCAGCTTACGGTAGTCGTCGGCAGTGTTTAACAATCCCGCGCCTATCGCCAGTTTCTCCGCGTGGGTAAGCACCTCATAAATGCCGCCGCGAGCTTTGATCGAACCCGAAATCGGCAGATGGCTGTCTTTTTTCAGCAGCAGATCGCCGCTAATTGGCTGGCTAAAAGTTTTTTCCAACCGGGCCTTCATTGCCGGAATAGCCACCAGCTCAGACTCGATAATGCCGCCGGTGGCGGCGGTTTCCGGAAAGGCCTCCGCCAGATAAGGCGCAAAGCGATCGAGCCGGGCATGGGCGTCCTGAACGTCTTCTGTCGTCAGGCCAACATAGGGTAACCCTTCCGCCAGCGACGTCGTTGACGGGTTAAACCAGGTGGTTTCTTTCAGGGTTATCAGCTCCTCCAGGAGAGGAAACTGCGCGAGTAAAGTGGTCATGTCAGCGTTTTTCATATTACGTCTCTTTGCGCTCAGATGATGAAAGAAAGCAGGAATGTACCGGCCAGTGCAAGCAGCGAAGCGATAAAGGTCGCGGTGGTATAGTATTTGAACGTCTCGTTGAGGCTTGCGCCGCAGTACTGTTTAACCAGCCAGAACAGGGAATCCGTTACGATAGTGCAGCCAATCGCGCCGGAGCCGATGGCGATAGCGATGATTTCCGGGCTCACGCCGGGATAGAGCGGCAGCATCGGCGCGACGATGGCGGTTGCGCCCATCATGGCGACGGTGGCGGAACCGACCGCGGCGTGCAGAATCAGCGCCACCAGCCAGGCCAGCAGAATCGGGTGCATATCGAGGTTCGACAGAATCACCGCCAGCGTATCGGCCAGGCCGCTGGTTTTCAGGATGGCGTTGAAGGCCCCGCCAGCGCCGATAATCAGCAGAATGTTGGCAATTGAACCGAAGCAGTTTTCCGTATGCGTCAGCAGGGTACTCATCCCCATATCCTGGCGGATACCCAGCACGTAGTAGGCCACGAAAACGGCGATAAACATGGCGGTGATCGGGTTGCCGATAAACTCCAGCAGCATATACAGCGTGCCGCCTTTGGTCATATTCAGTTCGGCGATGGTTTTGACCAGCATCAGGCCGATCGGCAGCAGCACCGTAAACAGGGTTGCGCCAAGCGACGGCAGGGTCTCTTCTTTGCGCACTTCGAGATTGGCAAATTCAGCCGGAACCGCTTTAAACGGCAGGCGGTTGCCGAGCAGCCGTAGGAACAGCGGGCCGCCGACCAGCGAAGCCAGCAGGCCCACCAGCAGACCGTATACGATCACCGTCCCGATATCCGCGCCCAGCTTGTTCGCGACAAACAGCGCCGCCGGATGCGGCGGCACCACGCAGTGCACCGCCATCAGCGCCGTACACAGCGGAATGGCCAGCTTGAGCAGCGACGTGTTGGTCTTCTTGGCAATGGAAAACGCCAGCGGGATCAGCAGCACCACGCCCACTTCAACGAATAGGGTGATCCCGCAAATCAGGCCCACCAGCACCATAATAACGTCGGCGGACAGCCAGCGGCAGCGCTGGAGCGTCAGGCCAATACGTTCCGCTGCGCCGGAGACCTCCATCATTTTGCCGAGAATCGTTCCCAGCCCAATCACCGCCGCCAGGAAGCCCAGCGTACCGCCAATCCCGCTCTCTATGGCGTTAACCATATCCAGCGGGCTCATTCCCATCATGGCGCCGACGAAAAAGCTGGCCAGCAGTAGCGCCAGAAACGGGTGAAACTTTAGTTTGACGATAGTTAACACAATCAACACGATGCTAATCAGCAGCGTGCTCACAACCCAGATCTGAGATTCCATACCCCACCTCGCCTGTGAATAATCTACGGGTATTGAACAGAAAAACGGCACGCGCTGACAAACGATATAAACGGCTCTTCAGGTGAATCAGATTGAATCAAAAAGGTGATTTCGCTCTAATATTGCCTGTTTATTGTGCTATGAATCACTTTTTTTCATCTTTAAGCGGTTAGCAGGGCGATAATTTTCTTACACTCGGCGGGGAAAATTAAAGGAGTAGGTGATGGAGACGCTAAAAGATCTGGGTAACAGGCTACTCAACGGCTGGCAGCTTTCGAAGCTGTATACTTTTGAAGTCGCCGCCCGCCATGAGTCGTTCGCCCTGGCGGCGGAGGAACTATCGCTGACGCCTAGCGCGGTGAGCCACCGTATCAATCAGCTTGAAGAAGAGCTGGGGATCCAGCTGTTTGTGCGCTCGCACCGCAAGGTGGAGCTGACGCATGAGGGCAAACGGGTGTTCTGGGCGCTGAAGTCCTCGCTGGACAGCCTGAACCAGGAGATTCTGGATATTAAAAACCAGGAGCTGTCGGGAACGTTAACGGTCTATTCGCGTCCGTCCATCGCCCAGTGCTGGCTGGTGCCCGCGCTCGGCGATTTTACCCGCCGCTATCCCTCGATCTCGCTTACCGTGCTGACCGGCAACGATAACGTCAACATGCAGCGTGCGGGCATCGACCTGGCGATCTACTTTGATGACGCGCCTTCCTCACAGCTTAGCCATCATTTTTTGATGGATGAGGCTATCGTGCCGGTTTGCACGGCGGAATACGCGCGCCAGCATCATCTGCGGCAGAATCCCGGCAACCTTCGTCACTGCACGCTGCTGCACGATCGTCAGGCCTGGAGCAACGATTCCGGTACCGACGAGTGGTTCAGTTGGGCGCAGAAATTTAGCATCGATTTGCCGCAATCGTCAGGAATTGGCTTCGATCGTTCGGATTTGGCGGTCATTGCGGCGATGAACCACGTCGGCGTGGCGATGGGGCGTAAGCGGCTGGTGCAAAAGCGCCTGGAGAGCGGCGAGCTGATCGCGCCGTTCGGCGAGATGACCCTGAAGTGCCATCAGCACTATTACGTAACGACCCTGCCGGGTCGTCAATGGCCGAAAATCGATGCCTTTATCAACTGGCTGCAGAGTCAGGCACAATTATGATGACCGGCTTAGTTTCATCCCGGCTTGCGCTGCGCTTAGCCGGGCTACGGGTTCATCGGCGTCCGTCATTTTGTAGCCCGGGTAAGACGCGCCGCGTCACGACCCGGGGAACCCGCAATGAAGCCTTAAACCGGCTGCTGGTGTTGATGAAAGCGCGACGCCAGCGGCAGCCAGCACAGCAGAATCAGTAACCCCATCAGCATCATCAGCAGGCCAAGACTACCCTGTCCTGTTTGCGGCATCATCGCCGACAGCCACGCCAGCACGCCGGAACCGATATTCTGCAGCCCACCCACCAGTGCCCCGGCGGTGCCGGCGAGGAACGGGAAGGGCTCCATCGCGCCGCTGGTCGCCAGCGGGAACAGCATCCCGGCGCCAAAAAAGAACAGCGCGGCAGGAGCCAGTAGGGTCCAGACGGTCATCACGCCAAGCAGGCCAGGGATCCACATCAGCACGCCCGCCAGCAGGCAGCAAATCACCGATTGCCACATCAGCGTCGAAAAGCGTTTGTTCGGCCGTCCGGCAAACCAGGCGCCGAAGAACGCCGCCGGGATCGGTAGAATAAACAGAATGCTGACCGACATGCTGCTCAGACCCAGCACTGCGCCCATCAGCACGCCGGAACAGGCTTCGAATACGGCAATGCCCGCCAGGCCGCCGATCAGCATCAACAGATAGCAGTTGAACGCGCCGGTACTGAACAGCGTTTTATAGTTGGTAATGAGCCGGGTACGCGGCGCGCCGGTGGGCCGGGTTTCCGGCATCCAGCGCGCCATGCTGAGGGTGACGCCGGCGCAAAGCACCAGCAGGAACACGAAGCAGGCCCGCCAGTTCCATAGAGTATCGAGAATACCGCCAATCAGCGGAGCCAGCAGCGGGCTGACCAGAATCCCCATATTCAGCAGACTATTGGCATGCCTGAGTTGCGCGCCTTCATACAAATCGCGCGGCAGGGTGCGCGCCATGACGCCGCCGACGCCGGTGCCCATTCCCTGCATCGCACTGGCGGCAATCAGCACCGGCAGGCTATGGGTGGTGATGGCAACCAGCGTCGCCAGCATAAAAATAGACATCCCAACGAGGATCACCGGGCGGCGGCCAACGCGATCGGAGAGCGGGCCGTAGAAAAGCTGTGAGACGCCGTAGGTCAGTAGATAAGCGGCCATCACGCTCTGCACCGCGCCTTCGCGAACGTTTAGCGATACCGCCATATCGGCAATCGCCGGAATATAAATGGTCTGCGCCATCTGGCCTACGGCCACCAGCAGTACCAGCATCAACAACAAATTGAAGTTCTTATGGCGTTTCATGTCGATGAATACTTTGTATAAAGTTGAGTATAGAGAATATGTGACTGGCACATCCGCAAAACGATGGAGGAATCTACCACATAATAATGACAGGACAACCACGTGACGGTGATTGTGGGAGGATTTTCAGGCAGGTTTTGTAAACAACAATCGGCAACTAATGTTGCCATGTATATACCCGTCATACTTCAAGTTGCAGATGAGTTGGCTGCGGATTACTCGGCCTAAGGCCTCGCCCCTTACGGGGCCAGCGCAAGCGCTGTTCAAAACGGTTAACCGTTTTGTCCTGCAACTCGAATTATTTAGGGTATAGATTAAGACAGCCGCAGCAAAATCGCCCCAGCGGCGATACCGCAGGCGGCAACGATACGCAATGGAACCATTTTCTCTTTCAACAGGATAAACGCGATAACCGCGCCGAAAAGAATCGAAGTTTCGCGCAGGGCGGCAACCACAGCCAGCGGCGCCTGAGTCATTGCCCACAGCGCCAGACCATAGGAGCCCATGGTGCCGACGCCACCCACCATGCCTTTCTTCCAGTGCTGGCGCAGATAGCGACTGGCCTGCGGGCGTCGGGCAATCATCGCCCAGCCCAGCAGGCAGAAGCCGTTCATAAAAAAGGTCCACAGGGTATAGCCCAGCGCGGTTTCTGAAAGCCGTACCCCGGTCCCGTCAACCAGCGTGTAGCCGGCAATGAAGCAGGCGTTGATTAGCGCCAGTACGATACCCTGGCTTGAACTGGCGCGGCCGTTAAAAGCCATCGCCAGAATCGCCAGGCAGATGACGCCGATGCCCAGCCATGCCAGCGGGGAGAGATGGTCGCCAAGGAAGATGACGCTGATTATCGCCACCAGTAGCGGCGCGGTCCCGCGCATCAGCGGATAGGTCTGGCTCATATCCGAGACCTGATAGGTTTTTGCCACCAGCACCGTATACACCACCTGCAGCGCGCAGGAGACGGCAAGAAACGGCACGCTGGCCAGCGTCGGCTGGGGGGAAAAGGGGAGCATAACCAGCGCGATGAGCGACGCTGAGCCGCTAACGCCGACCGCCGCGTACAGTTTATCACCGCTGGCTTTTACGATAGCGTTCCAGCTGGCGTGAAGCAGGGCGGCAAACAGCAAAATAGAGAATACGGTAATGGTCATTACGGCCTGGCGCTGAGGAAAAAATCGTCACTGGACTGTAACATGCGCGCTTGTCGTCAGCCAGCTGCGGCTAGAGCGAACAAAACAGGCGATGGGTGACCCGCGGTTCATCATGCACCGGGCGAAACCCCAGATTTTCATAAAACGACCAGGCAGTTGACGGCGCATGGGTGTTGAGAAAATCAAAGCTGGCGCCGGAGTGGGTGATAACCGAGACCAGCAGCTGATGCCCGATCCCCTGTCGACGGTGGCTTTCACCGATGTATAAATGGCGGATGCGCCCAGCTCGCACCTGCTGGCTAAAAGGGTCGATATTCAGTCCGCAAACGCCGACCAGCTGCCCATGCGCAAAGGCCCCCAGCAGCTTTTCTCCCGGTGCGTCAAAGCGGTTTTTCCCACTCTGCCAGTTCTCAGCCAGGCGGCCAAGCATATTCAGATTTTGCGCCAGGCTTTCGGCGCGCAACGCCGAAAAACCGGGTTCGTCCGGGGTGATGGCGGCAATCAACAAGGGTGCCATAATTTTCTCCGTCAGGTTAGCCTGTAGAGGGGCGGTTTCCCGCCCCTCCCAGGTGCGACTTGAACCTGAATCAGCGGAACTGTTTCAGGACTGCATCAAGTAGTTGCAACACGGCAACCATGAGTTTCAGGATGAGAACAACGATATCCACTCCGCCCATACGCGTCTCCTCTGGTTCAGGAGCACAACCGGCTGGCGTACCTTTCCGCCGCCTGTTGCCAGCCAGGGTATACCCGTCATATTCAGACGCCACCTGCCGGTGGCGGACTCAATAATTCGGGGTATTTGTTGACGTAACACAGTGTGCTCTTCTGGGGTTAAGGCGCTGACGGCACCACCCGTTTCAGCCAGGACTTTTTTTTGCGCCGGTAAAAGTGCGGCCCCAGATTCACCCTGCGTACCCCCTCAGTATAGAATGAATACTGTATGCATGAACAGTATTTTTTGGACAAATTTGCCTACGCGATCCATACTCTACATCAGCAAAAACCGTCGTGAAAATTGCGCCTTCTTCGCCGATCGCGTATACTTTTTTCGTTGACGTAATACAGTGTGCTTGCGGCTACCAACCGTAAAAACACCGAGCAAAAAACCTCGCCGCGGCGGGGTTTTTGTTTTTCATCTCTCCTCCGCAAATTAATGTGATCTTCCGCGCAGTTTTCCCTGGTTGAAAATAAATCCATTGTGAAATGACAAAAGCTGTGTTTGTATAAATTCATTCCCTTTTTTGAGACAACAGGTCCCTAATGAACGCTACCACGCTGACTTCGACCCTACTACTAACCGCGCCTGCCGCGGTGGTCGTCGTGTCTGTGGTGGTCGTCGTCGGCAACGCGCCGTAGGGTCCGGAACAACACGAATTCCAAACCCCGCCGGCGCAAACCGAGCGGGGTTTTTCGTTTCATGCCCCTCGGTAAGTCGGCTCAGAATAAAAGGACTGGAGCATGGCAAGTTCGGGCACAACATCAGAAAAAATGCGCTTCACTGGCGCGCAGTTAGTCGTTCATTTACTGGAGCGTCAGGGGATCACCACGGTCAGCGGCATTCCGGGCGGCTCCATCCTTCCCATTTACGATGCGTTAAGCCAAAGCACGCAGATCCGCCATATTCTGGCGCGTCACGAGCAGGGGGCGGGATTCATCGCCCAGGGCATGGCGCGTACCGAAGGCAAACCCGCCGTGTGTATGGCCTGTAGCGGCCCGGGAGCCACTAACTTGATCACCGCTATCGCCGACGCCCGTCTGGATTCGATTCCGCTGGTGTGCATTACCGGCCAGGTTCCGGCCTCAATGATCGGCACCGACGCTTTCCAGGAAGTCGACACCTACGGTATCTCTATCCCCATCACCAAACATAACTATCTGGTCCGCAACATTGCTGAGCTGCCGCAGGTGATAAGCGACGCGTTTCGCATCGCGCAGTCCGGGCGACCAGGGCCGGTGTGGATAGATATTCCTAAGGATGTTCAGGCGGCGACCATTGAGCTCGACGCCCTGCCGGAACCCGGCGCCCGCATGGCAGCCCCGGAATTCGATAGCGCCAGCGTGCGCGAAGCGGCGGCAATGATTAACGCGGCGCAGCGTCCGGTACTCTATTTGGGTGGTGGGGTCATCAACGCTCCTGAGCAGATTCGCCAGCTGGCGGAGAAAGCTAATCTGCCGACTACCCTGACCTTAATGGCGTTGGGGATGCTGCCGAAAGCGCACCCGCTGTCGCTGGGCATGCTGGGGATGCACGGTGCGCGCAGTACCAACTTTATTCTTCAAGAGGCTGATTTACTGATTGTTTTAGGTGCTCGTTTTGATGACCGGGCGATTGGTAAAACCGAGCAGTTCTGCCCGAACGCGAAAATTATCCACGTTGATATCGACCGCTCAGAGCTGGGTAAAATCAAGCAGCCGCACGTGGCGATTCAGGGCGACGTTGGCGAAGTGCTGGAGCAGCTGATCCCGCAGGTCGAGGCGCAGCCGCGCAGCGCATGGCTGCAGCTGGTGGCAGATTTGCAGCGCGAGTTCCCCAGCACCATTCCGCAGGAGAAAGACCCGCTCTCCCATTACGGCCTGATTAACGCCGTGGCCGCCTGCGTGGATGATGAAGCGATCATCACTACCGACGTTGGCCAGCATCAGATGTGGACCGCTCAGGCTTATCCGCTGAACCGTCCGCGCCAGTGGCTGACCTCCGGCGGGTTGGGTACGATGGGTTTTGGCTTACCTGCCGCGGTGGGTGCGGCGCTGGCGAACCCGCAGCGCAAGGTTATCTGCTTCTCCGGCGACGGCAGCCTGATGATGAATATTCAGGAGATGGCGACGGCGGCGGAAAATCAGCTGGATGTGAAAATCATCTTGATGAATAACGAAGCGCTGGGGCTGGTGCATCAACAGCAAAGCATGTTCTATAAGCAGGGCGTGTTTGCCGCCACCTATCCTGGCATGGTCAACTTTATGCAGATCGCCGCTGGTTTTGGTCTGCAAACCTGTAATTTAAATAACGAAGCCGACCCGCAGGCGGCGCTGCAGGCGATTATCGACCGCCCAGGCCCGGCGCTGATCCACGTGCGTATCGATGCCGAAGAAAAAGTGTATCCAATGGTACCGCCGGGTGCGGCCAATACTGAAATGGTGGGGGAATAAGCCATGCAACAAGCGACTCATGAAAACGTTATTCTACAGCTCACCGTGCGCAACCACCCTGGCGTGATGACCCACGTTTGCGGCCTTTTTGCCCGCCGCGCTTTCAACGTGGAAGGCATTCTTTGTCTGCCGATTCAGGACAGCAACCAGAGCCGCATCTGGCTGCTGGTCAACGACGATCAGCGCCTCGGGCAGATGATTAGCCAGATCGAAAAGCTGGAAGACGTTGAGAAGGTGGTACGCAACCAGTCAGACCCGTCCATGTTCAGCAAAATTGCGGTCTTTTTTGAGTAACTAATTTTTCCGCTGGACATATTCCTGCCGGGAAGAAAATCTGCTCTGGATTTATTCAGAGCAGATTCTTCTGTACTCATCTAAAGAGAACGCTTTCGATTTTTTATCTATATCATCAGGCCACTTTACTTCGCGGCCATAAATGCCAACTTGCGTATTAACGGATGTGTCTAATAACCGATCGTTGAAACTCATATAGTTACAGATCCATAGCCACAGCTTGTAGTTAGGCATTAATAGCGCGTCCGTACCTGCGTCGGTCGATATCAGGTTAAAGGCATCGATCATAGTGGTGCTAATACTGGAGTCATAAACGATACAGCGAATGGTGGAGTATGATGAGTGCTTATTGCGTGAATATATACTGATGGCTTGTATCTGACTCCAGTCATACTCTTTGCATTCAGGTCTTGTTCTCTTATAAAAAGGGTAATACCACCAGAAAGTATAAGTTAATTTATAAGTAATACTATACATAACGTGATCGTAAACATAAACCTTGCCTGTTTTCCGATTAAAACGAACGGGATAGTGACGAGGGGCGAAGATAAAGTAATTTACGACGGCTGCGAAAACAAAAGTCATAAAAAATATAATAACAACTGCGAAATGCATTAAAAGTTGATCGTCTGCTCTGGACTGCCAGGTTTCAACATATCGCGCATAATTAAATATCGCATCATAGAAAAAAAATAAAACAGCACCAAAGCATAAAATAGCAACAGGTAAGAAAAGCACCACGCCCAGGATGTTCATCCCATAAAATGAAGTGTAGTTACGCGTAATCTCACAGTAGTTATCATTGATATAAGCCAATTTACCGCTATGCGACAGCTTATCCGTTTTGCTCTGTGTTGTTTTATTTAGCTTATTGAGCTGGTGCTCATCGATCGTTTGCTTTGCTAAGTGAGGCCGTTGCTGCATATATTTTTCCTTGCTGATATCAAAGAGACAATATCACGCTGGTTACTCTCTGTACATAATGGCCGCATGGCATTCTGCCTGTCATAATATATAAATCATTCTCGGCATGAATAATTTATAGCGTTACACTGCGATTACTCAAATAAGACAAAAATTTTAAATTGTTCGTCTGCAGTCAAAGGGCTTACCGACTGTCCAGCCCATTGCGTAACTGCTTACTACCCTGTTCAGCAAAATCGCGGTGTTGTTCGAATAATCGCTCGAGGCTTGAACCACTGCGCGCTTATCGTTAAGGTAAGCGCGTTTTTTAACCCGCCAGGAATCGCCATGACCACAATCGCCCTTATTGACGATCACCTTATCGTCCGATCCGGCTTTGCCCAACTGCTGGGGCTGGAAGCCGATTTTCAGGTCGTCGCCGAATTCGGTTCCGGGCGCGAGGCGCTGGCGGGGCTGCCCGGTCGCGGCGTGCAGGTCTGCATCTGCGATATCTCGATGCCGGATATCTCCGGGCTTGAATTATTAAACCAGCTGCCGAAAGGGATGGCGATCGTCATGCTGTCGGTGCATGACAGCCCGGCGCTGGTGGAGCAGGCGCTGAACGCAGGGGCGCGCGGTTTTCTCTCTAAGCGCTGCAGCCCGGATGAGCTGATCGCTGCCGTGCGCACCGTGGCGGCTGGCGGCTGTTATCTGACGCCGGATATCGCCATGAAGCTGGCGGCCGGACGACGGGACCCGCTGACCAGGCGCGAACGCGAGGTGGCGGAAAAGCTGGCGCAGGGGATGGCGGTAAAAGAGATTGCCGCCGAGCTGGGCTTGTCGCCGAAAACCGTCCACGTTCATCGCGCCAACCTGCTCGAAAAGCTGGGCGTCAGCAACGACGTCGAGCTGGCGCGCCGCATGTTCGATAGCTGGCAATGAAAGCCTTTTTCTCGCGGCTGCTCTCGGTCGTCGGCTGTTGCTTTATCTTTTCCGCCGCGTGGTTTTGCCTGTGGAGCATCAGCCTGCACCTGGTGGAGCGCCCCGACCTTGCGGTGTTGCTTTTCCCCTTTGGCCTGCGGCTTGGCCTGATGCTGCAGTGCCCGCGCGGCTACTGGCCGGTTCTGCTGGGCGCGGAGTGGCTGCTGATCCTCTGGCTGGCGCAGGAAGTGGCGCTGGCGCACCCGATAATATTGATGACTGGAAGCCTGTTGACTCTGCTGCCGGTGGCGCTGATATCGCGCTATCGTCATCAGCGTGACTGGCTGACGTTGTTGCGCCAGGGCGCAGCGCTGATTGCCGCCGCGCTGCTGCAATCGCTACCCTGGCTGGCGGAAGGTAAAGAGGGGCTGAATGCGCTGCTGCTGACTCTGACCGGCGGCCTGACGCTGGCGCCCACCTGTCTGGTTATCTGGCACTACCTTACCAGCACCGTCTGGCGGCCGCTGGGGCCATCGCTGGTCTCGCAGCCGGTGAACTGGCGCGGGCGGCATCTTATCTGGTACCTGCTGCTGTTCAGCGTCAGCCTCTGGCTCCAACTGGGGCTGCCCGCCGAGCTCTCACGATTTACGCCCTTCTGCCTGGCGCTGCCGATTATCGCTCTGGCCTGGCATTACGGCTGGCAGGGGGCGCTGATCGCGACCCTGATGAACGCCATCGCGCTGATTGCCAGCCAGACCTGGCACGATCATCCGGTGGATTTACTGCTTTCGCTGCTGGCGCAAAGCTTGACCGGCCTGCTGCTGGGCGCCGGAATACAGCGGCTGCGCGAGCTGAATCAGTCGCTGCAAAAGGAGCTGGTGCGTAACCAGCGGCTGGCGGAGCGCCTGCTGGAAACCGAGGAGAGCGTGCGCCGCGAGGTGGCCCGCGAGCTGCACGATGATATCGGGCAGACCATCACCGCAATTCGTACCCAGGCGGGGATCGTTCAGCGGCTGGCGCCCAACAGCGCCAGCGTCAGGCAGAGCGGTCAGCTGATTGAGCAGCTCTCGCTCGGCGTCTACGATTCCGTGCGCCGTCTGCTGGGGCGCTTGCGTCCACGCCAGCTGGACGACCTGACGCTTGAACAGGCGGTACGTTCGCTGATGCGCGAAATGGAGCTGGAGGATCGCGGTATGGTCAGCCATCTGGCGTGGCGTATCGATGAGTCGCTGCTGAGCGAAAACCAGCGCGTCACCCTGTTCCGCGTCTGCCAGGAGGGGCTGAATAATATCGTCAAACACGCCAGCGCCAGTGCCGTCACGCTGCAAGGCTGGCAGCAGGAGCAGCGGCTGATGCTGGTGATCGAGGACGACGGCTGCGGCCTGCCGCCGGGCTCCGGTCAGCAGGGCTTTGGCCTCACCGGCATGCGCGAGCGCGTCACCGCCCTGGGCGGCACCCTGACCATCTCCTGCACCCACGGCACTCGCGTTTGCGTCAGCCTGCCGCTGCGTTACGCCTGAGGAACGATAATGTTTGCCTTTTTAAAATCCCCGCCCGATGCTCCGCCGATTACCGACAAACAGGCGCTGGACGAGCGCTACCGCTACTGGCGTCGGCATATTCTGCTGACCATCTGGCTGGGCTATGCGCTGTTTTACTTCACCCGTAAAAGCTTTAACGCTGCGGTGCCGGAAATTCTCGCCAGCAACGTTTTGACCCGCAGCGATATCGGTCTGCTGGCGACGCTGTTCTACATCACCTATGGGCTATCGAAATTTTTCTCCGGTATCGTCAGCGATCGCTCTAACGCCCGCTATTTTATGGGCATCGGCCTGGTCGCTACCGGCGTGGTGAATATTCTGTTTGGCTTTTCCACTTCCCTGTGGGCCTTCGCGCTGCTGTGGGCGCTGAACGCCTTCTTCCAGGGATGGGGGTCGCCGGTATGCGCCCGCCTGCTGACGGCCTGGTATTCGCGTACCGAGCGCGGCGGTTGGTGGGCGCTATGGAACACGGCGCATAACGTCGGCGGGGCGCTGATTCCGATGGTGGTTGGCGCGGCGGCGCTGCACTACGGCTGGCGAACGGGGATGATGATTGCCGGGATGCTGGCGATCCTCGCCGGGCTGTTTCTCTGCTGGCGGCTGCGCGACCGGCCGCAGGCGGTCGGCCTGCCCGCAGTGGGCGACTGGCGGCACGATGAGCTGGAGATTGCTCAGCAGCAGGAGGGCGCTGGCCTGACTCGCAAAGAGATCCTCACCAAATACGTGCTGCTGAATCCCTATATCTGGCTGCTCTCGCTGTGCTACGTGTTGGTATACGTGGTGCGCGCGGCAATTAACGATTGGGGCAACCTGTACATGTCGGAAACGCTCGGCGTCGATCTGGTCACGGCGAATTCGGCGGTCACCATGTTCGAAGTGGGCGGTTTTATCGGCGCGCTGGTGGCGGGCTGGGGCTCGGATAAGCTCTTCAACGGCAACCGCGGGCCGATGAACCTGATTTTCGCCGCCGGGATTTTGTTGTCGGTTGGCGGGCTGTGGCTGATGCCGTTCGCCAGCTACGTGATGCAGGCGGCCTGCTTCTTTACCGCCGGCTTTTTCGTTTTTGGCCCGCAGATGCTGATCGGCATGGCGGCGGCGGAGTGCTCGCACAAAGAGGCGGCGGGGGCGGCAACCGGCTTTGTTGGCCTGTTTGCCTATCTTGGCGCATCGCTCTCCGGCTGGCCGCTGGCGCAGGTGATGGAGATCTGGCACTGGAGCGGATTTTTCGTGGTTATTGCCATTGCCGCCGGTATTTCCGCCCTGCTGCTGCTGCCGTTTTTAAACGCCCAGGCGCCGCGAGAAGCGTGACCGACTTCACCTTTCTTCGCCGAATGGCGTAAAACTAAGAAATTTTCCCGGTTTCGCCTGGACGCTGTCTCAGGCGAGTCTCCCGGCTGATTTTTACAATGCCTGCCATTCGCAGGTACTAAATCAGCTCAGGAGTCACCCAATCATGCTGGCCTTCTTAAACCAGGTGCGCAAGCCAACCCTGGACCTGCCGCTCGAAGCGCGGCGCAAAATGTGGTTCAAACCGTTCATGCAGTCGTATCTGGTGGTTTTCATCGGCTATCTGACCATGTATCTGATCCGCAAAAACTTTAATATCGCGCAGAACGACATGATCTCCACCTACGGGTTGAGCATGACGCAGCTGGGGATGATCGGCCTCGGCTTTTCTATCACCTACGGCGTGGGGAAAACGCTGGTCTCCTACTACGCAGACGGTAAGAACACCAAGCAGTTTCTGCCGTTTATGCTGATTCTCTCGGCCATCTGTATGCTCGGCTTCAGCGCCAGCATGGGCGCGGGGTCGACCAGCCTGTTCCTGATGATCGCCTTCTACGCTCTGAGCGGCTTCTTCCAGAGCACCGGCGGCTCGTGCAGCTATTCGACCATTACCAAGTGGACGCCTCGCCGTAAGCGCGGCACCTTCCTCGGCTTCTGGAATATCTCTCACAACCTCGGCGGCGCCGGCGCGGCGGGCGTGGCGCTGTTTGGCGCCAACTACCTGTTTGACGGCCACGTGATCGGGATGTTTATCTTCCCGTCGATTATTGCGTTAATCGTCGGTTTTATCGGCCTGCGCTTCGGCAGCGACTCCCCGGAATCCTACGGTCTCGGTAACGCCGAAGAGCTGTTTGGCGAAGAGATCAGCGAAGAGGATAAAGAGACGGAAGAGAATGCCATGACCAAATGGCAGATCTTCGTCGAATACGTGCTGAAGAACAAAGTTATCTGGCTGCTGTGCTTCTCCAACATCTTCCTGTACGTGGTACGCATCGGCATCGATCAGTGGTCCACCGTTTACGCTTTCCAGGAGCTGAAGCTCTCCAAAGAGGTGGCGATTCAGGGCTTTACCCTGTTTGAAGTGGGCGCGCTGGTTGGCACGCTGCTGTGGGGATGGCTGTCGGATCTGGCAAACGGACGCCGCGCGCTGGTGGCCTGCGTTGCGCTGGCGCTGATTATCGCCACGCTAGGGGTTTATCAGCATGCCAGCAATCAATACGTTTATCTCGCATCGCTGTTTGCGCTGGGTTTCCTGGTGTTTGGCCCGCAGCTGCTGATCGGCGTCGCCGCGGTAGGCTTCGTGCCGAAAAAAGCGATTGGCGCTGCCGACGGGATCAAGGGCACCTTCGCCTATCTGATCGGCGACAGCTTCGCCAAGCTGGGACTCGGGATGATTGCCGACGGTACGCCAATTTTCGGCCTCACCGGCTGGGCGGGCACCTTTGCGGCGCTGGATGCGGCGGCAATTGGCTGCATCTGCCTGATGGCCATCGTCGCGGTCTTTGAGGAACGTAAAATCCGCCGCCAGAAAAAGACACAAACTTTGCAGACTGCCTGAGTCATTGGGTGTGAGTTACGTTGCCCGGCCTCTGCGCCGGGCTTTTTTATGCCTCTTGCCGGGCGGTTTGATGATAGAGATACGGGGCCGCGATAAGTCACATTATGGTACTTCCGGCAGTCGACAGCGGGCAATTTCCCATTATGATAGTGGGGCTGCGATTGAATGAGAGGATGCATGATCTGGTTAGGACTGGCCACGCTGATAGTGGTATTTGTTGTGGGATTTCGGGTGCTTACCTCTGATTCACGCCGTGCGATTCGCCGTCTGAGCGAACGGTTAGGCATTACGCCGGTACCGCTGGAATCGATGATCGATCAGCTGGGAAAAACCGCCGGCAACGAGTATCTGCGCTACCTGGAGCGGCCGAATGAAGCGCATTTGCAAAATGCCGCACAGGTGCTGCTGATCTGGCAGGTCGCTATCGTCGACGGCAGCGAGCAGAACCTGCACTACTGGTATCGGTTGATGAAAAAGTCCCGCCTCGCGGCGCCGATTACCGAAGCGCAAATCCGCCTCGCGCAAGGTTTTCTTCGCGAGCTGGAGCCGGAAGTGAGTGAGCTGCACGCTTTGCAGGAGCGCTATAACGCGCTGTTTTTGCCGGAGGATGGCGTCCACTGGCTGCACTGATATCACTTCCCGGTGCACTGTTGGCTTCGTTAAACGTCACGCCGACGAGGCCACCGGTGCAAAAGTCATCGCAACAAAGCCATCATGCCAGTACCTCTAACCCATGTTTTTGCACGATGGTGAGTAATTTCAGTGCCAGCCCACCGGGGCGTTTTGCCCCGCTTTCCCATTTTTGGACCGTGGAAACGCTGGTGTTCAGATAGCGGGCAAAAACCGGCTGACTGACGTTGAGTTGGTCACGTAGAGCCTTAATTTCACCAGGTTGGAAATCGCTTACGCGGCTGATGCATGTTTCATCAAAGCTGCGCATTGTCTCCTGCGCGATCGCATCAACACTGTATAAACCTGCTGCAGCGCTATGGATAGCTTCAAAGGCGGGGCTTTTGAATTTAGTTTTTGCAGTCATGACAAATCTCCACCAATTCTTTTCTCTTAACCAATGCCGCCATTTTCTCCTCGCTGAGAAGGGAATAATGCCTGGCTAACTCACGGAACGCCGCGAGTTCTCGGTTATCGATATTGGCGATATCCTGTTTGGCGTATAAAAATGTGTAAAACCAATGCTCAGCGCCCTTTGCCAGAATAATTGCGCGATCGCGATTTTTATTGAGGCGTTTTTTGTAAACGCCGCCACCAAGGTTATCTGCTTTTCCCAGGAGAGTGGCTTCAATCGCTTTGCAGAGTTCGCCATCATCAATCGCATGGGCCCGGGCTTCCCTGGTAAACCATTTCGTTTTAAAAACACGCATTGGCTGACATCCTGTAACCATAAATATAGCACCAAGTGCTATGTTATTTCTTCCTCTTACTGTTCTGAAATACCTAAGAACGTGATTTTCCGGTTATGCGAGCAGCTACGCAGGAGCTTTGCAAGGCCTGAAAAGTTGTCAAAACGTTAAATTCGTCACATTTAAAATGTTACACTGCGCGGCTTCCCCGTCGTTCAACCATGCAGGTAACTTATGACCCCTTCGAATGCCACTTCGCCCCAGGCTAATCAGTCAGCGCGACCCAACTGGTCGGCTGTTTTTGCGGTGGCCTTCTGCGTTGCCTGCCTGATTACCGTTGAGTTCCTGCCGGTAAGCCTGCTCACGCCGATGGCGCAGGATTTGGGCATCTCCGAAGGCGTTGCCGGGCAGTCGGTTACCACTACGGCGTTCGTGGCGATGTTTGCCAGCCTGTTTATCACCTCAATTATCCGCAGTACCGATCGCCGCTACGTGGTGATCCTGTTTTCGGTTCTGCTGACCCTTTCCTGCCTGTTGGTCTCGTTTGCCAACAGCTTTTCGTTATTGCTGCTGGGCCGCGCGTGCCTTGGTCTGGCGCTGGGCGGCTTTTGGGCGATGTCGGCGTCGCTCACCATGCGGCTGGTGCCGATGCGCGTGGTGCCCAAAGCGCTATCGGTTATTTTCGGCGCGGTATCGATAGCGCTGGTGATCGCCGCGCCGCTGGGCAGCTTCCTTGGCGGTATTATCGGCTGGCGTAACGTCTTTAACGGCGCGGCGGTCATGGGCGTGATCTGTACGATTTGGGTGCTGAAGGCGCTGCCGTCTCTGCCGGGCGAGTCGACCTCGGCGCAGCAAAACATGTTCGGCCTGCTGAAGCGGCCCGGCGTGATGGCCGGGATGTGCGCCATCTTTATGGCCTTCGCTGGCCAGTTTGCTTTCTTTACCTATATCCGCCCGGTGTATATGACGCTGGCGGGCTTTGACGTCGACGGTTTGACGCTGGTACTGCTCAGCTTCGGCATCGCCAGCTTTGTCGGCACCTCGCTCTCCTCAATGCTGCTCAAGCGCTCGGTGAAAGCGGCGCTGGCGATTGCCCCAGTAGTGCTGGCTATCAGCGCCGCGGTGCTGGTGCTGTGGGGAGAGAGTAAAATCGTGGCGTCGACGGTGGCGGTAATCTGGGGCTTTGCCTTCGCGTTGATACCGGTAGGCTGGTCAACGTGGATCACCCGCTCCCTGTCCGATCAGGCGGAAAAAGCCGGGTCGATTCAGGTGGCGGTGATCCAGTTGGCTAACACCTGCGGCGCAGCGGTTGGCGGCGTGGCGCTGGATCACCTCGGTTTGCTCTCGCCGCTGGTCCTCTCCGGTACGTTGATGCTGATTACCGGCCTGCTGGTGGCGACGAAAGTGCGGGTGTAATGGGGCTACGGGTTCACCGCAGCCTGCGGTTAGGTCGCCCGGACAGGCGCGCAGCGCCGCCTCCGGGAATGCGCACCCGGGTCAGGCTCTTACACCGTGACCCCGGGCGATTTCACTCTCTTAGAACCACGCTTCAAACATGCCGCCGACGTTCAGCGAATCCAGCTGTTCGTCTTTGGTGCCGTTGACCTTCGCAGTGCGCTTGTTATCCACCTGGCCGCCGGTCACGTAGAAGCGCAGCATCGGACGGAACTCCGGCCCCATACCGATGGCGATATTCTGCGACAGCGTCAGCTTCCAGCCGTGGTTATCGCCGCCCTGGTCGTAATCGACGCGCTGGTAGCCCGCTTCCAGCCAGGTGGAGTGCACGTCGTTCCAGAAGTACATCGGACGGACGATGGCGCCGTAGTTTTTGCGGTTATCGGTGTTGTCCTTGCCGTTGTCATAGTCGTGGAAGGCCAGCAGATATTCGATCTGCGCCTGCCGGGTAAATTTATGCAGCCCTTCAAAGCTGGCGTAGATAGCGGTCAGGTCATCGGTTTTGTTGTAGACGCTGTTATCCGAGTTATCGGAGTAGCGCAGGATCACTTTATTGACGCCGCTGTCGTTGGTGTGGCTCAGCACCAGCCCGCCCTGCCAGGCGTCGAGACGCTCGTCGCTGTCCACCGCTTTCGAATCAAAACCGTAGTTGGCGTATACCTCAACGTCGATCGGCCCGGCCTTGATGTTGTGGGTTTTGGTGGTCATGGCGTAGTGGCCGTTATCGCCGGTACCGGAGCCGCCGGTACAGGTGATGCGCGACGGGTTGGCCTCATCGGCCATCACTTCCGGGCTACAGGACTCCACCTGCGACACCCCCGCCACGTCAAACTGCACGCCGCCGATATCAAAGTTTTTCACCCCGGCGCCCTGGCCATCGTGGTTCATCCAGAAGTAGTCGTTGATCCCCTGCTGCGGACGCTGATGGAAGTCGCGGCCTGCCCAGATATAAGCGTTGGGGTTAGATTCCAGCACGTTGGTGACGCCGACGTAGGCTTTTTTCAGGTTAACTTCATCGCTCCAGTGGTCAAACATGACGTTGATATCCCAGATCGCGCCTTTATTGCTCTTAAAGGCTTTGGTTATCTGGAATTCGCCGCCGTTACCTTCGTTGCCTAAACGACCGATCGCCGAGGCGCCGTTATAGGAGCCATCCACGCCGACAAACTTCTGATCGCCGGTCTGGAACTGCGCGCCGTAGCGGGCGTAGCCGCTGAACTTGAGGCCGAAGGGGATCGCCAGATCCGGCGTGGCCGCGGTGGTCTGCGGGGTGGTAATGACGGCCACTTTTTTATCGGCGGCGGCGTCGATTTTCGCCTGGCGCTCGGCCAGGGCTTTATCGACGGCTTTCGCCACAATGGCGTCGATCTGTTCTTGAGTAAATTCTTGCGCGAATACGGAAATTGGGCACAGCGCGGCGACGACCGCCATGGTTAATGGCAGCATTTTTACAGTTTTCATCATTATCTCGCTTTTAATAATTCATATATTCAGATAATAGCTATCCCGCCAGGATAAGCTGGTATATTTAGTTCGGGTACTGTTGTTAAATATTTATATAAATTAACGCTGATATAAATGAATTAACTCTTCCGAAAATTCACGGGCGAGCAGCGAATTCATTAAGTGATCCTGAGCATGGACCATAATTAACGTCATCGGCTGGCGCGCGTCGCCGGCATCCTGTTCGATAAGCTGGGTCTGCATCTGATGCGCCCGGCGGGCGTAGCCATCGGCTTCATTCAGAAGCAAGCGCGCTTCATCTATATTACCGTTGCGGGCGCAATGGAGTGCTTCAAAACACAATGAGCGTGACTGTCCCGCATTAACGATAATTTCCATTACCGCATCTTCTAATTCAATCATGATAGGTCCTGAGGTCATTAACTTTATTATTTAAAGTAATGCAGCAAAATCCCTTTTCCGCATTATTTATGCCGTCATCTAAAATATAATATTAAATATATTGATTCATTATTGGCTGACCGTTTCGGCAACCGGAACCGCGGCTTTTGCTTTTTCAACTTCAGTTTTCATTAACGAGCGTTCATAGGCGCGCAGGAATGGCAGATAGATTAGCGCCGACATCACCATACAAATCTGGCACATGACCAGTGGGCTTAGCGTCCAGTTTGCAGCCCATGATGCGCCGATAGGCGCCGGCGTCGTCCACGGCGTCAGCGAAACCACCTGGCTGAGCCAGCCGAGACGCGTCGCGCCATAAGCCAGAACGGCGTTGATCATCGGGACAAAGACGAACGGGATAAACATCATCGGGTTCATGATAATCGGCGCGCCGAACAGGATCGGTTCGTTGATATTAAAGAAGCTTGGCACAATGCCCATTTTACCGATGGTACGCAGATGGGTTACGCGGCTACGCAGCAGCAGGAACGCCAGCGGAAGCGTGGAACCGACGCCGCCTATGAGCAGATAGTGATCCCAGAAACCTTGCAGATAGACATGCGGCAGGGCCGCACCGGCCGCCAGCGCGGCCTGGTTTGCCGACAGGTTGGCCATCCAGAAGGGGTTCATAATACCGGTCACGATCAGCGAACCGTGGATTCCGGCGAACCAGAAAATCTGGCACATCAGGACGGAAAGCAGAATCGCCGGCAGGGAGTCAGAGGCGGAAACCAGGGGCTCCAGCAGGTGCATAATCGCCTGCGGTAGAATCATACCGGTCTGCGCTTCGATAAACAGATTCAGCGGATGCAGGGTCGCGATCACCACCAGTACCGGGATAAGAATTTCAAACGAGCGGGCCACGCCGGTCGGCACCTCTTTTGGCAGGCGAATCGTAATATTGTTCTGCTTTAACCAGGCGTAAACGCGGGTGGAGTAGATGGCGGTGATCAAAGCGGTAAAAATGCCCTGACCGGAGAGGTACTGGGTGGAGATTTTGCCATCGGCGTACGGCGCGGCAACCAGTAAGAAGGCCATGAACGCCAGCAGACCGGACATTACCGGGTCGAGCTGGAACTGACGTCCGAGGCTGGCGCCGATTCCCACCGAAATAAAAAACGTCATTACGCCCATGCTGAGGTTAAACGGCAGCATCAGCTGTTCACGGTATTGCTGGGAGAAATCCAGCCAGCCGCGGGCGAAACCATTCGTGGTATCTGGGGAGAAAGGTGGAAAGATAAATACCAGCATGAATGAGCCGATGATCATAAACGGCAATGCGGCAGTGAAGCCATCGCGAATCGCGATAACGTATTTCTGCTGCCCAAGGCGTCCTGCCAGCGGGGTAATTGATTGCTCGATCACGGCAATCATGGACTGATACAGAGAACTCATTTGCACACCTCTTAATGCGCTGCAATCAGCGACAGGGCATAATCCAGGACGTTATCTCCCCGCTGCATTCCGTAATCCATGGTGTTAATCGCCTGGACCGGAATATTCAGGGGAGCGGCTTTCTCAGATAAGTTTTTCAGCATGTATTTCACCTGTGGCCCAAGAAGCACCACCTGGTATTGCGGAAACTGCATGTCAAATTCGGAAACTCCGTAGGCGTCAATCTGCACTGGCAGATTACGTTCCTTCGCGGCATCAACCATCTTTCTGACCAGCAGGCTGGTGGACATTCCGGCAGAGCAGCACAGCATAATCTTGTACATCGACATTCGTCCTCAAAATGTAAAAAGTTATTGCGTGGATGATTTGATATCAGACGGAAACCGGTTTCCATTTATAAAAAACAGAACTGTGATAATCATCAAGATCTGTCAGTCAAAGGGGCTGTTAATTAGATTTTGCTCACAAATTTTCCTGGTTTTTGCTACGATTTTCCATGAAACGGAAAATCGGTTTCCAAATAAAAAGGGAAACGGATATACTGCCGCTGGTGATTATTGAAGCGATTCAGGTTTAAGGATTTACAGGGATCGGATTGGCCCTGTCAGGGGAAAATAATGTCTACAATCAACGATGTATCGCGGTTAGCTGGGGTGTCTAAAGCCACAGTCTCTCGGGTGTTGAGCGGTTCGCGCGGCGTAAAGGAAGCCAGCCGACAGGCGGTACTGCAGGCGGCGGAAGAGCTTAACTACCGGCCGAATATGATAGCGCAATCTTTGCTGAGTCAGACCACTGGCTGCATCGGCGTCATTTGCGCCCAGGACAACATAAATCAAACCACCAGCTATCTCTACGCGCTGGAAAAACAGCTCAGCCAGCACCAGAAGCATCTGCTGCTGCGTTTTGCCAACAGCCGCGACAGAGTGCTGCATTCGCTGGAAGAGTTGACCTGCGGCCTTTGCGATAATGTGTTAATCATCGGCGCGCGGTTTCCGCTCAATATCGACCGGCCCGACGTGGTACTGATTGACTGCCTGGAAAGCGACGGAACGAATAGCATTCAGTTTGACCACGCCTTCGCGGCGGAAACGGCCTGCAACTATCTGATAAGCCAGGGGCGGCGCCAGATTGCGCTAATCCATCCCCAGGCCAGCGGCTTTGCTGACCAGGTTCTGCTGGGCTATAAGCATGCGCTGGAAAAGAATTTTCTGCCGTTCAATCGCAACCTGGTTTTTCTCGACAGCCATTCGCCATCCGTGGCGGTGCAGGAGCTGGTAAACAACGCAACCACCCTGAATTTTAATGCGTTATTGGTGGCCAACGAGCAGCAGGCGCAACTGGTGGTGCCGCAGCTCCAGGCGTTTAATCGTGCGGTGCCGGAAAAAGTCATGGTGTTCAGCCTTGCGGGCTCGTTACAGCTGCCCGGTATTCCGACTATTCCGGCGATAGAATATTCAATGGACGCGATGGCCAGCCAGATCGTTAACTGGCTGACCGAGAAGACGCAAATGCTCGGCAGCAGCCCGCTGCGCGGGGATTTGATCATTCCGAACCGTTGATGGCGCTCCCCCGCAACCGGCGCTAGGGCATGGGGCAAGTAATGCCGCTAATGGCCTTCTGGTAAGCGGCGCTGTTGTTTTTATCCAGCGCCCGCGTCGCGCTTTGTACGGCAGTCTTATTTTCCGCTGATTCCAGTACGCGGTTAGCAAACTGCGTATCGTCCAGCGCGCTGCTGGCAGGGCAGTTTTTCCTCACATCTTTCACTATCTGCTGCTTTTGCTGTTCAAACTTCAGCCCGGAGAGCGGTGCGGCTGTCGCCACGCTGGGGAGCACCAGACAGACGGCCAGCGAAAGCGCAATTTTCATTCTCGTCATCACGGATATCCTTATTTTTATTAAAGCGTTCCTCTAACTATAGACGCATTCCTGAATCAACATTTTTGCGTGTCGCTTTCCGCAGGAATGTATCTGTTTCAGTCGCTGAAATTTATCTTCCGTAGCGGCAAGCAAAGCCGTTGATGCGCAGATGCCCGGCGTCGCGATGATGGATATATTCCAGCCATCGCGTTTCAGGGATGGCGGACCATGACGAAAAAAGGAACGACCTCGACGCCGCACGATGCGGTTTTTAAACAGTTTTTATCGCATCCCGAGTGCGCAAGGGATTTTATCGAGATTCATCTTCCCGCTTCGCTGCGCCAGCTGTGCGACCTGCAAACGCTTAAGCTGGAGTCCGGCAGCTTTATTGAGGCCGATTTGCGCGCAAGCTACTCCGACGTACTGTGGTCGCTGAAAACCCGCGACGGTGACGGCTATATCTACGTGGTAATTGAACATCAGAGCACGCCGGAAGCGCATATGGCATTCAGGCTGATGCGCTACGCGCTGGCGGCGATGCAGCGTCATCTGGACGCCGGGCACAAAACGCTGCCGCTGGTGGTGCCGATGCTGTTCTATCACGGCGCGAAAAGCCCCTATCCTTTCTCGCTGTGCTGGCTGGATGAGTTTGCCGATACGGAGGCCGCGCGGCGGATCTATGCCGCCGCTTTCCCGCTGGTGGATATTACGGTGGTGCCGGATGACGAGATCATGCAGCACCGGCGTGTGGCGCTGCTGGAGCTGATTCAAAAGCACATTCGCCAGCGCGATTTACTTGGCCTGGTGGAGCGATTAGCAGAGCTGTTGGTTAAAGGTTGCGCTAATGACAGCCAGTTGAAAGCGCTGTTTAATTACATGCTGCAGTGTGGCGATGCGCCTCATTTTGGTGAATTTCTTCACGAGGTCGAGCGGCGCGTTCCTCAACATAAGGAGGTATTCATGACGATTGCGGAAAGGCTACGGCAGGAAGGGAGACAAGAAGGCAAGTTGGAGGGCAAGTTAGAGGGCAAGTTAGAAGGTAAACAAGAGGGTAGACAAGAAGAAGCGTTGCGTATTGCCCGTTCACTTCTGGAGCAGGGGTTTGAGCGCGAGCTGGTACGGATGACTATTGGGCTCTCGGATGATGATCTGAATGCATTCCAGGATGCATCCCTCAAGATGGGGGAAAATTAATGACGATTGTAGAGAGACTACCGCTGGAAGAGATACCACAGGAGTTACAACCTGAGTATTTACTGGGATATCTGTTGGAATTATACCTGGAGTTTTATGAAGGATTTCAGGAAGGTAAACGAGAAGAGGCATTGCGTATTGCTCGTTCATGTCTGGAACAGGGATTTGAGCGCGAGCTGGTGCAGGTGGTTTGTGAGCTGTCGGATGACGACCTGAAGATGCTGCAAACGCAGGTCGCAGCATCTCCTGCCCGATAATCCTCAGGCCGTTTTAACCCGCCGCCGCGAATCCATGGCGATCAGCACCACCGACGAGAGAATCAGCAGCGTGCCCAGCCAGTCCGGGAGGGTAAAGGTGATGCCGAGCAGCAGCAGAGAGAGCAGAGCGCTGCTCAACGGCTCCGCGCAGCTGAGGATCCCCGCCTTCGCGCCGCCAATCTTCTGCGCGCCGTTCAGGTAGAGGCTAAAGGTCAGCGAGGTGCCGATGACCACCAGGTAGAAAAAGGCCAGCAGCAGGCCGCCGGTCACCACAAAATGGTTGCCCTGTCCGGCGTAGAACGGCAGCAGCATCGCGCCGCCGAGCAGCATGCTCCAGCCGACAATCGGCAGCGTACCGTAGCGGGCAATCAGCGTCGAAGGGTAAGTCGTATAAAAAGCAGCGGCAAACGCTGAAGCAATCCCCCAGAACAGCGCCGTGGGGGAAATCGACAGCGTCGTTGGGTTGCCGTGGGTCACCAGCAGAAAAGTGCCCGCCAGCGAGGTGCCGATGGCCGCCAGCACCAGCGGGCTGGGGCGCGTTTTGCGGGCGATGGCAAACCAGGCGACGATAATCGTCGGCGACAGAAACTGCAGCACCGTCGCGGTGGCGGCGTTGGATTGCTCGATAGTCATCAGAAAGGTGTACTGCACGGTGAGCGCGCCGAACAGCGAAAAGATCAGCAGACTGACGGCGTCTTTACGGTTTTGCAGGACGCGGAAGATCTTATCGCCGTGGAAGAACGAGAGCATCAGAAGGATCAGGCCGGCGAACAACAGGCGCGTCATGGTCAGAAACGGCGATGACATCTGGCTTTGCTGCATAATATATTGCGCGCAGACGCCGGAACTGCCCCACAGCACGGCGGCGATCAGTACGTTCAGCATCCCTTTTTTGCTGGAGCCCATCTTTCCCTCAGGTGAAAATAGTGCGAAAGCAGTATCATAGCATGAGCACGTGTGGGAAGCGGGGCAGGAAATAGTCGCTGGATCCTTTATCAGATGTGTACCCTGGCCGACGTTGCCCGGCGGCGGCTAGCGCCTGACCGGGCAGACAGAAACGCGGCGCCACGTGCAAAAAATATTCAGCATGGGGCGTCATTGCCTCCCGCCATGTGGCGAATAAACTCACGTTTACCGCCGTGCGCCAGACGCGCCTCTTAGCTCAAATCAACGTTTTTACTGCCGAACAGCCAGGTCAGAGCGAAGCCGCACAGATAAGAGACCGCCAGCCCTGCGGCATACACCGCCATTCCGGCGTAGATCCCGCTGTTGGAGGTCATCAGCGGCAGTGCCACCAGCCCGGAAGGGCCAAATACCGTATTCAGGCCGACCGGTAGCCCCAGCCAGGCGATAAGCCCGAGAAAGAAACCGCCGCAGGCGCCGCCGAGGCAGGCGGTGATAAACGGCTTCATGCGCGGCAGCGTGACGCCATAAATCAGCGGTTCGCCGATGCCGAGGAAGCCGGGGATAATCGCCCCTTTAATCTGCGTACGCAGCAGAGAGCCGTGCTTCGCCCGCCAGAACAGCGCCAGCGCCGCGCCGACCTGTCCGGCCCCGGCCATCGCCAGAATCGGAAACAGCGAGTTAAACCCCTGCGCATCCACCAGCGCAAAATAGACCGGCACGAAGCCCTGATGGACGCCGAACATCACCGCCAGCAGGAACAGGCCGGCCAGCACCGCAGAGCCGAACGGGTTACCGTTAAGGTGCAGGAATAGCCATGACATTCCGGTAAACAGCCAGCCGCCGATAGGCATTATGACGGTAAAGGTGATCGCGCCCATGATCAGCAGCGTCACCGCCGAGGTGAGGATCATATCGAGGTTGGCAGGCATGATGCGGCGTACCTGTCGTTCCACCCATGCGCCGATAATCGCGGCGATAAGCACGCCGATAATATTGCCGCGCGGGTCGATACCGTGGCCGAAGAAGGTCGAAATTCCGGAATAGAAGCCGCTGGTAGCCTCCGGGTTATAGCCGAGGACAAACAGCGCAGCGATGATGGCCCCGTTGACCCCGGAGCCGCCGAAGGCTTTCTGGGCGTTATAGCCGATCAGGATGCTCAGGAAGGTAAATATCCCCTTGCTGAACACTTTCATGTAGCCGATCAGCGCCACCATCGTCGCGTTCGGATGCGCGTTTTCGAGGACAAATATCTGCTCCGCCAGGGTGGCGAACCCTAACAGCAGGCCGACGGCGATAAAACCGGGGATCAGCGGATTGAAGATGGTGGCGAATTTAGCGAGGAATTTTTGGATGCCGCTGGTTTGCTTGTTCTTCAGCGCCTGCTTCTTCTCGGCGGCGACATCGGCCAGCGATGGCGCATCCGGCGGGGCATCTTCCAGTAACGCATTCATCATTTCAGCCGCAGTTTGCGCCTTGCCGGGGCCGAGCACGACCTGGAACTGCTCATCGCTGACGATAACCCCCATTACGCCCTCAATCTGACGGATGGCGGCGCTATCGGCCCGTGATTCATCGCGCAAAGTCAGGCGTAGCCGGGTCATACAGTTGCCCGCCTGCGCGACGTTACCGGCGCCGCCAACGTGTCGAAGGATCCGCGCTATCATCTCTTTATTTATTTTTGCCATTGCAGATTACCTGTTGGTCAGCGGTCAGGAGTGGCTCAGCGCCTTGCGAATGTAGCCGTTATTTTTTGCCAGCAGCGCCTGGGCCTCGGCGGCGCTTAAATCAGCCAGCACCATCACAATCGCCGTTTTGCAGTGGCGACCGCAGGCCTCCAGCGCGCTCTGGGCGGTTGCGCGATCGCATGCGGTCGCTTCCATGACGATGGACACCTGGCGCTCGATAAGCTTGGCGTTGGTCGCTTCAACATCCACCATCAGGTTACTGTAGACCTTACCGATGCGGATCATCGCCCCGGTGGAGATCATATTCAGCACCAGCTTCTGCGCTGTGCCTGCCTTCAGCCGCGTTGAGCCGGTAACGACTTCCGGGCCGACCACCGGCGTAATGGCGACGTCCGCCAGCTGGGCCATTTCCCCGTGCGGGTTGCAGCTGACGATGGCGACGAAAGCGTTCTGGCTGTGGGCATACTCCATGGCGCCGATGACGAACGGCGTGCGTCCGCTGGCCGCGAGCCCCACCAGCACATCGCGGCTGCTAAAATTAATATTCTGCAGATCCATTGCCCCTTGCGCTTTGTTATCTTCAACGTTCTCTACGGCGCTCAGAATCGCTTTATGGCCGCCCGCGATGATGCCCACTACCTGTTCGGGGCGAGTGCCAAAGGTCGGCGGACACTCGCTGGCGTCAAGGATCCCCAGACGACCAGAGGTCCCCGCGCCGATATAAATCAGTCGACCGCCCGCCTGCAGTGCCGCCGCGACCTTATCCACCACCTGGGCAATTTGCGCCAGATAAGGGGTGATGGCGTGAGCCACCTGCTGGTCTTCCTGGTTAATCACCGTCAGCATCTCTTCGGTGGAAAGGGTGTCAATGTTGGCGCTATTGGCGTTGCGGCGCTCGGTCAGCAGTTTACTCAGGTCGATACTCATAAGAACCTCTTCATTCACAGTGGCGGGCAGTATAAGGAATTAATTATTCCTTTCATGTGAAGGCTATCACGATTGGTGTAGAATGGATAATAGGAGATTTCAGCATTGGCGGGAAATATGGTGGTAATAAAATTGGAATATTTTATTACCACCGGAGGAGATTATGCGACAGAACGCGGTTTTTTCAGGCCAATCAGCAGCGCGGCCAGATAGCAAAGGGTCATCGCCAGGCTCATTTTGAGCATCGTTTCGCCGCCGAGTCCGGCCAGCGGCGCGGCAATCCCGCCGAACACAAACATCAGCGTGCCCATCAGGGCGGAAGCGGTGCCGGACTGGCTGGCGTTAATAGCATTCATCGCTTCCGAGCCGGCAATGGTACTGATGCCGCTCATCATGGAAACGGTAAAAAACAGGCCGACCAGCGCCAGCGTCGGCTGCGGTAGCCAGGCGAAGAGCAGGGTGATGGCGGCAAACGCCACCGCCAGCAATTGACCGCCGCGCAGCAGAGATTCGGCGCTGAAGCGGCGCGCCAGGCGGGAAAAGATCAGCGCCGCGATAATCAGCCCGATACCGTTAAGGCCGAACAGCAGGCTGAACTGCATCGCGCTCATGGCATATTCGCTCTGGATAACGAACGAAGACGAGCCGATATAGGAGAACAGCCCGGCCATCATAAACGCCTGAATCAGGCAGTAGCGCATAAAGCGGCGATTTTTCAGCACCGGAGTTTCATCCTGCCGCTGCGCAACCGATGCGGCGCTTTTTCCCGGCAGCGTTTCGTGCAGCACCGTCAGGCTGAGCAGCAGTAACACTACGCCGATCGCCGCCATCGCCCAGAACAGGATACGCCAGTCGAAGGCGGTAATGATCCAACCGCCAAGTACCGGTGAAAGCACCGGCGCGATGCCGTTTACGGTCATCAGCAGGGCGAAAAACTGGGTCAGCAGGGTGCCCTGATAGCGGTCTCGGGCGATGGATCGCGATAGCACCGAGCCGCCCGCGCCGGCGAAGCCCTGCAGAAATCGCCAGGCGATCAGCAGGTGAATGTCGTAGGTTATCGCGCACATCGCCGAGGAGAAGATAAACAGCAGCAGAGAGAGCGCCAGCGGCTTTTTACGACCAATGCGGTCGCTCAGCGGACCGAAAAACAGCTGCCCAAGGCCGAGGCCGATCAGCGCCGCGGTCAGCGAGAGCTGGGTCTGCGTGCCGGTAGCGCTAAGCTGCTGGGTAATTTCCGGCAGCGCGGGAAGATAGAAATCGGTACACAGCGGCCCAATGGCGCTGAGCAAACCGAGAACCACGACCCAGGAAAGGGAAATTCGGGACATACAAGCGAGCTCCTTGTCATCAAACCGGGCGCTGTCGCCCGGTAAAGGCGTTAGCTGGCGCCGCCTCCCAGCGACTGCCAGAGGGTGATGCGGTTTTCCAGGTCCGTTTGCTGGAGGGATATCAGGGTGGCCTGCGCCGACCACAGCGTTCGCTGGGCGGTCAGCACCGACAGATAATCTCCGACCCCGGCCTGATAGCTCTTCAGCGCGATATTCAGCGATTTCTGTTCCGCCGCGACGTATTTATTCTGCGCGTCCAGCTGTTCGCTGAGGGTTTCCCGCCGCGCCAGCGCGTCGGCGACATCTTTGAAAGCGCTCTGAATCGTTTTCTCATAGGTGGCGATCAGCCCCTTTTTCTCCGCTTCAGCGTAGCGTAGCTGCGCCAGGTTGCTACCGCCGGTAAACAGCGGCAGGCTGATGGACGGCGCGAATGACCATACCTGCATACCGTGGCTGAACAGCGACGAGAGCGAGTCGCTGCCGACCCCGGCGCTGGCGGTCAGCGAGATGGACGGGAAGAAATTGGCCCGCGCAGCGCCGATATCGGCGTTAGCGCTCTTCAGATTATGCTCCGCTTCCTGGATATCCGGGCGGCGCAGCAGTACCGATGAAGAGACGCCCGCCGGCACCAGGGTGATGCTGCGATCGCCAAGGCTTTCCAGCGTGCCGGGCAGCAAGCTATCCGGCACGGTTTCTCCGGCTAGCAGGTTGAGCGCATTTTTGTCCTGCGCCACCAGAGTGCGGTAGCTGGCGACGCTGGCGCGCGCCTGCTGGTACACGCTTTCGGCATCGCTCAGGTCGCCTGCCGAGGCGGTGCCGACTTCCATCTGGCGGGTGACGATGCGGCGCGAGTTCTCCGCGCTGGCCATGGTGTCCTGCGCCAGCGCCAGATTGCTGTTGTCCGCGGCGAGAGTTATCCATGCGGTGGTCAGATCGGCGATCATCGTCAGACGTGTATTCTGGGCGGTGAATTCGCTGGCAAGCCAGGTTTCCCGCGCGGCGCGCGTCAGGCTTTGATTCTTGCCAAACAGATCCAGTTCGAAGCTGGAGACCGCGCCGTCGGCTTCCGCTGCCGACGACAGGCCGCTGGCTACCGTTTTACTGCGGGTATGGCTCAGCTCGGCGTCGAGGGTCGGAAACAGCGAGGCGCGGGTTTCGCCAAACTGGGCGCGCGCGGCTTCGATATCGGCCAGCGCTTTCTGCACGTCGCGGTTGCTGGTCAACGCGATGTTCACCACTTTTTTGAGGCGGGCGTCATTCACCACCTGCTGCCAGTCGCTGACTACCGCAGTTGCCTCGCCGTGGCTGCCCGGCAGGGTCGCCGGGACCGGCGCGGCTGGACGTTCATAGTGCGGGTCGAGAGAGACGCAGCCCGCCGTCAGGAGCGCAACAAAAATTAAGGTAAAACGAAACATAACTTACTCCTGGGAAGAACGATGGCGGGTGAAGAAACGTTTCACCAGCACAAAGAACAGCGGCACGAAGAACACCGCCAGCAGCGTTGCGGTCAGGGTGCCGCCGATAATCCCGGTACCGATCGCCACGCGGCTGTTGGCCCCGGCTCCGGTGGCGATCGCCAGCGGCAGTACCCCGGCGATAAACGCCAGCGAGGTCATCACAATAGGGCGTAAACGGGTCTGCGCGGCGCGCATGGCGGCGCGCGAGAGGGAATAGCCCTCTTCCACCGCCGATTCGGCGAATTCAACGATCAGGATGGCGTTCTTTGACGACAGGCCGATGGTGGTTAATAGCGCCACCTGGAAGTAAACGTCATTGCTCAGACCGCGCATCCACGCCGCCAGCGCCGCGCCGAGCAGCCCAAGCGGGATCACCATGATCACCGAGAACGGCACCGACCAGCTCTCATACAGCGCGGCGAGGCACAGGAAGACCACCAGAATCGAGATAGCGTAGAGGCTCATCGCCTGGCCGCTGGCGAGTTTTTCCTGCAGCGACATGCCGCTCCACGCCCAGGTGGTGCCGGCGGGCAGGTTATTGGCTAAGGCCTCCATCTTGTCCATTGCCGCGCCGGAGCTAAAGCCGCTGGCGTTTTCGCCCTGGATTTCGAAGGCGGCGGAACCGTTGTAGCGCACCAGGCTTTCCGGGCCGTATTGCCAGCGGGTGGTGGCGAAGGCGGAGAACGGCGTCATGCTGTCGTCACTGCCGCGCACGAACCATTTACCGAGGTCAGACGGCACGGCGCGGGCGTCACTTTCGCCCTGGATATAGACCTTCTTCACGCGACCGCGATCGATAAAATCGTTAACGTAGGTTCCTCCCCAGGCGCTGGAGAGGGTATCGGTAACATCGCTTAGCGACAGCCCGAGCGACACGGCTTTGTTGTTATCGATATCCACCTGCAGCTGCGGCATTTGCGGCAGATCGTTGGCGCGAACTGACTGCAGCTCGGTACTTTGATTCGCCGCCGCCAGCAGCTGGCTGCGCATTTTCATCAGGCTATCGCGATCGGTACCGCCGCTGGCCATCAGTTCGAAGGTGAAACCGTTACTCTGCCCCAGGCCATCTACCGACGGCGGAGTCATGGCGAACAGGGTGGCGTCGCGAATGCTGCTGAGCTCTTTGGTGGCGCGCAGGGCGATGGCCTGAGCGGTATTTTCTTCGCCTTTACGTTCGGACCAGTTTTTCAGCGACACGAAGGCCATCCCGGCGTTTTGTCCGCTGCCGCTAAAGCTAAAGCCGTCGACGGTAAAGATCACGTCGGTATTGGCTTTCTCTTTCGTCAGGAACCAGTCGGTGACCTGGCGGCGAACCTCGGCGGTACGTACCGCCGTCGCCCCGGCGGGCAGCGTGTACTGGACCATGATTTCACCCTGATCTTCCGTCGGCAGGAAGCTGCCGGGTAGTTTCCACATTGCCAGCGCCATGCCGCCGCATATCAGGACAAAAGCGCCCATCATCATTGCCGAGCGGCGCAGGCCGCCGACAACACGATGCTGATAGCCCTGCTCGGTGCGTCCCCACAGGCGGTTAAAGGCGCCGAAGAAGCCTTTGGTATGCGGTTTAGAATGGCTCAGCAGCGCGCCGCACAGCGCCGGGGTTAAGGTTAAGGCGACCACCACGGAGAGCATCATCGCCGAGATAATGGTCACCGAGAACTGGCGATAAATCACCCCGGTTGAGCCGCCGAAGAAGGCCATCGGCAGGAACACTGCCGAGAGCACCAGAGCAATGGCGATCAGCGCGCCGGAGATTTCGCCCATCGATTTTTCGGTGGCTTCCCGGGCGGGCAGCCCTTCGTCGCGCATGATACGCTCGACGTTTTCCACCACCACGATGGCGTCATCCACCAGCAAGCCTATCGCCAGCACCATCGCAAACAGCGTCAGGGTGTTAATGGAGTAGCCGAACAGCGCCAGCACGCCGAAGGTGCCCAGCAGCACGACCGGCACCGCCACCGCCGGGATCAGCGTGGCGCGGAAGTTTTGCAGGAACAGATACATCACGCAGACCACGAGGATAATCGCTTCGAACAGCGTCTGAATCACATCCTCCACCGAGATTTTGATGAATTCGGTGCTGTCTTTAGGGTAGGCGATATCGTAGCCCTGCGGCATCTGGCGCTGGAACTCGGCAATCTTGTTTTTCACCAGCGTCGCGGTATTCAGGGCGTTAGCGCCCGGCGCCATCATCACCGCGATCCCCGCAGCCGGGTGGCCGTTGAGATTGGCGGAGGCGGTGTAATCTTCGCTGCCCATCTCCACGCGGGCGACGTCGCTCAGGCGCACCACCGACCCGTCGCTCTTGCTCTTGACGATAATCTCTTTGAACTGGGCGACGGTTTGCAGTCGCGACTGGGCACGGACGGTGGCGGTCAGCTGCTGCGCGTTGGCGGCGGGCAGGGCGCCGATTTTACCGGCGGACACCTGCACGTTCTGCGCCTCTATCGCCGATTGCACATCGGATGGCATCAGCGAATAGGAGGCCAGTTTGGTCGGGTCCATCCAGATGCGCATGGCGTACTCCGCGCCGAACACCTGCAGGCTGCCGACGCCTTCAATACGCGCCATCGGGTCCTGCATATTGCTGACCAGCCAGTCGGAGATATCGGAGCTGGTGGCTTTGTTGTTTTTGTCATACACCGCGAGGATCAGCAGGAAGCTGCTCTGCGATTTCTCCACCGTCACGCCGGATTGCTGAACTTCGCTCGGCAGGCGCGACTCCGCCTGCTGCACTTTGTTCTGCACCTGAACCTGGGCGGTATCCGGATCGGTACCCTGCTCAAAGGTGACGGTAATGCTGACCGAGCCGTCGGAACTGCTGGTGGACGTAAAGTAGAGCAGGTTGTCCAGTCCGGTGAGCTGCTGCTCGATAACCTGGGTGACGCTGTTTTCCAGGGTTTCCGCAGAAGCCCCGGTGTAGGTAGCGGAGATTTTTATCGCCGGCGGAGCGACGTCAGGATACTGGGCGACCGGCAGGGTGCGGATAGCCAGAATCCCGGCGAGCATAATCAGAATGGCGATAACCCAGGCGAAGACCGGGCGGCGCACGAAGAAACGGGAAAACATCAGGCATTGCCTCCGTCATTTTTGACTTCGGCGGCTTTTACCTGCTGGCCGGGCGCGACTTTGCTGGTCCCTTCGACAATCAGCCGGTCGCCGCTCTTCAGGCCGTTGACGATAAGCCATTTGTCGCCGTAGGTTTCGCCGGTTTCCACGCTGCGCTGTTCAACCTTGTTATTAGCGTCAACCACCAGCGCGGTGGCATCGCCTTTGGCATCGCGGGTGATGCCCTGCTGCGGGGCGAGAATCGCACCGTTCATGATGCCTTCGTCTATGCGGGCGCGAACGAACATCCCCGGCAGCAGCACGTGCTGCGGATTGGGAAAGACCGCGCGCAGCGTGACCGAACCGGTCGATTCATCTACCGCTACTTCGGTCAGCGCCAGGCGACCTTTTTCGCTATAGGTGCTGCCATCTTCAAGAGTCAGGGTGACGTTAAGGGTATCGCTGTTGCTTGCCAGACTTTGCTTACGCAGGCGCAGCAGATCGACGCTGGATCGGGTGAGATCGACGTACATCGTATCCAGTCCGCGGATCGTCGCCAGCGCGGTATCCTGATCGGCGGACACCAGCGCGCCCGGGGTGACGGAAGAGATGCCGATGCGCCCGGCAATCGGTGCGGTCACGGTGGTCCAGTTCAGGTTGATGCGCGCGCTTTCCAGCGCCGCTTTTTTCGACTCGACGCTGGCCTTATCCTGATTACAGGTCGCTATCGCGTCATCGGCGTCCTGACGGGAGACGCCGTTATCTTTGACCAGCACCGCGTAGCGCTGGGCTTTTTGGCAGTCGGCGATGACCAGCGCCTGGGCCTGTTTCAGCGAGGCGGCGGCTTCGTTAAACGTCGCGCGATAGCTTGACGGATCGATTTGGTATAGCGCCTGCCCGGCTTTGACCATGTCACCCTCGGTAAACAGGCGTTTTTGCACGATACCGCCCACCTGCGGGCGCACTTCGGCGCTAAGCGAGGCGGTGGTGCGTCCGGTCAGGCTGCTCACCACCGGGACAGGCTGGCTTTGCAGGGTCACGACGCCGACTTCCTGCGTCATCGGCTGCGGGGAAGCATTTTGCGCATTATCGCACCCGCTAAGGAGAAATAATGCTGCTGCGATGGGGGCTAAAGTATATTTCATTATATTTTCTCAGGATGAACGACGTCCGCCCCGCAAATTTACTGGCGGGGTGATGGGCCGGGCGATGATGCATCTCCGGGCAAGCACAAATAACCAAATGGGAAGTAAATATTCCTGTTTGCAGTAAATGACCCTGCGAATACCGATATTAATTAAACGGTTTTTCCGACAGTTTCCCGTGCGGCGAATACGGTATCAGACGGCGGTTACAGGCTCTGAACCGAGGAGTGACGCCAGCTACAGGGCATTTTCATGGGATCCTCCATGGTTTGTGTTTTTGAGAATGATCGTTCTCATTTTTCCCATTATACGTCTGAGCCGAATGATGGGAAGATTTTTTACACAAAATTTAGTGCAGGGAATTTAGGCAGGAAATAATGGAGAAAAAAAGGATATTTTGTGAAAGTAGGATGGTGAATGGTCTATGAAAAATAAAAGATGGAGATAATCAATGACATTAATAATAACAGAGAACATTAATCCCGCCGATCAGGAAGAGCTGCTGACGGGGCTGCGGGAATTCAATCTGCGCTTTCTGGACCCGGCCCAGTTCGGCGAGCTGGGCGTTTATTCACGCGATGCTGCTGGCGAGATGCGCGGGGGATTGATTGCCAAACGCAAGGGCAGCTGGCTGTGTATTGAATATCTGTGGGTCAGCGAAACGTCGCGCGGCAGCGGCCTTGGCAGCGAGCTGATGTATGAAGCGGAAAACCAGGCGCGGGAGCGCGGCTGCAGCCATATGCTGGTGGATACGTTCAGCTTCCAGGCGCTGCCGTTTTATCAGAAGCTGGGCTATCAGCTGCAGATGTCGCTGCCGGACTTCCCGCACGCGGGTATGCAGCGCCATTATTTATCGAAAGTATTGTAAAGCAGGCCCAGGAGATCCTCCCGGAGGCGGCGCTATGCGCCTGTCCGGGCAATCTGAACGCAGGCGGCTGTGAAGCGGGTTGTATCTCCCGGATGGCGGCTGTCGCCTTATCCGGGCTACCCGATCGCAGGCGGTTGTGAACCGGATTGTATTCCCCGGATTGCAGACGGCTGTGCACCTGTAGCCCGGCTAAGCGCAGCGCGAGCCGGGGGGGATTCAGCCGCCGATCCCGCTGCTTATCAGCGCCAGGGCGTGGCTGACAATCATTTGCCTGTCCACCGATTGCAACCGCGGATCGGTGTGGGTGCGGGAAAAAGGTACCAGCACCAGGCTTATCAGGGTGGTAAACAGCAGCTCCGGGGAGAGTGCCGGATTAAGCTTGCCCTCCCGCTGCCAGCGGCGCACCGTCTCCAGCATCTTGTGGTACTTCTCATCGCCAAAACGCGCGTGCATATGCTGGCGCAGCACCGGCATCTCGCCGATGATCTCCTGCATCCACAGCGGCGCGAACCACGCGTTTTTCTCCGCCATCATCGCCAGGGATTCGATCAGCAGCGTAAAAGCGGTGACCGGATCGTCGCCGTGCGCGACAAAAATTTGTCCGATCTCGCTGCGTAGCGGCATAAAGCGCTCTTCGACCAGCTTTTCCACCAGCGCTTCGCGCGAGCTGAAGTAGTAGTGCAGCATCGCGGGCGTTACCCCCGCCTCTTTGGCAATGGCGTTCAGCGAAATGCGGGCGATCCCGTGGCGGGCAAACAGCGCCAGGGCAATATCCATCAGCTGTTCGCGGTTGGCGGGGCCGGATTTCTGCCCGCGAGGGCGACCGGGCCGACGCGGGGCTTCATTGTCTTTTTGTGCTGACATCGTGTGGCGATCCCTTGACCAGATTCATCATTTCCCTAAATATTAATTATGCATTTAATTAATTTCAAGCGAGTCATGCTATGACAACTGAAATCGCCAGCCAACCGGCGGTCCCCTCAATCCGCCTGCTCTTCAGCGCCCTGCTGCTGGTGATGCTGCTCTCGGCGCTGGATCAGACTATTGTCTCCACCGCGCTGCCGACCATCGTCGGCGAGCTCGGCGGACTGGATAAGCTCTCCTGGGTGGTCACCGCCTACATCCTGAGTTCGACCATCGCGGTGCCGCTGTACGGCAAATTCGGCGATCTCTTCGGGCGCAAAATCGTCTTGCAGGTAGCGATTGTGCTGTTTCTTGCCGGTTCCGCCCTCTGCGGGCTGGCGCAAAATATGACTCAACTGGTGCTGATGCGCGCTCTGCAGGGGCTCGGCGGCGGCGGCCTGATGGTGATCAGCATGGCGGCGGTGGCTGACGTCATCCCGCCGGCGCATCGCGGCCGCTATCAGGGCCTGTTCGGCGGCGTCTTTGGCCTGGCGACGGTAATTGGGCCGTTAATCGGCGGCTTCCTGGTGCAGCACGCCTCCTGGCGCTGGATTTTTTACATCAACCTGCCGCTGGGGCTGTTTGCGCTGCTGGTGATCGGCGCGGTCTTTCACAGCAGCAACAAACGCAGCCAGCATCAGATCGACTGGCTGGGGGCGATTTACCTCAGCATGGCGCTGCTGTGCATCATCCTGTTTACCTCCGAGGGCGGCAGCGTCCGCGCGTGGAGCGACCCGCAGCTGTGGTGCATCCTGGCGTTCGGCCTGGTCGGGATTATCGGCTTTATTCATGAAGAGCGGCTGGCCAGCGAGCCGATTATTCCGCTCTCCTTGTTCCGCAACCGCAGCTTTTTGCTATGCAGCCTGATTGGCTTTGTTATCGGCATGGCGCTGTTCGGCTCGGTGACCTTTCTGCCGCTCTATTTACAGGTGGTTAAAGAAGCGACGCCGACCGAGGCGGGCCTGCAGCTGATTCCGCTGATGGGCGGCCTGCTGCTGACGTCAATCATCAGCGGGCGCATTATCAGCCGTACCGGTAAGTATCGGGTGTTTCCGATTATCGGCACCCTGCTGGGGGTGGTCGGCATGGTGCTGCTGACGCGCATTACCATCCACTCCGCGATGTGGCAGCTCTATCTGTTTACCGTGGTACTAGGAGCGGGATTGGGACTGGTGATGCAGGTGCTGGTGCTGGCAGTGCAGAACGCGATGCCCGCGCAGATGTACGGGGTGGCGACCTCCGGGGTCACGCTGTTTCGATCGATTGGCGGCTCCATCGGCGTGGCGCTGTTCGGGGCGGTATTTACCCACGTGCTGCAAAGCAATCTTCAGCGCCTGCTACCTGAGGGGGCACAGTTGCCGAGGGCGCTGAACCCGGCGGCGGTACAGAATCTCCCGGCGGAGATCCGCCTCGATTATCTGGACGCCTTCGGATCCGCTATCCATGCGGCGTTTCTGATGGCGGCCTGCATTATGGCGGTGGCGTTTGCCCTCTCCTGGCTACTGAAAGAAGCGCCGCTGAAAACCAGCGTGCGCTAGACGGCGGCGGCGATACGCAACAGCGCCTGACGCAGAGCCGGCGCGGCGAAATCGATGAATTTACGCAGCTTAAGCGGAGCCAGATCCCGGGAGGTGTACAGCAGGTGCACCGGCGCAGGTTCCGGTTCCATCGCCTGCAGGAAAAGCGTCAGTTCGCCGCAGGCCAGACCGTCAATCGCCTGGTAGTGCAGCAGGCGCGCCACGCCTGCCCCCAGACGGGCGGCGTCGGCGGCGCTCTCCGGCGTGGTCAGCGACAGCACCGGCTGCAGCGCCACCAGCCGGTCCTCCGCCTCTTCGGCGTTAAAGCGCCAGCCGCGATAAGGCATTGGCGATTCAATACGAATGATCGGTAGCGCGGCCAGTTCGCGCGGGCGTTCAGGTATGCCGTGTTTTTCCAGCAAAGCCGGGTGCGCACAGGTGACGATGCGCATCTCGCCCAGCCGGGTGGCCACCATCCCGCTGTCCGGCAGGGTGCCGATCCGTACCGCTAAATCAATATGATCGCCCACCAGATCGGCGTTGCGGTCGCTAAGCAGTAAACGGACGCGAATCTGCGGGTAACGGGCGAGAAAATCCGTCACCACCGGTAAAACATGCTGACGGCCAAACATGGTCGGCGCCGAGAGAACCAGCTCGCCTTTTGGCTCCTGATATTCGCCCGCCGCCTGGCGCTCGGCGTTCTCCACCTCTTCGAGAATGCGCCGCGCGGCGGCGACATAATCGACGCCGGCATCGGTCAGCGTCAGCTTGCGGGTGGTGCGGATCATCAGGCGCACGCCGAGGGTATTTTCCAGTTCGCCAACCTGGCGGCTAACGGTGGTCAGCGGCATATTCAACGCCCGCGCCGCCGCCGACATGCTGCCGAGCTCGGTAATTTTCACCAGCAGCGCCATCGCGCTGAGTCGGTCCATAATTATCCCGTTTTACGGAAAGATGATTGTCATATTCCCACTATTATCTTTTCTGCCAGCACAGTCCATGATGAGTTACGCCGCAACGCATCGGGAGGAACTATGCCAGCAGAATTTCTTGATATCGCCATGACGCCGGACGTGATGGCTGTCCAGCATGATATGGGCAGCGATGAGCTGTGGCAGTCGCCGCATCGCCAGCGCCGGGGTGAGCGCTTCGGCGCCAGCGAGGAGGCGATGATTGCCACCCGCGACAGCTTCTATCTGGCCACTCTTTCGCAAACCGGCTGGCCCTATATTCAGCATCGCGGCGGTCCGGTGGGCTTTCTGCATCTGCTGGATGAAACCACCCTGGCGATGGCGGATTTTTCCGGTAATCGCCAGTACATCACCACCGGCAACCTGCGCGGCAGCGATCGGGCCTGCCTGTTTTTGATGGATTACCCGCGCCGTGCCAGGCTGAAAATCTACGCCACCGTAGAGGTGACGGCGGCGGATGCCGACCCGCAGCTGCTGGCGCGGGTCGCGCCGGAGAACTATCGGGCACGGATTGAGCGTATTTACCGTTTTCATTTGCAGGCTTTTGACTGGAACTGCCCCCAGCATATTACTCCCCGCTACACCGCTCAGCAGGTGGCGGAGTATAGCCAGACGCTGCAACAGCGTATTGACGAACTGGAGCGGGAAAATCAGTGCCTGCAGCAGCTTATATCCCCCAAATAATTCGAGTTGCTTACAAGGCGGCAAGGGAGTGACAAATTCGTCGGGAACGAATTTGACCAGCCGAAGGCTGGCCTCCGGTGAGAGGCAGGAGCCTTTTATTAGTCCCCAGGAGCATAGATAACTATGTGACTGGGGGGAACGACAAATCTGCCGGGAGCAGATTTGAACGTCGCTTGCGACGGCCCGTGAGGGCGAGGCCCATGGATGGGCCGAGTAATCCATAGCCAACACATAAGCAACTTGAAGTATGAAGGGTATTCATACAGGAGATTCATGATGACCGAACAACGTCCGCCTCTACCGCCGTTCACCCGCGAGAGCGCCGCGCAAAAAGTCCGTGCCGCAGAAGATGGCTGGAACAGCCGCGATGCCGCTAAGGTCGCCCTGGCCTATACCGTCGATAGCGAATGGCGTAACCGCAGCGAATTTGTTCACGGCAGAACGCAGATTATCGACTTCCTGCAGCGCAAATGGCGTAGAGAGCAGGAGTACCGGCTGATTAAGGAGCTGTGGGCATGGAGCGATAACCGTCTTGCGGTACGCTTTGCCTATGAGTGGCAAGATGACAGCGGCAACTGGTTTCGCTCTTACGGCAACGAGAACTGGGAGTTTGATCGGCACGGACTGATGCATACGCGCTACGCCTGCATTAACGATCTGCCCATCACCGAGAGCGAGCGTCTGTTTCACTGGCCCCAGGGCCGCCGCCCGGACGATTACCCGGGATTGAGTGAGCTGGGGCTGTAAGGCGCGTCCTCGTTCTGCGCAGCGAGCCGCCCCCCGGGAGAAAGGGGGAAGATGATTTTATTTCCGGTTGCGGTTTTTGCGTTTAAAACCTCGCCATAAAGTCGTTATAGTTTCAGACGAAAAATAATAACGATTTTCTATGGACTGATGGGGTTATAACAATGAAATTGCGTTTACGGACAGCCGCCGCCGTGGTGCTGGCGGGCCTGCTGCTGGCGGGCTGCGACCAGAAGGGCAGCGATGCGAAGCACATTAAAGTCGGCGTCATTAACGGCGCGGAACAGGATGTGGCGGAAGTGGCGAAGAAAGTGGCCAAAGAGAAATATGGTCTCGACGTGGAGCTGGTGGGCTTTAGCGGCTCGCTGCTGCCGAATGAGTCCACCAACGCTGGCGATCTGGACGCCAACGTCTTTCAGCACCGCCCGTTCCTCGAACAGGATAATAAAGCCCACAACTATCGTCTGGTGGCGGTGGGCAACACCTTCGTCTTCCCGATGGCGGGCTACTCGCGCAAAATAAAATCCGTCGCCGAGCTGAAAGACGGCGCGACCATCGCTATTCCGAACGCCCCGACCAACCTGGGCCGCGCGCTGCTTCTGCTGCAGCAGGAAAAGCTGATTACCCTTAAAGCGGGCACTGGCCTGCTGCCGACGGCGGTCGATATCACCGATAACCCGCATAACCTGAAAATTATGGAGCTGGAAGGGGCGCAGCTGCCGCGCGTCATCGACGACCCGAAAGTTGACGTGGCGATCATCAGCACCACCTACCTGCAGCAGACCGGCCTTTCACCGGTGCGCGACGGTATCTTTATTGAAGATAAAAACTCGCCCTATGTGAACATCATCGTGACCCGTGAAGACAACAAAGACGCGGAAAACGTCAAAGCGTTTATCCACTCCTACCAGTCGCCGGAAGTGGCGAAGGCGGCGGAGACCATCTTCAACGGCGGCGCGGTGCCCGGCTGGTAATGACTGACACAAGGAGACGTGGCGATGACCCGGCAACGCCAGGCTGATTTGCTGCTCATAGCCGCGACGGTTATCGCCGCCTGCGGATGGATTTTTTCCCGGGAAGCGATTGCCGGCATGCCGGTTTTCGCTTTCCTCGGCCTGCGTTTTTTCTTCGCCGCGCTGCTGCTGCTACCTTTCTGCCGCGGCCTGCGCGTCGAGAGGCAGCAGTGGCCGCGCATGATTATCAGCGGCCTGTGGTTTGCGCTAAACCTGTGCCTGTGGATCTATTCGGTATCGACGACCCCGTCGCTGGGCGAAGGGGCGTTTATCATGAGCCTGTCGATGCTGTTCGTGCCGCTTACCGCATGGGTGATGATGAAGGCGCGGCCGGCGCGGGCCTACTGGGAGTGCCTGCCGATTGCCATTGTCGGCCTCGGATTGCTCAGCCTGCATATGCCGATTGCGTTTCACCCCAGCCAGGGCTGGTTTCTGCTGACCGCGCTGGTGCAGTCGATCTGGTTTTGCTACACCAGCAAAAGCGCCCGCGAGGTGCCGCTGATCCCGCTGACTACCGTGCAGCTAGGCATCACCGGGATTGTCGGGCTGGGGATCTCCGCCGCCGTTGAAAGCTGGACTCAGCTGTTTACCCTGCCGACCTTCGGCTGGCTGCTCGCCAGCATCGTTATCGCCACCAGCCTGCGCTTCGGCCTGCAAATGAAGGGGCAGAAGTACGCGGCGGTCGCCAGCGCGGCGATTATAATGGTGCTGGAACCGCTGCTGACGGTGATTGCCGCCGCGCTGTGGTACGGCGAACAGCTGCCGTTGCAGAAGATTATCGGCGGTGTGCTGATCCTCGTCGCCCAGCTGTGGTTTCGCTGGCGGATGCTGAAACCGTTACGCTAAACCGGTGCGCCGTTGCGCCATCAGATGCAGCAGCGGCACCAGCGATAGCCCGTCCGGCATCTCGCCGCGGGCGATCAGCTGGCCAATCTCTTCGAGGGTAAACCAGCCCGTTTCCATCACCTCATCCTGATCTTCATCCATCCCCACCCAGGTTAAATCACTGGCAAGCCAGGTGATAAACAGCTGGTCGCTGCTGCCATAGGATGGGTTATAGCGGATGATTTCGTCGGCGCGCTGCGCCTGCCAGCCGGTCTCTTCCCGCAGCTCGCGCAGGGCCGCCTCGCGCGGGTCTTCCCCTTCATCAACGCCGCCTGAAGGAACGGCCCACACCACCCGATCGATCAGGTAACGGTAGTGGCGAATCAGCAGCACTTTGTCATCCTGCATCGCCACAATCCCCACCGCCGGGCGAGGATAGTGAATGGAGTAAAAATCCCGCCGATCGCCGGGCGCCATATCAATTCCGACCTTGCGCATGCTGAACCATGGGGTGTCTGCCAGAACTTCAACATCGTGCATATCGGCGAAGGTGAGTTTCTTTTTCATCGTAGCTACTGTTCCTCAACGTTGAGCGTTCAGCACATCATAGCCGGGAGCCAATGGCAACCGTCGCAGATTGGCCCGATTTCATCGTTCATTGCCCAAACGCCCATATTGCGCCAGGCTTGTGGGACGTACGATGTTCGCCAGATAACCGCGAAGAGGAATGAACATCATGAAAATCACCCATGTGCGTAATGCTACCCAGCTTATTGAATATGCGGGTAAAAAGTTTCTGATTGACCCGATGCTTTCAGCCAGGGGCGCCTGGGCGGGTTTCGCCGGTACCGCGCGCAGCGAGTTGCGTAACCCACTAGTGGAATTACCTTTTTCCATTGAAGCGATCGTTGACGTGGATGCCGTTATCGTCACCCACACCCATGATGATCACTGGGACGAGGCGGCGATCGCCGCGATCCCCAAAACCCTGCCGGTTTACGTCCAGCATGACGCCGACGCTCAGCTGCTGGGCGGCCAGGGCTTTCGCGATATTCGTCTGCTCTCTGAGGGCAGCGCGTTTGCTGATGTTGCGCTGGTGAAAACCACCTCGGGCCAGCACGGCAGCGATCGCACCTATGCGGTGCCGGCAATGGCCGAGCGCCTGGGCGAAGCCTGCGGCGTGGTGCTGCGCCATCCGCAGGAGAAAACCCTGTGGCTGGTGGGGGACACCATCTGGCGCGATGAAGTGGAAGCCGACATGCTCAGGCTGCGCCCTGACGTAGTGGTGTTGAATGCCGGGTATGCGCACGTCATCGGTTTTGGGCCGATCATCATGGGCAAAGAGGATGTGCTGAAGGCGCACTTCACCCTACCGGAAGCCAAAATCGTCGCCAGCCATCTGGAGGCGGTGAACCACTGTCTGCTCAGCCGCGATGAGCTACGCCAGTACGTGGCTGACAATCAGATTGCCGAGGCGGTAAGCATCCCGCAGGATGGGGAAAGTATGGTCTTTTAAAAGCGGAGCGGGCGATGAAACTCACGGAAGTGGCGATTGTAGCGGTGGACGGGTTTAGCCCGTTCCACTACTCGGTGCCCTGTATGCTGTTTGGCGATACGGTCTCGGAAACCAAACGCTTTAACCTGCATATTTGCGCCGAACGGCCCGGGCTGCTGAGCGCCCGCGACGGCTTCGCGCTGAACGCCAGCGGCAATTTTTCTCTTCTGGAGCAGGCGGATATCGTGGTGGTGCCTTACTGGGGGGCGGTAAATCAGCGTCCTCCGCAGTCGCTGCTGGACGGTCTGGTTCGCGCGCGCAATAACGGCGCGCAGATCGTCGGCCTGTGCCTCGGGGCGTTTGTACTCGGCTACGCCGGGCTGCTGGACAACAGGCGCGCGGCGACCCACTGGGAGTTCGAACAGGATTTTCAGCGCCTGTTTCCGCAGGTGCGGCTGGATATCAACGCGCTGTACGTTGACGATGAAGGGGTAATCACCTCGGCGGGTACCGCGGCGGCGCTCGACTGCTGCCTGTATCTCATTCGCCAGCGTTTTGGCAGCCTTGTCGCCAATCAGATCGCCCGGCGGATGATCGTCCCACCGCACCGTGAGGGCGGCCAGGCGCAGTTTATCGCCCAGCCGGTACCGAAAAACACCCGCGACGCGCGGATTAACGGCCTGCTTGAGTATCTCCAGCAGCACATCCGCGAACCGCATAATCTTGACTCCCTGGCGCAGGTGGCGGCGATGAGCCGCCGGACCCTGACCCGCCATTTCGCCAAAGCGACCGGGATGGGTATCGCCGACTGGCTGGCCGCCGAGCGCCTGCGGCGCAGCCAGATCCTGCTGGAGGCCGGGGATTTACCGGTCGGACAGGTGGCGGAGGAAGTGGGCTATCGCTCCGCCGTAACCTGGCGCCAGCAGTTTAAAGCGCGCTTTGGCGTCAGCCCGGCGGAGTGGCGGCGCACCTTTCGCCGCGGGGCTTAATCGCCGAGCGTGGCGCTGTCGATGACGAAGCGGTATTTCACGTCGCCTTTAATCATCCGCTCCCAGGCCTCGTTAATCTGGTCGCCGCGAATCAGCTCTATATCGGCGACGATGCCGTGCTCGGCGCAGAAATCGAGCATCTCCTGGGTTTCCGGAATGCCGCCGATCATCGACCCGGCAATTGACCGGCGGCGGAAGATTAGATTAAACACTTCCGGCGAGGGATGCGGCGTGGCGGGGGCGCCCACCAGCGTCATGGTGCCGTCGCGCTTGAGCAGGGTGGTGAAGGCATCGAGGTTATGCGGCGCCGCCACGGTGTTGAGAATAAAGTCGAAGCTTTTCAGGTGGGCGGCCATTTCGTTTTCGTTGCGAGAGACCACCACTTCGTCCGCGCCCAGCTCGCGCGCCGCGTCACGCTTGGATTCCGAGGTGGTGAAGGCCACCACGTGGGCGCCCATGGCGTGGGCCAACTTGATGCCCATATGCCCCAGTCCGCCGATGCCAACGATGCCGACTTTCTTACCCGCCCCGACGTTCCAGTGGCGCAGCGGCGAGTACGTCGTGATGCCCGCGCACAGCAGCGGCGCGACGGCGGCCAACTGCTCTTTGGGATGGCGGACGCGCAGCACGTAGCGCTGATGAACGACGATCTGCTGGGAGTAACCGCCTAAAGTGTGGCCGGGCGCGTCCTGCGTCGGGCCGTTATAGGTGAGCACCATATGGTCGCAATAGTTTTCCAGCCCATCCCGGCACTCCTCGCACTCTTTACAGCTGTCGACCATACAGCCGACGCCCACCAGATCGCCCACGGCGTGACCGGAGACCCGACTGCCCACGGCGGTCACCCGGCCGACGATTTCATGGCCCGGTACGCAGGGATAGAGCGTTCCGGCCCATTCGGCGCGGGCCTGATGTACATCCGAGTGGCAGACGCCGCAATAATCAATGGCGATCTGCACATCGTCCGGCCCCGGTTCGCGGCGGGTGATGGCCATTGACCCCAGCGGCTGGCTGGCCGAGTTCGTTCCAATAGCGTTGATCTGCATAGCAAAACCTCTTCTACATAACGGCGTTGAATAAAACGGAGGGGGGAGAGCGTTTTTTTGAGCGGCAGGATCAAGCCTGACCTGGTTGAGGCGGGTTGGGAGGGGGAGAGCTCAAAGGGTCAAAGATGGGCTCACCCCCGTAAACGGAGTGCAGAAAATATCAGGGCGCGACGGGCGTCAGGTAATCCAGCCGCAGCGGTTCGGCAAGCAGGTCATTCATCTGCGCGATAAAATTCTGGAAGTGCGGCAGGGCGACATGCGCTTCCAGCGCTTCCTGACTACGCCAGGATTCGCGCATATAGAACGTATCCGGCGCATCGCGCAGCTGAAACAGGGCGTAATCGAGGTTGCCTGGCTCCTGACGCGTCGGCAGCAGCAGCGCCTGCAGGGCTTGCCGCAGCGCATCTTTCTGCCCCGGCTTTGCCTTCAGCACCGCGATAATCGAGATCGCTTCGTGGCTCATCTTAAAAGCCCTCCAGCACGATTTTGCCCACCGAACGCCCGGTTTCCAGCTGCGCGTGCGCTTTTTGCAGGTTGGCGGCGGTGATGGCGCCGTAGTGCTCGCCGAGGGTGGTCTTAATGGTGTTGTCGTCTATCAACGCCGCCACGCGGGTCAGCAGCTGATGCTGGGCGATCATATCCGGCGTTGCGAACATCGAGCGGGTAAACATAAATTCCCAGTGCAGGGAGATGCTTTTCGCCTTCAGCGGCACCACATCGAGGGTTTCCGGGTCGTCAATAAGCGCCAGTTTGCCCTGCGGTGCGAGAGCGGCGATCAGCTGCGGATAGTGCTGGTCGGTATTGGTCAGGCTGGCGACATGGGTCACTGCTTTAACGCCAATCCGCGCCAGCTCGTCGGCGAGCGGTTTGCTGTGATCGATAACATGATGTGCCCCCGCTTCTCGTACCCATTTCTGGCTTTCCGGACGCGAGGCGGTGCCAATGACCGTCATGCCGGTCAGCTTGCTGGCGAGCTGGGTCAGTATTGAACCGACGCCGCCCGCCGCGCCGACGATCAGCAGCGTGTCGCCCGCGTTGCCGCCTTCCTCTACGCCAAGGCGGTGGAACAGCAGCTCCCAGGCGGTTATGGCGGTGAGCGGTAGCGCGGCGGCGGAGGCGTTGTCCAGCGAACGGGGCTTGCGGGCGACGATGCGCTCATCCACTAACTGAAATTCGCTGTTGCTGCCCGGACGGCCCAGCGCGCCGGCGTACCATACTTCATCTCCCGCGGCGAACAGCGTCACCGCGCTGCCGACGGCTTTCACCACGCCGACCGCGTCCCAGCCCAGCACGCGCGGGGTATCGGCGTTAAACCCGGCGCGGACTTTGGTATCCACCGGGTTGACGGAAATGGCCTTCACTTCAACCAGCAGGTCATGCCCCTCGGCAACCGGCTGCGGCAGCTCAATGTCGGTTAAAAAAGGAATATTGCTGCCTTCGGTCGCTGCGCGAGTAATGGCGATCGCTTTCATACACTCTCCGGTTTTGAATAAGGTTCATCGTTTGACTGTACTGAGGATAGACCGCGGCAGGCGGGGGAAAAATGGCCCGACGGCGATAACAGTTATATTGAAAAAGTGAAAATCAGCGGACGCGATAAAAATCGAGCATCACGCCGTGCTGCGTGCGGCCACCGGAACAGATAAACAGCGAGGTGGTTATCCAGCACAGTGTTCTTTGCCATATTCTGATGAAATGACATTTTTACAAGGATGCGGGAAATCAAAGATGAATACGCTGTTTCTGATTGGCCCTGGCGGGGTGGGGAAAAGCACGGTTGGAGCGCTGCTGGCGCAGGCGATGAGCTACCGGCTTATCGATCTCGATAGCGAATTTTGCGAGCAGGTTTTAAATATTCGCCAATATATTCAGCGCGATGGATACGAGCGCTATGTGCGTGAGAACGCCGCGCTATGCTCTCGCCTGCTGGCGGAGAATCCGCATGAAAAACGAGTGGTGGTGCTCTCCTCGGGATTTCTTGCCACCGATGTCTGCCCGGAGATCGTTGCCAGCAACCGACTGCTTGTGCGGCAGGTCGGGTATTCCATACTGCTACTGCCGTCAGAGGATATTGATATTGCAACGCGCATCGTGGTCGCGCGCCAGCTGATGCGCGGCTTTGGTCTGGTCAGAGAAAAAGAAGAGATGAAGTTCCGCCAGCGCTTTAGGGAGTATTGTACGTTAGACGATTGCCGGGTGGTTTCGTCTGAGGAGCCGGAGAGGGTGGCGGAGCGGGTGCGGGAGAAGGTGGCTGCGGAACAGCGGAAACAAAAAAGCCTGGAGGCGATGCGTGAGCTGAGTGAACTATCACAGAAGCTGGGGCTGTATAACTAAACGCCATGCAGCGCAGCCCTGTGGGAATTACACAGGCCCAAAGATAATCCCGGATCGCGTAGGCCGGGCAAGGCGCCGCCCGGCAGAAAGGCGCGAAAAATACATAAAAAATGAAATATATCAGTTACTTAATTTATAGCGCAATTTAGACGTTACTTAATGCTCGGCCTACACTTTGGGAGGATTGATGAAGTTACAGTAATACGGCCTGATGTCAGGGATGCAAAATCTGCATAGAAAACAAAATCAACTCGTTGAAGGAATAGCTGGATACCGTGGCAGCGGAAGAAGGGGGGAATTTTACGAGCTGGTTTAAAGAACTGGCGAGAAGCGCGCTAAAAGCGAAAGGTATTGAACCGAAAGGCTGATTGTCTGGATAAGTTCACATAGATAAAAATGATTGAACTGGCGGAAGATCACAGGAGTTGAACCTGCCCGGGACCGCTGGCGGCCCCAACTGGATTTGAAGTCCAGCCACCTCACCGGAGATGACGATCTTCCGCGCCTCGATTGCTACATGGAGGCGGGGCGCATTATAGCTACTTTCCTGCATTAACCACATACCCAAACGCACTTTTTTACTGTTAAAACTGGACTTTACAGAACCTTCTTAAACAATTCCTTGCAAAATCCGTGGCTTACACTTTTAAACACTCTTTCAGGCTACCGGGATCACATAAAACAAGAAACGTAATTTGAATATGAGATATCGCAATTCATCTTACTTTGCGGATGGTTTACAAAGCATGTAACCGGTACCAACCCGCGGCAGCGCTGAGAGAAGAGTGTGCGATGAAAGATCATATTTTGTCCGTCAAAGAGAAGATTGGCTACGGCATGGGCGATGCCGCAAGCCACATCATTTTTGATAACGTCATGTTGTATATGATGTTTTTCTATACCGATATTTTTGGTATTCCTGCCGGCTATGTCGGCACCATGTTCCTGCTGGCCCGCGCGCTGGATGCGATATCCGACCCCTGCATGGGGCTGCTGGCCGACCGTACCCGCAGTCGCTGGGGGAAATTCCGCCCGTGGATCCTGTTCGGCGCGATTCCGTTCGGCCTCGTCTGCGTACTGGCCTACAGCTCGCCGGACCTGAGTCATAACGGCAAGCTGATTTACGCCGCGGTCACCTACACGCTGCTGACCCTGCTCTACACCGTTGTTAACATCCCGTACTGCGCGCTGGGCGGGGTTATCACCGACAACCCAACGCAGCGCATCTCCCTGCAGTCCTGGCGCTTTGTGCTGGCGACGGCGGGCGGCATGCTCTCCACCGTGCTGATGATGCCGCTGGTGAACTTTATCGGTGGCGAAGACAAAGCCTTTGGTTTCCAGGGCGGCATCGCGGTGCTCTCGGCGATCGCGTTCCTGATGCTGGCGTTTTGCTTCTTCACCACCAAAGAGCGCGTCGAAGCGCCGCCGAGCTCAACCTCAATGCGGGAAGACCTGCGCGATATCTGGCGCAACGATCAGTGGCGTGTCGTTGGTCTGCTGACCATCCTCAACATCCTCGCGGTCTGCGTTCGCGGCGGCGCGATGATGTACTACACCACCTGGATCATGGGATCTGCGGGTCTGTTCACCGCCTTTCTCACCACCTACTGCGTCGGCAACCTGATTGGCTCGGCGCTGGCGAAGCCGCTCACCGACTGGAAATGCAAAGTCAGCGTCTTCTGGTGGACCAATGCTCTGCTTGCGGCGCTGAGCGTGGCAATGTTCTTCGTGCCGATGGACGCCGAAACTATGTTCGCCTTTATCTTCGTGATTGGCGTGCTGCACCAGCTGGTGACGCCGATTCAGTGGGTGATGATGTCCGACACCGTCGACTACGGCGAATGGTGTAACGGCAAACGCCTGACCGGCATCAGCTTTGCGGGCACCCTGTTCGTGCTCAAGCTGGGCCTGGCGCTGGGCGGCGCGCTGATTGGCTGGATGCTGGCAGGCGGCGGTTACGATGCTGCGGCCAAAACCCAGAACAGCGCCACTATCACCATCATTATCTCATTATTTACCCTCGCTCCGGCGGTCTGCTATCTGCTGAGCGCGGTCATTGCTAAACGCTACTACACCCTGAAAACGCCGTTCCTGAAAAAGATGATGACGGAGCTGGCTCAGGGGGCACGGCGCAACGAACACGACTTCACTTCAGCGCCGATCGGCAAAGAATGGCAAAACTAAAAGGAAGATATTGATGAAAATCAGTGATGGAAACTGGCTTGTCCAACCCGGACTCAATCTGATCCAACCCGTACAAGTATACGAGGTTGAGCAACAGGGTAACGACATGGTGGTCTATGTCGCGTCGCGCGAAGTGCGCGAGCGCGCCGCCCAGCTGGACGTTCCGCTCTTTACCGTGCGCTTCTTCTCTCCGCAGGAAGGGGTGATCGGCGTACGCATGGAGCACTTTCAGGGCGCGCTGAACAACGGCCCGCATTATCCGCTGAACGTTGTAAAAGATGTGAAGGTGGAGATTCACAACGGCGCTGAATTTGCCGAGCTGAAGAGCGGCAATTTGACCGCACGCGTCACGAAAGGCGACTTCTGGTCGCTGGATTTCCTGCGCGACGGCGTGCGGATTACCGGTAGCCAGCTGAAAAACGACGGCTACGTGCAGGATACGAAAACCAACCGCAACTATATGTTCGAGCGCCTGGATCTCGGCGTCGGCGACACCGTTTACGGCCTCGGCGAGCGCTTTACCGCGCTGGTGCGCAACGGTCAGACGGTCGACACCTGGAACGAAGACGGCGGCACCAGCACCGAACAGTCGTACAAAAATATCCCGTTCTATCTGACTAACCGCGGCTACGGCGTGCTGGTTAATCATCCGGAGCGCGTCTCTTTCGAAATCGGCTCCGAGAAAGTCTCTAAGGTGCAGTTCAGCGTCGAAGGTGAATACCTGGAGTACTTCGTGATCGACGGCCCGACCCCGAAAGAGGTGCTGAACCGCTATACCCGGTTTACCGGGCGTCCGGCGCTGCCGCCGGCCTGGTCTTTCGGCCTGTGGCTGACCACCTCGTTCACGACCAACTACGATGAAGCGACGGTTAACCGCTTTATCGACGGCATGGCGGAGCGCAACCTGCCGCTGCACGTGTTCCACTTTGACTGCTTCTGGATGAAGGCTTTCCAGTGGTGCGATTTTGAATGGGATCCGGTGACCTTCCCTGACCCGGAAGGCATGATTAAGCGCCTGAAAGAGAAAGGGCTGAAGGTCTGCGTGTGGATTAACCCCTATATCGGCCAGCGTTCGCCGGTGTTTAAAGAGCTGCAGGAGAAAGGCTATCTGCTGAAACGTCCGGACGGTTCGCTGTGGCAGTGGGATAAATGGCAGCCGGGGCTGGCGATTTATGATTTCACTAATCCGCAAGCTTGCCAGTGGTATGCCGACAAGCTGAAAGGCCTGGTGGCGATGGGCGTTGACTGCTTCAAGACCGACTTCGGCGAGCGTATCCCGACCGACGTGCAGTGGTTTGATGGTTCCGATCCGCAAAAAATGCACAACCACTACGCCTTCATCTATAACGAGCTGGTGTGGAACGTGCTGAAAGAGACCGTCGGCGAGAAAGAAGCGGTGCTGTTCGCGCGTTCCGCCTCGGTGGGCGCGCAGCAGTTCCCGGTGCACTGGGGCGGCGACTGCTACGCCAACTATGAATCGATGGCGGAAAGCCTGCGCGGCGGCCTGTCGATCGGCATGTCCGGCTTTGGGTTCTGGAGCCACGATATCGGCGGCTTCGAAAACACCGCGCCCGCCCACGTCTACAAGCGCTGGTGCGCCTTCGGCCTGCTGTCGAGCCACAGCCGGCTGCACGGCAGCAAATCCTATCGCGTGCCGTGGGCCTACGATGACGAGTCCTGCGACGTGGTGCGCCACTTCACGCAGCTGAAATGCCGCATGATGCCGTATCTGTACCGGCAGGCGGCGCTGGCCAATGAGTTCGGTACGCCGATGCTGCGTTCGATGATGCTGGAATTTCCGCACGACCCGGCCTGCGACTATCTGGATCGGCAGTACATGCTGGGGGATTCCGTGCTGGTGGCGCCGGTGTTTAGCGAAGCGGGCGACGTGCAGTTCTATCTGCCGGAAGGCCGCTGGACCCATCTGTGGCGTAATGATGAAGCACAGGGTAGCCGCTGGCATAAGCAGAATCACGATGTGCTGAGCCTGCCGGTGTACGTGCGTGATAACACTCTGCTGGCATTGGGTAACAATGACCAGAAGCCAGACTACGCGTGGAACGAAGGTACCGCCTTCCAACTGTTTAGCCTCGACGATGGTCGCGAAGCCGTCTGCCAGGTGCCAGCCGCGGACGGGTCGGTGGTCTTTACCCTGACGGCAAAACGCCAGGGCAATGTCATCACCGTCAGCGGTGACGGCGAGGCCGGCGGCTGGACGCTATGCCTGCGCAATATCCAGCACGTTGCCGGCGTGCAGGGCGGCGCGCAGGCGGGTAGCGAGCTGGGCGTGGTGGTGACCGCGCAGGACAATGCGTTGACGATTACGCTGTAAGCGCTTTGTAGCCGGACAGGCGCATCAGGCGCCGCCTCCGGGGAAACAACGCGCAATGTAACCTCCGCTTTTCCCCGGCTCGCGCAGCGCTTAGCGGGTTTACAGGCTCCCCATCGTCTGCACGCCGGTAGCCCGGACAAGGCGCATCAAGTACCGGCTCCGGGAATGCTGTCAGGCTAAAGGCGGTCCGGATATATTCTTATGGTGAATTGAGATCACTATCACGTATATTTCTTCCTGAAATGTGATCTGAATTATAATTATTCCCTAATCCCTTTCTTCGTTTTATTTCTGTCCGGATGTCTGGACAAAATTTAGTATTGTTGTTTACGCCTCAGCTACTTATATTTATCCTCAATGATTTATGTAGCGCTCGCGTGGTATCGCGCTGGCCTCCAGGCATTAATCTGGTATGCAAAAAGGGTAAATAATGCAAATGATTACCTCACGACAGAACAGATTATTGAAATTTCTCCTGCCCCGCAGAGAATACGTTACGCTGATGAAAATTGCTGAATATTTAAATGTTTCAGAAAAAACGGTTCAGCGTGATTTACGCTTTTTAGAACAGTGGTTATCTGAGTGGAAAATGACTATCGATAAACGCTCAGGTACCGGCGTGATGCTGATCGCTGATAATGTCGCGGACCTGCTGCAATTAGACCAATTACTCGGTAACGAGGGGGAGGACAGCGATGTCATGATGAATAACTCCCGGCGCGTGAAAATTGCTTCGCAGCTGTTAAGTGAGACGCCGCGGGAGACATCAATAAATAAGCTCTCTGAGCGTTATTTTATCAGTAGCGCTTCTATCGTTAATGACCTGAAAATTATTGAATCATGGATTGCTCCGCTCGGCTTAGCGCTGATTCGTAGCCAGAGCGGGACGCATATTGAAGGCAGCGAAAACAGCGTCCGCCAGGCGATGGCGTCATTAATTAATGGGGTGATTAATCATAATGAGCCCGGTTGTATTATCCATTCCCGACTGGACTCAGGAAGCTATAAAGCGCTGGTGCATTATTTTGGTGAGGATGACGTTTTATTTGTTCAGTCATTATTACAGGAAATGGAGCGCAAGCTGTGCTGGTCATTAGGCGAACCGTATTATGTGAATATTTTTACCCATATCCTGATTATGATGTATCGCATTACCCGTGGGAATGCCTTACCGCGGCGTGAACAGGGGCAGCAGATTTTTGATGAGACGATATTTAGCGTTGCCCAGAATATGCTACGAAAAATTGAACACCGTATTGATCATTCGCTGCCGGAAGATGAAGTCTGGTTTATTTATCAGTACATCATCTCATCTGGCGTTGTGGTGGAAGAGCGTGATGACGTCAGTATGGCGCGCTATATGCATTCTAGCGATGAGGCCCGACAAATTACCGATCGCCTGATTAGCGCTTTTTCCACCATGATTGATCTCGATTTAACCGCCGATCGCGCGTTATACGATGGTCTGCTCATTCATATTAAGCCGCTCATTAATCGCCTAAATTTTCGGATTTATATTCGTAACCCTCTGCTGGAGGATATCAAGGGCGAGCTGACGGACGTGTGGCCGCTCACCCAGCGGGCGGTCAATCAGGTTTTTAGCAGCTGGGGCGAGCATGCGGTTTCCGACGACGAGATTGGCTATCTCACCGTTCATTTCCAGGCGGCGATGGAAAGACAGGTCGCCAGCAAGCGCGTTCTGCTGGTTTGTTCTACCGGAATCGGCACATCTCACCTGTTGAAAAGTAGAGTGTTGAGAGCGTTTCCTGACTGGACCATCGTCGGCGTAGTTTCAGCAAGCAGTCTGCATACCCTTCAACCGCAGGACAAGATTGAACTGGTTATTTCGACGATTAATCTGCCGGAAATAGCTTTGCCGGTAGTCTATGTTAGCGCTTTTTTTAATGATGCCGATATCCGACGGGTTACGGAAAAAATTGTTACCGACAAATTACATCGCGCGGCAATATCTGCTGTAGATAATGAAGTTTTATATCCATGAGGTAAAGAAGATGGACATAACCAGGATTTTAAACACCAAACGCGTTTTGTTAGATATGCACGCTACGAATAAAGCGGAAGCCATCGAAGAGTTAACCGACTTATTACAAAAAGACGGGGCGATAAGCTGTCGTGAAACCTTTATTCAGGATGTCTGGCAGCGTGAGTCGGAAGGCTCAACGGGGTTTGAAAATCATATTGCGATCCCGCATGGAAAGTCTTCCGCCGTTGTTAATACTACCCTTGCCATTGGCCGCACCCGGCAGGATATCGCCTGGGAAACGCTGGACGGCAGCCAGGTACGCTGCATTATTTTATTTGCCGTTCGTCTGGAAGATCAAAATACCACCCATATTCGCCTGTTGTCCCAGGTCGCTGGAGCGCTGGCGGATGATGACATTATTGAACAACTGCTCAAAGAAACCAGTCCGCAGAGGATTATTGATCTGTTTAACCAATATGCCGAGTCGGACATTTACTAACAATAACTAGCGGAGTCCGAGATGAATATTGTCTGTGTTGCTGCCTGTACCGCAGGTATTGCTCATACTTATATTGCACGTGAGAAGCTGATTAAAGGCGCGAAAGCGCTGGGCCATAATGTCAAAGTCGAAACTCAGGGAACCATTGGAACTGAAAATGAACTGGCGGCGGAAGATATTGACGCTGCGGATGTCGTTATTCTTGCCATTGATGTGAAAATCAAAGGCGAAGAGCGTTTTAAAAATAAACGGATTGTCAGAGTAAAAACGGAAGTCGTGATTAAGTCGCCGATTCAGTTTATCGAAAAGGTCGAAAAATCCTTAGCGAATGCCTGATCCTTAATCTGGAGGGATCTACCATGAGTGAGAATAAAACTCCCGTCTCACAGGAAATTAAGAAGCATCTATTAACCGGTATTTCATGGATGATACCGCTGATCGTCGCCGCCGGGATCTGTATCGCGCTGGGACAAGTCCTTGGCGGGACGAACGTAGGCGAGAAAACCGGCACCATTCCGTGGATGTTAAACCAAATCGGCGGCTGGGGAATGGGGCTGATTGTGCCCTTGATCTGCGCCGCTATCGCTTACTCCATTGCCGATCGTCCTGGATTTGCTCCGGGTTTGATCGTGGGCTTTGTCTGCGGGCAAATTCATACCGGTTTTATTGGCGGCATGCTGGGCGGCTTCCTCGTGGGCTACACGGTACTGGCGCTGAAGCACTATATCCGGCTGCCGAAGTCGATGCAGGGGCTGATGCCGATTATGGTGCTGCCGGTATTAAGTACCATCATTAGCGGTTTGCTGATGATGACCCTGATCGGCAAGCCCATTGCCTGGCTGCAGGAAGCGCTGATTCACCTGCTGGAGTCGATGCAGGGCGGCTCGCGTTTCCTGCTGGGCGCCATCCTTGGCGCCATGGCGACCTTCGACTTTGGCGGCCCGGTGAATAAAACCATGTCGCTGTTTGCTGATGGTCTGCTGGTCAGCGGCGTTTATGGCCCGGAAGCGGTGAAGTTTGTGGGTTCGATCATCCCGCCGTTCGGCATCACCCTCTCGTTCCTGCTGACCCGCCATAAATATACCCGTGCCGAACGCGAAGCTCTGAAGGCCGCGTTCCCGATGGGGATCTGCATGATCACCGAAGGGGTGATCCCCATCGCCGCCCGCGATCTGCTGCGCGTCGTGGGATCCTGCGTGGTGGCGTCAGCGGTGGCCGGTGGCCTGATCATGACCTGGGGCGTGGAGAGTCCGGTGCCGCACGGTGGGATGTTCGTGGTGCCGCTCTTTACGCATCCCCTGCTGTTCTGCCTCTCTCTGGCGATTGGCACCGTGATTTGCGGTGTGATGCTCTCGCTGTGGAAAAAGCCGGTAACCGAGCGTGATGAAGAGTTTGATGAGCTGAACGACCAAAAGGTCAAAGACGACGAAATCACCTTTACCCTCGAATAAACGGAGGCCCTATGTTTGCCGATATGAAAAGTATGGTGATCAAAGCCTGGCGTGAACGGTATGCCCTGCTGGCGATTAACTGCATGAACCTGGAAAGCGCACGCGCGGCGGTGCGCGTGGCGGAAAAACATCGCGCGCCGATTATTCTCAACCTGTATCAGGGGCATCTGTCGCACTTTCCGGCGACCACGGCGGCGGCGGTAGTCAGGGTACTGGCGGAGGAGGCGAGCGTACCCGTGACGTTAAGTCTCGATCACGGCAAAGACCCGATAAAAATACGTCAGGCTTTCCGCGCCGGATTTAGCGGGTTAATGATCGATGCTTCGGCGTTCGCGCTGGCGGAGAACATCCGCCAGACCCGAGAGGTCGTTGAACTGGCCGCCAGCGTCGGGCTGTGCGTGGAGGGCGAACTGGGGCACCTGGCGGATGCGCCGCGCTACGACCAGGCCAGCAATGCCGATTTAATGACTCAGCCGGAGGACGTCCCTCCCTTTATCGAACAGACCGGGATTGACCTGCTGGCGGTCTCCGTGGGAACCGCCCACGGTATGTACGCTCCCGGTGTAAAACCAATGCTCGATTTCGACCGCCTGGCGCAGATACAGCGCGCGTCATCCGTGCCACTGGCGCTGCACGGCGGGAGCGGTACGCCGTTCGAGCAGCTGCAACGTTGCCCGGAGTTCGGGGTCGCAAAAATCAACGTTGGGGCGGCGGTATTTGAAGCGGGGAAAGCGGCGCTGCTGCACACCCTGTGCCACGACAGCACCATTGAGCTGGCCGATGCGCTATCGGTGATGGAGCAGGCCAGCGCTGACGCCATCGTTCCCTATTTACGCGCATCCGGCTCAATCAACAAAGCCTGATTAAATCTCAGTAAGGCCTTCCATGCCGGCGCCCGTATGCCCTGGCAGGGCTTACCACACCCTGAAACTGGAGAATAACGATGTTAGTTTCAATGCACGAATTACTTAAACCCACCCGTGAACATGGTTTTGCTATCGGCGCATTTAACGTGGCGGATAGCTGTTTTATTCGCGCCGTGGTGGAAGAGGCGGAAGCGACAAATACGCCGGCGATTATTTCCATTCACCCCAGCGAGCACGATTTTGTTGGCGACGCGTTTTTTAGCTACGTGCGGGATATCACCCAGCGCAGCCGCGTGCCTTTCACCCTGCATCTGGATCATGGTGCATCGGTGGAACATGTTCTGCGCGCCATTCAGTGTGGCTTCACCTCGGTCATGATCGATGGTTCGTTACTGCCTTATGAAGAAAACGTCGCCCTGACCCACGAAGTGGTGCAGCTGGCGCACGCGGTGGGCGTGTCGGTGGAAGGTGAGCTGGGAACCATCGGCCAGACCGGGACTTCCGTGGAAGGCGGCGTGTCAGAAGTCACCTATACCGATCCGGCACAGGCGGAAGATTTCGTCGCCCGTACCGGCGTAGATACGCTGGCGGTAGCGATTGGCACCGCACACGGTATCTATCCGAAGGGGATGCAGCCGGAGCTGCAGATGCACATTCTGCGCGATATCGCCGGGCGTCTGTCGATTCCGCTGGTGCTGCACGGCGGCTCGGCTAATCCGGATGCGGAAATTGCGGAATCCGTTACGCTTGGCGTTGGCAAAATCAATATTTCCAGCGATATGAAATATGCCTATTTCCAGAAAGTGCGCGAAATTCTGACAAAAGAGACATGGTGGGATCCGAATGTCATTTATCCGGAACCGATTGACGCCGCGCGGAAGGTGATTCGCCACAAAATGAAGCTCTTTGGCTCCACCGGCAAGGCCAGCCTGTACTAATCCCCCGGCGGGGCGGGGAAACCTGCCTCGCTATCAATAAGGAGGCCGGTATGAAGTATTTGGGGCTGGATATCGGCGGGAGCAAAATCGCCGCCGTGGTGATGGATGAACAAGGCCATGAATGGAGGCGTTTTCGCGTTGAAACGCGAAAACAGACCCGGCAGCAGTTTATTGCAACGCTGGTGGCGTTAATCACCGCGATTGGTGATGAGCTGGCTCAGCCTTTGGCTATCGGTATCGCCCTGCCGGGAAGTATCTCCCCGCAGACCGGCAAGATCCGCAATGCCAATATTCAGGTCATCAACGGCTGCCGCTTACAGGATGAGCTTGAGCAGCGCCTGGGCCAGCCGGTTGTGCTGGCGAACGATGGCAACTGTTTCGCTTTATCAGAGGCCTGCGATGGCGCAGGTGCCGATTATTCGCTGGTATTTGGCATGACGCTGGGGACCGGATGCGGGGGCGGTATTGCGCTTAATCGCCAGATTTTCTCCGGCGCGTCAGGGATTGCGGCGGAGTGCGGGCATATCACGCTGCCGGGATATCAGGAGGTCAACGATGGGCCGCCCGCGCGCTGTTATTGCGGAAAATATAATTGCGTCGAGTCCTTTATTTCCGGCACCGGGCTGAGCGCGCGCTATCGTTTGCTGACCCGGGAGGCGCTCAGCAGTCAGGCTATTATCGCCCGGGCGCTGGAGGGCGAGCATGCCGCCTGCGAGCAGGTGCTGCGCTTTCGCCAGCAGCTGGCGCGGACGCTGGCGACGGTGGTGAATCTTATCGATCCCGGCGTGATTGTTCTCGGCGGCGGTCTGTCTAACGTGGCGCTGCTGGTGAACGACCTGGAGGCGGATGTTGCCCCGCTGGTGTTTACCGACCATTTCATCACCCCCATCGTGCCTGCCCGACATGGCGACAGTAGCGGTATGCGCGGCGCAGCCTGGCTGGCCGTCCGAAGCGGAGTCGAAAATGAAACGTTCACAGATTAACTACGCGATTGATAAAGCGCACGCTATCGCCGAGTCATTTCGCATTTGTTTGCCCGAGTTTGCCTGCTTTACCGCTGATATCTGGGCGAAAAAGCGGATTGAAGAGTGGCGAGAAGTTCGGGATCTACAGCTTGGCTGGGATATTACCGATTTTGGCAGCGGCCGTTTTCAGGAAACCGGACTGACGCTGTTGACCCTGCGTAATGGCGCGCCGGGCGATTCGCGCTATCCCAAACCCTACGCCGAGAAAATGTTGCAGATTCAGCAAGATCAGCAAACCCCCTGACATTTTCATTATCACAAAATGGAAGATATTCTGAACCGCGGCGGCGGCCGGCTCTGTCTGCAGCTGGCATGGGCGACAGAGGATGAACGGCTGGATATGCAGCGCAGCGTGAGCGTCGCGGTTGATGGCCGCCAGCGCACGCTGAAACCGACAGAAACCCTGGTTCTTAACCCCGGGCAAGGTGTTTGCTTGCCGCCTACGCTGTTCCACCGTTTTTGGGCTGAAAACGCGCTGGTGATGGGCTGGGAAATTTCGATGGTGAATGATGATAAGCGCGATAACCGTTTTCTGGAAGATAGCGGCCGTTTCCCGATGATTCAGGAAGATGAACCGAAAAAATGGTTATTGTGCAGTGAGTACGAGCGCTGAAAAGAGATAGACGTTGCTGAATCCATCACCCTCTTTACCGGAGGGTTTTTTTATTCCATTTTATCTAAAAAAGTAATTTTCATTTCATTCTGGTGATTAATGCCACAGACGCCAGCGCCGCCGGGTGATAGCGTAGTTTAGCGCTGAGAGGAGCCCGGTATGGATTTAGAAAACATCTTTCGTGACGTTAAGCTAAGCAAAACGGAAATGACCGTGCTGCGTTTTATTCAGAACGATCCTGAGCAATGCGTTCGTGAGGGGATCCGCGCCGTGGCGGAGCACTGTTATAGTAATCCCTCTTCGCTGGTACGCCTGGCGAAGAAGCTGAAATTCAGCGGCTGGCTGGAGCTGGTCTATTTTATTAAATTCAATATCACTATGCCCAAACTCGATGTGACCAACGACATCGATTATATGAGCATTCAGCCGGCGGAGCGGATAGCTCCGCTGCTGGAAAGCCTGCAACATCACCGCATTTTGATTCACGGCAGCGGCTTTTCGCAGCTGATCGCCCAGTATATTTACAATAAATTTTTGGTAACCGGGGTGAATGCCAGCCTGGCGCTGTGGCCGGATTACGAAATCCTCGAGCAGAAGAACGCCGCCAAATTTGATTCGATCTGGATTATTTCCAAATCCGGACGCAGCAGTTCGGCGCTGAACTGGGTGAAAGCGCTGGAAGGCAAGGAGATTAACCTGGTCTGCTTTACCGGCGATTATCAAAGCCCGCTGGCGCAGGCGGCGGATACGGCGTTTATCATTCATGACCCGCAGAAGTTTGATGACGATATTTACTGGAGCAATCCATTCTTCGGCTACTGCATACTCGGCTTTGAGCGGCTACTGAAGATGTGGTTTATGCAGGCGGGCCTTCCCGGAGGCGGCGCCTGAGGCGCCTGTCCGGGCTACCGGCCCGCAGTTGGCGATGAACCTGTAGCCCGGATAAGGCGTTAGCCGCTATCCGGGGGATTTCTCCGGGCGTTTATCGCCAGTCGGCGAACTGCTTATCGTCGAGATAGGCTTCAACCAACGTTTTCGCCAGCGAATACGAGCCGACCAGCGGATGCGCCATCAGAGCCCGTATCGCCAGCGATTTATCGCGCTGCAGAATCGCCGCCACCGCCAGCCGCTCATACTCCTTCACGCTGGCGATCATGTTTTTCTGCGCCGTTGGCACATGCTTCGGCGTCACCGGCTTCAGGCCGTCTTTACTCAGGTCGCAGCTGATCTCAATCACATCATCCGGGCGCAGGAAGTCCAGCGTGCCGTTGTTCGACATCGACACCACGATACGCTTGGTGGTGGTGCTGTTGACCGCTTCCAGAATATCCAGCGCCACGCCAGCGTAACCGCCGGTATCCGGCTCCTCGATAAACTGCTTTAAGGTCAACGGCTCGCGGGTATGGAATTTTTCCTGCTGCGACTCGTTCTGCATATAGCTATTTTCCCGGCGCAGATAGTGCTTCATCCAGAGGGTAAACGCCGCTTCCGGGTTGGCTTTCACATCCACAGTTCGCAGCTCTTCGCGCATATCGTGATTGATACGGGCAATCTGCTCGCCGCGGGTTTCCGGCGCGTTCTGAATCGCTTTTAAGGCCACTTCGCGATAATAGTAGTAATAAAGATATTCATTCAGCAGCTGCTTATCGCACAGCTGTACCAGCTCCGGTGAAAAGTACTGCATTGCCGTCTTGCGATACAGGTCCGGGCTGGCGATCAGACGCTCGGTGACATCCTCGCCGCGCACGGTGAAGTGGGTAAACCAGGAGAAGTGGTTCAGCCCGTAGCACTCGACGCCGAGATCGCGCTCGTCGCAGCCGAGGATCTCGGGCAGCTCGCGAATCAGCTCCGACGGCGCGTCGCAGATGCCATACACCCGACGCTTAAAGCCGGATTTGATAATCGCCTCGGTGACCAGGCCCGACGGGTTGGTGAAGTTAAACAAAATGGCATCTTCGGCGGCATGCTCTTCAATCAGGCGGCAGTAGTTGAGAATCGCCGGAATGGAGCGCATCGCCATGGCGAATCCGCCCTCCCCGGTGGCCTCCTGGCCCAGCGTATTGTGCTCCAGGGCGATACGCTCATCGCGGATCCGGCTCTCATCGCCGCCGACCCGCAGGGTGGTGATCACATAGTGGCTATTTTTCAGCGCGGGCACCGGGTCGCTGGTTACGCTGAAGTGAATATCCGGGCGAATAGCATTAAACACATAGCGGGCAATCTCGCCGAATATCGCCAGGTTCTCAGCGGAGCTGTCGAGAAATACCACTTCCGTTAACCCAATGCGGTGCGCGTTATATGCCAGAGATTTTGCCAGAAACGCAGAGCGAACGCCGCCCCCGCCTAATACGGTTAATTTCATAAATCACTCCTAATTAATTTTCTGCTAGCCAGCTATCAACCCGGGAACGAACCTGTCCCACTTTGACGCCGTAAATAACCTGAACTTCATTTCGATTTCGTACTACGCCATTTGCGCCGGTGCTTTTTAATATCGTATCGTCAACCAGATCCATATTATGAATAGCGACGCGCAGGCGGGTGAAACAGTTATCGACGGAAATAATGTTTTCTTTACCGCCCAAGCCATTGATAATTTCGTTAGTCACCGACTGCGGTTCGCCCATTTTTTTACGATAATCCGCCTTGCTATATAACTTCACGTTTTCATCGTCTTCACGACCCGGTGTTTTGAGATTCAACTTAATGACAAGGGTGCGGAAGATAACGTAGTAGACGGCGAACTGACCGAGCCCGATAAGCACGTAGCCGGGCCAGCGCGTCAGGGAGACCGGCAGCGGCAGGTTGTAAATCAGGAACTCAATCAGCCCGGAAGCGCCCCAGGGACGCACGGTGAAGATGTCGCAAATCGCCTGCGAGGCCGCGGTTAAGGTGGCGTGGATCACCCACAGCAGCGGCGAAACGAACAGGAAGGTAAACTCAATCGGCTCGGTGATGCCGGTGAGCATGGAGGTGATAATGGCCGGCAGCAGAATCGCTTTGGCCATCATTTTTTTCTCCGGTTTCGCCGTGTGGTAGAACGCCAGTGAGGCGCCGGCCAGGCCGAAGATGGTGGTCATTCCCTGCTGCGAGAAACGCAGCGCCTCGTTCATCACTGGGGTTAAATCCGGGTGGCGCATATAGGCGAGGAAAATCGCCTGGGTGCCGGAGACGACCTGGCCGTCGACGCTCAGCGTCCCGCCGATTTGGGTGAGCTGGAACGGCGACCAGACGAAGTGGTGCAGGCCGGTGGGGATGAGGAATTTTTCAAAGAAGCCATAGACGAAGACCCCCGCCACGCCGGCGTTTTTCATAAAGCCGGTCAGCGCCGCGATGCCGTGGGTCATAAACGGCCAGATCCAGGTAAAGGCGATAGCGTAGAGAATGACGATCGGCGTCATCGCCACCAGCGTCAGCTTGGCTCCGCCGTACATGGAGAGCGCGCCGGGCAGTTCAATCGTCGAGACTTTGTTATGCACCCAGGCGATGGTACAGCCGAGAATAATCCCGAGGAAGACCCCCATATCGACTACCACAAACCCCAGCAGCTGAGTCTGCCCGGTACCGTAATATTCGCCGTTAATTTTTTCCGCGAGTCCGTGGGTATGTTCCAGCCACGAGTGGTTAGCGCCAAGAAACATGATAAAACACATTACCGAAACCAGCGCCACTTCGGTTTTTTTATCTTTTGCCAGGCCATAGCTGATACCGACGCAAAAGAGTAATCCCAGATTGCCAAATAATGGCCAGAAGGTATCGCCGAGGAGCTGTCCGAGCTGGTGTAAAAAACTGGTCTCCGAAATTAATGTTGGGTTAGTTAAGACTGAACTGAGTGCCAAAATTAAGCCAATGACCGGCAAGAACAATACTGCACCGATCATTGCTCTGGAGAATTTTTGCATATTCTCCAGAATACGCTGACGTATTACAGACATGGTCGTTCCTTTATTTTTGTAGGTTCAGGGACTTTAATTATTTTTTTAACTTCCAGTATTTTTGTTATAGCAAGTCCGCTATTTGAAAGGAACAGGTTGCGGGAAATAGGTACAAACAGCCGCTTAATGGCAACAGGTTTCGCGAATGGAACAGGCCCCTCTCCCGTGGGGAGAGGGGAGAGGGTGAGGGAAAGTCAGGGAGTCGTTGTCGCCGGCGCTGAAGGGGTCGGGGTGCTGATGATCTCCCCGTTGCGCATCACCTGCGCCACCTGCTGTTTTTCCATATTTATCGCGCTAAGCTGCCCGTTGACGGTCGGCTTCAGCGGCGCATCCGCCAGCATGCTGCCGGTCGCCGTCAGCTGAAGGTTACCATCGCCGGAAACCGGCAGCGCGGGCCAGCCCCACGCCTGCAAAATATTCAGCGGCACGCCGCGACCGTTGAGACTCAGGTTGACCAGGCGCTGCGGGAGCTGCGACACCGCTGCGGTGGCTTGCAGGATCCCTCGTTCGGTAAAGGCGCTGAGCTCGTTAACGTTCACCGTTGAGGCGTTGGCGCTCAGCTTCAGCGACGGGCGGCGGACGTCAATCCGGTTAAACGTCGCGGCGGCGGCGTTCAGCGTCGCGCTACCGCTCCACACGCCCCAGCTGCGGTTTTTCACCAGCTGCAGCTCGCCGCCGTAGCCGTCGAGCGCGGTGATTTGCCACGGGAACGCCGGTTCAATATCGATAATCAGGTTGCGGCTGGCGCTGAACTTTCTCAGCGTCAGGCTTTGCAGCCAGTCGGGCAGCGGAGCCATCCACAGCTGCTTCCAGTTGTCCGGCAGGGTGTATTCCAGCCCGGCAAACGCCGCGTCATCCAGCACCAGGGCGTGACCGGCACGCAGCCAGTTACCGGACGTGCGCACCATGCCGCCCTCCCAGCGTGAGGTGAACTGGCGCAGCGCGATGCCCTGCGGTGAGAACCCGGCGTTAAGGATCGGGTCGAGGAAATGCAGCGAGCCGTAAATGAACTCGTTGGCGTTCATCGACAGCGTACCCTCCTGGCTTTGCCAGTCGCCGTGGCTCAGGGTGAGGTTGCGCAGATTAAGGTCGAGACCGGCGATCGCCCAGTCAGGCCCCTGCAGGCTGGCGTCGGTGACATCAAGGCGGCCAATCTCTAGCGAAGGCAGGGTAGTCAGCGGCGCGAAAAAGTCGGCGAGGGATTTATCGCTTTGCAGGCGGATTTCGCTGAGGCGCAAATTATCGACCTGCCAGCCGCCGTCGGCGCTGCGTTTCGCCGTGCCGGTGAGCGTACCGCGGGCGACGTCCGCTCCAATGGTCGAGAGGGACACTTCGCCGTTATCAATATTCCCCTGAATCAGCACGTTGCTGGCTTCAATACCGTTGAGCGTCATCGACCCGGCGCTGATCTGAATCTGCGTTTTCTTACCTAGCACGTTGCCCGCTTCCGGCGCCCACGGGCTGACGCCGCCGGTGACGCGCTGCGCGCTCAGATCCCAGTCGCTCTCCGGGCTGTTGAACGCCATATTGCGCAGCTGCAGACGGTCGGCGGCGAATGGCAGCGCCGCAGAGGAAGGGGAAAAGTTTAGCGTGCCGTCGCTGAGGACGATTTCGTCGGCATGCAGCGGGTCGCTAAACTGGCGGCTGCTAAAACCAAGATCCACCGTTTGCGCCACCAGCGTGGCGGGTTTGCCGTCGCGGCCGAGGGTGACGTTTTGCAGCTGCAGGTGCATCGGCGAGGAGAAATTATGGTTCATCTTGTTGAAAGAGACCTTCCAACCGGTGCCGTCGCTTAGCCAGGCGCTGGCCTGGCGCCCACCCCACTGGGTTTGCAACAGGAAGTAAGCGGCAATAATCACCACCAGCAGGGCAATCAGCAGCCAGAGAATCAGCTTTCTGAGAAATTTCATGGTCTTCGATCCTGAGCGAGGCACATAAGGCTGTTATGCCCGAATTATGCGCAATCCTCAAGACAGGAATTGTGTAATGAGATGATGTGAGGTTGATGATGCAGACGCCCCGGCCAGCATTGCGCGGCCGGAGCGTCACAGAGGATCAGTTTTTCTCTGGCGGGAAAATCAGATTCAGAACAATCGCCGTGATACCGCCGGCAGCGATACCCGAGGAGAGCAGGTTCTTCAGCCAGTCAGGGGCGAACTGCAGGATCAGCGGCTGCTGGGAGACGCCAAGGCCGACGGCCAGCGACAGGGCGATAATCAGGATCGCCCGGCGGTTCAGCGGCTCGCGGGAGACGATGCGCACGCCGGAAGCGGCAATGGTGCCGAACATGACCAGCGTCGCGCCGCCGAGCACCGGCTCAGGAATATGCTGCACAAAGCCGCTCACCGCCGGGAACAGGCCGAGCACGATCAGCATCAGCGCGACCACGAAACCGACATAGCGGCTGGCGACGCCGGTCAGCTGGATCACGCCGTTGTTCTGACCAAAGCAGGAGTTCGGGAAGGTATTGAATACCGCCGAAACAAAGGAGTTCAGGCCGTTAGCCAGCACGCCGCCCTTCAGACGCTTCATATATACCGGGCCGGAAACCGGCTGCTCGGAGACGTCAGAGGTGGCGGTAATATCGCCGATGGTTTCCAGCGAGGTAATCATAAACACTAGCATCAGCGGCAGCAGCAGGTTCCAGTCGATGCCCAGCCCGTAGTAAAGCGGCGTAGGCACCATAATCAGGCTGCTTTCCGTCGGCGTGGTATTGGCCGGCAGCATATCGAGCAACCATGCCGCCAGATAGCCGGCCGCCATCGCGATTACCAGCGAAGCGATGCGCAGGTACGGGTTACGCTGGCGGTTAAGGATAATAATCAGCGCCAGCACGATCCCTGCCAGCAGCAGGTTTTTCGGCGCGCCGAAGGTGTGATCGGCCATGGCCGCATAGCCGCCGCCGATGGAGGTCAGGCCAACCTGGATCAGCGACAGGCCGATAATCATCACCACCACGCCGGAGACCAGCGGGGTAATAATGCGGCGGGCGAGATGCAGGACGCGGGAGAGAACCATCTCCGTGCAGCTGGCCAACATCAGGGTGCCGAACAGCGCGGCCATCATGGTCGGAACATCGGCGCCGCCGGTTTTCAGCGCGGTGCCGCCCATAATCAGCGGTGCGACGAAGTTAAAGCTGGTGCCCTGAATCGAGAGCAGACCAGATCCCACCGGGCCCCAGGCTTTAATTTGAATGATGGAGGCCACGCCGGAGGCGAAAAGGGACATGCTGATGATGTGTTGCGTATCCTGAGCTGGAAGGCCCAGCGCCTGGCAAATTAACAGCGCCGGAGTGATAACCGCGACAAACATCGCCAGCAGGTGCTGGAAAGCGGCGAACAAGGTTTGCGGTAGCGGCGGGCGGTCTTCGAGGCGGTAGATTAATTCGCTGGTTTGCATGTGCGCAACCGGTTGCGCATTTTCTGACTCTGCGGTGTTAACGGACATCACAACAATCCCAAAGGTGGCAAAGCGGGGATTTTATCGGACTGTAGACCAAAAGCAAACGTTTGCCACTCTTTAGCGGCAAATATTTAAGCATGGAATAAGTGTCAAATATTTATTAACATTTTGTATGCTTGATCGCATCATTATCCCTACAAAATATCTTTTCCTGTCCTTTTTTCCGTACTTCTGCTTAAAATCCCTTCCCGATTACTCATGATGAGAAGCAATCGACACCGGGAATACCGTCGCGTGTGAATGGATCATGCGCCTATAAGGAGCTCTTTTTATGTTTCATCTCGATACCTTATCGACGCTCGTTGCCGCAACACTCGTGTTGCTACTGGGTAGAAAACTCGTTCAAATCGTCCCTTTCCTCAAGAAATACACCATTCCTGAACCCGTTGCGGGCGGCCTGCTGGTCGCGCTGGCGCTGCTGGTATTAAAGAAAAGCATGGATATCGAAATCGATTTCGATATGAGCCTGAAAGATCCGCTGATGCTGGCTTTCTTTGCGACTATCGGCCTCAACGCCAACCTCGCCAGCCTGCGCTCCGGCGGCAAAGTGGTGGGGACGTTCCTGATTGTGGTGGTGGGACTGCTGCTGCTGCAAAACGCGCTCGGAATCGGCATGGCGAAGCTGCTGGGCCTCGACCCGCTGATGGGGCTGCTGGCCGGTTCGATTACCCTTTCCGGCGGCCACGGCACCGGCGCGGCGTGGAGTAAATTGTTTGTTGAGCGCTATGGTTTTGCCAACGCCACCGAAGTGGCGATGGCTTGCGCAACCTTCGGTCTTGTCCTTGGCGGCCTGATCGGCGGACCGGTGGCGCGCTATCTGGTTAAGCACTCTTCCTCCCCGGACGGTACGCCGGACGATCAGCTCGCGCCGACCGCGTTTGAAAAGCCGGATATGGGGCGCATGATCACCTCGTTGGTGCTGATTGAGAGCATCGCGCTGATCGCCATCTGTTTGACGGTAGGGAAGATCGTTGCGCAACTGCTGGCGGGAACCATATTTGAACTGCCCACCTTCGTTTGCGTATTGTTTATCGGCGTGATCCTGAGCAACAGCCTGTCGGCGCTGGGGCTGTACCGCGTGTTCGACCGCGCGGTGTCGGTGCTGGGTAACGTCAGCCTGTCGCTGTTCCTGGCGATGGCGCTGATGAGCCTGAAGCTGTGGGAGTTGGCGTCGCTGGCGCTGCCGATGATTATTATTCTGGCGGTTCAGGCAGTGGCCATGGCGCTGTATGCAGTGTTTGTGACCTACCGGATGATGGGCAAAAACTACGATGCCGCGGTGCTGGCCGCCGGCCACTGTGGTTTCGGCCTCGGCGCGACGCCGACGGCGATTGCCAATATGCAGGCGATTACCGACCGTTTCGGTCCGTCGCACATGGCGTTTCTGGTGGTGCCGATGGTGGGTGCGTTCTTTATTGATATCGTTAACGCGCTGGTGATTAAGCTCTATCTGCTGCTGCCGGTATTTGGCTGATTAAAACCCGGCGGCGCTGCGCTACGGGGTTGTGCGGTCTGCGGGCAGTAGCCCGGGTAAGGCGTTTACGCCGCAACCCGGGGATAATCCGGGATTTATACATTGACGCGGCTTCTCCCCGGCTCACGCTGTGCTTAGCCGGGCTACGGGGTTGTGCGGTCTGCGGGCAGTAGCCCGGGTAAGGCGTTTACGCCGCAACCCGGGGATACTCCGGGATTTATACATCGACGCGGTTTCTCCCCGGCTCGCGCTGCGCTTAGCCGGGCTACGGGGGGGCGGTCTGCGGGTTGTAGCCCGGCTAAGGCGTTTACGCCGTCAGCCGGGAATACCTCAACAATCTTACGCTTCGTCGTGCTCTTCCCACGCCAGCGCGCGTTTTACCGCTTTCTTCCAGCCGCTGTAGCGATAGTTACGCTCGGTGGTTTCAATTCCTGGACGGAACTCGCGCTCGATAACGGCTTTCTCCTGCAGCTCATCCAGATTCTGCCAGAAACCGACCGCCAGACCGGCCAGATAAGCTGCGCCCAAAGCGGTGACTTCACGGACTTCCGGGCGCTCCACGCGGGTGCCGAGAATATCGGACTGGAACTGCATCAGGAAGTTGTTGGCGACCGCGCCGCCGTCAACGCGCAGGGCGTGCAGACGGATCCCGGAGTCAGCCTGCATCGCTTCCAGTACGTCGCGGGTCTGATAGGCGATCGACTCTAGCGTGGCGCGAATAATATGGTTGGAGTTCACGCCGCGGGTCAGGCCAAAAATTGCGCCGCGGGCATAGGGATCCCAATACGGTGCGCCGAGGCCGGTAAAGGCCGGAACGACGTACACGCCGTTGGTATCCTTCACTTTGGTGGCGAAATATTCGGAATCGAACGCGTCGCTAATCAGCTTCATCTCATCGCGCAGCCACTGGATGGAAGCGCCCGCCATAAACACCGCGCCTTCCAGCGCATAGTTCACCTCACCGCGCGGGCCGCAGGCGATAGTCGTCAACAGGCCGTGCGTTGATGTCACCGCTTTCTCGCCGGTATTCATCAGCATAAAGCAGCCGGTACCGTAGGTGTTTTTCGCCATCCCCTCTTTAACGCACAGCTGGCCGAACAGCGCAGCCTGCTGGTCGCCGGCGATACCGGCGATCGGAATACGCGTCCCGCCTTTACCGCCGATGTTGGTCTGGCCGTACACTTCGGACGACTTGCGCACTTCCGGCAGCATGGCGCGCGGGATATCCAGCGCATCGAGCATTTTGTCGTCCCAGTCCAGCTCGTGGATATTAAACAGCATGGTACGCGAGGCGTTGGTGTAGTCGGTCACGTGAACGCGTCCCTGGGTCATTTTCCAGATAAGCCAGGTGTCTACGGTGCCGAACAGCAGCTCGCCGCGTTTAGCGCGTTCGCGCGCGCCTTCGACGTGGTCGAGGATCCACTTCACTTTGGTGCCGGAGAAGTACGGGTCAACCACCAGGCCGGTGGCCTTGCGGATGTACTCTTCCATGCCGTCGCGCTTGAGCTGCTCGCAGATCTCGGCGGTACGGCGGCACTGCCAGACGATAGCGTTATAAATCGGCTTGCCGGTTTCACGCTCCCAGACGATGGCGGTTTCACGCTGGTTGGTGATACCGATCGCCGCGATTTCATCGGAGCTGATATCGGCTTTTGCCAGCACTTCAACCAGCGTAGAGCTTTGCGATGCCCAGATCTCCATCGGGTCGTGTTCAACCCAGCCTGGGCGCGGATAAATTTGTTCGAATTCTCGCTGAGAGACGCTGACGATATTGGCATCGTGATCCATTACCACGGCGCGGGAGCTGGTGGTGCCCTGGTCGAGCGCTACGATATATTTTTTGTCGGTCATAGTATGAGTCCCGTAGTCAGATTACAGCGAAGCTTTGTGTTGCGTCGTAGAGGGAGATGCGGCTTCTTTCTCTTCAACAACGCAGGTGTCGCAAGGCAGGTGGCGGCCAATCAGCTTGCGGTAGCAGAATGCGCCCAGCGCAGCACCGACGATTGGCGCACACAGCGGCACCAGGAAATAAGGAATATCTTTGCCGCCGGTGAAGGCGACGTTGCCCCAGCCTGCCAGCCAGGCGAAGGCTTTCGGTCCGATATCACGCGCCGGGTTCATGGCGAAGCCGGTCAGCGGGCCCATGGATGCGCCAATGACGGCGATCAGCAGACCAATCAGCAGCGGCGCCAGCGGGCCACGCGGCACGCCGTTGCCATCGTCGGTCAGCGCCAGAATGACGCCCATCAGGATAGCGGTAATCACCATTTCTACCGCGAAGGCCTGCACAAAATTGATATGCGGGTTCGGGTAAGTAGAGAAAATGCCAGCCAGCTCGAGACTTTCGACGCTACCGCGCACCATATTGTGGGTATGTTCGAAATCGAAGAAAAGATTGTAATAAAGCCCGTAAACTAAAGCCGCAGCGCAAAAGGCGCCAGCGAATTGCGCAATGATAAAAGGAACAACTTTACGACCGTCAAAGCAGGCGAATAGCCACAGCGCGATGGTGACCGCTGGGTTAAGATGCGCACCGGAAACCCCTGCGGTCAGGTAAATCGCCATGGCGACGCCCAGACCCCAGATGATGCTGATTTCCCATTGACCGAAGCTGGCTCCCGCGACCTTAAGCGCAGCGACGCACCCAACGCCGAAAAAGATCAACAACCCGGTACCGAGGAACTCTGCGATGCACTGGCCTTTTAGTGTTGATGTTTGGCTCATAATCGAATCCTGAAGCGTAGTGATGATTATTGTAAGTGTGAAGGTCGCAGGCGACCATGCTGCCATGTAGGCATAGTGTTAATTTATCGTTAACGAACAAAAACGAGAAATATCGAAATTCAAATGTGTGTACCACGTCAAGAAAATGAGCGTTTTCGCGCCATAAACGCGTATTCGGCCGTTTGCGGGAGCGTTTCACCGCTCATTTTTTTACGTCTTGATTAACAATTACGAAAAAGTAACGGGTAAAAGCGGCGAACGGACCAGGTAAAGGCTGAAAAGTGTTGCAAACCGCAATCTACGCGGGTTGTCGCTGGACAGGGGAGGCGGGGCTTCATACAATCGACTACATCACCACTGTAGTGCGCTAATTTTCGTTAAGGCGTCAACGCGTATACGAAACGGACGGTTTCTATCAACGCCTTGCAAGTTCAGGAGAGGTATGACGATGTCATTAGAAGTGTTTGAGAAATTAGAATCTAAAGTTCAGCAGGCGATTGATACCATCACTCTGTTACAGATGGAAATCGAAGAGCTGAAAGAGAAGAACAACACGCTGGCGCAGGAAGTACAGAGCGCACAGCACAGCCGTGAAGAGCTTGAGCGTGAAAACGGTCAGCTGAAAGAACAGCAGCAGGGCTGGCAGGATCGTCTGCAGGCGCTGCTGGGCCGCATGGAAGAAGTCTGATGCTTCCCGCTCCCTCCCGTTTGGGAGGGGGCAAACTCTCCCCCGTTCTATATACTCGCAAGTTATAGCCAATCTTTTTTTATTCTTTAATCATCAGTCCGCTATCTGTCACGCTTAATCCATCACAACACGACATAAAGAGAGCGGGGCGATGAATAAGTGGGGCGTAGGGTTAACTCTGTTGCTGGCATCCGCCAGCGTTCTGGCAAAAGACATTCAACTATTAAACGTTTCTTACGATCCGACGCGCGAGCTGTACGAACAGTACAATAAAGCTTTTAGCGCCCACTGGAAGCAAGAAACCGGCGACAACGTGGTGATTCGTCAATCCCACGGCGGCTCCGGCAAACAGGCGACCTCGGTGATCAACGGCATTGAAGCCGACGTGGTGACCCTTGCGCTGGCCTATGACGTCGATGCGATTGCTGAACGCGGCCGAATCGACAAAAACTGGCTGAAACGTCTGCCGGATAACTCTGCGCCGTATACCTCCACCATCGTGTTCCTCGTACGCAAAGGCAACCCGAAGCAGATTCACGACTGGAACGACCTGATTAAACCGGGCGTGTCGGTGATTACCCCGAACCCGAAAAGCTCCGGCGGCGCGCGCTGGAACTATCTGGCGGCATGGGGCTACGCCCTGCACCAGAACAATGGCGACCAGGCGAAGGCGCAAGAGTTCGTAAAAGCGCTGTTTAAGAACGTCGAAGTGCTGGATTCCGGCGCCCGGGGCGCGACTAACACCTTCGTAGAGCGCGGGATCGGCGATGTGCTGATTGCCTGGGAAAACGAAGCCCTGCTGGCGACCAACGAACTGGGTAAAGACAAATTTGAGATCGTGACCCCGAGCGAATCGATTCTCGCCGAGCCGACGGTTTCCGTGGTGGATAAAGTGGTCGACAAGAAGGGCACTCGCCAGGTGGCGGAAGCGTATCTGAAGTATCTCTACTCGCCGGAAGGCCAGGAGATTGCGGCGAAGAACTTCTATCGCCCGCGCGATCCTGAAATTGCGAAAAAATACGCGAATGAGTTCCCGAAACTGAAGCTGTTCACCATTGATGATGTGTTTGGCGGCTGGACGAAAGCGCAGAAAGAGCACTTCTCCAACGGCGGCACCTTCGACCAGATTAACCAGCGTTAAATAGCCTCTCCTTATCCCCGCTCGCGCTGCGCGTAGCGGGGCTACAACTCTTGAAGCCAGGGTACGCCGCGACCCGGGGCAGAGTAGCCCGGTCAGGCGCTTTAAGCGCCGCCTCGGGCAAAACTCAATGCACCACCTCCCGTTTTCATTTAGTCATCAAACTGCGTTACTCTTCCGTTTCTGGCTGAGACAGGAAAATAGAATGCGAAGAGTACGATACCTTTTATTAGCGCTGCTGGTGGCGGTTGTGGCGGCGATGGCCGGCGGCTACTACTGGCTCCATTCCGGCAACCCTGACGCGTTGCGCAAAATTGTTCTGCAGCAGTGCGTCCCCAACCAACAGCAGAATCAGGATCCCGCACCCTGTGCGGAAGTGAACCTGAAGGGCGGCTATGTGCTGTTTAAAGACCGCAATGGCCCGCTGCAGTATCTGCTGATGCCGACCTACCGTATTAACGGCACCGAAAGCCCGCTGCTGCTCAATCCCCTGACGCCGAACTTCTTCTGGCAGGCCTGGCAGGGGCGCGAAATCATGAGCCAGCATCGTGGTTCCGCTGTATCGGATGACGCGGTCTCCTTGACCATCAACTCGCGCAGCGGACGCACGCAAAATCATTTCCATATCCATATCTCCTGCCTGCGTCCCGATGTCCGTACTCAGCTGGACAAGGAAGCGCCCGCTATCAGCAGTCGCTGGTTGCCGCTGCCCGGTGGACTACTGGGCCACGAATATCTGGCGCGCCGGGTCACCGAAACGGAGCTGGCGCAGCGCAGCCCGTTCCTGATGCTGGCCGAAGAGGTACCGGAAGCACGTGAACATATGGGCCGTTTTGCGCTGGCGATGGCGAAGCAGAGCGATGGTTCGCTGGTGCTGCTGGCGACCGAGCGTAACCTGTTGACGCTGAATCGCGCATCGGCGGAAGAGATTCAGGACCATAGCTGCGCCATCCTGGAATCCCGTTAATTTTCTTTACGTTCCCGCCATTCATTATCTCCTTGATTCTTATCCCGGTTTAACGCCGGGGTAGGATCAGGTGCATAAAAATATGTGAAACCGATCAAAAGATATAAAGGTATACCTTTATATCTTTTTGAGTATGGTTACACTCTCTTCATCGCCTCCATAAATTTCTGGCGGCGGCTTATATATAAAAACGTTTTTATTTCATGTAGTGACATCATTAATTGCTCACCCTATTTGCGCTGTTAAGCGTAAAGGAATATCAACATGAAACTTTCTATTGTGGAAAAGATCGGCTTCGGCGCAGGAGACATGGCGATAAACGTTGTGAATATCGCCATGCAGCTGCTGCTCGCCTATTTCTATACCGATATCTATGGCCTGAGCGCCGCTGATGTTGGCGTACTGTTCGTGGTTGTACGGATGATCGATGCGATTATCGATCCCGCCATGGGGGTTCTTACCGATAAGCTGAATACGCGCTGGGGACGTTATCGCCCGTGGCTGTTGTGGTTTGCAATCCCTTTTGGCTTCGCCGTTTATTTGATGTTTATCACACCTGATATGGCCTATATGGCCAAGCTGGCATGGGCCTACGGCACCTATATTCTGATGACTCTGGTCTATACCGCCATAACCATTCCTTATATTTCGATGATTGGCGTAATCACCAGCGACCCTGTCGAACGCTTAAGCGCAAACGGCTATCGCTTTGTGATGACTAAGATTGCCGCTTTTCTGGTAACTATCGTTGTGCCGATGCTCGCCGTCTGGCTGGGGCAGGGCAACAAGGCGCTGGGCTATCAGTTTTCAATGGGGCTGATGGGCGCGATGGGCGCCGTGCTGTTTATCTTCTGTTTTCTCACCACGCGTGAACGCAGCGAGCCGGAAATTACCTCGCTCTCGGTGGGGAAGCAGTTTAAGTATCTGTTACGTAACGATCAGTGGATTATTCTCGGCGTTGTTATTTTACTGCTGATGTGCGGCTATGTTATTCGTGGTTCCGTCGCGGCTTATTATGCTAAGTATTATCTGAACGGTGGCGATAGCCTGATTTCACCCTTCCTGACCACCGGCGTCATCGCTTCTATTTTGGCGATGATCGCCACCACATGGATAACCAAGTTCTGGGATAAAATTAAGATGTTCCGCTACACCCAGATTATTACTTTTATCCTGAGCGCGCTAATGTATTTCTCCGTCGGGCGTGAAAACCTTGTCCTGGCGTTTGCGTTCTATTTTCTTATTAATTTCTTCTGCGATATGCAAATGCCGGTGTTCTGGTCCTCTATCGCTGAAGCGGTAGATTACGGAGAAAAGAAAACCGGGCTGCGCGTTTCCGGACTCGCGTTTGGCGGCATCCTCTTCTTCCAGAAGTTTGGTATGGGCATTGCGGGAGGCATTCTTGGATTTCTGCTGAGCCACTTTGGCTATCAGGCCGATGTTGAACAGAGCGCACGTTCTCTCACCGGCATTGCGCTGATGATGACGCTCATTCCTGCCCTGTTCCACCTTGCGGTGGGGCTGCTTATGAAAAAATATCTGATTAATAACGAATATTACCGTGATATTCAGCTCGCCCTCGCGCAGAAAAAGGCATAAGGAGGCGCAAATGGACACCATCAATAAAGTTTGGGTTATCGGTGACGCCTCCGTTGACCTGGTGCCGGAAAAACAAAATAGCTACCTGAAATGTCCCGGTGGAGCATCGGCCAACGTGGGAGTGTGCGTGGCCAGGCTGGGCGGAGAATGCGGTTTTATCGGCTGTCTTGGCGACGATGATGCCGGGCGTTTTCTGCGCCAGGTATTCCAGGACAATGGCGTAGATGTCTCATTTCTTAGGCTGGACGCGAGCCTGACCAGCGCGGTGCTGATCGTCAATCTGACGGCTGACGGCGAGCGCAGCTTTACCTATCTGGTGCATCCAGGAGCCGACACCTACGTTTCGCCGCAGGATCTGCCGCCGTTCAGGAAACACGAATGGTTTTACTTTAGTTCGATAGGCCTCACCGACAGCCCCGCCCGCGAGGCGTGCCTTGAGGGGGCGAGACGTATGCGTGAGGCCGGCGGCTACGTTCTTTTTGACGTCAACTTACGCAGCAAGATGTGGCGCGATGCTACGGAGATCCCTGATCTGATCGCCCGATCTGCCGCGCTTGCCTCTATCTGCAAAGTCTCAGCAGATGAGCTTTGTCAGCTGAGCGGCGCCAGTCGCTGGCAGGATGCGCGTTATTACCTGCGCGATCTGGGCTGTGAGACCACCATTATTTCTCTGGGTGCCGATGGCGCGCTGCTCATTACCGCCGAGGGGGAGTTCCTTTTTCCTGCTCCGCGCGTTGACGTCGTCGATACCACCGGAGCAGGCGATGCCTTTGTTGGCGGCCTGCTGTTCACGCTTTCCCGCGCAAACGGCTGGTCTCATGCCCTGCTGGCGGAGGCTATCGGTAATGCCAACGCCTGTGGTGCGATGGCGGTGACGGCAAAAGGTGCGATGACGGCCCTGCCGTTTCCCGACCAGCTAAACACTTTTCTGGCCAGCCATTCGCTGGCACAAGCTATGACCATGAAATAAGGAGTCATCATGCACGTTGATCAAAACAAAATACTGGGATGCCTGGTTGGCGCCGCCGCCGCGGACGCGATGGGAGCGGCAACGGAAGTTCGGACTCAGCAGCAAATTAAGGACTATTTTGGCGGCTGGGTGACAACCTTTCAAAAACCGCCGGCGGATACGTTTGGCCGCTGCAATGAAGCGGGCATGTGCACCGATGATTTTATTCAGGCTAAGTACATTATGGACGCGCTGCTGTGCCATCAGCGCCAGGTCAGCGACGAAGCGATGCGCGAGGCGTTCCAGCAGTGGCTGGATTATCCTTACTACGCCAACTTTACCGGTCCGACGACGCGCGCGGCGATGAAAGCGATCTTCAATGACAACCGCGCCTCTTTGCAGGGCGAGCTGGAAGGTGAAAAACAGTCGGTACAGATTATTAATAAAGGAAACGCGGAAGCCACGAACGGCGCGGCGATGAAGATTTGGCCAGCGGCGGTGCTGCACCCCGGCAATATCGACGCGGCAATTGAATGTGCGCTGCAGATTTGCCGCTTTACGCACAACAATGTGCTGGCGATGTCCGGCGCGGCGGCGATGGCCGCGGCAACCAGCGAGGCGTTAAGATCGCAGACCAATGCAGACAGCATTATTGCCGCCGGTGTTTACGGCGCTCAAAAGGGCTATCTGCTGGCGCAGGAGCAAGGAGCGATGATGGTTGCAGGCCCTTCCGTTGCCCGGCGCATTGAGCTGGCGGTGGAGATCGGTAAACGTCATCGCCATTGGGAAACCGCGGTAGTGGAAATCGCCGATATTATTGGTTCCGGGCTGCACGTAAGTGAAGCAGTACCTGCGGCCTTCGGTCTGTTCGCGTGTTGTCCGAATTCTGCCGTAGATGCTATTATCTCCGGCGTTAATATCGGCAATGATACTGATACTGTCGCCACCATGGTTGGGGCGATCTCCGGCGCATTTCATGGTGCGGATGCTTTCCCCGCCGATTATTTAACGACCGTGGATCGTATGAATCATTTCGATTTGGCAGAACTGGCCAGGCAAATCGCAGGGTAGCGAATTCACCCTGCCGGGGACGGTGAAACGTCCCCTGCTGGCGAAGACGTGAGGTGCGCAGTTTGCAGGTTGATAAAACGAGCTTTACTCCGCTTTATAAGCAACTATTTTTTATCATCTGTCAGCAGATCCAAAACGGGTCTTTGCCTTTAGGCAGCCAGCTGCCGACGCAAAAAGAGGTCGCCAGAGCCTACAACGTCTCGTTGATTGTGGTGAAGCAGGCCTGGAGCGAATTAATCAATGCCGGCATTATTTCGTCCCAGCGCGGAAGCGGCTCGGTAGTATGTTCCGTGCCGGAAGGCGTGAGCTATGGCCATACGTTTCGCGGAATTACCAGCGATCTTCAGGATGCCAGCGTCGAGATAGAGAACCGTATTCTGGAAATCGCTCCGCGCCGCGCGCGCGATGCTCAGGCAGATGGCTTGAGCCTTCCTGCCCATCATCATTATCTTTATATCTCGCGTATTCGTTGCCTGAATAACCGCCCGTTCAACCATGAAAAAATATATCTCGATCTTAGCTTCTTTCCCGGCCTGGAATTGACCCCGCGGTCGCTGGAACATACGTCGCTTTATTCGTTATTAAACGTTACAAGCGACTCGGCGATTGAAAAAGTTGAGGCGATTTTACCTTCCCCCGAGTTATGTGAAAAACTGCAGATTGCTGAGAATAAACCGCTGCTATCCGTCGCCAGACAGACGTTTCAGGCCGGACACGATAGTCCTTTTGAATATTGCCGTTATTACGTGCTGTCTGAATACTTTGGTGAGATCCATTATCACTAAACTGCCTGTATCCATCCCGTAATAACCCCACCATATCTGGCGTTTACCTGTCTTATTGTCCGTCGTATTCTTGCTGAAAAAAACGACAGGAGACAGGTATGTCGCTCTGGTTTTCCCACCCTCTGTTCCTTCCCTCTATCATCGTCGGCATCACTATTCTCCTCTGGGCGACCTCGCTACTGCCGGAGTTTATGACCGCGCTGCTGTTTTTTGCCGCGGCGATGATCGCCAAAATCGCGCCGCCGGAGGTGATTTTCGGCGGCTTTGCCTCATCGGCGTTCTGGCTGGTGTTCAGCGGCTTTGTGCTGGGGATCGCTATACGCAAAACCGGGCTGGCGGACAGGGCGGCCCGGTCGCTCTCGTCGCGGCTAACCGACTCCTGGCCGCTGATGGTCGGCAGCGTGGTGCTGCTCAGCTATGCGCTGGCGTTTGTGATGCCGTCCAATATGGGACGTATCGCGCTGCTGATGCCGATTGTGGCGGCAATGGCCAGGCGTGCCGGTATTGAAGAGGGGACGCGCCCGTGGTTTGGCCTGGCGCTGGCGGTAGGGTTCGGGACCTTCCAGCTGTCTGCCACCATTCTGCCTGCCAACGTCCCGAATCTGGTGATGAGCGGCGCGGCGGAGGGGTCATACGGCATCCACCTGAATTACCTGCCCTATTTACTGCTGCATACGCCGGTACTCGGCTGGCTCAAAGGGGCTGTGCTGATCGCCTTGATATGCTGGCTGTTTCCCGGAAAACCGCACCCGCCGCGCGACATGACGCCGCTGCCGCCGATGCGCCGCGATGAGAAGCGCCTGGCGTGGCTGCTGGTGGTGGTGCTGACGCTCTGGGTGACGGAGAGCTGGCACGGCGTGGGGCCGGCCTGGACAGGGCTGGCGGCGGCGGTGATAACGCTGCTGCCGCGGGTCGGTTTTATCAGCGGCGAGGAGTTTTCCAGCGGCGTGAATATCCGCACCTGTATTTACGTCGCCGGAATTTTGGGACTGGCTATCACCGTGACGCAAACCGGTATCGGCGGCGTGGTGGGGAATGCCCTGCTGCAGATTATGCCGCTGGATAAAGAGAGCCCGTTTACCAGCTTTCTCGCATTGACCGGCATTACCAGCGCGCTGAACTTTATCATGACCGCTAACGGCGTACCGGCGCTGTATACCACCTTCGCGCAGAGCTTCTCCGATGCCACCGGCTTCCCGCTGCTGAGCGTGATTATGATTCAGGTGCTGGGGTACTCCACGCCGCTGCTGCCGTATCAGGCGTCACCGATTGTCGTGGCGATGGGGCTAGGGAAAGTGCCTGCGCGGGCGGGAATGCTGCTGTGTATCGCGCTAGCGGCGGTGAGCTATTTGATTCTGCTGCCGCTGGACTATCTGTGGTATCAGGCGCTGGGGAAACTGTAGCGGTGTAAAAAACCCGGCTTGCGCTGCGCTGAGCCGGGCTACAAATATTGCAGATTTCTGGTCAGTAGCCCCGGTTGCGAAGCGCGACCGGGATAGCCTTTAAAGCGAATTACGCTTTTTTCGCGGCTTCTGCTGCTTTAACGATCACCGCGAAAGCGTCAGCTTTCAGGGATGCGCCGCCAACCAGCGCGCCGTCGATGTCCGGCTGGGTAAACAGCTCTGCTGCGTTGCCCGCGTTAACGGAACCGCCGTACTGGATGATCACTTGTTCAGCCACTTTCGCATCGGCTTTCGCGATGTGGTCGCGAATAAATTTGTGTACTGCCTGAGCCTGAGCCGGGGTAGCGGATTTGCCGGTACCGATCGCCCATACGGGTTCGTAAGCGATAACCACGCCTTCGAAGGCCGCCGCGCCCTGAGTTTTCAGAACGGCGTCGATTTGACGGGCGCACACTTCTTCCGTTTTGCCCGCTTCGTTTTCCGCTTCGGTTTCACCGATGCACAGAACCGGGATCAGACCCTGCTCTTTCAGAACCGCGAATTTTTTAGCGATGAGCTCGTCGGACTCTTTATGGTAGGTACGACGCTCGGAGTGGCCGATGATGATGTACTGAGCGCCGATGTCTTTCAGCATTTCAGCAGAGGTTTCGCCGGTGAATGCGCCGGACAGGTTCAGGTCAACGTTCTGCGCGCCCAGGTGAATGTGGCTGCCGGCAGCGGCTTGTTTCGCCAGGTCGATGTACATTTCAGGCGGAGCAATTGCAACTGCACAGCCGGTCACGCCAGCCAGTTCGGTACGCAGGTTCGCGACCAGTTCGTTTACCATGTGGCGGCTGCCGTTCAGTTTCCAGTTACCCATCACTAAAGGATGTCGCATTTTTATTCTCCACGCTTCAAAGCGAATTAAGGAATATAGCCGCCCCCGAGGGCAGCATGGTCTGTGAAACAGTATAGAGATTCATCACTGGAAAGGCTTTGCTTTTTGTCATTTATTGTTGTTTTCCAGCGTTTCAGATAGCGCCAGCTTAATCGGTTCAACAGCGAAGGTCAGCCCCTTTTCGCCGTTGTCCGCCACCACATAGCGTACCGCGCCTTCGGTTTCGCTGAAGTAACGTTTACCTTTTCCGGCGGTCAGCAATTTTTGCAATTTTTGCTGGCTTTGCGTCTGGCTCAGGGTGGGCACAAAAGCGCGCATCACGGCGCTCATATACTCCTGAGCCCTGGCTTTCGCCGCTTTCTGCTGCGGCCCCTGAATCGGTAGCCAGGTTATTTGCATCGATTTAATTTTGAGGGTTCCACGTTCAAGCGCGGTCGACGCGTAGAGGTTCTCATTGATCTTGGTGGCGGCGCGGGTCAGGTTCGCCTGGTCTTTGCTGGCGGCGACGGCGCGAAATTCATTGAGCGTTAGCTTCGGGTTATCGCGATTGAATTTTTCCCGAAACTCGCTGATGGAAATATCAAAGACCGGCGCGCCGGAGAGAAGATAGGGTGCCGTAGCACCGGCGTCTGACTCGGCGGACAACGCCTTTTGGCCAACGGATAACGCCGCCAGCCCAATCAAACATAAGGTTGCCCACTTCTTCATGCCCATCTTCCCTTTTTTTATCTGCTGACGATTAAAACGAGAACCGTCACGCTTGTCAAAAAGTCACGCCTTCAGGGTAAACTACGTCGGTGATGATGATAAGGAATAAAATATGACCCTACAGCAGTGGCTATTCTCAATTAAAGGGCGGATTGGACGTCGCGACTTCTGGATCTGGATCGCTATCTGGATAATGACCATGAGCGCGCTGTTCACGCTGGCTGGCAGTAATCTTCTTAATTTACAGACGGCGGCTTTTATTCTGGTGTGCTTGCTGTGGCCGACGGCGGCGGTGACCATTAAACGCCTGCACGATCGGGGTAAATCCGGTCTCTGGGCGCTGCTAATGATTCTGGCGTGGATGCTGCTGGCGGGCAACTGGTCAATGCTGCCTGGGGTCTGGCAGTGGGGCGTCGGGCGGTTTATACCGACGCTGATTATCGTCATGATGCTGATCGACCTGGGCGCGTTTGTCGGCACCCAGGGCGCGAATAAGTTTGGTAAAGAGACGCTGGACGTACGCTGGAAAGCGGAATCCTGATTACCAATAGTGTTCGGCTGTCATATGACCCGGTCGGCGACGCAGGTGCTTGCTCATCTGCCGGGTCTCTTTCAGTAGCTGCTGGGTGTCGCGCACCATCTGCGGGTTACCGCACAGCATAACGTGGCTGCTCTCGGCGTTCATCGGCAGGCCGACGGCCTCTTCCAGCGCGCCGGTCTCAATCAGGAACGGGATGCGCCCCGTGAGCATGCCCGGCGCGGTTTCCCGACTGACGACTGACTGGATGCGCAGCTTGCCCGCATAGCGCGCTTCCAGCGCCTGCATCTGCGGCAGATAGCTGAGATCGGCGGCATAGCGCGCGGCGTGCACCAGTACCAGGTTTTTAAAACGATCCAGGTCTTTCCCTTCTTCGAGAATCGACAGGTACGGGCCAATGGCTGTGCCGGTGGCGAGCATCCATAGCGTGTTGCAATCCGGTACCTCTTCCAGGACAAAGAAACCAGCGGCTTCGCTGACAATCTGCACTTCGTCGCCCGGCTTCAGTGCCGCCAGCCGCGGGCTGAGCTTGCCCTCCGGAACCGTCACCAGGTAGAACTCAAGATCGGGATTACCGGGGGCGTTGACGTAGGAATAGGCGCGCTGCACGCGTTCACCGTCAATGTCCAGGCCTAGCTTGGCAAACTGACCTGCGGTAAACGGCGCAACCGGTGCGTGAACGGTGAGGCTAAACAGTGCATCAGTCCAGTTTTGTACTTTTACCACTTTACCTGTAACCCAGTTGGCCATAGCGTCTCTCCTCTCAATCCTGTTAGCGTATCTTCACCGCGACGAGAGCAGATTTCCAGCCCGAAAAGGCTGGAAAGCTCTATTGATCAAATGTTTTACAGGATGTGCAGCTGGATATCCGGATCTTTGCGATCGAGATAATGAATCGACTGAATACGGCGAATTGTGCGGGATTTGCCGCGGATCAGCAGAGTTTCGGTGGTGGCCATATTGCCTTTACGGGTGATACCGTCCAGCAGATCGCCTTTGGTGATGCCGGTCGCTGAGAAAACGACGTTGTCGCTGCGCGCCATATCGTCCAGGCGCAGCACTTTGCCTGCTTCAATGCCCATTGCTTTGCAGCGTTCCAGCTCGTTTTCGCCGATGCGGCGGTTCTCTTCGCTGTCGCCCTTCACGTGGTGACGCGCCAGCAGACGGCCGTTCATATCGCCGTCCAGCGCGCGGATCACCGCTGCGGAAACGACGCCCTCCGGCGCGCCGCCGATACCGTACATAACGTCAACTTCGCTGTCCGGCATACAGGTCAGAATAGAGGCGGCAACGTCGCCGTCGGGGATAGCAAACACGCGCACGCCCAACTTTTGCAGCTCAACAATGACCTTATCATGGCGCGGCTTGGCTAAGATGGTGACCGTTAATTCGCTCAGCGGCTTATTCAGCGCGCGGGCGATATTATGCAGGTTCTCCGCCAGCGGCAGGTTCATATCGATGGTGCCTTTCGCCCCTGGGCCGACGATCAGCTTTTCCATGTACATATCCGGCGCGTTCAGGAAGCAGCCCTTATCGCCTACCGCCATGACCGCCAGCGCGTTCGCCTGGCCCATCGCCGTCATGCGGGTGCCTTCGATGGGATCGACAGCGATATCTACCGCATCGCCGTGGCCGGTACCGACGCGCTCGCCGATGTACAGCATCGGCGCTTCGTCGATTTCGCCTTCGCCAATCACGATGGTGCCGTCGATGTTGATCAGGTTGAGCATAATACGCATGGCGTTGACGGCGGCGCCGTCGGCGGTGTTTTTATCACCACGGCCTAACCACTTGTAGCCTGCCAGCGCGGCGGCTTCGGTGACGCGCGAAAATTCGATGGCCAGTTCTCGTTTCATAATCCACTCATCTGAATAAAAATTATGCGCAGCGTGGCGAGATGACGTTCGCGCTACGCGTTGGAATAGCGTTCGGTTTCCGGCATCCAGCGCTCAATCAGGGCCTGGGCCTGCTGGGGATAGCGTTCGTGAATATGGCGGGCGATGCGCTGAACTTCCGGGATCATGGCCTGATCGCGCAATAAGTCCGCAACTTTAAATTCAGCATTGCCGGTCTGACGGGTGCCAAGCAGCTCGCCGGGACCGCGAATTTCCAGGTCTTTTTGGGCGATGACGAAACCGTCGTTGCTATCGCGCAGAACCTGCAGGCGCTTCTGGGCGGTTTTTGAAAGCGGCGATTTGTAGAGTAGCACGCAGTGGGAAGCTACCGCGCCGCGCCCGACGCGGCCTCTGAGCTGGTGCAGTTGAGCCAGGCCCAGACGCTCCGGGTTTTCGATGATCATCAGACTGGAGTTGGGCACGTCCACACCGACTTCAATCACCGTGGTGGCGACCAGCAGATGCAGCTCGCCCTGCTTGAATGCGCTCATCACCGCCTGCTTCTCGGCGGACTTCATGCGCCCGTGCACCAGGCCGATATTCAGCTCCGGCAGCGCGAGCTTCAGCTCTTCCCAGGTGGCTTCCGCCGCCTGGGCTTCCAGCAGATCCGACTCTTCAATCAGCGTACAGACCCAGTAGGCCTGACGCCCTTCGTGGGTGCAGGCGTTGCGCACGCGGTCAATAATATCGCTGCGGCGGGTATCCGGAATAGCCACCGTAGTGACCGGCGTACGGCCCGGCGGCAGTTCATCGATGACCGAGGTGTCGAGATCGGCATAAGCGTTCATCGCCAGGGTTCGTGGAATCGGCGTGGCGGTCATAATCAACTGGTGCGGGTGAAAACCCTGCTGTTGGCCTTTTTCCCACAGCGCCAGCCGCTGATGGACGCCAAAACGGTGCTGTTCGTCGATAATCACCAACGCGAGGCCGTTAAACTGGACCTGCTCCTGAAAGATGGCGTGGGTCCCGACAATCATCTGCACCTGTCCGCTGGCGATCGCCTCCTGCTGCGCCAGGCGCGCTTTGCCTTTTTGTTTGCCCGCCAGCCAGCCAACCTCAACGCCCAGCGGTTCGAACCAGCTGCGGAAATTATTGGCGTGCTGTTCAGCCAGCAGCTCGGTCGGTGCCATTAGCGCCACCTGTTTGCCGTGGGCGATGGCGCGCAGGGCGGCAAGCGCGGCAACCAGGGTTTTACCGGAACCCACGTCACCCTGCACCAGACGCATCATCGGCACGTCCAGCGCCATATCGCGCTCGATTTCAGCCGTCACGCGCGCCTGCGCGCCGGTCGGCGTAAAGGGGAGGGAGGCCAGCAGCTTGTCTTTTAACGTGTCGTTAGCGCTAAGCGCGAGGGCGTGATAGCGCTGGGCGCCTGCCCGCAGCGCCAGCATGCTGAGGTTATGCGCCAGCAGCTCTTCCAGAATTAAGCGCCGCTGGGCTGGATGTTTACCGCTTTCCAGCTCGCCAAGCTGTAACGTGGGCGGCGGGCGATGCAGGGTGCGTAAGGCGTCCGGCAGGCTCATCATCCCCTGGGCCAACTCCGGCGGCAGCAGCTCGGCGATAGCGCAGGTTTCAAGCAGCTCCAGCGCCTGGTCAGTGAGCTTGCGCAGCGTAGCCTGCTTGATGCCTTCGGTGGTGGGATAAACCGGGGTCAGCGTTTCCTGTAAATCAGGCGTACTCATGTCGCCCTGAACCCGATATTCCGGGTGGATCATCTCCGCTCCGTGCTTACCGCGCTTCGCTTCGCCGTAGGCCAGTACGCGGCGCCCGGTTGCCAGGCTGTTTTTCATCGCCGCGCTGAAGTTAAAAAAGCGCATGGTGAGGATGCCGGAACCGTCGCTTATCTGGCAGGTCATCATCCGGCGGCCGCCGAAAGTGATATTGCAGTTGAGAACTTCGCCTTCAACGGTGGCGTAAACGCCGGGCAGCAGTTCGCCGATTTGATACAGATGGGTGCGGTCTTCGTAGCGTAGCGGCAGGTGCAGGAGCAGATCCTGTACCGTATGCAGGCCAATCTTTGCCAGTTTACTACTCTGGGCCGCGCCAACGCCCGTCAGGGAGTTGAGCGGCACCGCATCCAGCAGACGGCCCTGCATGATTACTTCGCCGCCTGCATGGTGGCCCACCACGCGGCATCGGCTTCGACTTCGCCCTGCTCGTTGATGTGGGGGTAGGGGAGACCTTTGCGTTTTGCGACCCTCGCCAGCACCGGATAGCCGCCCTCAAACAGCAGGCGCTGCTGGTCTTCTTCCGGCAGCATGCTGTTCTCGCGCTGGTACATGCCGGCGTTCTGCCGCTGGCGCTGGGCTTCATAGAGGATAAGCGCTGAGGCGACGGAAACGTTCAGCGACTGCACCATGCCAATCATTGGAATGATGATGTCCTGGTCCGCCAGGTCTAACGCTTCCTGCGTAATGCCGGTTTTCTCCTGCCCCATCAGGATACAGGTAGGGCGGGTATAGTCGATTTCACGGAAATCAACGGCTTTATCAGAGAGATGGGTCGCCAGGATCTGCATTCCCTGGCCTTTTAAATGCGTGACGGCCTCGCCAATAGTACGGTGGGTTTTAACCTGCACCCAGCTATTGCTGCCGGCCGCCGCAGAGGCCATGGTACGCATACGGCTGCCCGGCCAGATGGCGTGCACTTCATGCACGCCAACGGCGTCAGCCGTACGAATGACCGCAGAGACGTTATGAGGTTTGTGGACCTGCTCCATGCAGACCGTCAGGTCAGGCTGACGCCTGGCGAGCATCTCGCAGATACGCGCATAACGCTGTAAATTCATTACACTTCATCCTTCGAATGACTCTTTAATCGCTGCGGATTACTCGGCCCATCCCTGGGCCTCGCCCCTTGCGGGGCTGCTGTAAGCAGCGTTCAAATCCGCTCCCGGCAGATTTGTCATTCGCTTGCCGCCTTGATGCAATTCGAATGATTTTGTGTCAGAGCTAGTTTCGGTTACGGGTGACTTTTATCACATCCGGCATGACGCGAATTTTGCGCATAATATTCGCCAGATGCACGCGGTCGCGCGCGGTGAGGCGAATAAAGGCGCTGTAAACGCGGCCATCTTTCTCTTCCGTATTCAGGCTTTGGATATTGGAAGAGGCGGTGTTGATCGCGGCGGTAAGATTCGCCAGGGCACCCTGATGGTTGAACATGTCCACCTTGATTTCGGTGATAAATTCCTGCGCCGTCTCTTTGTCCCACTCGACCGCCATAAATTTCTCCGGCTCTTTCTGATAGCCGCGAATGTTACGACAGGACTCATGGTGGATGACCAGGCCTTTGCCCGGACTAACGTGCGCAATAATCGGGTCGCCGGGGATCGGACGGCAGCATTTGGCAAAGGTGATCAGCACGCCATCCGCGCCTTTAATCGGCAGATGGTTATGGCCGACAGGCGCCGGCTGTACAGGCACGGCGGTAGTTTCACCCTGCTGTAGGTTTTTGGCCACCACGACGCTCATGGCGTTGCCGAGGCCGATTTCGGCCAGCAGATCGTCAAGCGTGGTCAGCTTCATGCGCTCAATTTCACGCTGAATATTCTCTGGCGGAATCTCCGCCAGCTTACGGCTACCGCCGAGGGCGTGGTTGAGCAGGCGGCGTCCGAGGCTAACGGAATCGTCGCGCTTGAGGTTTTTCAGCAGCTGGCGAATTTTGGCGCGCGCATTCGCGCTGACGACAAAGTTCAGCCACGCGGCGTACGGGCGTGCGCCCGGCGCGGTGATGATTTCCACCGTTTGGCCGCTGGAGAGCGACTGCGATAGCGGATAGGGCTGGCGGTCGACGCGCGCGCCGACGCAGGCATGGCCGATATCGGTATGCACCGCGTAGGCGAAGTCCACCGGCGTCGCGCCAGCGGGCAGTTCGACAATGCGCCCTTCCGGGGTGAAAACGTAAATCTCATCCGGGAACAGATCGGATTTCACGCTCTCAATGAATTCAAATGAACTACCGGCGCTCTGCTGAAGCTCCAGCAGGCTCTGCATCCAGCGCTGGGCGCGGATTTGCGCCGTGGTGCTGCTCTCGCCGCCGTGCTCTTTATAAGCCCAGTGCGCCGCAACCCCCATTTCCGCCATCTGGTCCATGTCTTCGGTACGAATTTGTACCTCAACCGGGACGCCGTGCGGGCCGATCATCGAGGTGTGCAAAGATTGATAGCCGTTCGCCTTTGGAATGGCAATGTAGTCTTTGACGCGACCCGGACGCGGCTTGTAAAGGCTGTGCATCTGGCCTAGCACGCGATAGCAGGTGTCAGAATCATGGACAATCACGCGGAAGGCGTAGATATCCATAATCGAGTGAAAACGCTGCTCTTTGAGCACCATCTTGCAGTAGATGGAGTACAAATGCTTTTCACGGCCGCTTACGCGACAGGGAATTCCCGCTTCCTGCAGGCGCCCTTCGATTTCGGAGAGGATCTTTTGAATCATCTCTTTACGGTTACCGCGCGCCGCTTTGACCACCTCTTTAATGACGCGGTAGCGGTTAGGATACAGCGCCTCAAAGCCCAGCTCTTCGAGCTCGGTTTTGATGTGATGAATACCTAAACGGTGCGCCAGAGGGCTGTAGATTTCCAGCGTTTCGCGGGCAATGCGGCGACGCTTATCCGGGCGCAATGAGCCCAGCGTACGCATGTTATGGGTGCGGTCAGCAAGCTTGATAAGGATGACGCGGATATCCTGCACCATCGCCATAATCATTTTGCGAAAGTTTTCGGCCTGTGCCTCTTTTTTGTCGCGAAACTTAAGCTTATCAAGTTTTGATACCCCCTCTACCAGTTCAGCAACGCTTTTACCAAAAAGCTGTTCCATGTCCTGGTAGGTGGCGGGGGTATCTTCTATCACGTCGTGCAGCAGAGCGGCCATCAGCGTTTCGTGGTCGAGTTTCATCTCGGCCAGGATACAGGCTACCGCTACCGGGTGCGTGATATAGGGTTCACCGCTTGAACGTGTCTGGCCCTCGTGAGCGTCACGTGCAACGAGATAAGCCTGCCGAAGACGTTTAATTTGCTCTTCGGGCAGGTAGTTTTGAATCAGCTGATTCAGGCTTTCAAACAGATACAAGGGCGACCCGCAGTGTGATTAACGACGACCTTCAGCAATAGCGGTAACGGCTTGTAATTCAGCGGCTTCCTGCTCTTGCTGTTCCTGGCGCTCACGAACGTCGAGGATCTTATTGTTGATCAAACCCTCTTCGATTTCGCGCAGTGCGATAACGGTAGTTTTATCGTTTTCTTCCGGTACCAGCGGATCCTTTCCGCCTACCTGCATCTGACGAGCGCGACGCGCGGCGACCAGCACCAGGTCAAAACGGTTACCAATTTTCTCTACAGCGTCCTGAACAGTTACGCGTGCCATACTTAAAATGCTCCACAGGTGAAGAAATGACTGGGCATAATACTGAATGTGGGTTCAGTCTGCCAACAGTTTGGTGATTAAAGCGCCATGTCGCTGCTTTTGGCGGCTCATGCGCAGACGTTCGGCGCGAATAATAATTTTCAGATCGCTCAGCGCGGTATCAAAATCATCATTCACAATCAGGTAATCATATTCCGCGTAATGGCTCATTTCTGCAACTGCCTGCGCCATACGTTTCGCGATAACCTCTTCGCTATCCTGACCGCGGCCGCGCAGGCGACGATCAAGCTCATCTTTTGACGGCGGCAGAATAAAAATACTGCGCGCGCCGGGCATTCTGTTGCGGATTTGCTGCGCGCCCTGCCAGTCGATATCAAGGAAGACGTCGACGCCGGTCGCCAGTACCTGCTCGATAGCTTCGCGCGAGGTGCCGTAATAGTTGCCAAAGACTTCTGCATGTTCAAGAAAAGCGTCTCTGCCAATCATCGTTCTGAATTCGTCGTGATTCACAAAGAAATAGTGTTCACCGTGCACTTCACCCGGACGCGGAGCGCGTGTGGTATGCGAAACAGAAACCTGAGAGTCGTACAACGGTTGGGTTTTTAATAAAGCCTGAATCAGGCTGGATTTACCCGCGCCGCTAGGGGCGGAAACAATATAAAGCGTGCCTTGAGCCATGAGTGTCTTTTGTATGTGATGGTCGAAATAGAGCTTACATACGAGCCTATTATACACGGCGGCGCAGCGTGACGCAGTCCCTGTCACACTTTTTGCGTTCTTTCTTTCATTTTGCTTGCTGTTTTCCTGATTTCTCCGTGCGTTGCAGAAACAACGCAGAAAAGCCGGAAGCATGCTCGCAGCGTTAAAAATCCCCTCTCGCCGATGAAAATAAGCCTGCGGCACAATCCACGGTGAGAAAACAGGAGGGCATCGCGATGCAAAAAGGAGTCTGGGCGCTGGTGCTGTGGATGCTGGTGGGATACGGGCAGGCAGCCTGCCCCGCGTGGCCGCAGGCCAGGGCTGAACAGGAAATCGAACGTCTTGGTCAGCGGATAACTGAATGGAATAACGCCTACTGGCAGCAGGGGAGCAGTACGGTAAGCGATGAAGTCTATGACCAGCTTGCGGCGCGGCTGGCATACTGGCAGCGCTGCTTCGCCAGCGAGACCCCCGCTCGCTTTGCGCTTCCGTCGCTAAGGGGAGATATCAGACATCCGGTAGCGCACACCGGCGTGCGTAAACTGGCGAATCAAGCCGACGTGGCGCGCTGGATGCGCGGCCAGTCCAGCCTGTGGGTACAGCCGAAAGTCGATGGCGTCGCGGTCACGCTCGTATATCGGCAAGGGCGTTTGACGCAGGCGATAAGCCGGGGTAACGGCTTGACCGGAGAAGACTGGACGGCCAGGGTCTTGCAGATCCCCTCCGTTCCTAAAACTTCTGATGGCTTACTCGCGAATAGCGTGCTGCAAGGCGAGCTGTTCCTGCTCCGCGAGGGGCATGTGCAAAAGCGAATGGGCAGCATGAACGCGCGGGCAAAAGTAGCCGGCATGATGATGCGACAGGAGGCGCAAGCGGAGCTTGATAGGCTGGGCATCTTTATCTGGGCGTGGCCAGATGGTCCAGAGGATATGGAACAGCGGCTGGCGCTGCTGCGGCAGGGCGGCTTTCTTTACAGCGCGCTTTTTTCGCATCCTGTCGCGGATGCGCAGCAGGTTGAACGGTGGCGCCAGCGTTGGTTAACTTCACCGCTGCCTTTTGCCACCGATGGCGTTGTGGTGCGGCGGGCGAAAGAGTCCCCCGGGCGTTTCTGGGCGCAGGGTCAGGGCGATTGGGTTATCGCCTGGAAATATCCGCCTGCCTCGCGGGTTATGGAGGTTCGCGGTATCAGCTTCAGCACCGGTCGTAGCGGTAAAATAGCCGTGGTGGCGCTCCTGGAGCCGCAGCTGCTGGACGATAAGCGCGTGCAGCGGGTGAACATCGGCTCGGTATCCCGCTGGCACAATCTGGACATCGGTATTGGCGATCAGCTGCAAATCAGCCTTGCCGGGCAGGGGATACCGCGCATCGATTCGGTCGTCTGGCGCACGGCTCAGCGTAATAAACCCCAGCCACCGGCGGCGCGTTTCAATGCCTTAACCTGCTATTTCGCCACCCCAGAGTGCGCGGAGCAGTTTCTCTCGCGGCTGGTCTGGCTCTCATCCCGATCGGTTCTCGATATTGACGGCGCGGGGGAAACGCTGTGGCGGTCCCTGCATGATGCGCGCGGCATGGAGCATCTCTTCTCATGGCTGGCGTTTACGCCGGAGCGGCTGCAATCCATCCCGGGCATCTCTGCGCAGCGTGGGCAGCGGCTGTGGCATCAGTTCAATCTTGCGCGCGAACGGCCTTTCCTGCGCTGGATACAGGCAATCGGCGTGCCCATACCGAAGACGGCATTTGCCGGGCTGAAGGAGGATGACTGGCGACAGATACAGGATCGCAACGAAGAGCAGTGGCGACGCCTGCCGGGCATCGGGGAAGAACGGGCGCGGCAGCTGGTGACGTTCTTGCATCATCCGGATGTCGCCGCGCTAGCGAAGTGGCTAAGCGGGCAACACGTTCCGGGATTCTGAAAGCACTAATGTGCGCTATGGTTGTAATTAAACACCGGCAGGCCCAGCTTCCAGCGCAGCGCCAGCATGCGGGCGGTAAAGCCGAACAGCAGGGTGGAGATAACCACCACATCGTGATTGCTGACGTAATGCTGGAGCGCGATATAAAGCACCGCGGCGGCGAATGATACCCCGGCGTACAGCTCTTTCTGGAACACCAGCGGGATGCGCTTGCAGAACATATCGCGCAGCACGCCGCCAAAGACGCCGGTGATCACGGCGGCAATGGAGGCGATGACCGGGCCCTGGCCCATATCCAGCGCGATCTGGGCGCCAATGATAGAAAACACGATCAGGCCGAGCGCATCAAGCACCAGAAACAGACGGCGCAGATGCGGCATCACCGGCGCGGCAATCGTGGTCAGGACCGCGGCGACGGCGACAATAATCACGTATTCAGGGTGCTGCACCCAGCCCAGCGGGTAGTGGCCAAGCAAAATATCGCGCACTGAACCGCCTCCGAGAGCCGTCGCGGTGGCAATAATAATGACGCCAAACGTATCCATACGGCGGCGTCCGGCAGCCAGCGCGCCGGTCATGGCTTCCGCCGTAATCCCAATCAGATAAAGAATATGAAGCAGCATAAATCCCCCACGGTGATGGCGGAAGGTTAACGATTTGTGCTCAGGATCACGATTGAGATTTTCTAAAGTGAATGCATTTAACCTGATTAAACTAATGCACGATAGGTTTAAATTGGCTGAATTTAACGGTTTATTTTTCATTTATTCATTTTTATTGATTATAAAAAGTAATGTGAAAGCCGTCGATGCGTATCGGTATTGAAAACGCGATGAATACCTGTTGTTTAACTCCCAACCTTTATCCTTTTATTTTCCTCCTTCAAGGCCTGAGAAAATGACTGTAGCAGCTGGCAATAAAAACTATCTCACCCGCCTGATTGCTGTTGTGCTGACGGGGCTGCTTGCCGGTCTATCAGGCATGGTTCTGGCGCTGATTTTACACGCGATTCAGCACCTGGCCTTTGGCTACAGCCCCGGGCAGATCGTGAGCGCGGAGTCATTTTTAGAGGGCGTCACGGATTCATCCTGGCCTCGTCGCATCTCGGCCATTGTGGCGGGGGGAGCCATCGCAGGATTTGGCTGGTGGCTCCTTGGGCGCTATGGGCAGAAGCGAGTCTCAATAGCGTCAGCGGTGGCGAATCCTTCCGTGCCAATGCCTGCGGGTACCACAACGATTCATGCCCTGTTGCAGATTGTCACCGTGGCGCTGGGTTCTCCGCTTGGTCGCGAAGCGGCTCCCCGGGAAATGGGCGCGCTGGGAGCGGGGATGGTGGCGCGTAAGCTGGGGCTGACGGCGGATGAAACCCGAACGCTGGTTGCCTGCGGCGCCGGTGCGGGCCTGGCGGCGGTGTATAACGTCCCGCTGGCCGGTGCGTTATTCAGCCTTGAGGTCATGCTGCTGTCGTTTAGCTGGGAAAAAACGCTGGCGGCGATGATTACCTCGGCGATTGCCGCGTGGACGGCAACGCTCGGGTTAGGCGAGGAATCGCAATACCATTTTGCTTCCGACATCCTGCCGCATTCATTTCTCTGGTGGGCAATTATCGCCGGCCCCATTCTTGGCGCCGGGGCCTGGCTCTTCCGCAAAGCGCCCAGCACGGCGCGCTCGCGGGTCCGAAGCAACTGGCAGATGCCGGTTTTCTGTCTACTGGCGTTTTCTCTGCTCGCCGTCCTCAGCCTCTATTTCCCCCAGCTTCCGGGAAACGGTAAAGGACCTATGCAGCTGGCTCTCAACGATGAACTGGGTTTCCCCGGGGCGGCGATGCTGCTGGCGCTAAAAATGGTGGTGATTCTGGCGGTGCTGCGCGGCGGCGCGGAAGGCGGCCTGCTGACGCCGGGGCTGGCGGTCGGCGGCCTGACCAGCCTGCTGCTGTGTATGCTCTGGCAACAGCTGCTTCCCGGCGGAGATTACGGCAGTTTTGCTCTCGTCGGCGCGGCGGCGTTTCTCGCCGCATCCATGCAGATGCCGCTCACAGCGGTCGCGCTGGTGATGGAGTTCACCCACATGGATCACAGCTATCTGGCACCTACGCTGCTGTGCGCCGCAGGGGCATTTTTAACCTGCCGGATATTGGACAAAAACTACGGCTTCTGAAACGCAGCGAAAATAAAAGGCCATGATTTACCATGGCCTTTTGTCTGAGCATGATGTGGCGGGCGGGGAACCGTTACTCGATGTTCTGGATCTGCTCGCGCATTTGTTCGATCAGCACTTTCAGCTCAATGGCGGAGTTCGTCACTTCGGCATTGATTGATTTAGACGCCAGGGTGTTCGACTCGCGGTTGAACTCTTGCATCATAAAGTCGAGACGGCGACCGACCGCTTCTTTCTTCTTCAGGATATTCCACGTTTCTTTCACGTGTGCTTCCAGACGATCCAGCTCTTCGGCGACGTCTATACGCTGCGCCATCAGCACCAGCTCCTGCTCGAGGCGGTTGTTTTCCAGCTGCACTTCCGCATCTTCCAGCTTGGCAACCAGACGCTCGCGTTGCCACTGTAAAATTTCCGGCATATGGGCGCGCACTTTAGCCACTTCGGCCGTCACGCCGTCGAGACGCTGTTCGATCAGCGCTTTCAGCGCCTGGCCTTCGGTTTCGCGGGCGACGATAAAGTCATCCAGCGCGCCGTTTAACGCGCCCAGGATTTCGGCGGCAATGGCGTCCAGATCCTGCTCATGAGCTGACATTACGCCCGGCCAGCGCAGAATATCGACTGGATTGATTTCGCCTTCGTCGCTCTGCATTTTGACCCAGTTGGCGGCGTTAACCAGCTGCTTTGCCAGTTTCTCGTTGAGGATCAGCTCGCCCTGCGCGCTCGGGTCCTGCTCAAAACGCAGGGTACATTCGACTTTACCGCGGGTCAGACGGGAACGAATACGTTCACGCACCACGGGCTCCAGGCTACGGAACTGCTCCGGCAGGCGGAAGTAGGTTTCCAGATATCGTTGGTTTACCGAGCGCAGTTCCCACGCGGCGCTACCCCATTCACCCTTGATTTCACGCCGGGCGTAGGCGGTCATACTGCGGATCATAGACGTTCCTGTTTTTAAAGGAGAGTGGGGTGGATTATAGCTTTCGAGGCCTTATCAGGATAGGAATAAGCGCGCATTATCCGTATAATGCGCAGCCACATTCGTTTCAAGCCGGAGAACACCATGCGTCCAGCAGGCCGTAGCGCTAATCAAGTGCGCCCAGTAACCCTGACCCGTAACTACACAAAACACGCAGAAGGCTCCGTGCTGGTCGAATTTGGTGACACGAAAGTATTGTGCACCGCTTCTATTGATGAAGGCGTGCCGCGCTTTCTGAAAGGCCAGGGCCAGGGGTGGATCACCGCTGAATACGGCATGCTGCCGCGTTCTACCCACACGCGTAACGCGCGTGAAGCCGCAAAAGGTAAGCAGGGCGGACGCACCATGGAAATCCAGCGCCTGATCGCGCGTGCGCTGCGCGCTGCAGTTGACCTGAAAGCGCTGGGTGAGTTCACCATCACGCTGGACTGCGACGTGCTGCAGGCAGACGGCGGCACCCGTACCGCGTCTATCACCGGAGCCTGCGTGGCGCTGGCCGATGCGCTGAATAAGCTGGTCGCGGCCGGTAAGCTGAAAACCAACCCGATGAAGGGAATGGTGGCGGCGGTCTCCGTGGGTATCGTGAATGGCGAAGCGATTTGCGATCTGGAATACGTTGAAGATTCCGCGGCGGAAACCGATATGAACGTGGTGATGACCGAAGATGGCCGCATCATTGAGGTGCAGGGTACGGCGGAAGGCGAGCCGTTCACCCATGAAGAACTCCTCACCCTGCTGGCATTGGCCCGGGGGGGTATCGAATCCATTGTCACGACGCAGAAAGCGGCGTTGCAAAACTAGTTTTTAAGGCGACTGAGAAGTCGCCTTTTTTTTGTCCGTAGAAAAGTAAGATGAGGAGCGAATCCATGAAACCGTATCAGCGCCAGTTTATTGAGTTTGCGCTTAACAAGCAGGTACTTAAGTTTGGCGAATTTACGCTGAAATCCGGGCGCAAGAGCCCCTATTTCTTCAACGCCGGCCTGTTTAATACCGGGCGCGATCTGGCTCTGTTAGGCCGTTTTTATGCCGAAGCGCTGGTGGATTCCGGGATTGATTTTGACCTGCTGTTTGGCCCGGCCTATAAAGGCATTCCGATTGCCACGACCACGGCGGTCGCGCTGGCGGAACACCATGACCGCGATCTGCCTTACTGCTTTAACCGCAAAGAGGCGAAGACTCACGGCGAGGGTGGAAACCTGGTGGGGAGCGCGCTGCAGGGCCGCGTGATGCTGGTGGATGATGTGATTACCGCAGGCACCGCGATTCGGGAATCGATGGAAATTATTCAGGCCAACGGTGCTGAGCTGGCCGGCGTACTGATCTCTCTGGATCGTCAGGAACGCGGACGCGGCGAAATCTCCGCGATTCAGGAAGTTGAGCGCGACTACGGCTGTAAAGTGATTTCCATCGTGACGCTGAAAGACCTGATTAGCTATCTGGAAGAGAAACCGGAAATGGCTGAACACCTGGCGTCCGTTCGCGCCTATCGCGAAGCGTACGGCGTATAAACCGCAGCCCGGCAGGCGCCGGGCTGATTCAAGCCGCTACGCTGAGAGCTGCAGGATATCAACGCGGATCACGTTCCTGTGGGAAGAGATGCAGCCTTTCTGGCTGCATAGAGACAGGCGATAATTACTTCAGCTGGG
>OKIT01000025.1_pt1 | contig 40376 bp, 37 predicted proteins | sample 1612981 | NCBI WGS metagenome assembly OKIT01 (sample SAMN04436827, study PRJEB24849) | human gut metagenome | biome: human gut; feature: NICU; material: stool | host: Homo sapiens | place: USA: Saint Louis, MO | collected 2011-06-23
AGCAACGAGTGTTATATTTTATTTTACACTCAGATGTCATTGATCTATTCCATGATTAATGCATACTATAATCGATCAAATAATAACCAATGATAACCAGGCGCTACAATAAACACAATTTAAACAACGTGATTGATGCGCAATTAAAAGCATTAAGTTGTCAATATTTTTTCACGTTAACTTGTTTATTAGCGAAGACATGAAGAGAGCCGATAGGAATTAATTACATGGCCATGGGCATAATTGAAAAATTCCGCGATCGGGCACACATTATGAGTGCTCCAGGAAAAATCTGTATTAACCTGAATACGAGGCTAACCGATGCGAGGTGAAGATCTCCAGAGGTTCCGTTCGCGGAACGACTGAGGAGTAGTGCGGTGAGCAGCGCGAAACACCCGGCAAAAGTAGCTGGTTTGCGCAAACTGAAGCTTACGCGCCACGCTGTCTATAGAATTAGCCGGGTCACCGAGCAACTCTCCGGCACGCTGCATTTTCTTCTGATTGACCCACACCTTAAAGTTTACGCCCTGACGCTTTTTAAAAAAACGGCTGAAGTAGTTAGCACTGAGACAAACATGGGCGGCAACAGATTCCAGAGACAGCTCATCATATAAATGTTCATCAATATAGCGCAGAGCAGCCACCAGTTTTATTTCATGCGGCGATTTTTGCGCATAATAAAAAGTGCTCTTTTGTCGCGCCAGGCTCGCACCTTCCTCCTCTGCTTCTTCCACCGCTGAGTAATGACTAACGATGAAATGCAGTAGCCTTATCGCCGCCGAGCGATGATTATTATCGGTTGCCGCTCGATGGTCAAAAATAATATCCCCCCATATTTTATTGATCTGAACCCGCGGAAGGGAAAAGAACTCTGCACCCGCATAGCAATCGGGTAAGCGATCGTCTGTTCCGTTAATTACCGTCGCCGCCAGCCCCGTTGCCCGGGAAAAAACATCTGCTAACGAGCTAAAAAAAACGATGCGATTATCCATTTTATTTTCCGCCATCTTATTCTCCGTAAGCTTTTGCAAGCGGTTAATATGCAAAATATTGCGGATAAAAAGGATGATGACTGACGCAAAAAATAATCTCATTTAAACAGATGAATATGATCAAAATGCACAACCGTTACGCCGGTTCAGGAAGACGATGCTAAAGAGCGGCCCGCGCTCAGGCGACCAGCGTTCTCAAACTTTAACGAATCTTCACAGAAAGCTGTGAGCATAAATTTCTGGCCGACAAAGAATTAACTATTATATTTCAATTAATTAGACAAATTTCATGCATTTTCGTGATGTTGCTGTTTGTGAGAATCATCATGTGAATGTGAAATGCCCTCCTGAATAATAGGTTCAATGTGAAAACAACTTGAACGGAGTGGGTCCATGGCCGTCACTACTGGCGTTATCGCCGACGATTTTACCGGCGCAACGGATATAGCAAGCTTTATGACTGAACAGGGCTGGCGAGTCGCGCTTCTGCCCGGTATGCCCGATATCACTCAGTGCTGGAACGAAGAGGTTGACGCTATCGTCATCTCTTTGAAGAGCCGCGCTTTACCGGCAGAACAGGCCGTCGCCCAGTCCCTGGCCTGCGCCCGCTGGCTAAGGCAAAACGTCGGCGTCCGCCAGATCTATTTCAAGTATTGCTCAACGTTTGATTCCACGCCGGCGGGCAACATCGGCCCGGTAAGCGATGCGCTGATGAACGACATTCAGGCCCCGCTAATCGTTCACTGCCCCGCCCTGCCGCAAAATGGGCGCACGGTGGTCCACGGCCATCTGTTTGTGAACGGGGTACTGCTTAACGAATCCGGTATGGAAAAACATCCGCTAAATCCGATGACCGATGCCAGCATACCGCGCCTGCTGGCCGCGCAGACGGCCAGCGCGGTTGGGCACATCGCTCTCAATACGATTCGCAGCGGTGTGGAAGCGGTCACTTACGCCTTAGAAGGCTATCAGACTGAAGGGACGCGCCACGTCATTGTCGATACGCTGGATGACACCGATCTCCATACCCTGGCTCAGGCGCTGCAGGAATATCCGCTACTGGCCGGAGGTTCCGGTCTCGGCGGCGCGCTGGCCGCTATCGCTGGCGGTCATCCTGTCGCGTCGCCGCACCGCTTTCCCTCTCCCGTCAGAGCGGTCGTGTTCTCCGGCAGCTGTTCGGCGATGAGTAACCGCCAGGTCAACCGCTATAAAGCCCAGGCGGCATCCTGTTTGCTTGACGTTGCCCGCTGCCTGTCGGATAGCGAAAGCTACAGCGATGAGCTGTCTACCTGGGCGATGGCGCATGTCAGCAACCCGCTCGCACCGCTACTTTATGCCACCCAGCCGCCAGAGGCGCTACAGCGCATTCAGCAGAAATATGGCGAACAGGCCGCCAGCCGGGCAATCGAACGCACTTTCGCCCGGCTGAGCGCCAAACTCCTGGCCGCAGGCATCAATACTTTTATTGTCGCTGGCGGAGAAACCTCCGGCACCGTCGTGGAAGCGCTAGAGGTGAAGCGCCTGGCCGTCGGCAGAGCAATCGCGCCGGGCGTGCCTTGGGTCTTCTCTTCCGGCCTGGCGCTGGCCCTGAAGTCAGGCAATTTTGGCAACGAAGATTTCTTTTTTACGGCCCAGGAGTATCCATCATGAATCCGGTGAGTGAACACCAACTCCGCGAACAACTGGTCCACTATGGGCGCTCTCTGTTTATGCGCGGCTACAGCAGCGGCGGTTCCGGTAATCTCAGCGTGAAGCTAGCGGATGGCGGCTATCTGGTGACCCCAACCAATTCCTGTCTGGGTGAACTGCAGGCCGCCACCCTGAGTCGACTGGATGCCGATGGCGTGCTTCTCAGCGGCGATAAGCCGTCCAAAGAGGTCCCTATGCATCTGGCGTGGTACCGCCACCGGCCTTCCTGCGGGGCCGTAGTACATCTGCACTCTCCGTGGCTGACCGCGCTCTCCTGTCTACCGTGCACCACGCCGGAAAACTGCCTGCCGCCGTTAACGCCGTACTACGTGATGCGCGTCGGACGGCTGCCGCTGCTGCCCTATTTCAAACCCGGACACGAGGGCATTGCCAGCGCGCTCAGTGAAATCGCCGCAGACCATACGGCGGCGCTGCTGGCTAACCACGGGCCGGTAGTGAGCGGTCGCTCGCTGCGCGAGGCGGTGTTTAACGCCGAGGAACTGGAAGACAGCGCCCGTATCTGGCTGACCTTAAAACCGCTCGGCTATGTCCCGCTCTCAGAAGCAGCGGTGGCCGAACTCGAACAATCCCGACAGGCCTGAGGTGCGATGATGATCCCGGAACAACGGCGCGACTTTATTTACCGCTACGTGCATGAAAAAAACGCCGCCTCCTTCAATGAACTGGCGGAGTTGATGAGCGTGTCGCATATGACGGTACGCCGCGACATTCAGCTGCTGGAAGAAGAAGGCAAAGTTATCGCCATTAACGGCGGCGTGAAGCTTAATAACCTGCTTAAATCCGAGTTGCCGTGGCGGGAAAAAGCGGAGTTGCATCATGAAGTAAAACGCAAAATGGGCCAGCTGGCGGCGATGCTTATCGAGCCGGGTCAAACGCTCTACCTCGATGCCGGCACCTCGTTGTTTGAAGTGGCGAAAGCGGTGGCCGCCAGCCGCTGTTTTAACCTGACGGTCGTCACCAACGACTTTTCCATCAGCCACTACCTGATGGATATGCCGCATATCACGCTCTATCACACCGGCGGCCTGGTGGATCAGCGCAACCGCTCAAGCATTGGCAAAAGCGCCGCCAGCTTTCTTCGCACCATTAATATTGACGTGGCGTTTCTGAGCTCCTCTTCGTGGGATACCGAACGCGGAATGTCAACGCCGAGCGAAGGGAAAGCCTCGGTCAAGGAGGCGGTGCTCACCGTTTCCCGGCGTCGGGTACTGGTCTGCGATAGCAGCAAATTTGGGAAATACGGCATGTTCCATATCTGCGGGCTGGAGCAGTTAACCGATATTGTTTCTGATAACCGGCTACCGGAAGATGCGCAACATACTATTGCCAGCCAGGGCGTGAAGCTGCATCTGGTAGATAGCCGGGAGGGAGAGCATCATGCTGAAGCTCGCGGCTAACCTCGACTGGCTATTTACCGATTTACCGATAGCGGCACGTTTCCAGGCGGCAAAAGCGGCCGGTTTTCACGGCATTGAAGGGCTGTTTCTCTGGCAACACCCGCTAGAACAGCTGCAGGCGGCGCAACGGCAAACGTCTCTTCCGCTGGTGCTGATGAACGCTCCTGCAGGCAACTGGTCTCAGGGTGAACGCGGGCTGGCAGCGCTACCCGGGTGCGAAGAGGAGTTTCATCGCAGTCTGGAGCTGGCTCGTCATTATGCCACGGCGCTGGGCTGCCGCCGGGTTCACGTTATGGCGGGGTTGCGCTGCGACGCTCTGACGCATCAGGCCCAGCTTGAGCTCTTGCGCAACAGGCTGCGTATCGCCTGCGATGTGCTGGCTGTCGCGGGAATAGATGTGCTGATTGAACCATTAAACTCGCAGGATATGCCCGGCTATTTTATTGATAGCTTTCCGCTGGCCGCCGCAATCATTCACCAGGTTGCCAGGGACAATATCGGTTTACAGTTTGATATTTATCACTGCCAGAAAATTCACGGCAACGTCGCCAAAAATATTGAACGCTATTTTACGCTTATCAAACATATTCAAATTGCTTCTGTTCCTTATCGCCATGAACCTGGGACCGGCGAATTAAATGAAGCATGGTTATTCGATTTTATTAAAAAAATGAACTATGCGGGCTGGATTGGTTGTGAATATCAACCGTCAACATCAGGCCCCGAATCATTACGCTGGATAACGCCTTACCTGGAATTTTAATCTCTCTGTACCGGAGGAAAACATGTCGGATACCGTTATTATCTCGCTGGCACCCGTTGCCGCGGATTGCCCTCGAGTCATACCCGAAGAACTGGCGCAGGAAATACTCGCCAGCGTGGAATATGGCGCGGCGATCGTTCATCTGCACGTCCGTGATAAGCAGGGGCGTCTGACGCCGGACACCGTCGATTTTCAGGCCACAATCGACCCTGTAATACGCCACTCAAACCTGATAATTCAGGCCTCTACCGGCGGCGTTTCTTCGCTGTCCATCGCCGAACGCTGCGCGCCGTTGGCCTGCTCAGGTGTGGAGATGGCATCGCTTAACGTCGGCTCCGTTAACCTTGGCGATGCCGTTTACTTTAATCCCGGTCCGGACGTCGAATATTGTGCAAAACAAATCATCACCCATAACATTATTCCCGAGTTTGAAGTTTTCGAAATTGGCATGATTAATAACATCCTTGCTCTGCAGGGAAATATTAAATTCAAAACACCGATGCTGTTTAATATTGTACTGGGGCATCGCGGCAGTACCCCCGCCACGGTTGATGCATTAATTGCCATGCGCAGTATGCTCCCCCGCGAGGCCTTATGGGGAATAACGCATTTTGGCAGAAAGAATTTCGATATTATCGCTGCCGCGGTCGCTATGGGCGCCAGCGAGGTTCGAATTGGCTTTGAGGATAGCTATTATTTAAGCGCGGAAGAAAAAGCCCACAATAACTATCAGCAGGTCGCCAAACTCGCCACCCTGATTCGCAGCATGGATAAGAAAGTCGCCACGCCCGATATTGCGCGGCAAATGTTATCTATTCCACCCCGGCAGCAATAACAACAGAAAGGACATTTCGCTATGACTATGACCACTGTTATTCACAAAACCGGTCTCGGCGTCAGCATCGCCGGCGCCGCCCTGGCGGCGATAGGTGCGTTGATGCATTCACCCGCGTTCTGGCAGCCTGGGCTGGTAATGTTCACCGCCGGTTTTGCGGCGGGAGCAGGATACTGGCCGGGGTTACGCAGTTATCAGTTTACCTTGTGGATCATCGCCGGTTTCGTTGCCGCGATGACCTGGTCTACGGATCTGATCGTCTGGGGCGGCTTTAACATCACCCATAAATGGATTGTTTTCCTGGTCATCCAGGCCACCATGTTCAGCATGGGCACCAAGCTGACGATCCAGGATTTTATCGATGTCGCCAAAATGCCGTGGGCGGTGTTTATCGGTACCTTCTGCCATTTTGTCATTATGCCCCTGCTCGGCCTGACCATTACCCTGGTCTTCAACTTTCCGCCGGAAGTCGCGGTGGGCATCCTGCTGATTGGCGCGTGTCCCAGCGGTCTCTCTTCGACGGTGATGGTTTACATCGCCAACGCTAACCTGGCGCTGGCGGTATCGATAGCGGCGGTTTCAACCCTGGCGGCCACGGTGATGACGCCGCTGTGGGTTAACCTGCTGGCGGGCTCGATGATCGACATTCAGCTGACCGCAATGGTGATGGACGTGGTGAAAATCGTGCTCATTCCTATCGGCGCGGCGATCTTACACGATTACCTGAAAACCTACGCCAGCATACGCGGCCGTCGTATTGTGCAAGGACTGGCCGGGCTCGGCGCCCTGTGGCTGCTGTATATGAGCTTCGGAGGCTGGAACACGCTGTTCGCCAGTGCCGGCGCCGAAGCGCAAATGTACGCCGTGGTTGTCAACTTCGTGGCTGGCGGTCTCGTCTGGGCGCTGTTTTACAACTGGCTGTACGGTCGCGTTGAGGGTATTAAGAAAATCATGCCGACCATCTCGATGATAGGGATTATTTTCTTCACGACCACCGCCGCCGCCGCGGGACGCGACAACCTGGTGCAGGTCGGCTTCCTGCTCTGTTTCGCCATGCTGATGCATAACCTCGGCGGTTTCCTGATTGGCTATCTGATGAGTCGCTGGATCTTCCGCATGGACGTACAGTCCGCCCGTACCGTGGCCTTTGAAGTCGGACTGCAAAACGGCGGAATGGCATCGGGGCTTGCCGCCGCGATGGGCAAGCTGGCAACGGTGGGCCTTGCTTCCGCGGTGATGACTCCGCTTGGCAACGTCAGCGGCTCGCTGCTGGCGAACTACTGGCGCAAAAAGGACGCCCGACAGGCGCAGGCCGCCGCGAAAAATCCCGCTCAATCCGTTTCTGAACATCTTTCAAAAGGATAATCACCATGACGACTCTCACTCTGAAGCAGGCTTTACGCGCCGTAGCGTTCGCGCTTGACCTCGCTGACTCCTGCTATACAAAGCGCCCGCTAAGCGTAGCGGTGTGCGACGCCAGCGGGGAACTGCTCAGCTTCGCACGCATGGACAATGCCAAATTGTTAACCATTGAACTTACTCAGCGCAAGGCGCGTACCAGCAGTCGCCTCGGCTGTACCACCCTGGCATTTTTACAGCGCCTGCAAAAAGAGCAGCTGGACATCAGTTACTTTGCCGATCCGCGTTTTACCGCCCTGCCCGGCGGGATCCCGCTTCTGTACGACGGGAAATGTCTCGGCGCCGTCGCGGTAGGCGGCCTATCGGCACAGGAAGATCACGACGCGGCGCTGGCCGTCGCGGAAAATTTGCTTGAGGAGATTACCCAATGAAAAAGATCGCTATGTTGCACACCAGTTCAGCGACGCTCGCGATGATGCAGCAGCTGATTGCCGATATCATGCCGGAAGTGGAAGTCATGCATCTGGTGGAAGAATCCATGATCAAGCAGGTCATGAAGGCCGGAGGGGTAACGCCGAATATTGCCGCCCGCATCGCCGACTACGTGCATATTGCCGAAAAAGCGGACTGCGATATTTTTATTACCGCCTGCTCTTCTATTGGCACGGCGGTGGAACAGTGCCAGTTTCTGACGCCGCTCCAGCTCGCCCGTATTGACAGCGCGATGGTCAAAGAAGCGATTGAAAAAGGTGAGCGTATCGCCGTGCTGGCAACCGTAGCGACCACGCTAAAGCCGACGTTGGATTACGTCCAGCGCAAAATACAGGAGAGCGGTAAGCCGCGCGCCGTTACCCCCATATTAATGGAAGAGGCCTTTCACGCGCTGCTGGCGGGAGAGATGGATACCCATGACCGGATTGTCGCCGACGGGCTAAAAACCGCGTTTAGCCAGGCGGATGTGGTCATGCTGGCACAGGCCTCAATGGCCCGGGTATTACAGCAGCTACCCACTCCGCCGGTACCGGTCTTGACCTCGCCAGAAAGCGGAATTCGTTGGCTGAAAGCGCTGGCGGAAAGCTGAGTTACGGGCAAAAAAAAGGCCATCATCAGATGGCCAACCATGTCGAAATTGGACCAGCCCTTAACCATGCAGAAAGTCAGGGCTGTTTTTTTACTTATTACTTAATTACGGTTTTCAGCGCTTCGCCGATATCGGCCAGGCTGCGAACGGTCTTCACGCCTGCGGCTTCCAGCGCCGCGAATTTCTCGTCCGCAGTGCCTTTGCCGCCCGCGATGATGGCGCCCGCGTGACCCATACGTTTGCCTTTCGGCGCGGTCACGCCGGCAATGTAGCCGACAACCGGTTTGGTCACGTGATCTTTGATATAAGCGGCCGCTTCTTCTTCCGCGCTACCGCCGATCTCACCGATCATCACAATCGCTTCGGTCTGCGGGTCTTCCTGGAACAGCTTCAGGATATCGATGAAGTTAGATCCCGGGATCGGGTCGCCGCCGATGCCCACGCAGGTGGACTGGCCGAAGCCGTAGTCGGTGGTCTGCTTAACCGCTTCATAGGTCAGGGTACCGGAGCGGGAAACGATGCCCACTTTACCCGGCTGGTGAATGTGGCCCGGCATGATGCCGATTTTGCATTCGCCTGGGGTGATCACGCCCGGGCAGTTCGGCCCGATCATGCGCACGCCCGCTTCGTCCAGCTTCACCTTCACGGTCAGCATATCCAGCGTCGGGATACCTTCGGTGATGGTGATAATCAGTTTAATGCCCGCATCGATAGCTTCCAGGATGGAGTCTTTGCAGAACGGCGCCGGAACGTAGATCACGGATGCGGTTGCACCGGTCGCTTCTACCGCTTCGCGCACGGTGTTGAACACCGGCAAGCCCAGATGAGTAGTACCGCCTTTGCCCGGCGTTACGCCGCCAACCATTTGCGTACCGTAAGCAATGGCTTGTTCAGAGTGGAATGTACCCTGGCTACCGGTGAAGCCCTGGCAGATAACCTTGGTATCTTTATTAATTAAAACGGACATTATTTCCCCTCCACTGCGGCAACAACCTGCTGAGCTGCATCCGTCAGACTTTTCGCTGCAATAATATTCAGGCCGCTGTCAGCCAGTTTCTTCGCGCCCAGTTCGGCGTTGTTACCTTCCAGACGAACCACTACCGGGACGTTAACGCCCACTTCGGCTACCGCGCCGATGATGCCGTCGGCAATCAGGTCGCAGCGTACGATACCGCCGAAGATGTTAACCAGAACCGCTTTTACGTTGTCATCAGAGAGGATGATTTTGAACGCTTCGGTGACGCGCTCTTTGGTAGCGCCGCCGCCAACGTCAAGGAAGTTAGCCGGTTCGCCGCCGTGCAGCTTAACGATGTCCATGGTGCCCATCGCCAGGCCCGCGCCGTTCACCATGCAACCGATGTTGCCGTCCAGCGCGACGTAGTTCAGTTCCCACTGCGCCGCCTGAGCTTCACGCGGATCTTCCTGAGACTGATCGCGCATTTCGCGCAGATCCGGCTGGCGGAACAGCGCGTTGCCGTCAGCGCCCAGTTTACCATCGAGGCAAATCAGGTCGCCCTGCCTGGTGATCACCAGCGGGTTGATTTCGATCAGCGCCAGGTCGCGCTCAAGGAAAATGGTCGCCAGACCCATAAAGATTTTGGTGAACTGCTGAACCTGTTTTCCTTCCAGACCCAGTTTGAACGCCAGTTCACGGCCCTGGTAAGGCATCGGACCCGCCAGCGGATCGATGGCGATTTTGTGGATCAGGTGCGGGGTCTCTTCCGCCACTTTTTCGATTTCCACGCCGCCTTCGGTAGAGGCCATGAAGACCACACGACGGGAGCTACGGTCAACGACCGCGCCGAGGTACAGCTCTTTATCGATATCGGTCGCCGCTTCCACCAGGATCTGGTTAACCGGCTGGCCGTTTGCATCTGTCTGGTAGGTCACCAGGCGTTTGCCCAGCCAGTGTTCAGCAAATGCGCGAATGTCTTCTTTGCTCTTAACTACTTTCACACCGCCCGCTTTGCCGCGGCCACCAGCGTGAACCTGACATTTCACTACCCACGGACCCGCGCCGATTTTTGAAGCGGCTTCTTCTGCTTCACGCGGAGTAGTACAGGCATAACCCACCGGCGCCGGTAAGCCATAGCGGGCAAAGAGTTGTTTTGCCTGATATTCATGTAAGTTCATGTGTTCAGTCCATCCTTCAGGGAATAATTATAAACCTGTAGGCCTGATAACGGCGCTAGCGCGTGTTATCCGGCCTACGGTAGGTAATACTCTTGCTGACTACACGTCCAGCAGCAGACGAGTAGGGTCTTCCAGCAGCTCTTTAATCGCGACCAGATAGCCTACCGATTCACGTCCGTCGATCAGACGATGGTCGTAGGAGAGCGCCAGGTACATCATCGGCAGAATTTCGACCTTACCATTCACCGCCATCGGACGATCTTTAATGGCATGCATTCCGAGAATCGCGCTCTGCGGCGGGTTGATGATCGGCGTGGACATCAGAGAACCGAATACGCCGCCGTTGGTAATGGTGAAGTTACCGCCGGTCAGGTCGTCTACGGTCAGCTTGCCGTCGCGGCCTTTTACGGCCAGCTCTTTAATTTTCTTCTCAATATCCGCCATGCCCAGCAGGTCGACATCGCGCAGAACCGGGGTCACCAGGCCGCGCGGCGTGGAGACCGCCATGCTGACGTCAAAATAGTTGTGGTACACCACGTCATCGCCATCGATAGAGGCGTTCACTTCCGGATAGCGTTTCAGCGCTTCAACCACCGCCTTCACGTAGAAGGACATAAAGCCCAGACGGATACCGTGACGTTTTTCAAACGCGTCACCATACTGCTTACGCAGATCCATAATCGGCTTCATGTTGACTTCGTTGAAGGTGGTCAGCATGGCGGTAGAGTTTTTCGCTTCCAGCAGACGCTCGGCAACGCGTTTGCGCAGACGAGTCATCGGCACGCGTTTTTCAGAACGGTGGCCCAGCTGCGGAGCCGGAGCAGCAGCAGCGGGGGCCGCCGCCGGGGCTGGAGCTTTTGCCGGAGCGTTCGCCAGATGTTTCTCTACGTCTTCGCGGGTCAGGCGGCCGCCAACGCCGGTGCCTTTAATGGCCGCCGCGTCGAGGTTATGTTCCGCGAGCAGACGGCGAATCGCCGGGCTCAGCGCATCGTTGTTCTGTTCTTCCAGAGAAGCCTGCTGGCGCTGGGCCGGAGTAGACTCTTTGGCATCGGCTTTCGCGCCGGACTCTTTGCCCGCACTGTTGCCTTCACGCAGGCGGCCGAGGATCTGACGAGAAAGCACGGTGGCGCCTTCGTCTTCAATGACCGCGTCCAGAATGCCATCCGCTGAAGCCGGTACTTCCAGTACCACTTTGTCAGTTTCGATTTCTACCAGCACTTCGTCACGAACAACCGCATCGCCCGGTTTTTTATGCCAGGTGGCAACCGTTGCGTCAGCTACGGACTCAGGCAGGTCGGGAACCAGAATATCTACGCTACTCATTATGTATCCTTTAATTAATCGACGTTCAGCGCGTCATTGACCAGATCTTGTTGCTGTTTCTGGTGAACGGACAGGTATCCTACCGCCGGAGAGGCGGAGGCCGGGCGGCCTGCATAACGCAGAGAGGCCCCAAACGGAATCACTTCACGGAAGTGATGCTGGCTGCAGTACCACGCGCCCTGGTTGAGCGGTTCTTCCTGGCACCAGACAAAATCATGCACGTGCGCATACGGTTTCAGCGCTTCCTGTACCGCCTGGTGCGGGAACGGGTAGAGCTGCTCTATGCGAACGATAGCGACATCTTTTTGCTCTTTCTTGCGGCGCTGTTCCAGCAGGTCGTAGTAAACCTTACCAGAGCACAGCACAACACGCTTCACGGCTTTCGGGTCGAGATCGTCGATTTCACCGATTGCCGGCTGGAAGGTGCCGTTAGCCAGCTCGTCCATGCTCGACACCGCCAGCGGGTGACGCAGCAGCGATTTCGGCGACATCACGATCAGCGGGCGACGCATACCGCGCAGCGCCTGACGACGCAGCATATGGTAAACCTGCGCTGGCGTGGACGGTACGCAAACCTGCATGTTCTGCTCGGCGCAGAGCTGCAGGTAGCGTTCCAGACGCGCGGAGGAGTGCTCCGGCCCCTGACCTTCATAGCCGTGCGGCAGCAGCATCACCAGACCGCACATACGGCCCCACTTCTGCTCGCCGGAGCTGATGAACTGGTCGATAACCACCTGCGCGCCGTTAGCGAAGTCGCCGAACTGCGCTTCCCAGATGGTCAGGGTGCGCGGTTCCGCGGTAGCGTAGCCGTATTCAAACGCCAGTACCGCCTCTTCCGACAGTACGGAGTCCCAGACTTTGAAATGGCCCTGGCCGTTGTGGACGTGCTGCAGCGGCGTATAGGTTGAACCATTTTTCTGGTTATGGATCACCGCATGGCGGTGGAAGAAGGTCCCGCGCCCGGAGTCTTCGCCGGACAAACGCACCGAAATGCCTTCATCTACCAGCGTAGCGTAGGCGAGGTTTTCCGCGCCGCCCCAGTCGAACAGCTTCTCGCCGGCGGCCATTGCCTGACGATCGCCGTAGATTTTCGCGACGCGCGACTGCATCTCAACGGCTTCCGGCACCGTACTGATGCGTTTCGCCAGCTCCTGCAGACGCTTAGGTTCAACTTTGTCCGGGTAGCTCTCATCCCACTCGTGGTTAAGGTACGGGGACCAGGTAAAGGAGTGCATGTTCATCGGACGCCACTCCTGCACCACACATTCGCCGGCATCCAGCGCGTCGCGGTAGAGGTTCACCTGCTCGGTAGCGTCTTCCAGCGTCGCGACTTTGTCGGCTTCCAGCTTGTCAGCGTAGATTTTGCGCGGGGTCGGATGCTTTTTGATTTTCTGGTACATCAGCGGCTGGGTCGCGCTCGGCTCGTCGGCTTCGTTGTGGCCGTGACGGCGGTAGCACACCAGGTCGATGAAGACATCGCGTTTGAAGGTATTACGGAAATCCAGCGCCAGGCGGGTCACGAAAGCCACGGCTTCCGGGTCATCGGCGTTGACGTGGAAAATCGGCGACTGAACCATCTTACCGATGTCGGTGCAGTACGGGGTAGAACGCGCATCCAGCGGGTTGGAGGTAGTGAAGCCAACCTGGTTGTTGATAACGATGCGTACGGTACCGCCCACTTCGTAACCACGCGCTTTGGACATGTTCAGGGTTTCCTGAACCACGCCCTGGCCGGTAACCGCGGCGTCGCCGTGAATAGTGATCGGCAACACTTTGTTGCTGCTCGGTTCGTCAAGACGATCGAGACGCGCGCGTACGGAGCCGATAACCACCGGGCTGACGATTTCCAGGTGCGACGGGTTAAACGCCAGCGCCAGGTGCACCAGACCGCCTTCGGTTTCCATATCGGACGAGAAGCCCATGTGGTACTTCACGTCACCGGTACCGAGGTGCTCTTTATGTTTTCCGGCGAATTCGTCGAACAGGTCCTGCGGTTTTTTACCCAGCACGTTGACCAGTACGTTCAGACGACCGCGGTGCGCCATGCCCAGCACCACTTCGCGGGTGCCGCTCTTACCCGCGTGGCGGATAATCTCTTTGAGCATCGGGATCAGCGCATCGCCGCCTTCCAGCGAGAAGCGTTTAGCGCCCGGGAATTTCGCGCCGAGGTAGCGCTCCAGGCCTTCCGCCGCGGTCAGCTCGCTGAGGAAGCGCTTTTTCTCTTCAGCGCTAAAGCTCGCTTTGCCCGCTACCGACTCGATACGCTGCTGGATCCAGCGTTTTTCTTCGGTAGAGGTAATGTGCATATATTCCGCGCCAATGGAGCCGCAATAGGTCTGCTTCAGGGCGGAGATCAGATCGCCCAGCTTCATCGTGTCTTTACCGATGGCAAAAGAGCCTACGTTATAGATCTCCTGGAAATCGGCCTCGGTCAGATCGTGGTAAGCCGGATCGAGATCCGCCACTCTCTCTTGCTGCCAAAGTCCCAGCGGATCGAGATTCGCATGCTGGTGACCGCGGAAGCGGTATGCGTTGATGAGCTGCAGGACTTTAACCTGCTTCACATTGGTGTCAGGGTCGGAAATCGAAGAAGTGTAACGCGAGGCATCCTTCGCCAGGCGGCGGAAATAATCACGCGTTTTGGAATGAAATTGATCCGGTTTGACTCCGGTGCCAGGTAACTGCTGGAACATAGAACGCCAGTTGGCGTCAACAGAGTCAGGATCGGTTAAGAAGTCTTCATAGAGCTGTTCTATCCAGCTCTGGTTCGAACCAGAGAGGTAAGAAGAGTCCAGCCAGGCTTTCATTGCGCCGTTCTGCATCGTGATCCCTTAAGCATTTATATGCTTATTTCGCCGTAGAAACTACCACGCACAGAAGTTGTACGTGCCGGGGTTCACTTGTTGCGGATGAGTTGTGGTTTCGTCCGCTAAGGAACCTTTAAAAACTGCCATTAATCTTCGGCGTTCAGGCTGCGGTTGCGTTAGCTGCCTTCACTTACCCCGGACACATAGTTCACTATGCTCCCGGGGATGCGTTCAGTTGCCGCCTTACCTCGCTCTGAACGCCTTGATTACTGGTACATATTTGGCGGTTTTTAAAGATTTCCTGCCATCCCCTTCATACTTCAAGTTACATGTGCGTTGGCTTTCCTCACTCACCCCAGTCACTTACTTGAGTAAGCTCCTGGGGATTCGCGGCGTCGCCGCGTGACTCGGCCTTCGGCCTCGCCCCTACGGGGCCAGCGCAAACGCTGTTCAAAACGGCTAGCCGTTTTGTCCTGTAACTCGAATTATTTAGGGTATTCATTTCCCGGCGGCGCGAACGCTGCCGGGGCTACTGCTTTTGGTAGCCCGGATAAGCGCTAGCGCCATCCGGGACAGACCGGGTTACTTATGCACTGCGCTGCAGCAGCATCGACTTAATATGGCCGATGGCGCGCGTCGGGTTCAGCCCCTTAGGACACACACTGACGCAGTTCATAATGCTGTGACAGCGGAATACGCTGAAAGCATCGCTCAGCCCTTCGAGGCGCTCGCTGGTTTCGGTATCGCGGCTGTCGATCAGGAAGCGATACGCGGCCAGCAGGCCTGCCGGGCCGATAAACTTGTCCGGGTTCCACCAGAACGACGGGCAAGACGTTGAACAACATGCGCAGAGAATACACTCGTACAGACCATCGAGTTTCTCACGCTGCTCTGGCGACTGCAGATGCTCGCGAGCCGGAGGATTTTGCCCATTATTCAACAAGTAAGGCTTAATCTTCTCATATTGTGCATAGAATTGCCCCATGTCTACCACCAAATCACGGATAACCGGTAATCCTGGCAGCGGACGGATAACAATTTTCTTGCCCGGCTGATTCAGCGCGGAGATCGGCGTGATGCACGCCAGACCATTTTTCCCGTTCATGTTAAGACCGTCAGAACCACATACCCCTTCACGGCAGGAGCGGCGGAACGACAGCGACGGATCTTTCTCTTTCAGCTGGATTAACGCATCCAGCAGCATCATGTCACGACCTTCTTCCGCTTCGAGGGTGTAGTCCTGCATGCGCGGAGCATCGTCTACGTCCGGGTTATAACGATAAACTGAAAACTCGAGTTTCATATTCCTGTCTCCGCATTAATAAGTACGAATCTTCGGCGGGAATGCCGGACGCAGCTTCGGTTCCATATTGACGCCACGACGCGTCATGGATTCCGACTCTGGCAGATACAGGGAATGGCACAGCCAGTTTTCATCATCACGATCCGGGAAGTCGAAACGGCTATGCGCGCCGCGGCTTTCGGTACGGTAGTTCGCAGACATTGCAGTGGCGTAAGCGGTTTCCATCAGGTTATCCAGCTCCAGACACTCAACGCGCTGGGTGTTGAACTCGCTGGAAGTATCGTCCAGACGAGCGTTTTTCAGACGCTCGCGGATCGCTTTCAGCTGCTCAAGGCCCTTCGCCATCGCGTCCCCTTCGCGGAATACCGAGAAGTTATGCTGCATACACTCTTGCAGCGCTTTGCGGATTTCGACCGGATCTTCACCATTGCGGTTGCCGTTCCAGCGGTTCAGACGTTCCAGCGAAGCGTCGATCTCGTCATCCGTCGCGTCGCGCAGTACGCCCTGCTCGGCAATAGATTCTTGCAGGTGCAGACCCACCGCGCGACCAAAGACCACCAGGTCAAGCAGCGAGTTGCCGCCCAGACGGTTCGCGCCGTGTACCGATACGCAGGCGATTTCGCCTACCGCGAACAGCCCCGGAATCACCACGTCTTCGCCCTGCTCGTTGACGGTCAGCGCCTGGCCACTCACTTTGGTCGGAATACCGCCCATCATATAGTGGCAAGTCGGGATAACCGGAATCGGCTCTTTCACCGGGTCGACGTGAGCAAAGGTACGAGAAAGTTCCAGAATACCCGGCAGACGGGATTCGAGAACCTCTTTACCCAGATGGTCAAGCTTCAGCTTGGCGTGCGGGCCCCAAGGACCGTCGCAGCCGCGACCTTCACGGATTTCGATCATGATGGAACGCGCCACCACGTCACGACCCGCCAGGTCTTTCGCATTCGGCGCATAACGCTCCATAAAGCGCTCGCCGTGTTTATTCAGCAGATAGCCGCCTTCACCGCGGCAGCCTTCTGTCACCAGAACGCCCGCGCCGGCGATACCGGTCGGGTGGAACTGCCACATTTCCATATCCTGCACCGGAACGCCGGCACGGATCGCCATACCCACGCCGTCGCCGGTATTGATATGAGCATTGGTGGTGGACTGGTAAATACGGCCTGCGCCGCCGGTCGCCAGCACGGTGGCGCGGGCTTTAAAGTAAACCACTTCACCCGTTTCGATACACAGAGCGGTACAACCGACCACCGCGCCATCGGCGTTTTTCACCAGATCCAGCGCGTACCACTCGGAGAAAATAGTGGTATGGTTTTTCAGGTTCTGCTGATAAAGGGTGTGCAGCAGGGCGTGACCGGTACGGTCAGCCGCCGCAGCGGTACGTGCCGCCTGCTCGCCGCCGAAGTTTTTCGACTGGCCGCCGAACGGACGCTGATAAATCGTGCCATTTTCGAGACGGGAGAACGGCAGCCCCATATGGTCCAGCTCCAGAATCGCTTCCGGGCCGGTTTTACACATATATTCGATGGCGTCCTGATCGCCAATGTAGTCCGACCCCTTAACGGTGTCGTACATATGCCATTCCCAGTTATCTTCATGGGTATTACCGAGCGCGACGGTGATACCGCCCTGCGCGGAAACGGTATGGGAACGGGTCGGGAAAACTTTGGAGAGCAGCGCACAGGTCTGGCCGCTCTGGGAAATCTGCAGCGCCGCGCGCATACCTGCGCCACCGGCACCGATCACAACTGCATCAAATTCTCTGACAGGCAATTTCATTACACACCCCACACCACAACAAATCCATAAAGAACGTAAGCCACCAGCGCAACAACGATCAGCAGTTGCAGAATTAAGCGTACAGCCAGTGGTTTAACGTAGTCCGTTAACACCTGCCACATCCCAATCCAGGCGTGGATCAGAATGGAAACGAGAGCCAGCAGGGTGAAGACTTTAGTGAACGCGGAGGAGAAAAAGCCCGTCCAGACTTCCCATGAAATTTCACCGGTGGTGGCAAAGAAGCCCACCATATAGATGATGTAGAGGGTCAGAACGATAGCGGTAGCGCGGACCAGAATAAAGTCATGTACGCCGTTGCGTCCTAGTGCTGAGGCGTTGCTTACCATACGAGGACTCCTGCGAGAAGTGAAAGCACGACAGTAATAACAAAAGAAATTTTGGCGGAGCGTGTCCCTACTTCGAGGGTTTCTTCAAGATAGCCAAAATCCATCAGCAGGTGGCGGATACCGACTACCGAGTGATACGCCAGCGCGGTCAGGATGCCCCACATGATGAACTTCACAAAGAAGCTATCCATAATGGATGCCGCAGTGAGAAAACCTTCGGGAGAGGAAAGGCTGGTGCCCAGCAGCCAAAGCAGAATCCCGACCGCCACGAAGGTGATCACTCCGGATACGCGATGGAGAATGGACGCTATCGCCGTGATTGGGAACCGGATCGTTTGCAGATCCAGATTGACAGGTCTTTGTTTTTTCACATTTCTTACCATGAATAACGCCCACATGCTGTTCTTATTGTTTCCTTCCTCCGGTCTGCTTGCGGGTCAGACAGCGTCCTTATCTATAACTAAAAGTCATGTTAAAACGCCTTTCCAGGAGTTAAAGCGTGACAAAATAACGCTGGGTGGCTCGGGATTGCAGGGTGTTCCGGAGACCTGGCGGCAGTATAGGCCGTTCACAAAATCATTACAATTAACCTACATATAGTTTGTCGGGTTTTCTCCCGAACAGTGATCAATGTCACGATAACAACATATTTTTAATTTTTAATCATCTGATTTGACAAATATTAAACATTATTGTTACAACCATTACCAGATAAATGCAATAATACGCAAAAGTTATGGGGTCACTCTTTTACCTGAGAATAAGTTATGCAACAGTGAGAGAGTATTGACCGATGTAATCAGGACAGTTATTAGTGGTATATAGTTTTATAATATTCGGGCTGCTAAAACGCTGATTTGCTGTTGTTTCATCGTAGGCTGAAGACGTACCATCAAGCGCCCTTGCTCTGTACCCTGCCCTTTTCGCGACGCAGAGCGATGTGCAACATAACAAACTGGTAACGTCATCTGCTACGGGCCGAATGCAAATCCACCACCCGGCAGTCTTAAGCAATAAAGGCGCTAAGGAGACCATAAATGTCTGATGCTAAAGCAAAAATCACCCTGGGTGGTGATACTGCTATCGAACTGGATGTGCTAAAGGGCACGCTCGGTCAGGATGTTATTGATATTCGTAGTCTTGGTTCAAAAGGCGTATTTACTTTTGACCCTGGTTTCACCTCAACCGCATCCTGCGAATCTAAAATCACCTTTATCGACGGTGATGAAGGTATCCTGCTGCACCGCGGTTTTCCGATCGATCAGTTAGCAACCGACTCCAACTATCTGGAAGTATGCTACATCCTGCTGAACGGTGAGAAGCCGACTCAGGCCCAGTACGACGAATTCAAAACAATCGTTACTCGCCACACTATGATTCACGAACAGATTACCCGTCTGTTCCACGCGTTCCGCCGCGATTCACATCCGATGGCCGTTATGTGCGGTATCACCGGCGCGCTGGCCGCGTTCTATCACGATTCGCTGGATGTGAATAACCCACGCCATCGCGATATCGCCGCATTCCGCCTGCTCTCCAAGATGCCGACGATGGCGGCAATGTGTTACAAATATTCTATCGGTCAGCCTTTCGTTTATCCGCGCAACGACCTCTCCTACGCGGGTAACTTCCTGAATATGATGTTCTCCACGCCGTGTGAAAAATATGAAGTGAACCCGATTCTGGAACGCGCGATGGACCGTATCCTGATCCTGCACGCCGACCACGAACAAAACGCTTCGACCTCCACCGTGCGTACCGCCGGCTCTTCCGGCGCGAACCCGTTTGCCTGCATCGCAGCGGGCATTGCCTCCCTGTGGGGACCGGCGCACGGCGGCGCCAACGAGGCGGCGCTGAAGATGCTCGAAGAGATCAGCTCCGTTGAACACATTCCGGAATTCGTTCGTCGCGCGAAAGACAAAAACGACTCTTTCCGCCTGATGGGCTTTGGCCACCGGGTGTACAAAAACTACGACCCGCGCGCCACCGTTATGCGTGAAACCTGCCATGAAGTGCTGAAAGAGCTGGGCACCAAAGACGATCTGCTGGAAGTGGCTATGGAGCTTGAGCACATCGCGCTTAACGACCCGTACTTCATTGAGAAGAAACTTTACCCTAACGTCGATTTCTACTCCGGTATCATCCTCAAAGCGATGGGCATCCCATCCTCCATGTTTACCGTTATCTTCGCGATGGCGCGTACCGTGGGCTGGATTGCGCACTGGAACGAAATGCACAGCGACGGCATGAAAATAGCCCGTCCGCGTCAGCTGTATACCGGCTACGAAAAGCGCGATTTCAAAAACGATATCGCCCGCTAAGTCGGCTATCGCTACGACAAAAAACGCGCCTTCTGGCGCGTTTTTTTATTGCTGACATCCCGGACACCAGTAAAACGGCCGCGACGACAGCATGGTCCTCTCGATAATTCCGCCGCAGCGCTCGCAGGCCTCCCCTTCGCGATGAAAAACCTTAAAGCGAAACAGCGCGCCGTGGTGCTTATTCTCCTCCACCACACCGCGGGTGTTGTAGGACAAGCGCGGGATCTCCAGCAGCGCCTGCGCCAGCGCATCGAGCTGTTTCTCATCCAGTTCAGAGGCTTTATGCCGCCCGGTCAGCCCCACCTGCCAGAGGATCTCCACCCGCAGATAGTTGCCTAATCCGGCAAGAAACGCCTGATCCAGCAGCAGACCGGAGAACTGGCGGTTACGGAATTTCGCCGTCAGCAGCCGCGCTTTGACCTGTTCAACGCTAAGGCGCATATCAAGTACATCCGGCCCGACCCGCAGCAAAAACGGATGGCGGGCGAGCTGCTCGGGCGTCAGCATCTCAATCTCAGAGGCGCTATAGAGCAAAATCGCCTTGCGCGCGGTCTGCAGCCTAACGCGGAGAACGCGCGTCGTTTCAGGCTGCGACCCCGCGTCCACCACCCGCCAGACGCCGTAAAGTTGATTGTGGCTATACAGCGTTAGCCCGCCGGAGAAGTGGGTCAGCAGCGCCTTACCGCGAGTTTCAATGTGCGTCACTCGCTGGCCGACCAACTGAGATTGATAATGTTGTAACTGCGGAAAGGCGAACCACGCCCCGGTTAGGGGTTCGCCTTTAATCGCCGCTTCCAGGCTATCCGCCGCGCGGCGAATTTCCGGACCTTCCGGCATAATCTTATCCTTATGTTAATGCGTTGCGCCGCCGCCGACTTTCACGTCTCCGTCCTGCTGCAGGGCAACGGCGATAGCCGTTTCCAGCGCCGCACGCACCGTGTCTACCGCCATACTCGCTTCGCCAGGGTGAGCCGCAGCCTGCTCCGGCAAATACGGAATATGGATAAAGCCGCCCTTCGCGCCGCTGCCGTTACGCAGGCTATGCAGCAGGCCATACATCACGTGATTACAGACAAACGTTCCCGCCGTCTGCGATACCGACGCCGGGATACCTTTGCTCCGCAGGGCGGTCACGATCGCTTTGATCGGCAGCGTGCTAAAGTACGCCGCCGGGCCTCCGGCAACGATCGGCACATCGATCGGCTGCTGGCCTTTATTGTCCGGGATCCGCGCATCATCGACGTTGATCGCCACGCGTTCAACGGTGATATCGACGCGACCGCCCGCCTGGCCAATCGCCAGCGTTAAGACAGGTTTCAGCTCCTCCAGCGCGGCGTTCAGCGCCGTCAGGGCTTCGCCAAAGACGCACGGCAGCTGCCGCGCCACCACCGGCTGCCCGGCGATGATAGCGCCGTCCAGCCGCTTTACCACTTCCCACGAAGGGTTAACCGCTTCGCCGCCAAACGGTTCAAAACCGGTAATCAGTACGCCAGCCATGATCCCTCCTTACAGGAACATCAGGAAATAGAGCAAAAATACGTTCACGATAAGCAGCATAACGCCGGTCGGCACCTGGGCTTTGATCACCGCATTTTTATCCGGCAGCTCCAGCAGCGCGGCCGGGACGATATTGAAGTTCGCCGCCATTGGGGTCATCAGGGTCCCGCAGTAGCCTGAGAACATGCCAATTGCCGCCATCACCGCCGGGTTACCGCCGTGCTGCAGCACCAGAATCGGGATCCCGACACCCGCCGTCACGATGGGAAACGCGGCGAAAGCGTTGCCCATCACCATCGTCAGCAGCGCCATACCCAGGGTATAGACGGCCACGGCGATAAACCGGCTGTCTACCGCCAGATAGTGCTGGGTCAGCCAGGAGATGCTATTGCCGACGCCCGCGGCGGTAAACAGCAGCCCGAGCACCGCGAGGATCTGCGGCAAAATAAACGCCCAGCCCACTGAATCCAGCAGGCGACGAGCTTCCTGCAACGGCTGCGCCGCGGTTTCATGGGTCATGCGGATAGCCATCACCAGGCCGAGCAGCGTACCTGCGGTCATTGAAAACAGCGTGATCAGCGTGGCGTGATTGCCCGGACCAAAGATAGCGACCTGCAGCGAGGGGAGATTATTAAACAGCAGCACGCCGATCACCGTCACCACCGGTATCGCCAGCGCCGGGAAAAACAGCCGGTTGCCAAGACGCGCGGCGCTGGCGGTACGTTCTTCCTGCGAGCGCTGATGATAGCGGCCGAGGCGCACGCCGCCAAAACCGGCGATCAGCGCCAGTACCACCACCACCACGCCAACGCCGATATTGACGGTGCGCTTGTCGCCAACCAGCTCATAGGTCCAGTCGCCAAACAGAAACACCAGACCATACAGTCCCCAGAACAGGCCGGTTGTCAGCCTGCGCGGATTGGCCTTATCGCGCCATGACATCACTGCTACCAACAGTAGGACAACGCCCGCCAACCAGTACAGCCAGGTTTGCTGAAAATTCATGCTGCACCGCCTTTCGCCTGACCGGCGTTAACCTTGTCCAGCTCGCGCTGGAGATGACGGTCGAGGCGCCACAGGCGGGCGGAGTGGATCAGGAAGGCGCATACCGCCGTGGGTATCCCCCACAGGGCAATATGCAGCGGCTCAGTCTGAATGCCCCCCGACTCCAGCATAAAGTTATGCATAAAGATAATCGCCCCGAAGGCAACGAATATATCTTCCCCGAAGAACAGGCCAACGTTATCGGTCGCCGCCGCCATCGCGCGTAGACGATAGCGGACCTCTCCAGGCAAGGCGCCAAAGTTTTTCTCCGCCGCCCCTTCCGCCATCGGCGCCAGTAGCGGGCGCACCATTTGCGGATGTCCGCCCAGGCTGGTGAGGCCCATCGCCGCGGTTACTTCACGCACGAACAGATAGACGATAAGCAAACGACCGGCGGTGGCGCTGCGGATCTTCGCGATCCACGTCTGCGCGCGCTCTTTCAGGCCGTGCCGCTCCAGCAGGCCAATCACCGCCAGCGGCAGCAGAAGAATAAACGGCAGGTTGCGGGTATTGAGAAATCCTTCGCCCAGCTTCTCCAGAATGGTCGCGATCGGCATATGCGCCGTCAGACCCGTGATGATCCCGGAGACAATAACCACCAGCACCGGGTTGAAACGCAGAACAAATCCGACCACGATCGCGGCAATACCGATCAGTGGCCAGAGAGATAATGACTCTCCCATAATTACATCCTGTATGTTGTTGTGAGTTGTTGTCTAATGTTAATTGATTGATAATATTGTTTTTATTCTTCTACTTCCGCACTGACCTGTATATTGCGTCCGGCAAACGCCGCGCGCAGACGGCGTGCAAAATCCAGCGCGTGCTCGCCGTCACCGTGCAGGCAGACGGTTTCCGCCACTACGTGCGCCCATTCGCCGGTGATACTGCGCACCCGGCTGTGCTGCACCATTTCCAGAGTTTGCGCCAACGACTGTTCTTCGCTTTCGATCAGCGCGCCAGCCTGGGTGCGCGGCACCAGGCTGCCGTCCGCCAGATAACCGCGGTCGGCGAAGACCTCCTGACGAGTTGTCAGCTGATAACGTTGCCCGGCGCGAATCAGCTCGCTGCCCGCCAGGCCAACCAGCACCAGACCCGCGTCAACGTCATATACCGCTTTGGCGATAGCGTCGGCAAGCTGCGGATCTTTTGCCGCCTGGTTATACAACATACCGTGCGGCTTGACGTGCCGCAGCTCGCCGCCCTGCGCGCGCACCATCGCCGCCAGCGCGCCAACCTGATACAGCGTTTGCGCATAAACCGTCTCCGGCGGCAGCTGCATCGCCGTACGGCCGAAATTTTCCCGGTCGGGAAAGCTGGGGTGCGCGCCAACCGCGACGCCATATTTCAGCGCTTCGCGAACGCACTGCAGCATCATCAGCGCATCGCCCGCATGGAAACCGCAGGCGATATTGGCGGAAGAGACCAGCTGCAGCAGCGCGCTATCGTTGGCGCAGCCTTCGCCGAGATCGGCGTTTAAATCAATCTTCATCGTTAAGTCTCCATGCCAGTTGTTCAAAGTAACGTTGCCTGTCGGCGCGCGCTTTCAGCGCTTCCTCCAGGGAACAGGGAACAAAGTGGATCGGTTGTCCCAGCGGGATCTGCGCCAACTGATACATGTCGGCTTCGATGATGGTCGCAATCCGCGGATAGCCGCCGGTGGTCTGCGCGTCGTTCATCAGTACGATGGGCTGGCCGTTATGCGGAACCTGCACCACCCCGGGCAGCAGACCGTGGGACAGCATCTCGCGATCGGTCGTTCGCTTCAGCGGTTGCCCCTGCAGGCGGTAGCCCATGCGATTGCTCTGCGGGCTAAGCTGCCAAGGCGAGCGCCAGAAGGCGTCCTGCGACACGCTATCGAACTCCTGGTACTCCGGCCCGGGCAGAGCGCGGATGCGGTTGCCGATGGGCAGCTGCTTCACGCCGCGCGGCCCGCGGAACTGCTTATCCGATTTCCCCAGCTTCAACCGGTCGCCGTCCTGTAGGCGTCGCCCTTCCAGGCCGCCAATCCCCACTTTCAGGTCAGTGCTGCGCGAACCCAGCACCTTCGGTACCGCAATTCCCCCCGCCACCGCCAGGTAGCTGCGCACGCCGTGCTGGGGATTCTTGAGCACCAGATGCTGCCCGGCCTTGACCGCCGTTCGCCAGCCCACCCATACCGGCTCGCCATCGAGCTTCGCCTCGCAGGCGGCGCCGGTCAGCGCAAACCAGCCGTTACGCTCAAACTGAATATCCACCTGGCCCAGCGTTATCTCCAGCGCCGCGGCGTTGGCGCCGTTCCCCACCAGCAGATTAGCGGTGACCAGCGCCGGCTTATCCATAGCGCCGCAGCGGCTGATGCCCAGTTGACGCAACCCTTCACGCCCACCGTCCTGCACCGAGGTATACATTCCGGCGCGGATAATTTTTAACATACGCCCTCCTTTTGCGGCACAAAACGCACCCGGTCGCCGGAACGCAGCAACACCGGCTCCTTGCGCTTTGGATCAAACAGCGCCAGCGGTGTACGCCCCAGCAGCTGCCACCCACCGGGCGTCGCCAGCGGATAAATTCCGGTTTGCGCCCCGCCGATACCGACAGACCCTGCGGGCACCAGCAGGCGCGGCTCCGCCCGTCTCGGCATCGCCAGCTGCTCCGGCAGGCCGCCGAAATATGGGAAGCCCGGCTGGAAGCCGAGGAACCACACCACGTACTCCACCGACGAATGCAGCTCAACCACCTGCTTCTCGCTCAAGCCGCTATGGCGGGCAACTTCCCCCAGATCCGGTCCGTATTCGCCGCCATAAACCACCGGGACCGAAACCTGCCGCGACTCCGGTTCGAGCGTATCGCACTCCTCCCACCAGAGCTGCAGGCGTTCAATCGCATCCCACGCCGTCTGCTGCGGATTACGCAATATCACGGTAATGTTGTTCATGCCCGGGATGGCTTCCACCACCTCAGTATGGCCTACCAGACGCTGGGCTAACCGCCAGATCCGCTTCTGACTTTCCAGCGATACCGGCGGCTCAAGCTCCAGTACCACTGCCGTTTCACCTAACAAATAACAACGCGCTCGCTGCACTTTTGCCTCCGTTCATCAGGCCGGGTTCGGGATATCAATAAACGTGACGTCCAGTTCGGTATTTTCCGTTAGCCATTCGCTTAACGCGCGAATTCCGCCGCGCTCGGTAGCATGGTGCCCGGCTGCGTAAAAATGCAGCCCCTGCTCGCGCGCCGAGTGGATGGTTTGCTCTGAAACCTCACCGGTAATAAATGCGTCGACGCCAAAGCGGGCGGCGCTGTCGATAAAGCTCTGGCCGCCGCCGGTGCACCACGCCACGCGGACGACTTTGTCCGGCCCGGTGTCGCCGCACCACAGCGGTTTGCGTCCCAGCCGCGCTTCAATCCACGAAGCCAACTCCAGGCCCGATACCGCCATTGACAGTTCGCCCCACGGCACCAGCGGCTCGATTTCGCCCATCACGTTGATGCCGAGCAGCGACGCCAACTGGGCGTTATTGCCCAGTTCCGGGTGGGCATCAAGCGGCAGGTGCCAGCCGTAGAGGTTAATGTCGTTAGCCAGCAGCGTTTTGAGGCGATTGCGCTTCATGCCGCGGATCACCGGCGATTCACCTTTCCAGAAATAGCCGTGATGGACAATCACCGCATCGGCCTCCAGGCGCACAGCTTCATCCAGCAGCGCCTGGCTGGCGGTTACGCCGGTGACGATTTTTTGTATCGTCTCGCGCCCTTCCACCTGGAGCCCATTGGGGGCGTAATCACTGATGGCCGCGCTGTTCAGCTTTTCATTAATCAGTTGTTCCAGTTCACTATTTTTCATTGCCGCTCCACCAGGTCATTATTCTATGCAGAGGGATAACATAACGGTATCCGCCCGGTCAGTCGATAGTTCTGCCGCTTCGCCGTCCATTTTGACTTTTCGCGAAATCCCGCAATTTGTCTACTCCCTCCTGCGCGCATTCGTGTATATTTATGCACTATTACAGCATATTAAATAACCAGAAAGCCTATAACGCCATGAATATCACTAGTTAATAGTTATTCATGCAGAAAGATCGACTTTCTTTTTTTATGGCAGGACAAAGCATTACATGAACACACAATCCTCACAGCCGCGGGCGATTTATTACGTCGTCGCGCTGCAAATCTGGGAATACTTCAGCTTTTACGGTATGCGCGCGCTGCTGATTCTTTATCTCACCAATCAGCTCAAGTATGACGATAATCATGCTTATGCGCTGTTCAGCGCCTACTGTTCTTTAGTCTACGTTACGCCGATTCTCGGCGGCTTCCTGGCCGATAAGCTGCTGGGCAACCGCATGGCGGTGATGCTCGGCGCGCTGTTGATGGCCATCGGCCATCTGGTGCTCGGCGCGAGCGAAATCGCCCCCACCTTTCTCTACCTGTCGCTGGCGATTATTGTCTGCGGCTACGGGCTGTTTAAATCCAACGTCAGCTGCCTTCTCGGCGAACTGTATGAACCCACCGACCCGCGCCGTGACGGCGGTTTTTCGCTGATGTACGCGGCGGGCAACGTCGGGTCTATCATTGCGCCAATCGCCTGCGGCTACGTGCAGGAGGAGTACAGCTGGGCGATGGGCTTTGCGCTGGCGGCGGTAGGCATGATCGCCGGGCTGGTCATTTTCCTCAGCGGCAACCGCCATTTCCGCCATACCCGGGGCGTCAATCGCGAAGCGCTGCGGGCGCGGAGCTTTGTTTTACCAAACTGGGGCTGGCTGCTGGTGCTGCTGATCGCCGCGCCGCTGCTAATCACCGTGCTGTTCTGGCAGGAGTGGTCGGTCTATGCGCTGATTGTGGCGACAGTTATCGGTCTGGCGGTACTGACGCGGATCTACCTGCGCGCGGAGACCGCCGGGCAGCGTAAAGATCTGCGGCTGATTATGGTGCTCACCTGCTTCAGTCTACTGTTCTGGGCCTTTGCGCAGCAGGGTGGCAGCTCCATCAGCCTGTACATCGACCGTTTCGTTAATCGGCATTTTATGGGTTATGAAATACCGACCGCGATGTTCCAGTCGGTCAACGCCTTTGCGGTGATGCTCTGCGGAGTGGTGCTGGCGTGGCTGGTGAAAGAGAATATCAACGGCAACCGTACCGTACGTATCTGGGGCAAATTCGCGCTGGGCCTCGGCCTGATGAGCGCCGGGTTCTGCATCCTGACCCTCAGCGCCCGCTGGTCAGCCGCCTATGGCCACTCCTCGATGCCGCTGATGGTATTAGGTCTGGCGGTGATGGGCTTTGCCGAACTATTTATCGACCCGGTAGCGATGTCGCAAATCACCCGCATTCAGATCCCCGGCGTGACCGGCGTGCTGACCGGCATTTATATGCTGCTCTCCGGCGCTATCGCCAACTATCTGGCGGGGGTGATTGCCGACCAGACCTCGCAGGGGTCGTTCGACGCCGCCGGGGCCATCAACTACTCGATTAACGCCTACATTGAGGTGTTCAGCCAGATAACCTGGGGCGCGCTAGCCTGCGTCGGCCTGGTTCTGGCGATCTGGCTGTATCACTCCGTTAAGATCAGGGCTCGTCGCCTGGCGATGGAGTCTTAAGTTCTCTGGCGGCCTCCCAGGCCGCCAGCGTCTCCAGCCGCGCCTGCTTGTGGTCAACAATCGGGCGCGGATAATCCAGCCTTACGCCCTGCTTTTCCGCCCACAGCCACGGTTGATGCACCGCTTTCTCTGGCACTCCGGCCAGCTCCGGCAGCCAGTGACGAATAAACCGCCCCGCTTTATCGAAGCGTTCTCCCTGGGTCGTCGGGTTAAAAATACGAAAATAGGGCGCGGCATCGGTACCCGTGGATGCCGCCCACTGCCAGCCGCCGTTATTCGCCGCCAGATCGCCATCAATAAGCTGTTCGATAAAGTAGCGCTCGCCCAGCCGCCAGTCGATACGCAGATCTTTAACCAGGAAGCTGGCGACAATCATCCTCAGGCGGTTATGCATCCAGCCGGTCGCATTGAGCTGACGCATCGCGGCGTCAACAATCGGGAAGCCGGTCTGTCCGCGCTGCCAGGCCTGAAACGCGGATTTATCATCCAACCACGCCACGTTATCGGTCCAGTCGATAAAAGGGCGACCTTTACACAAGTTTGGGTAGTAAACCATCAGATGACGGTAAAACTCGCGCCAGATAAGCTCGTTGAGCCATACCGCCCCGGCTTCGCCATCCAGCGCCCGCGGCTGCTCAACCAGCAAACGGTGCAGACACTGGCGCGGCGAGAGCGCGCCCACCGCCAGGCATGGCGACAGCCGGCTGGTTCCTTCGACGGCGGGAAGATCGCGCTGCTGTTCATAATCGGCCGCTTTTTGCTGGCAAAAACCGCGGAGCCGGGCGATAGCGCTTTTTTCATCCGCGGCGAACAGCTCGCCGTCGAAGGGCGTCTGCGGATAGTCTATTTTCACATCAGACACGGCAGCGATGGGGCCACACGCGCGAGCTTTCGGCGCGGCGACGCACTCGGGCAGCGCTTCCTGTAAACGGCGAAGAAAGGCATTTTTAAACGGCGTAAACACCTTATACATTTCGCGATTGCCGGTCAGTACGCTGCCTGGCGGCAGTAGGACGCTGTCATCAAAACCCTGACAAGTCACTCCGGTCAGGGTTTTTTCCACCGCGGCATCGCGCTGGCGTTCGTTAATTTCGTACTGATAGTTGTAAAACAGATGTGTGACCTGCTGCTGTCCGCAGAAGCTGGCGAGCAGTTTTACGCTGGCGGCAAAATCTTCCGCCTGTTCAACGTGCAGCGGGATCCCCTTTTCCGCCAGCGCCGCTTGCAGGCTGTGAAGATGGCTAACGATAAATGCCGCCTGGCGCGCCGCCATACCGTGCTGGCGCCATTGCCCTGGCGTGGCGATAAACAACCCCAGCACCCTTGCATGGGGGTCGCGGCAGGCGGCAGCGAGCGCCAGATTATCGTGCATGCGCAAATCCGCGCGAAACCAGACCAGATGGGTGGCCATAACATTCCTTTCATCATTAAAATGGATATATACGACGTCTAAACAGCTATCCCCCCGGCTTAGCCTGCGGGAGGTTAATAAGTGTAAGCCACTCCGGGCAAAAAAAAACCGCCGGATAAACCGGCGGCGTGATTGATAACAAAATTCTTAGGCGCAGCGCCTGCGCTTCAGCAGGCTTAGCCGTTCGGCCATCTGCAAAGGTTAATAAAAATCTGCGGAGGCCTTTTCCGCCTGCGCCATCCATACCGGCTGTTCGCTGGTTTTTGCCCACACACGGTGCAGCCAGCTGTAAAAACGCGCGCGGTCTTTCCAGAACAGCATTACCGGCAGCGCCAGCACGCCAGCCGTCACGGCGAAAGCGCGACGCGCAAAGATGATATGAGCAGGATAAGTTTTGTACAACGCCATAATTTCTCTCCCCTTTGTCAGGCCGGCAAGCAAAGCCGGAAAAGTTACAATGTTTCTCTGCTTAAAATAGTACCGCTTTGGCTGTAATTTTACTACTCATCCGACCACTAAAAAGCACCTATTTAGCCTTTATTTACATTCATCCGGTAACTCAGTTACAAAAAAGTTAAATTAATACTAACCATTAGTTAAATTGTGGGCTTGGTATTTTTATATTTTTTTTACACCCCCGTCGCTGATTTTTGCGAAATCTTTGCGCCCGACTGCCTATTCTCCTCGTAAATCGAAAATACACCCGGAGGTGGATTGTGACTGCAGGCGTAATCGCTGGCGTAGCGCTGGTGTTCCTGTTGCTGGTTTATCTGGTTTATGCCCTGACACACGCGGAGGCATTCTGATGGCCGCTCAAGGATTTTTGCTCATCGCGAGCTTTATTCTGCTATTGATGATCCTGGCTCGTCCGCTGGGCACGGCGCTGGCGACGATGATCAATGATGTCCCGCTACCGGGCCTGGCCGGTATCGAACGCGGTTTATGGCGGGCGGCGGGCATTCGTTCGCAGGAGATGAACTGGTATCAATACTTATTCGCTATCCTGCTGTTTAACGCGCTGGGTCTGGCGGCGCTGTTCGCGCTGCTGATGTTCCAGGGTTCGCTGCCGCTTAACCCGCAGCATCTGCCCGGTCTGTCATGGGATCTGGCGCTGAATACGGCAGTGAGCTTTGTCAGCAACACCAACTGGCAGGCCTATGCCGGTGAAGCCACCATGAGTAGCCTTAGCCAGATGGCCGGGCTGGCGGTGCAAAACTTCCTCTCCGCCGCCACCGGCATCGCGGTGATCTTTGCCCTCACCCGCGCTTACGCCCGGCAGAAGGTCAGCACCCTGGGTAACGCCTGGGTCGATCTGACCCGCATTACTCTCTGGCTGCTGCTGCCCATTTCGCTGCTGATTGCGCTGTTCTTTATTCAGCAGGGCGTACCGCAGAGTTTTGCGCCTAATCAGGGATTTACCTCCCTTGAAGGCGTACGCCAGATGCTGCCGATGGGGCCGGTGGCCTCGCAGGAAGCGATAAAAATGCTGGGGACCAACGGCGGCGGTTTCTTTAACGCCAACTCGGCGCATCCGTTTGAAAACCCCACCGCGCTGACCAACCTGGTGCAGATGCTGGCGATCTTTCTCATCCCGGCGGCGCTGTGCTTCGCCTTCGGCGAGGTGGTGGGCGACCGCCGTCAGGGACGCGCGATTCTGTGGGCGATGGCGCTGATCTTCATCGTCTGCGTGGCGGTAGTGATGTGGGCGGAGACGCGCGGTAACCCGCATCTGCTGAGCCTGGGCGCCGATAGCAGCCTGAATATGGAAGGCAAAGAGAGCCGGTTCGGCATTCTCGCCAGCAGCCTGTTCGCCGTGGTCACCACCGCCGCGTCCTGCGGCGCGGTCAACGCCATGCATGACTCCTTTACCGCCCTGGGCGGGATGGTGCCGATGTGGCTGATGCAGATAGGTGAAGTGGTCTTCGGCGGCGTGGGCTCTGGCCTGTACGGCATGCTGCTGTTCGTCATGCTGGCGGTCTTCATCGCCGGTCTGATGATTGGCCGCACCCCGGAATACCTCGGCAAAAAGATCGACGTCCGCGAAATGAAAATGATCGCGCTGGCGATCCTCGTAACCCCGACGCTGGTGCTGCTCGGCACGGCACTGGCAATGATGACCGAGGCCGGGCGCGCGGGTATGTTCAACCCCGGACCGCACGGCTTTAGCGAAGTGCTGTACGCCGTCACCTCCGCTGCCAACAACAACGGCAGCGCCTTTGGCGGCCTGAGCGCGGCGACGCCGTTCTGGAACCTGCTGCTGGCGTTCTGCATGCTGGTTGGCCGCTTCGCGGTCATTGTCCCGGTGATGGCCATTGCCGGTTCGCTGGTGACCAAGAAAATACAGCCCGCCGGCAGCGGTACGCTCGCCACCCACGACGCGCTGTTTATCGGCCTGCTAATTGGCACCGTACTGCTGGTGGGCGCCCTGACCTTTATTCCCGCGCTGGCACTCGGCCCGCTGGCGGAACATTTTTCCTTACTTTAAGCGATTGCGGAGCAACCTGTTATGAGTCGCAAATCATTAGCCCTGCTGGAGCCGACGCTGGTGCGCCAGGCGCTGCTGGACGCCGTGAAAAAACTGAGTCCTGCCGTACAGTGGCGTAACCCGGTGATGTTTATCGTCTGGATCGGCAGCCTGCTGACCACCCTGCTCGCTATCGCCATGGCGAGCGGGCATATCGCCGGCAGCGCCGGTTTTACCGCCGCCATTAGTCTCTGGCTGTGGTTCACCGTCCTGTTCGCCAATTTCGCCGAAGCGATGGCCGAAGGCCGCAGTAAAGCGCAGGCCAACAGCCTGAAGGGGGTCAAAAAGACCGCCTTTGCCCGTAAGCTGCGCGCGCCGCAGCACGATGCGCAAATTGACCACGTGCCCGCTGAAGATCTGCGTAAAGGCGACGTGGTGCTGGTCGAAGCCGGAGATATTATTCCCTGCGACGGCGAAGTTATCGAAGGCGGCGCATCGGTGGATGAAAGCGCTATTACCGGCGAATCCGCGCCGGTTATCCGTGAGTCCGGGGGCGACTTCGCCTCGGTGACCGGCGGGACGCGTATCCTCTCCGACTGGCTGGTGATCCGCTGCAGCGTCAATCCCGGCGAAACCTTCCTTGACCGGATGATCGCCATGGTTGCCGGCGCCCAGCGCCGCAAGACGCCGAATGAAATCGCCCTGACGATCCTGCTTATCGCCCTGACCCTGGTGTTCCTGCTGGCCACCGCCACCATCTGGCCCTTCTCCGCCTGGAGCGGTAACGCGGTCAGCGTGACGGTACTGGTGGCGCTGCTGGTGTGCCTGATCCCCACCACTATCGGCGGTCTGCTGTCGGCGATCGGCGTCGCCGGGATGAGCCGCATGCTCGGCGCGAACGTGATTGCCACCAGCGGACGCGCGGTTGAAGCGGCGGGCGATGTCGACGTTCTGCTGCTGGATAAAACCGGCACCATTACTCTCGGCAACCGCCAGGCTTCAGCGTTCCTGCCCGCGCAGGGCGTGGAAGAGAAAACCCTTGCCGATGCCGCACAGCTGTCGTCGCTGGCCGATGAAACGCCGGAAGGCCGCAGCATCGTGGTGCTGGCAAAACAGCGCTTTAATCTGCGCGAGCGCGATCTGCAATCGCTGCACGCCACCTTCGTGCCATTTACCGCCCAGACCCGGATGAGCGGGATTAACATTGACCAGCGAATGATCCGCAAAGGTTCTGTGGATGCCATTCGCCGCCACGTTGAGGCTAACGGCGGCCACTTCCCGGCCGATGTCGATAAACAGGTTGAAGAGGTGGCGCGTCTTGGTGCCACGCCGCTGGTGGTCGCCGAAGGCGAGCGGGTGCTGGGGATTATTTCGCTAAAAGATATCGTCAAAGGCGGCATCAAAGAGCGTTTTGCCCAGTTGCGTAAAATGGGGATTAAAACGGTGATGATCACCGGCGATAACCGCCTGACCGCCGCCGCTATCGCCGCGGAAGCGGGCGTGGACGACTTTCTCGCCGAAGCGACGCCGGAGGCCAAGCTGGCGCTGATCCGCCAGTATCAATCGGAAGGACGGCTGGTAGCGATGACTGGCGACGGGACCAACGATGCCCCGGCGCTGGCGCAGGCCGACGTCGCGGTCGCGATGAACTCCGGTACCCAGGCGGCGAAAGAGGCGGGTAATATGGTGGATCTGGACTCCAACCCCACCAAACTGATCGAGGTCGTGCATATCGGTAAACAAATGCTGATGACCCGCGGTTCATTAACCACCTTCAGTATCGCCAACGACGTGGCGAAGTACTTTGCCATTATTCCGGCCGCCTTTGCCGCGGTCTATCCGCCGCTCGCGATGCTTAACGTGATGCATCTGCATTCGCCTTCTTCGGCGATCCTGAGCGCGGTGATTTTTAATGCGCTGATCATCATCTTCCTGATCCCGCTGGCGCTGAAGGGGGTGAGCTATAAGCCGCTGACGGCTTCGGCGATGCTGCGCCGCAACCTGTGGGTCTATGGCCTGGGCGGACTGCTGGTGCCGTTTATCGGTATCAAAGCGATCGACCTGTTACTGACCCTGACCGGGCTGATGTGAGGAAAAAACCATGTCATTGATTCGTCCTGCTGTTGTGCTGTTTATTCTGTTAACGCTGCTTACCGGCGGCGTCTATCCACTATTAACCACCGCGCTAGGGCAGTGGTGGTTCCCGCAGCAGGCCAACGGCTCGCTGCTAAGGATTGACGGCGAAGTGCGCGGTTCAAGCCTTATCGGGCAGAACTTTACCGCGCCGGGCTATTTCCAGGGGCGCCCTTCCGCCACGGCGGAGATGCCGGATAATCCGTTGGCATCCGGCGGCAGCAACCTCGCCGCCAGCAATCCGGCGCTGGATAAAGCCATCAGCGAACGAGTGCAGGCCCTGCGCGCCGCCAACCCGGACGCCACGCCCAGGGTTCCGGTGGAGCTGGTCACCGCCTCGGCGAGCGGACTGGATTACAGTCTGACCCCGTCCGCCGCCCTGTGGCAGGCGCCGCGTGTCGCCAAAGCCCGGCAGCTGAGCGTGGAGCAGGTCACGCAGCTGGTCAACGAGGCAACGCAAAAACCGTTGCTCAGCTTTCTCGGCCAACCTGTGGTAAATATACTGCAGCTGAATATGTCGCTGGATGCCCTGAAGGATAAGTGAAATGAGTGACGAGCCGCTGCGTCCGGACCCTGACCGCCTGCTGCAACACACCGCCGCCCCGCATCGCGGTAAGCTAAAGGTTTTTTTTGGCGCCTGCGCAGGGGTGGGGAAAACCTGGGCGATGCTGGCGGAAGCGCAGCGGCTGCGCGCCCAGGGTCTGGATATTCTGATTGGCGTGGCGGAAACCCACGGGCGTAAAGAGACAGCGGCGATGCTTGAGGGGCTCAGCACCCTGCCCCAGCGCCGCCTCTCCCATCGCGGGCGCTACGTTAAAGAGTTTGACCTTGACGGCGCGCTGGCCCGCCGCCCGGCGCTGATCCTGGTCGATGAGCTGGCGCACAGCAACGCACCCGGCTCCCGTCATCCTAAACGCTGGCAGGACGTCGAAGAGCTGCTGGAAGCCGGCATCGACGTGTTTACCACCGTTAACGTCCAGCACCTGGAGAGCCTGAACGACGTCGTCAGCGGCATTACCGGCGTGCAGGTCCGTGAAACCGTCCCCGATCCGTTCTTCGACGCCGCCGACGATGTGGTACTGGTCGACCTGCCTCCCGACGATCTCCGCCAGCGGCTCAATGAAGGGAAAGTCTATATCGGCGGCCAGGCCGAGCGGGCTATTGAGAACTTCTTTCGCAAGGGCAACCTGATCGCCCTGCGCGAACTGGCGCTGCGCCGTACCGCCGATCGGGTCGATGAGCAAATGCGCGCCTGGCGCGATCGTCAGGGACAGGAAAAAGTCTGGCACACCCGTGACGCCATTTTGCTCTGCATCGGCCACAACACCGGCAGCGAAAAGCTGGTTCGCGCCGCTGCCCGCCTCGCGGCCAGGCTGGGGAGCGTCTGGCATGCGGTGTATGTAGAAACCCCCTCTCTGCATCGCCTGCCGGAAGCGAAACGGCGGGCGATCCTCGCCGCGCTCAGGCTGGCTCAGGAGCTGGGAGCGGAAACCGCCACCCTCGCCGATCCTTCTGAAGAGAAGGCCGTTCTGCACTATGCCCGCGAACATAATCTCGGCAAGATAGTGATTGGCCGCCAGCAAAAAAGGCGCTGGTGGGACCGCAGCGGCTTCGCCGATCGTCTGGCCCGCCACGCGCCGGACCTCGATTTGGTAGTGATCGCGCTGGATGAAAAGGCCGCTCCCCTGCCCGCTCGCGCCAGCGATGGCCGGACCGCAATGGAAAAATGGCGTTTGCAGCTCCAGGGATGCGTCGTCGCCATCGCTCTGTGCGCGGTGATAACCGTCGTCGCCATGCAGTGGCTGATGGCTTTTGAAGCCGCCAACCTGGTGATGCTGTATCTGCTCGGCGTGGTGATTATCGCCCTCCTGTACGGCCGCTGGCCGTCAGTGCTGGCGACGGTGATTAACGTGGTCAGCTTCGACCTGTTTTTTGTCGCGCCGCGCGGCACGCTGGCGGTTTCCGATGTGCAGTATTTGTTGACCTTTAGCGTGATGCTCACCGTCGGGCTGCTTATCGGCAATCTCACCGCCGGCGTACGCTACCAGGCGCGGGTGGCGCGCTATCGCGAACAGCGCACCCGGCATCTGTATGAAATGTCAAAAGCGTTGGCGGTGGGCCGCAGCCGTGAGGATGTGGCCGCCACCAGCGAGCGCTTTATCGCCTCGACGTTTCAGGCGCGCAGCCAGCTGCTGCTGCCCGATGAAACAAACCGGCTCTCTCCGCTAACTCAGCAAACGGCGGCCATCACCTGGGATGACGCCATTGCCCGCTGGAGCTTCGATAAGGGACAGCCCGCCGGCGCGGGTACCGATACGCTACCCGGCGTGCCGTACCAAATCCTGCCGCTGAAAAGCGCCGCCCGCACCTGGGGGTTGCTGGTTGTGGAACCCGCCAACCTGCGCCAGCTGATGATCCCCGAACAGCAGCGCCTGCTGGAAACCTTCACCCTGCTGGTCGCCAGCGCGCTGGAGAGACTGACGCTTACCGCCAGCGAAGAGCAGGCGCGGCTGAACAGCGAACGAGAAAGCCTGCGTAACTCGCTACTGGCGGCACTGTCCCACGATCTGCGGACGCCGTTAACGGTGCTGTTCGGCCAGGCGGAAATCCTGACGCTCGATCTCGCCAGCGAAGGGTCGAAACACGCGCCGCAGGCCAATGAGATTCGCCAGCACGTGCTCAACACCACCCGGCTGGTGAATAATCTCCTCGATATGGCGCGGATCCAATCCGGCGGCTTTAATTTGCATAAAGAGTGGCTAACGCTGGAAGAGGTGGTCGGTAGCTCGCTGCGTATGCTGGAGCCGGGGCTTGGCGGCCGGCATATTCAGCTCGCACTGCCGGACCCGCTGCTGCTGGTTCACGTCGACGGGCCGCTATTTGAACGGGTGCTGATTAATCTGCTGGAAAACGCGGTGAAGTACGCGGGAGCAGAGGCGCAAATCGGCATTACCGCGCATGTCGACACGCACAATTTGCTGCTTGAGGTTTGGGATAACGGACCGGGTATTCCTGCCGGGCAGGAACAGGCTATCTTTGATAAATTCGCCCGCGGTAATAAAGAGTCGGCGATCCCCGGCGTCGGTCTGGGCCTGGCGATTTGCCAGGCGATCGTTGAGGTGCACGGCGGAACGATTAGCGCCGCGACGCGCCCGCAAGGCGGCGCCTGTTTCCGTGTTACACTGCCGAGAGAAGCGCCCCCTGAACTGGAAGAGTTAGCCGAGGAAATGTGATTAACGTTCTGATCATCGAAGATGAGCATGCTATCCGCCGCTTTCTGCGCACCGCGCTGGAAGCCGACGGCATGCGCGTATTTGAAGCGGAAACGCTGCAGCGCGGGCTGATCGAAGCCGCGACCCGCAAGCCGGATTTAACCATTCTCGATCTCGGCCTGCCCGATGGTGACGGTAACGCGTTTATTCGCGAGGTTCGCCAGTGGAGCCAGATGCCGATTATCGTCCTCTCGGCGCGCACCGAAGAGCAGGACAAAATCGCCGCGCTTGACGCCGGCGCCGATGATTATCTCAGCAAACCCTTTGGTATCGGTGAACTGCAGGCGCGGCTGAGGGTGGCAATGCGCCGCCATGCCGGCGCCCAGGCCGATGAGCCGCTGGTGCGTTTTGCCGATGTCGAAGTCGATATCCCCTCCCGCCGCATCGTTCGCGGCGACGAAGAGATCCATCTGACGCCAATTGAATTTCGCCTGCTGGCGGTACTGCTCAATAATCCCGGAAAGGTGCTGACCCAGCGGCAGTTGCTCAACCAGGTCTGGGGGCCGAACGCGGTGGAACACAGCCACTATCTGCGGATCTATATGGGACATCTGCGACAGAAGCTGGAGGCCGACCCGGCGCGCCCGCAACATCTGCTGACCGAAACCGGGATCGGCTACCGGTTTATGCCTTAGCGGATCCCCGGCTCGCGCTTCGCTTAACCGGGCTACAGGCCCGTCGTCGTCTATAAATCGGTAGCCCGGATAAAGCGTTTACGCCGCCATCCGGGGAATGCCGGCGATTATTGTCCGTAGTAGGACCCTGACCCGTGTTTCCGCAAATAGTGTTTATCCAGCAGCGTCGTAGAGACCGGCTGTTCGTCAATGCTCAGCTGACGGGTCCACATATTCATATAGGCAATCTCCTCCAGCACCACCGCATTATGCACCGCGTTCGCCGGATCTTTTCCCCATGCAAATGGGCCGTGGCCGTGGACCAGCGCGGCGGGTACGCTGAGCGGATCGGTATGCTGCGCGCCCAGCGTTTCGATAATCACGTGACCGGTATTGGTTTCATAATCACCGCGGATTTCATCATCGCTGAGCGGGCGGGTACAGGGGATCGGCCCATAAAAATAGTCGGCGTGGGTGGTGCCCATCGCCAGCAGCGGCCTGCCCGACTGCGCCCAAATCGTCGCGTGACGCGAATGGGTATGCACAATTCCGCCCACGCCGCTAAACGCCTTATACAACTCAAGATGGGTCGGCGTATCCGACGAGGGCTTATAGCGCCCCTCCACCACCCTGCCGGTCGCCAGCTCCACCACCACCATATCCTCGGCCGTCATCACGGCATATTCCACGCCGGAGGGTTTGATCACCACCAGCTCGGCCTCGCGATCGATACCGCTGACGTTACCCCAGGTAAAGGTCACAAGATTAAATTTCGGCAGCGCCAGATTGGCATCAAGAACCGCCTGCTTGAGGTTATCCAACATACTTCACTCCTGAATTCGCAATGCCTTCATACTGGGGCGGACGAAACGCCTGCTGGTATTTATCCGTTAGCCACGCTTTCGCCTCGGCGATTCGCTGGCTATCCAGGCCATCATTTTTTGCCCACATCTCAATCAGCCAGGCGCCGCGATAGTTCAGCGCCGAGAGCGTGCGAAATATCTCGGTAAAATCGACGCAGCCGGTCCCGAATGGCACATCGCGAAACTGCCCCAGCGAAGCGTGCGAAACGGGCTGGGTATCCTTCAAATGAATGGCGGTGATTTTATGAATGCCCTTACTCAACTCTTCGGGAACGTCGTTTTGCCAGGCGCTTAAGTTGCCAACGTCCGGGTAGACGCAAAACCACGGACTGCAAACCTTACGTTCGAGATCCAGCCAGCGGGAGATATTGCTCATAAAGGCGGTATCCATAATTTCCATCGACAGCATCACCTGCGCTTTCGCCGCTTCGGCCACCGCCCAGTTGATGCCCTCAATAAAGTATTCCCGGGTCTGCGCCGAAGAGGATTCGTAATAGACGTCATAGCCTGCCAGCTGGATGTTGCGGATCCCGACATGGCTGGCAAAATCCAGCGCATCCAGCATCAGTTCCCGCGCCTTGAGCCGTGTATCGCGATTGACGCTACCAAAGGGATGGCTGCGGTGCGCGGAGAGGCACATGCTCGGCACATCAATGCCGCTGTTGATTTTGTCCGCCACGAACGCCAGCCGCTGCCCCCGATTCCAGTGCAGCCTGGCCTGCCGCTCGGGGCTTTCGTCAACGGAGATTTCGATAAAATCAAACGCCAGGCCGGCCGCCATTTCGAAGCGTTTCGGCCAGTCCAGCGCCGTGGGGAGCGCTTTTTCGTAGATGCCAAGTCTGGGTTTCATTGCGCCGCTCCCGTCGCCCTGGAGAGGCTTTGCGCGACCGCTAAGTAACGGGCGTAGCCTTCGCGCAGCTGCTGATGCCGATTGCCGTCGGGTTGATAGCAGACCACCTCGGGCTGCGTGGCGGCAATCGCTTCGCTGAAGTTAGCATAGGCTCCGCTACCGGCCGCCGCGCACAGCGCGGCGGCTCGACAGCCGGCCTGTTCGATATCTACCACTTCCAGCGGAAGATTGGCTGCATCGGCATACATCTGCGTCCAGCCTCTCGACTGGCTCGGCCCGCCGGTAAAGCGAATTTTTTGAATATCCCGATTGAGTTCAATAATGCGGTCCTGATGCACCAGGTGAGAAAAAACGATCCCGCGATAGATGGCCGCAATAATATCCTTTTTCGTATGATGCCCCGCGAGGCCCACCAGCGCGCCGGGCAGATCCATCGCCAGATTGGAACCGAACAAATAGGGTAAAAAAATGAGGTTGCTGTCGGTATCTTGCGCGATCC
>OKIT01000068.1_pt1 | contig 23441 bp, 19 predicted proteins | sample 1612981 | NCBI WGS metagenome assembly OKIT01 (sample SAMN04436827, study PRJEB24849) | human gut metagenome | biome: human gut; feature: NICU; material: stool | host: Homo sapiens | place: USA: Saint Louis, MO | collected 2011-06-23
AATATATGCCTCGAGATTTCTTGATTTATATCAATCGTTTATTTTTTTCGACATCTAAATCATCAGCAAGTTACGCGTTGTTATTCCTTGCGCGATTATGATGGTTGGTTGGATGCCTGCCTGAATATACCCTGCAGGATTTAGGGTTATCCGTAGAGCATCTATGAAAATAATTAAACTATACAGACAATATCGGGATAAATGGTGGGCGTTGCCGCTGATCTTGCCCATTCTTTTACTCCCTCTGGCAAGATGGGCTAACACCGATGCATTACTCAATGGTAATGAAGTTTATCTTTACTATTTACCCCTGGCGTTAGTACTGAGCCTGATGCTGTTTTTCGGCTGGGCCGCTTTGCCGGGCATCGTTCTCGGTTTGTTACTTACCATTACGCGCGGCATGACGCTGGAAGATTCCATCGGCGTGATTTTTCATTTTCTTATTCCGACGGTTCTTTGCTGGGGCGGGTATCGCGTTTTTGTCCCGCGCAGGCAGCAAATCTCGCACGGTAATGTGCGACTGATGCCTCAACGTTTATTCTGGCAGATGCTGCTACCATCACTGATCTTTCTTATCCTTTCCCAACTCGCCGAGTATTTGGGGATCCATCCGCGCGCAACCGGTTTGATTGGGGTCAACCCCTTAAGTTTGCGTTCGCTTATCACCTTTCAGGCCCTGATGGCCGGATGTTTGACCGGCGTGCCGCTATGCTACTTTCTGATTCGAATTATCCGCAACCCGCTCTATATTCGGGGTTTTGTTTCTCAGATTCGCCTGCAGATCGATCCAAGAATAAAGCGCTTAGAATTTATTTTATGGGTGGCAGTGCTGATCTTTTTATTGGTGCTGCTATTAATGCCGTTGAATAGTACGAGCACTATTTTTAGCACGAATTATACCTTGTCCTTGGTTATGCCCGTGATGCTGTGGGGGGCGATGCGTTTTGGCTATCGCTTCATTTCATTGGTTTGGTCCCCTATATTGATTGTTATTATCCACTTTCATTATCAATATCTCCCGCATTCACCGATTTACAGTAATCAGCTAGCTATTATCTCCTCAAGCTATCTGGTGTTTTCATTTATTATCGCCTATATGGCGATGCTGGCGACGCAGCAGAGAATTTTTTATGCGCGCATGCACAGGATGGCCTTTATGGATCCGGTTGTACGCTTGCCCAATATCCGGGCGCTAAGTCGGGCGTTAAATAAATTCTCCTGGTCAGTGGTGTGCTTCTTACGCATTCCCGAGCTGGAAATATTGGGCCGCCATTACGGCGTTCTGTTGCGTATTCAGTACAAACAACTGCTGGCCGAGTCGCTCAGCGAGCTATTGCAGCCTGGTGAGGATATCTATCAGATGGCCGGGCACGAGCTGGTTATCCATCTGCACAGTGAAGACCATCAGCAGCGAATCCCCCTGCTGTTTGACCACCTCAAAAAGTTTCGCTTTGTCTGGAATGGTATGCCGCTGCAGCCGCCCGTGGGACTCAGCTATTGTAACGTTCGCTCTCCGGTGACGCATCTGCATTTACTGCTTGGAGAACTCAGCGGCGTGGCTGACCTTTCGCTGGCGACCGGAAGTCCTGAAAATTTACAGCGCCGTGGCGCTATTAATACGCAGCAGGAGCTGAAAGACAAAGTCACGATAATGAATCAGCTGGTAAAGGCGCTGGAGCACGATCGCTTTATTCTGATGGCACAACAGATAGTCGGCATCCGGGGGGATAGCTATCATGAAGTTCTGCTGAGAATGCTGAATGACAACGATGAAATCATCATGCCTGATGTCTTCTTACCGGTGGCGCACGAGTTTGGACTGTCGGCGCGCATCGACAGTTGGGTCCTCGAACATACGCTGATCTTTATGGACAAGCGGCGCAAAAAGCTTCCTGGAATGCGTCTGGCGATAAATATTTCACCTTTTTCTGTGAGTAACAGCCATTTCCATCAGCAGGTAAAAACGCTGCTGGAGCATTATGACATCGAACCCTGGCAGATTATTTTTGAGCTGACGGAGAACCATTCGCTTACCAATCCCGAGCAGGCACGGAAAACCCTGGCGCAGCTTCAGGACCTGGGCTGTCGGGTCGCGATTGATGATTTTGGCACCGGCTATGCCAGCTATGCGCGGCTGAAAACGCTGAATGCGGATTTGTTGAAAATTGACGGCAGTTTTATTCGTAATCTGGTGACCAGCAGTCTGGACTATCAGGCCGTTGCCTCTATTTGCCTTCTGGCGAGGATGAAAAATATGCAGGTGGTGGCTGAATATGTCGAAACGCCAGAGATTCGTCAGGCCGTGGTTTCACTGGGGATCGATTATATGCAGGGCTATGATATCGGCAAGCCGGCCCCGCTTGAGGCGTTGGTTGAGGATGAATAAGCGAATGGGCCGGATTTTCCGGCCCATATGAGTGAAGCTAGCTTGCCGCGTCAGGCTTCTCTTCTTCGCTGATTTTCAGCCACCAGTCAGGTACGCCTTCCCAGTACTCCTGCTCTTTTTCCAGATCGAGCAATACCAGCGCATTCTGGCTAAACCAGTCATGCGGGAAGGTCAGCGTCCAGTGGTTCGCCTCGGTTTTCAGCGTAAGGGTTGGCGGCGTGGTCGTCGCCTGTCGCTGGTTATTCAGCAGCACCCCAAGGCGCAGCAGCTGTATTAACGGCAGAAACTGCTTTTTCTTAAACAGCGTAAAACGCGGTAAATCATCCAGCTTAATCGCTTTACGGTGATAGCGAACTAAGGTGGCCATCAGCATCTGCTGTTCCTGATTAAAGCCCGGCAGATCGCTGTTTTGCAGGATGTAAGCCGAATGGCGGTGCATGCCGCTGTGGTTAATATTTAAGCCGACTTCATGCAGCATGGTCGCCCATTTCAGCAGCGCCGCCAGATGAGGGTTCGCAAGCTTGGGATTCTGCTCCTGCCATTGCTCAAAAATATGCGTGGTGGTCTCCAGTACCCGACGCGCCTGCTCGCGGTCGATATTGTACTGGTTCGCCAGACTTTGTGCGGTGCGGCTACGGATATCCTGGTGACGGAAACGTCCTTCCATCTCGTACAGTACGCCTTCGCGCAGCGCGCCGTCGGATAAGCGCAGCTCTTTAATCGCCAGCGCGTCAAACACCCCGCAAAGAATCGCCAGGCCGGGAGCAAAAACGGCTTTACGATCTTCCGAGAGTCCAGGCAGGCTCAGCGAGTCGAAGTTTTTATACTTCAGTAGTTCTTCGACCAGCATCTCAAGGCGCTCTGGGGTGATAAAGCCGTCTTTCTCACCCATGGCCACCAGCACTTCGTGAGCGGCTTTAATGGTGCCCGATGCGCCGAGGGCGACGTTCCACCCCTGGATGCGGAACTGCCAGGCCAGGGTTTCCAGCTTTTGCACGGCCGACAGACGCGCGCGCTGGAAATTCTCTTTGTTGATGACGCCGCCAGCAAAGTAGGCCTGAGAGAAGCTCACGCAGCCCATACGGCGGCTTTCCACCAGACGAGGCTCGAAATCCTCGCCGATCACCAGTTCGGTAGAGCCGCCGCCGATATCGATGACCAGCTTACGCCCTCGCTCCGGCTGCGTATGCTCCACGCCCATAAAAATCAGACGCGCTTCCTCGTTGCCGGGGATGATTTCAATGGGGTAGGGGATGACCTGCTCCGCGCGCTTAAGGAACTCTGCGGCGTTTGTCGCCTGGCGCAGCGTGTGCGTGCCGACGATGCAGACGCTTGACGGGTCAAAACCCTGCAGGCGCTCGGCGAACAGCGACAGGCAGTTCAGCCCGCGCGTCATAGCCTCTTCGCTCAGTACAGAGTTTTCATCCAGACCATCGGCCAGATGTACCCGCTGTTTCAGACGACCGATGATCTGCATAGCCCCGTCAACGACACGGGCGATCACCATATGAAAACTGTTCGAACCGAGGTCGACCGCAGCGAACTCCTGCGGCCGAGGGGCATTTTCGTTTATTGGCATAGGTTAGTCGGGCTGTTCAAGTGATTTGAGGTAGTCGTATATCGCCATCTGTGCACGGACTTTGCGGCGATTGCCGCGCGGCACGTAGCGATTGCTCAGTTCTTTATCAAGATAGCGCGCTTTCACTGTATCGTTGAAGAGGAGATCGAAAATATCCAGCACCCGCTGCTTCAGGCGCGGATCCAGCAGCGGCGCGGCCACTTCGATACGATAGTCAATATTGCGCGTCATCCAGTCCGCGGACGATAGCCAAACCTGTTTATCGCCGCCGTTTTCAAAGCAATAAACGCGGTCATGCTCAAGGAAACGGTCAACAATGCTGGTCACGCGAATATTTTCGCTGATTCCTTCCAGACCGGGGATCAGCGAACACATACCACGAATAAGCAAATTAACCGGCACGCCGGAGCTTGAAGCGGCGTAGAGACGGTCTACCAGACCTTTATCGACCAGGTTGTTCAGCTTCAGCATGATGCCCGACGGCTGACCATTTTGCGCGTTGGCGATTTCACGATCGATCATCTCATAAAGCAGACGACGTGAGTTTTGCGGCGACACTAGCAGATAATCGAAGCTGACCGGGCGGTAGGGGTTTTCAATAAAGTTAAATACCCGGCGGACTTCATTGGTGATGCGCGCATCGGCGGTCAGCAGCGAGTAGTCGGTATAAAGCCGCGCGGTTTTTTCGTTGAAGTTGCCGGTGCCGATATGCGCATAGCGCACGACTTCATCGCCCTCTTTTCGCGAAACCAGGAACAGCTTGGCGTGGATCTTGAGGCCCGGCGCGGAGAAGATAACGTGCACGCCGGCTTCGGTCAGGCGCTTAGCCCAATGAATATTGGCTTCTTCATCGAAACGCGCCTGCAGCTCAACGACCACCGTCACTTTCTTACCGTTGTGGGCGGCATGAATCATCGAATCGATAATACGTGAATCTTTCGCGACGCGGTAGATGTTGATTTTGATAGCCAGCACGCTTGGGTCGAAAGAGGCCTGGCGCAGCAGCTCAAGGACGTGTTCGAACGTATGGTACGGGTAGTAAAGCAGCACGTCGCGTTCGCGGATTGCGTCAAAGCCGTTGCGGAATTTATCGAACCACAGATGACGCAGACGCGGCATCGGTTTGTTGACCAGATTCGCTTTGCCCACGTTGGGGAAGCCGATAAAGTCTTTAAAGTTGTGGTAACGACCGCCCGGCAGCATCGAATCGTAGTTGGAGATGGAGAGCTTATCGCGCAGCATTTCGACCATTGCGTCGGGCATATCGCGCTGATAAACGAAGCGCACCGGCTCGGCGGTCAGACGCTGTTTCAGGCTGGAGGACATCAGCTCCATCAGGCTCGATTCCATCTCGTGCACCAGATCGTATTCGGCGTCACGGGTCATTTTCATCGAGTAGGCGTTCAGCGCGTCGTAATCGAAAAAGCCCTTGAAGATATCATCCAGGCAGTAGCGCAGGATGTTATCTAGTAAAATCATCGGTTTGCGCCGGCGAGGCGCTTCCGGCGGCAGGTTAACAAAACGCGGCACCTTGTCAGACGGAATCTCAAGCAGCGCGTAATTAATGGTATCTCCGCGGATAATTTCGACGGCCAGGTAGGTGTAATCATCCTTCAGAAACTGCACTAAATCCGTTTCGCGGTTAATCAGGATTGGCGTGATGTGCTGACGAAGATACAGCTTGAAGTAGTTACGCAGCCAGGACTGCTGGTTGACGGAGAGCTGGCGTTCGTTGATCAGGAAAATCTGGTTACGCGCCATTTCCAGCAGCAGCTCGTTGTATAAACCGTCAAACTCCTGATCGGCCTTGAGCACGCGAGCCTGGATTTTGCCTAGCAGGTGACGTGAGTGGGCGGTACTGCCTTGTTCTTCGCTAATGATGATGCGGCGCTTAAGCTCGGCGAACCGCACTTTATAAAATTCATCGAGGTTATTGGAGTAAATCCCCAAAAAGCGCATGCGCTCGATCAGCGGATTGCTTTTGTCCGCCGCTTCCTGAAGTACGCGTTCGTTAAAGGACAACCAACTGAGTTCTTTTTCGATGTATAGCTTTTCCTGGCCCATTACAGCTCACACTCCGTTTTACTCACAGGACATAGACTATTATGACGAAATTTTCCGCATAGCGATTCACTCTGTCACAACTATATGACAGTAAGAAGAACTATTTCTTCAATATGATTGATTGTTAAACGATTTTAATCAAAAAAAAGCCCCGCGTGGATAAAACGCAGGGCGATGGGTTACTCTTCGGCGGCGTAGCCTTGCGGCGGTAGCTTTATTTCATCAAGCCAGGCTTCGTTTCCTTCCGCGCGCAGGCGGCCGTCGACAAACCAGCTGATTGCCAGGGGATAGATATCGTGTTCCTGAGCTTGTACTCGGGCGGTAATGTCGTCTTCGGTATCTTCAGCGAACACTGGTACCTTAGCCTGCAGAACCACCGGGCCTCCGTCCAGCTCATCGGTCACAAAATGCACCGACGTCCCGTGCTCCTCATCGCCATTTTCCAGCGCCTGACGATGGGTGTGCAGCCCCGGATATTTTGGCAGCAGGGAAGGGTGGATATTCAGCATACGCCCCTGATAGTGGGCGACAAACGCCGGGCTAAGAATCCGCATGTAGCCGGCGAGAACCACCAGATCCGGCGCGTAAGCGTCGATCTCGTGCATCAGCTCGCGGTCGAAAGCTTCCCGGTTGGCAAACTGGCTGGCGGCGAGAGCGTGAGCCGGAATATTGGCTGCGCGGGCGCGCTCAAGGCCGAATGCGTCGGCCTTGTTGCTGAAAACTGCACGCAGGGTGCCGTTGATTTTTTTCCGGGCGCAGGCGTCAATAATCGCCTGCAGGTTGCTACCGTTACCGGAAATCAGCACCACGATGTTTTTCATTCAATAACCACACGCTGTTCGGAATCAGAGGCTTTGATATACCCTATTTTCCATGCGCTTTCACCTTTGTCGTTCAGGAAGGCAATGGCTTTATCCGCTGCTTCCGCCGGCAGCGCGATAACCATGCCGACGCCGCAGTTAAAGGTGCGATACATTTCGTGGCTGCTGACGTTACCGGCGGTTTGCAGCCAGTTGAATACGTCCGGCCACTGCCAGGAGGATTCATCGATGACTGCCTGAGTGTTGTCCGGCAGCACGCGCGGAATGTTTTCCCAGAAGCCGCCGCCGGTCAGGTGGGCGATGGCGTGCACGTCGACGTTGGCAATCAGGTCGAGTACGGATTTCACATAAATTCGGGTCGGCGCCAGCAGATGGTCGGCCAGCGGCTTACCGTTGAGATCGGTGGTTTGCGGGTCCCCGCCGCTGACTTAGATAATTTTGCGCACCAAAGAGTAGCCGTTAGAGTGCGGGCCGCTGGAAGCCAGCGCCACCAGCACGTCGCCATCGGCCACTTTGCTACCGTCGATAATTTCTGATTTTTCTACCACCCCAACGCAGAAACCGGCCACGTCATAATCTTCGCCGTGGTACATGCCCGGCATTTCCGCCGTCTCGCCGCCCACCAGCGAGCAGCCTGACTGCAGGCAACCTTCGGCAATGCCGCTGATTACGCTCGCCGCAGTATCGACATCCAGTTTGCCGGTCGCGTAGTAATCAAGGAAGAACAGCGGCTCTGCGCCCTGAACCACGAGGTCGTTTACGCACATAGCGACCAGGTCGATACCGATAGTGTCGTGACGCTTCAGGTCCATCGCCAGACGCAGCTTGGTGCCGACGCCGTCGGTGCCGGAGACCAGAACCGGTTCGCGATATTTCTGCGGCAGCGCGCACAGCGCGCCGAATCCGCCCAGTCCACCCATCACTTCCGGGCGGCGGGTTTTCTTCACCACGCCCTTAATACGGTCGACGAGAGCGTTGCCTGCATCAATATCCACGCCGGCATCTTTATAGCTGAGAGAGGTTTTATCGGTCACTGCGAAGTCTCCACGCGTTTGCGGTAGCAATAAAAAACGGCGCAATTCTAACAGGGATAGCAAACGTTTGCGAGCCTGCTTTGCAGTCGACGTTAAACGGTCGTTAAGTGCGCAAATTTGATACTGTTCACGAAAATGAAACCGGGTACATTCTTCTGCTTGCCAGCGTTGCCGGGAATAATCATCATGCCAATGAAACCGGTTTCTTTTATGCTGCAAGCAGAGAGAAACCGCGAATTTGATGGATTCTGGAGGAAAGCTGAGGATGAAAATTGCCGCATTTGATATCGGTGGCACGGCGTTAAAAATGGGGGTAATGACGCGCGAAGGCACGCTGCTGGAGAAAGGAAAGCAGGCCATCATCGACAGCGACGGCGACCAGATCCTGCAGGCAATGCTGGCGTGGATCGCCGCGCATCCGGCGTGCGAAGGGGTGGCCATCAGCGCGCCCGGCTACGTTAACCCGCATACCGGCTTTATCGAAATGGGCGGCGCCATCCGTAAATTCGATAACTTCGCCATCAAGAGCTGGCTTGAGCAGCAGCTGCGCCTGCCCGTGGCCATTGAGAACGATGCTAACTGCGTGCTGCTGGCCGAGCGCTGGCGGGGTAAAGCTGCCGATATGAGCAACTTTCTGGTCCTGACCATCGGTACCGGCATCGGCGGGGCGATTTTCTGTAATAACCAACTGGTCCACGGCGCGCGTTTCCGCGCCGGGGAGTTCGGCTATATGCAAACCGCGCGTCCGGGTACCCGCGATGTACGGCGCTATTCGATGAATGAAAACTGCACGCTGCGCGTGCTGCGCCATCGCTACGCTGAGCATATCGGTAAGGCGCTGGAAGAGGTGACCGGCGAAGAGATTTTTGACCGCTACGATGCGGGCGACGCCACCTGTCGACGTCTGGTCGCGGAATTCTTTAACGGCCTGGGCACCGGGCTATATAACCTCGTCAACTTATTCGATCCGCAAACGATTTTGATCGGCGGCGGGATTGTGGAACGGCCGGGTTTTCTGTCGCTGCTGCGAGAACATCTGGCCTGGTTTGGCATTGCGGAATATATCGACACCGTTAGCCACGGCAACGATGCCGGGCTGGTAGGCGCGGTTTACCATTTCAATCAGCAATACCGGTCGCATAGCGGCGACTGCGCATAGGGAGAGAACATGTCCGGATTTAAAGAAGGTTTTCTGTGGGGCGGCGCGGTGGCGGCGCATCAGCTGGAAGGCGGCTGGAAAGAGGGCGGTAAAGGGGTGAGCGTCGCCGACGTGATGACCGCAGGCGCGCACGGCGTACCGCTCGATATCACCGATGGCGTGCAGCCGGGGAAAAACTACCCCAACCACGAAGCGATTGATTTTTATCATCGCTATAAAGACGACATTAAGCTGTTTGCCGAAATGGGCTTCAAATGCTTCCGCACCTCCATTGCCTGGACGCGCATCTTCCCGCTGGGCGATGAGCAAGAACCTAACGAAGCCGGGCTGCAGTTTTACGACGACCTGTTCGATGAGTGCCTGAAGCACGGTATTGAGCCGGTAATTACGCTCTCCCACTTCGAAATGCCGTACCATCTGGTGACGGAGTATGGCGGCTGGCGTAACCGTAAACTGATTGATTTCTTCGTCCGCTTTGCCCGGGTGGTGTTTGCCCGCTACCAGCATAAAGTGAAGTACTGGATGACCTTCAATGAGATCAATAACCAGGCCAACTTCCACGAAGATTTTGCGCCGTTCACCAACTCCGGACTGAAATATCTGCCGGGTGAGGACCGCGAGCCGGTCATGTTTCAGGCGGCGCACTATGAGCTGGTCGCCAGCGCGCTGGCGGTTAAAGCCGCCCGCGAAATTAACCCGTCATTGCAGATTGGCTGCATGATCGCCATGTGTCCGATTTACCCGCTGAGCTGCGCGCCCAACGACATGATGATGGCGATGAACGCCATGCATCGCCGCTACTGGTTTACCGACGTTCACGTGCGTGGCCGTTATCCGCAGCACCTGTTGAACTACTTCGAGCGTCGCGGTTTTGCGCTGGACATCACCGAAGAAGACCGCGTAGCGCTGACTCAGGGCTGCGTCGACTATATCGGCTTTAGCTACTATATGTCGTTTGCCACGAAAGCAACGGATGATAATCCGCAGCTGGATTATGATGAAAGCAAGAGCCTGGTTTCCAACCCGTACGTGCAGAAGTCAGACTGGGGCTGGCAGATTGATCCGGTCGGGCTGCGCTACTCCCTGAACTGGTTCTGGGACCATTACCAGCTGCCGCTGTTTATCGTTGAGAACGGCTTCGGCGCCATCGACGTGCGCGAAGCGGACGGATCGGTAGACGATCAGTATCGTATTGACTACCTTTCCGCCCATATCGCCGAGATGAAAAAAGCGGTAGTTGAGGATGGCGTCGACCTGATGGGCTATACCCCGTGGGGCTGTATCGATCTGGTTTCCGCGGGAACCGGTGAGATGAAAAAACGCTACGGCTTTATCTACGTGGATAAAGATAATGAGGGCAACGGCACGCTGGCGCGTAGCCGTAAGAAATCTTTTACCTGGTATCAGCAGGTGATCGGCAGCAACGGCGAAAAGCTATAAAACTGCCGTAAAGCCCCATTCAGCCACGCCTTCGCGGGTTTTTTTTATTTTGTCTTATACTGGCTCAGGCAGCGTAAAGCATTTTGGTTGATCCCGGTCAAACATATCGGCTATGGCGTAAAAGGTAAAAGGCGGTATAATCCGGCGATTTTTTTTGTGGCTGCCCCTCAGAGGAGAAAGAGAATGAAGATCGTGGAAGTGAAACACCCACTCGTCAAACACAAGCTGGGCCTGATGCGTGAGCACGACATCAGCACCAAACGCTTCCGTGAACTCGCCTCAGAAGTTGGCAGCTTACTGACTTATGAAGCAACTTCCGATCTGGCGACTGAAAAAGTCACCATTGAAGGCTGGAACGGCCCGGTTGAAATTGAGCAGATCAAAGGCAAGAAAATTACCGTTGTGCCGATTCTGCGCGCGGGTCTGGGAATGATGGAAGGCGTGCTTGAGCACGTACCTAGCGCACGCATCAGCGTGGTGGGCATCTACCGTAACGAAGAGACGCTTGAGCCGGTTCCTTACTTCCAGAAGCTGGTATCCAATATTGACGAACGCATGGCGCTGGTGGTTGACCCGATGCTGGCAACCGGCGGTTCAATGATCGCCACCATCGACCTGCTGAAAAAAGCGGGCTGCAGCAGCATTAAGGTGCTGGTTCTGGTGGCGGCGCCGGAAGGCATCGCCGCGCTGGAGAAAGCGCATCCGGACGTTGAGTTGTACACCGCGTCCATTGACCAGGGCCTGAACGAGCACGGATACATTATTCCGGGGCTCGGCGACGCCGGCGATAAGATTTTTGGTACGAAATAATTGATGAAGTAGAAAAAGCCGACTTTGAGAGTCGGCTTTTTTTTGAATAAAACACACCAACAGCAATCAACAAACGACTCTCAGAGGAAAATGCTATGACGCGCCGTGCTATCGGGGTGAGTGAAAGACCGCCGCTTTTACAGACAATCCCGCTTAGTTTGCAACATCTGTTCGCCATGTTTGGCGCAACGGTACTGGTGCCCGTTCTGTTCCATATCAACCCGGCCACGGTACTGCTGTTTAACGGCATCGGAACGCTGTTATATCTTTTCATCTGCAAAGGCAAAATCCCGGCTTATCTTGGATCGAGCTTTGCGTTTATCTCCCCGGTACTGCTTTTGCTGCCGCTGGGTTACGAAGTCGCTCTCGGCGGATTCATCATGTGCGGCGTGCTGTTTTGCATCGTCTCCTTTATCGTCAAAAAAGCAGGAACCGGCTGGCTGGACGTGATGTTCCCGCCGGCGGCGATGGGCGCGATTGTCGCGGTTATCGGCCTGGAGCTGGCGGGCGTGGCGGCGAATATGGCCGGTCTGCTGCCCGCTGACGGACAATCGCCGGACAGCAAAACCATTATTATTTCGATGGTGACGCTGGCGGTGACGGTTTTCGGTTCGGTGCTGTTCCGCGGTTTCCTGGCGATTATCCCGATTTTAATCGGCGTCCTGGTCGGCTACGCGCTCTCCTTCGTGATGGGCGTCGTCGATACCACGCCAATCGCCGAGGCCCACTGGTTCGCGCTGCCGACCTTTTACACCCCGCGCTTTGAATGGTTTGCGATTTTCACCATTCTGCCCGCCGCGCTGGTGGTGATCGCCGAGCACGTTGGACATCTGGTAGTAACGGCCAATATCGTCAAGAAAGATCTGATCCGCGATCCGGGCCTGCATCGTTCAATGTTTGCCAACGGCCTGTCTACGGTGATCTCCGGCTTCTTTGGCTCAACGCCAAACACCACCTACGGCGAGAACATTGGCGTGATGGCGATCACCCGCGTCTACAGCACCTGGGTTATCGGCGGCGCGGCGATCATCGCGATTCTGCTCTCCTGCGTCGGCAAGCTGGCGGCGGCGATCCAGATTATCCCGCTGCCGGTAATGGGTGGCGTCTCGCTGCTGCTGTACGGGGTCATCGGCGCTTCTGGTATTCGCGTGCTGATCGAATCTAAAGTCGATTACAACAAGGCGCAGAACCTGATTCTGACCTCCGTTATCCTGATCATCGGCGTCAGCGGGGCGAAAGTACATATCGGCGCCGCTGAGCTGAAAGGCATGGCGCTGGCGACCATTGTCGGCATCGGTCTGAGCCTGATCTTCAAGCTGATAAGCGTGCTGCGTCCGGAAGAGGTGGTCCTCGACGCTGCGGATAGCGAAGAAGCGAAACATTGATCCCTATACCGGGCGGCGATCCCGCCCGGTTCTCTCCTTGCCTATTTCTGTGCTAAACTCTCCGCGTTTTTCTGCAAGCCTATGTTGAGGTCCATCTGAACGCACCGGCACAGCTCTCTTTGCCACTGTATCTTCCCGATGATGAAACTTTCGCGAGTTTCTGGCCGGGCGATAACCCTTCTCTTCTTGCCGCCCTTCAGAACGTGCTGCGGCAGGATCATAGCGGATACATCTATATCTGGTCACGGGAAGGGGCGGGGCGCAGCCATCTCCTGCACGCGGCCTGCGCGGAGCTCTCCCAGCGCGGCGATGCGGTGGGTTACGTTCCTCTGGATAAACGGACGTGGTTCGTTCCTGAAGTGCTGGATGGAATGGAGCAGCTCTCGCTGGTTTGCATCGATAATATTGAGTGTGTGGCGGGCGATGAACTGTGGGAAATGGCGATTTTCGACCTCTATAACCGCATTCTCGAGTCCGGTAAAACCCGGCTGTTGATTACCGGCGACCGACCGCCGCGCCAGCTCAAGCTGGGCCTGCCGGATCTGGCTTCGCGTCTTGACTGGGGGCAAATCTACAAGCTGCAGCCGCTGTCGGATGAAGACAAGCTCCAGGCGCTTCAACTGCGCGCGAGGCTGCGTGGTTTCGAAATGCCGGAAGATGTCTGCCGCTTCCTGCTTAAGCGGCTGGATCGCGAAATGCGTTCGCTGTTTATGACGCTCGATCAGCTCGATCGCGCTTCAATTACCGCCCAGCGCAAGCTAACCATTCCTTTCGTGAAAGAGATCCTCAAGCTTTAGCGGAGCCGTGGCTTGAGGACCCGATCGTTTAGTTAACGATGTCCAGAACCTGTTCCGGCGGACGACCGATGCGGGCCTCGCCGTGGCTGACGACGATAGGCCGCTCAATCAGCTTTGGATTATCAATCATTGCCTGGATCAGCGCTTCTTCGCTGAGCTGCGGATTCGCGAGATCGAGTGATTTATAGAGATCTTCTTTCTGGCGCATTAACTCGCGCGCGCTGGCCATTCCCAGCATCTTCAGCAGCTGGCGCAGCGTTGCGGTATCCGGCGGCGTCTCCAGGTAGAGCACCACTTCAGGATCGATACCGTTAGCCTTGAGCAGGCTCAGGGTGTCGCGACTCTTGGAGCAGCGCGGGTTGTGATAGATTTTGACCGTATCGGACATGAGATCTCCTTACATTTTCTGGTACGGTTTGAAGCGTTCCTGCAGCTGACGCAGCTGATCGATACGCGCATCATAGCGGGCCTGCTGCAGACTGCCTAATTTGACCTGTGAACTGGCGCTGCTGAGTAGGGTAATGGCCTGATCGAGTCGGCCAACCAGCGCCATGCCCTCCGCGCGCGCTGCCAGCTCCTGATCGCGATTTCCCAGCTTAGCTTCTGCTTGCGCCAGCAAATCCCAACCATTGACGTCATCTTTATTGTTAAAGGTATAGCGGTTAAGGATCGTCGCCGCTTCCCCCGGCTGCCCGCCTTCCAGCAGGGCGTTGGCGAGGTTGAGCTGTAGTACCGGGTTAGTACGCAGTTCGCGGGCACCCTTTAGGCGGTTAATCGCGTAAGTGGCTCGCTTTTGTCCAAGATCGATATCGGTCGCCAGGTCAAGGTACCAGGCATTTTGCGGTTCGGCGCTCAGCAGCGGCTGTAGCGTTTTGCGCGCCAGATCGTAATTGTTGCTGCCCATCGCCAGCAGCGCGCGGCCGTACTGGGCGGCGTGCTGTTCGCGAATATTGCCTTTTTCCCAGCTGCTCAGCAGGTCGTTGCCTAGCTTATTGTCGCCGGAGGTGTACATTCCCAGCGTTCTGGCTTTTGCCAGGTAGAAGTCAGCCGAGGATTGCACGACCACCGGGCGCATCTGGTTCGCACGGTTGCGGGCGTCGGCGAGACGGCTTTCCGGCAAGGGGTGGGTTAGCAGCATTTCCGGCGGCCGGGTCGAGTAGCGCGACTCGTCAAGCAGCTTGCCCATAAACGCCGGCATCGCCTGCGGATCGAAACCTGAACGTTGAAGGACCTGAATACCAATGCGGTCTGCCTCTTCCTCGTTTTGGCGGGTAAAGCTGATCAGCCCCTGCTGGCTGCCCGCCAGGGTGCCGGTCAGCGCGGCCATACCGGCCTGTGGGCTGGCCATCGCCAGCAGAATCGACCCCAAAGCGCCAACCCAGGTCAGCGGAGCGTTACGCTTTTGGTCTTCCATCGCGCGGGCAAGGTGGCGCTGGGTGACGTGAGAAATTTCGTGCGCCATTACCGACGCCAGCTCGCTTTCATTATCCGAGTAGCGGAACAGCGCCGAGTGCAGTACGACGTTACCGCCGAAGAAAGCAAAGGCGTTTATTTGATCGTTATTAATCAGATAAAAGTGGAACGGAGTGCGCACCGAATTGGCGTGCGACACCAGGCGCATGCCTAAACCGTTGATATATTGCACCAGCAGCGGATCGTTAATTAACGGCGCGCTGCCGCGCAGCTGGCGCACGTAGTAATCTCCCATCTGCATTTCCTGGCCAATGGAGAGCGTGCTTCCTGCGGAGGTGCCCATGTCCGGCAGAGTGTCTGCGGTATCGGCAAAAGCAGGTAATATTGAACCCAGCGTCAGCGACGCTATGACGGTCGCCACCAGCGTTTTCTTCAACTGCCTGAACATAACCTCTGTCCTGTAATGTAGGTGTGCCAGTTTGACCGATTGTGCGGCGTAATGTTCCCTGACCGCAAGCAGGTCCAGCGAGTTTAGCCGTCGTTTGCGGCGTTGCAAATATGATATTCACCCGACCGTTAATGTTTGTGGTTTTACCCATAAAAAGCGAAGTCTTTTTTGTGACATTTCGATACAATTCCTGAGATTGTTACAGCTCCGCTCTTCAGGGAAGGGTTTTATGCTCCAGATGTTAATGCAGTGGTACCGTCGTCGGTTCAGCGATCCGGAGGCGATAGCGCTGCTGGTCATTTTGCTGGCTGGGTTCGGCATTATGTTTTTCTTCAGCGGCCTGCTGGCACCTTTATTAGTGTCGATTGTTCTGGCCTATCTGCTGGAGTGGCCCACCGTCAGACTGGAGCGTATCGGGTTTTCACGTACCTGGGCCACCTCGGTCGTTCTGATTCTGTTCGTCGGCATTCTGCTGCTGATGGCGTTTGTGGTGATGCCGGTTGCCTGGCAGCAGGGTATTTATCTGATCCGCGATATGCCGGGGATGTTGAATAAACTTTCCGATTTTGCCGCGACGGTGCCGCGCCGTTATCCGGCCTTAATGGATGCCGGCATTATCGACGCGATGGCGGAGAACATGCGCAGCCGCATGTTAACCGTCGGCGACTCGGTGGTGAAGTATTCGCTGGCTTCGTTGGTCGGGCTGCTGACCCTGGCGGTCTATCTGGTGCTGGTGCCGCTGATGGTTTTCTTTCTGCTGAAGGATAAAGAGCAGATGCTTAACGCCGTACGCCGTGTGCTGCCGCGCAACCGCGGCCTGGCCGGGCAGGTATGGAAAGAGATGAACCAGCAAATTACCAACTATATTCGCGGTAAGGTGCTGGAGATGATTGTCGTCGGCGTGGCGACATGGATTGGCTTTATCCTTTTTGGCCTCAACTATTCGCTGCTGCTGGCGGTGCTGGTGGGGTTCTCGGTATTAATCCCCTATATCGGCGCGTTTGTGGTCACCATTCCGGTGGTGGGCGTGGCGCTGTTCCAGTTTGGCGCGGGAACCGAGTTCTGGAGCCTGTTTGCGGTGTACCTGATTATTCAGGCGCTGGATGGCAACCTGCTGGTGCCGGTACTCTTCTCGGAAGCCGTTAATCTGCATCCGCTGGTGATTATTCTGTCGGTGGTGATTTTTGGCGGTCTGTGGGGATTCTGGGGCGTGTTCTTCGCGATTCCGCTGGCGACGCTCATCAAAGCGGTGGTGCACGCCTGGCCGGATGGCCTGATAGTGGAAGACGAGCATTAGCGCGAAGCCGCAAGAAATGCCCTAAAAAAAGACGCCGGGTGGTTGAGAACGACCCGGCGTCTTGCGTTTGTCTTAGCGTCAGGCGTTTTCTTTCAGCCAGTTCAGCACCACGTCGTGGTGATTGCTGGTTTTGAAATCATCAAACACATGTTCGATTTTGCCGTTGGCGTCGATGAGGAAGCTAATACGATGGATACCGTCGTAGGTTTTCCCCATAAAGGTTTTTTCACCCCAGATACCAAACTGCTCGCATACCTGATGATCTTCATCAGACAGGAGAGTGAAGTTCAGCAGCTCTTTTTCGGCGAAACGGGAGAGTTTTTCTGGTTTATCCGTACTGATACCCAGTACTTCAACGCCTGCTTTTTTCAGGTCGTCCATATTATCGCGTAAACCGCACGCCTGTACGGTGCAGCCCGGGGTCATGGCTTTCGGATAAAAATAAACCAGAACACGCTGTCCCTGGAAGTCGGTCAAATTTACTTCCTCGCCGTCCTGGTCCGGTAAGCTAAATTTCGGTGCAATATCACCGGCTTTCAGTGGGTTCATCACTCAAACTCCATCCTGTTCATCATGCTGTGAATAATTAACAATGTTAATACTGCCTTGTGCATTCAGTTCTGTACATAGGGCTTTGAACGCTTGTTCGATATTTGATGCATTTTGCGTAGTCGGGCTGTGTGCGGTGATCTGGATAAAAAGCTGCGCTGACTCGTCGTTCGCACCGGGCTGAGTGCGGGAAACCAGCTCGGCAATGTTCATTTTCCACGTATCGCACAGCGCCGTAAATCGCTCAATGATATGCGGTGAATCCGGTACCTCAACCTGAACCCAGACGGTGTTCTGCATCGCCTGAGGCGGCCTCGCGGTTGTACGCTTCATCACGATAAGCAGATCCAGCTCGGCGCCTTTCAGCGGCAGAGTTGACTCAATCAGGTTAATTGCATTCCACGAGCCGGAAAGCAGCATGATAAACGTAAACTCATCGCCAAGCATGGCCAGCCGACTGTCTTCAATATTACAGCCGCAGCTGCTGACGTGACGAGTGATCGTATTCACGATGCCTGGGCGGTCAGCACCCAACGCGGTAATAACCAGATAGTGTTGTAATGAGGCTGTCAAACCTGTTCTTCCTTTAAAAAGGTGAGGTAACGTTAGGAAAGCATAAAAAAAACCGGCATACAACATCCCTGATGGCATCGGGTCTCTTGCTTTTATTGCGACTCCAAACGTAACATTGAGAATCTTGTCCCACTTATGCTCTGAGGATGGCCCATGTTTACGGGAAGTATTGTAGCGCTTGTCACGCCGATGGATGAAAACGGCAACGTCTGCCGGTCAAGCCTGAAAAAACTGATTGATTATCATGTCGCCAGCGGAACCTCGGCGATCGTTTCGGTAGGAACTACCGGAGAGTCCGCAACATTGAGCCATGAAGAGCATGGTGATGTGGTCATGCAGACGCTGGAACTGGCCGACGGGCGTATTCCGGTTATTGCCGGCACCGGTGCAAATGCAACCGCAGAGGCGATTAGCCTGACCAAACGATTCAACGATAGCGGCGTGGTTGGCTGCCTGACGGTAACGCCGTATTACAACCGCCCGACCCAGGAAGGGCTGTTCCAACACTTTAAAGCTATCGCAGAGCATACTGACCTGCCGCAAATCCTGTCTAATGTGCCGTCCCGTACCGGTTGCGATATGCTGCCTGACACCGTTGGCCGTCTGGCGGAAATTAAAAATATTATCGGTATTAAGGAAGCGACGGGGAACTTAAGCCGCGTTCATCAGATCAAAGAGCTGGTTTCAGATGACTTTATTCTGCTGAGCGGCGATGACGCGACCGGAATGGACTTTATGCAGCTTGGCGGTCATGGCGTGATTTCCGTAACGACAAACGTTGCGGCGCGTGAAATGGCCGAGATGTGCCGACTGGCGCTAGCAGGTCAATTTGCCGAAGCTCGTGCGATTAATCAGCGTCTGATGCCATTGCATACCAAATTATTTGTCGAACCCAACCCTATCCCGGTCAAATGGGCCTGTAAGGCGATGGGTCTTGTGGCGACCGATACGTTACGCCTGCCGATGACCCCGATTACCGAAAACGGTACTAAGGTCGTTACCGCAGCGCTGAAGCATGCCGGTTTGCTGTAAAGTTTAGGGAGATTTGATGGCTTACTCAGTACAGAAGTCGCGCCTGGCGAAGGTTGCGGGTGTTTCGCTGGTTCTACTCCTCGCGGCCTGTAGTTCTGACTCGCGCTATAAGCGTCAGGTGAGCGGCGACGAGGCCTATTTGCAGGCAACGCCGCTTAGTGAACTTCACGCGCCAGCAGGGATGATCCTGCCGGTTCAGGTGGGTGATTATAATATTCCGGTTGCAACCAGCACCGGTAACACAGGCAAAGCCCTGGACATTCGTCCGCCAGCCCAGCCTCTGGCGCTGGTCAGCGGCGCGCGTACGCAGTTCAGCGGCGATACCGCGACGCTGATGGTGGAAAACGGTCGCAGCGGTTCGCTGTGGGCGCAGGTGGCAAGCATCGTGCAGTCGAAAAACTACACTATCGCTAAACGCGACGATGCTAGCCAGACGCTGAATACCGACTGGGTCGAGTGGAATCGCCTCGATGAAGATCAGCAGTACCGTGGTCGCTATCAAATCTCAGTTAAGCAGCAAGGCTATCAGCAGGCGGTGATCGTGAAGCTGGTGAATCTGGAGCAGGCGGGTAAACCTGTTGCCGATCCGGCTTCGCTGCAGCGCTACAGTACCGCCATGCTGAACGTCATTTCCGAAGGTCTGGATCTGAACGCCACTAGCGCGCAGAACGCGGCGCAGAAAAACGCCGGGGCGACCTTCGACGTGCAGAGCGGCGCTGATGATACCGGCCTGCCGATGCTGATCGTTCGCGCGCCGTTTAACCTGGTGTGGCAACGCCTGCCGGGCGCGCTGGAAAAAGTGGGTATGAAGGTCACCGATAGCTCTCGTTCTCAGGGTAGCTTCTCAGTCACCTATAAACCGCTTTCCGACAGCGGCTGGACCGATCTGGGCGCTCGCGACCCGCAGCTGGTATCCGGCGATTATAAACTGCAGGTCGGGGACCTCGATAACCGCAGCAGCCTGCAGTTCATCGACCCGAAAGGCCATACGCTGACGCAGTCGCAAAATGATGCCCTGGTTGCCGTATTCCAGGCCGCATTAAGTAAGTAATTAACAGGGCTGGAGCAATCCGGCCCTTTTTAATGTATAGTGACGCAAACGTGTGCGTCGGCAGAAAAGCACAAATTTTTATCGTTAATCATCACTGGAGTGACAAAGATGCAAAAGCAAGCTGAGTTGTATCGTGGTAAAGCGAAGACGGTATACAGCACCGAAAACCCGGATCTGTTGATACTCGAATTCCGTAACGATACGTCAGCAGGGGACGGCGCTCGCATTGAGCAGTTCGATCGTAAAGGCATGGTGAACAACAAGTTTAACCATTTCATTATGAGCAAGCTGGCGGAAGCGGGTATCCCGACCCAGATGGAAGCGCTGTTGTCCGATACCGAGTGTCTGGTTAAAAAGCTGGATATGGTGCCGGTGGAGTGCGTGGTGCGCAACCGCGCCGCCGGGTCGCTGGTGAAACGCTTAGGCATTGAAGAAGGCATTGAGCTGAACCCGCCGCTGTTCGATCTGTTCCTGAAGAACGACGCCATGCACGATCCGATGGTCAATGAATCTTATTGCGAAACCTTTGGTTGGGTGAGCAAAGAGAACCTGGCGCGGATGCAGGAGCTGACCTACAAAGCTAACGATGTGCTGAAAAAGCTATTTGACGACGCGGGTCTGATCCTCGTGGACTTCAAACTGGAGTTCGGTCTGTTCAAAGGCGAAGTGGTGCTGGGAGATGAATTCTCTCCGGACGGCAGCCGTCTGTGGGATAAAAAAACCATGGATAAAATGGATAAAGACCGCTTCCGCCAGAGCCTCGGCGGCCTGATTGAAGCCTACGAAGAAGTCGCTCATCGCCTGGGCGTGAAACTCGACTAATCCCCCGACGCCAGAAGAAGTTTTCTTCTTCTGGCGCTCTTCTTGCTGTTTCCTGTGGTAATCCTCCGCTGAACCGCCTACGATCTTATTCATTGGTTAATATGATGAATTGAGGTGCTTATGCGCTGGCAAGGACGTCGCGAAAGCGACAATGTGGAAGATCGTCGTGGTCAATCTGGTTCACCTATGGGCGGCGGAGGCGGTTTTCGTCTCCCCAGCGGCAAAGGCGGCATCGTGTTGCTGATTATTGTCCTGGTGGCGGGCTATTACGGCGTAGATTTAACCGGCATGCTGACCGGCGAACCGGTATCACAACAGCAAACCACCACTCAACGCTCCATCAGCCCGCAGGATGAAGAGGCCGCGAAATTCACGAAGGTGATTCTGGCGGACACGGAAGATACCTGGGGCGCGATTTTTAAAGATATGGGCCGCCAGTACGCGCAGCCGAAGCTGGTGATGTATCGCGGCGCGACGCGGACCGCCTGCGGCACCGGCCAATCGGTGATGGGGCCTTTTTACTGCCCTGCGGACAGCACGGTGTATATCGACCTGTCATTCTACGATGAGATGAGAAACAAGCTTGGCGCCGGCGGCGATTTCGCGCAGGGCTACGTTATTGCCCACGAGGTTGGCCATCACGTACAAAAGCTGTTGGGTATTGAACCGAAAGTGCGCCAGCTGCAGCAAAATGCTTCGCAGGCGGAAGCGAATCGTCTGTCGGTAAAAATGGAGCTACAGGCGGACTGCTTTGCCGGCGTTTGGGGCTACAACATGCAGAAGCAAGATTACATGGAGACCGGCGATCTGCAGGAAGCGCTGAACGCCGCAGAGGCGATTGGCGACGATCGCTTGCAGCAGCAGAGCCAGGGGCGCGTCGTGCCGGACAGTTTTACCCACGGAACGTCCCAGCAGCGTTATACCTGGTTTAAACGCGGCTTCGATAGCGGCGACCCGGCGCAGTGCAACACCTTCGGCAACGCGCTGTAATGCTTTTTTGTCATGGATGAACTGCGTCAACTGACGGCGCAGATGGCGCGCGAAGGCATTCGTCGTCTGCTGGTTCTCAGCGGCGACGATGCCTGGACCCTGCGCCAGGCGCAAACAGTACGTACCGCGCTGTCCGGAGACGGGCTGTGGGTTGGTCCGCGTCCGATGCCCGAGCCGTACGTCTCGTCTACCGCCCTGAAATCGCTGCTGGGCCGCGAATTCCAGCACGCCTTTTTCGATGCCCGCGAGGGTTTTGACGTCGCGGCGTTTGCCGCGTTAGCCGGTACGCTGCGCGCCGGGAGCTGGCTGGTATTGCTCGTGCCCGACTTCGTGCAATGGCCGGCTCGTCCTGATGCGGATTCCCTGCGCTGGAGCGACGCTCCCGACCCCATCTCTACGCCGAATTTTGTTTATCGTTTTTGCCAACAGATTAGTGCGAATAACGCGTCCATTCTCTGGCGGCAGGGCGAGGAATGCATGGTGCCGGCATTTGCCGCGCGACCGCGATGGCGTCCCGCCGATGGTCATCCGCAGGCGGAGCAGGCCGCCGTGCTTGCCGAACTGGCCCGTTTCCCTCCCGGCATTGCGGCGCTAACCGCCGAGCGCGGGCGAGGAAAGTCCGCGCTCGCGGGAATGCATATTCGCCATCTGGGGGGAGATGCCATCGTCACGGCGCCGGCGCGGGGAGCGACGGAGGTCATGGCGGCTTTCGCTGGCGAAAACTTGCGCTTTATGGCCCCCGACGCATTGCTGGCTTCCGGTTGTAGCGCCGGATGGCTGATTGTCGATGAGGCAGCGGCCATCCCCGGGCCGCTGTTGCGCCAGCTTGTCTCTCGCTTCCCGAAGACGCTATTGACCACCACCGTGCAGGGGTACGAAGGGACCGGGCGCGGCTTTTTGCTTAAGTTTTGCGCCAGCTTTGCGCACTTACGGCAGTTTAGCCTGACGGCGCCCATTCGTTGGGCGAGCGGCTGTCCGCTGGAGGCGGCGATCGCGCAGCTGCTGCTGTTTAGCGATGAGACCTTTCAGCACGCGCCAGGCGGCGATATCGCCCTGGAAAGCGTCAGCCAGGAGAGCTGGCGGCGACAGCCTGCGTTACCGGAAGCGATGTATCAACTGCTTTCCGGGGCCCACTATCGCACGTCGCCGCTTGACCTCCGGCGCATGATGGATGCGCCGGGGCAGCATTTTACCTGCGCCCGCAGCGGCAACCGCATCGCCGGGGCGCTGTGGTTGGTCGAAGAGGGCGGTCTGGAGCCATCCCTTAGCCAGGCGGTGTGGGCCGGCTACCGCCGTCCGCGCGGCAATCTGGTGGCGCAGTCGCTGGCGGCGCACGGCGGCAGCCCGCTGGCGGCCACGCTGACAGGGTTGCGCATCAGCCGTATTGCCGTGCATCCGGCTCGCCAACGCGAGGGGTTGGGGCAGCGGCTGGTGGAGCAGGCGACGTCGCAGGCTGAGGACCGGGATTATCTGTCGGTGAGTTTTGGCTATACGCCTGAGCTGTGGCGCTTCTGGCAACGCTGCGGTTTTACGCTGGTGCGATTGGGCACGCATCGGGAAGCCAGCAGCGGCTGTTATACCGCGATGGCGCTCTATCCTCTCAGCGAAGCGGGCCAGCGCCTGGCAAGCGAAGAGGCTCGACGGCTGCAGCGCGATGAGTACTGGCTGCGCGACTGGCGAGATGAGCCTGTGCCGCTGACGGCGCTGAAAGCGACTATTCTTACTGAAGAAGACTGGCTGGAGGTGGCGGGTTTTGCTTTTGCCCATCGATCGCTACTGACCTCGGCGGGT
>OKIT01000077.1_pt1 | contig 21250 bp, 23 predicted proteins | sample 1612981 | NCBI WGS metagenome assembly OKIT01 (sample SAMN04436827, study PRJEB24849) | human gut metagenome | biome: human gut; feature: NICU; material: stool | host: Homo sapiens | place: USA: Saint Louis, MO | collected 2011-06-23
CAGTTGACTTTTAATCAATTGGTCGCAGGTTCGAATCCTGCACGACCCACCAATGTAAAAAAGCGCCCTAAAGGCGCTTTTTTACTATCTGCGATATACAAGATTCGAACCTGCCGCAGGTTTGAGTCGAACGAAAAGAGACAACGGAGCCGCCTGCGGCGACGGCCCGAAGGGCGAGCGAAGCGAGTCATCCTGCACGACCCACCAATGCAAAAAAGCGCCCTAAAGGCGCTTTTTTGCTATCCAGCCTTTGCTTAAATTATTACAACCATCCCAAGCTGCGCCATTTCACTTAATCGTTGTACGCACCGTAGGCGCCGCTGGCATGGGCCGGTAGCCCGGATAGATGCGCAGCATCGCCTCCGGGAAATGCTCCCTGAGGGGCAAAATTCCTCACGACATTTTCCCCACAATCGGCTATCTTGTTTAGCATATAAAACACCATGGCCGACTAATACCTCTCTGCAGGCATTATCACGGTCTGAAAGTTAAGCCAGCGAAACGAGACTGCAAGATGAGCGTAATGTTTGACCCGGAAGCGGCGATTTATCCTTTTCCTCCGAAGCCAATGCCGTTAAACCGCGATGAGAAGCACTTTTACCGCGAAAAAATTAAACGCCTGCTGCGCGAGCGCGATGCGGTGATGGTGGCTCATTATTACACCGACCCCGAAATCCAGCAGCTGGCCGAAGAGACCGGCGGTTGTATCTCCGATTCCCTGGAGATGGCGCGCTTCGGCGCCCGACATTCCGCCTCAACGCTGCTGGTTGCCGGCGTGCGCTTTATGGGAGAAACGGCAAAAATCCTCAGCCCGGAAAAAACCATCCTGATGCCTACGTTGTATGCGGAGTGTTCGCTCGATCTGGGCTGTCCGATCGAGGCGTTTAGCGCTTTCTGCGATGCTCATCCGGATCGTACAGTCGTGGTCTATGCCAATACTTCAGCGGCGGTTAAGGCGCGCGCCGACTGGGTTGTGACGTCGAGCATCGCCGTGGAACTCATTGAGCATCTTGATAGCTTAGGTGAAAAAATCATCTGGGCGCCTGACCGTCATTTAGGCAGCTATGTGCAAAAACAGACCGGCGCCGATGTACTGTGCTGGCAGGGCGCCTGTATAGTTCATGATGAATTCAAAACTCAAGCGCTGGCAAGAATGAAGGCGCTTTATCCCCAGGCCGCGGTGCTGGTTCACCCGGAATCACCGCAGGCGATTGTTAATATGGCTGACGCTGTGGGGTCGACCAGCCAGTTGATCAATGCTGCAAAAACGCTGCCGCACAAGCAGCTCATCTTCGCCACCGACCGCGGCATTTTCTACAAAATGCAGCAGGCGGTACCGGAAAAAGAGCTACTGGAAGCGCCCACGGCAGGCGAAGGAGCAACCTGCCGGAGCTGCGCGCACTGTCCGTGGATGGCGATGAACGGCCTGCAGGCGATTGCTGAAGGGCTGGAGAAAGGGGGAGTTCAACATGAAATTCACGTTGATGAGCAGTTGCGGACCGGGGCGCTGGTTCCGCTAAACAGAATGCTCGATTTTGCGGCTACACTTCGGGGATAGATCATTACTGCGTCACAGAACGCGCTGGAGATAAGATGGATTTTTTTAGTACGCAGAACATATTAGTGCATATACCTATCGGCGCCGGGGGATATGACCTGTCGTGGATTGAAGCGGTCGGCACCGTCGCTGGCCTGCTGTGCATCTGGCTGGCGAGCCTGGAGAAGATCGCTAACTATGCCTTCGGGCTGATCAACGTCACGCTGTTTGCCATTATCTTTTTTCAGATCCAGCTCTATGCCAGCCTTCTGCTACAGATCTTTTTCTTCGCGGCCAACGTCTACGGCTGGTACGCCTGGTCGCGGCAAACCAGTGATAACCAGGCGGAACTGCAAATCCGCTGGCTGCCGCTGCCGAAAGCGTTAGGCTGGCTGGCGGCCTGCGTGGTGGCGATTGGCCTGATGACGATATTTATTAACCCGGTGTTCGCGTTTCTGACACGGATTGCCGTGGCGCTGATGCAAACTCTGGGCCTGCAGGTCGCTATGCCGGAGCTGCAGCCGGACGCCTTCCCGTTCTGGGACTCCTGCATGATGGTGCTCTCCGTTGTGGCGATGATCCTGATGACGCGCAAATACGTCGAAAACTGGCTGCTGTGGGTGATGATTAACATCATTAGCGTGGTGATTTTCGCCCTGCAGGGCGTTTATGCGATGTCACTCGAATACCTGTTGCTGACATTTATCGCGCTCAACGGCAGCCGCATGTGGATTAACAGCGCGCGTGAGCGCGGTTCTCACGCGTTTTCCCGTTAATGGTGGTGATGATGTCCATGCCCGGCGTGCGTCATGTTCAGACGGCACTCCGGGCCTCTACAGGGCTGATACTCCATCTGTACCGTAATATGTTCAATCTCATACTTATGCTCCAGGAAGTTCAGGATCCGGTCCAGAAGACCGTCGTGATCGTGCGGCGGTACCACCTGCACGTGTAGCGTCATCACCGTTTTTTCTCCTACCAGCCAGGCATGAACGTGGTGTACGTCGCGAACTTCCGGTATCGAGCGGCGCAAATCGCGTTTTAATGCGTCGACGTTAAGCGAACGCGGCGCGCCCTCCAGCAGTTCATTGACGCTCTCCTGCAGCAGACGCCAGGCGCTGCGTAGAACCAGGCACGACACCAGCACGGACAGAATAGGATCGATAGGCGTCCAGCCGGTGGTGAGGATCACTATCGCGGCAATAATGGCGCCAACCGAACCGAGCAAATCCCCCAGCACATGCAGGGCGGCGGCGCGCACGTTGAGGTTGCGCTCCTCACTGCCGCGATGCAGGATCCAGAAGGCCAGAATATTGGCCAGCAGCCCGGCAACTGCAATAACCATCATCGTTTTACCGGCAACAGGCTGCGGATGATGAAAGCGCTGAATGGCCTCCCAGACAATGAGGATCGTAATGACCACCAGAGCAATGGCATTGAGAAATGCCGCCAGCGTGGTTAGCCGAAGCCAGCCAAAGGTATGTTGCGCATTTGGCGGCCGACTGGCGAAACGCACTGCCAGAAAGGCGAACAGCAGCGCTGCCGCGTCCGTCAACATATGTCCGGCATCGGCCAGCAGCGCCAGTGAACCTGAAATGAGTCCGCCTGCTACCTCAACCAACATGAACCCGGCAGTGACGCAAAACGCCAGCAGTAGCCGACGGGCATTTTTATCTTCAGTGGGTTGCGCAGAATTATGCGAGTGTGGTTGCCCCATGGTGCCTTCCCTACATTATTATTTTGATGATTACTTTATGACATGATTCCCTTTTTGGGGTGAATAAAATGAAAAAAGGAGAGCCTTAGCTCTCCTCCCTGGTGTTCGGCACTCAGCTTACTGGGTCGTACCGTCGGTTTTCGTCGCGTCGTCCTGACCGACCTTTTTATCAGTATCCGGACAGCGGCCATCTTTGCACATTGAGTTTTTGTGCACTTCATCGCTCGACATGCCGTCATGATTCATGGTCGAGCCGTCAGGGTGGAGCATGGTGCCGCCGGTATCGGTGGAACCAGAGTTGATTTTACCGTTGTCGACGTTGTTTGGTGCCACGTTTTCACGCGCATCTGGGGCGACCTGGCCGGCGGCAGCTGCTGCATTCGCTTGCCCGTTATTCGACTGTGCCCCGGTATCGGCGGCCAGTGCCGCGCCGCTGGCCAGACCCAGGGTTGCTGCGAGGAGAAGACTGGTTAGCTTGTTCATTTTCATTGGATGCTCCTGTTATATCGATTTATCGGATTACCTCTTCCAATAGTGCATTTGCCGGAGGTTCCACTCGTTGTGGTTAAAGCTTCGGTATTAGCGAACGGCATTAATATATAATGCTGAATGCTAAAGAAAATTAAGTTCTAACAGTTAAAAATTATAGCTCGTGGCCATTATTCCGCGACTTTATGGTGTTTTTTAGCCTATTTCCAGGAATATTCTGCCGCTACTGTAAAATCACGTTTACACTTTTTGAGCGAAGAGATAGATTGGAGGGATTGCAATTAACTAGATAAGTATGGCAACGCTGGAAATAAGATGAATTATCAGAACGACGATTTACGCATTAAAGAGATCAACGAATTATTACCTCCCGTTGCGCTCCTGGAAAAATTCCCTGCTACCGAAAATGCCGCCAATACCGTTGCGCATGCGCGCAAAGCGATCCACCAGATCCTGAAAGGTAACGACGATCGGCTGCTGGTCGTGATTGGCCCGTGCTCCATCCACGATCCGGCGGCGGCGAAAGAGTACGCCGAACGCCTGCTCAAGCTTCGCGAGGAGCTTAAAGGGGAGCTGGAAATCGTGATGCGCGTTTATTTTGAAAAACCGCGCACCACCGTGGGCTGGAAAGGGCTGATTAACGATCCGCATATGGATAACAGCTTCCGCATCAACGATGGCCTGCGGATCGCGCGCAAGCTGCTGCTGGATATTAACGACAGCGGTCTGCCCGCTGCCGGGGAGTTCCTCGATATGATCACCCCGCAGTATCTTGCCGACCTGATGAGCTGGGGCGCGATTGGGGCGCGTACCACTGAGTCACAGGTGCATCGCGAGCTCTCTTCCGGCCTCTCCTGTCCGGTAGGCTTTAAAAACGGCACTGATGGCACCATCAAAGTCGCGATTGACGCTATCAACGCCGCCGGCGCGCCGCACTGTTTCCTGTCGGTGACCAAATGGGGGCATTCGGCGATTGTAAATACCAGCGGTAATAGCGATTGCCATATTATCCTGCGCGGCGGTAAAGAGCCGAACTACAGCGCCCAGCACGTGGCCGAAGTGAAGGTCGGTCTGGCGAAAGCAGGCCTGCCCGCTCAGATCATGATCGATTTCAGCCACGCCAACTCCAGCAAGCAGTTTAAAAAGCAGATGGAGGTCGGTGCAGACGTATGCCAGCAGGTTGCCGGCGGTGAGCGGTCGATTATGGGCGTGATGATCGAAAGCCATCTGGTGGAAGGCAATCAGAGTCTCGACAGCGGCGAGCCGTTGGTCTACGGCAAAAGCATTACCGATGCCTGCATCGGTTGGGAAGATACCGATACGCTTCTTCGTCAGCTGGCGAATGCGGTAAAAGCGCGTCGCGGTTAAGCTTTACGCCAAGTGTCAAAATAAAAAAGCGTGGATATCTCCACGCTTTTTTTACATCCGGCGAAAATTACTTCGCTTTACCCTGGTTCGCAACGGCAGCGGCTTTCGCAGCGATTTCGTCGGCGTTACCCAGATAGTAATGTTTGATAGGCTTGAAGTTCTCGTCGAACTCATACACCAGCGGTACGCCGGTCGGGATGTTCAGTTCGAGGATCTCTGCTTCCCCCATATTGTCGAGGTATTTCACCAGCGCGCGCAGGGAGTTGCCGTGAGCGGCGATAATCACGCGCTCACCGCTTTTCAGACGCGGCAGAATCGTTTCATTCCAGTACGGTACGACACGGTCGATGGTCAGCGCCAGGCTCTCGGTCGTCGGCAGTTCAGCGTCGGTCAGTTTTGCGTAGCGCGGATCGTGGCCCGGATAGCGCTCGTCGTCTTTAGTCAACTCCGGCGGCGTTACCGCGAAGCCGCGACGCCACTGCTTAACCTGCTCATCACCGTATTTTTCAGCGGTTTCAGCTTTGTTCAGACCCTGCAGCGCACCGTAGTGACGCTCGTTCAGTTTCCAGGATTTCTCAACCGGCAGCCAGGCCTGATCCAGTTCGTCCAGCACGTTCCACAGGGTGTGGATGGCGCGTTTCAGCACAGAGGTATAAGCAAAGTCGAAGCTGAAGCCTTCTTCTTTCAGCAGCTTACCGGCCGCTTTTGCTTCACCCACGCCTTTTTCAGACAGGTCAACGTCATACCAACCGGTGAAACGGTTTTCGTTGTTCCATTGGCTTTCGCCGTGACGAACGAGTACCAGCTTAGTTACAGCCATACACTTACTCCTCAATACACGTCATCCTTCGCGCCGCTTCATCGTTGGCTACGTTTACTCACCCTGACGACATAGTTGACTATGCTCTCAGGATTCGCTCCAGTGCCGCCTTGATGCGACCCGAATGCGGTAGTGTATATATTTATTGATTGATAACTATTCTCATTATATTGCCGTGATTTACCTCACGGCAATGCTTATCCCTAACCATAGCGAAAATAGTCGCTCAGTGTAAGGTGCTTGTAAAACAGAGGTTATATTTTTGTCTGTAAGTGGCGTAATTTTCAGCGAAAGGATAAAAAAAGCCCTCCATCGGGAGGGCGGGGGGGTTATAGCGCAATAAACTGATATTCCGTCAGGCTGCCGTACTCTTCGCCGGGGCGTAGCACGCAATCCGGCTGCGGCCATTCCGGATGGTTTGGCGAATCCGGCAGGAACTCGCTCTCCAGGGCCAGGCCTTGCCAGTCGTCGTACGGCTGCGCCGTGCGCGACGGCGTACCGGCGAGATAGTTGCCGGAGTAGAACTGCAGGGCCGGCGCGGAGGTATAAACCGTCATCTGCAGCTTTTCATCCTGCGACCAGACGTGAGCCGCCGGTCTGCCGGCATCGCCCAGCGCCTGGAGCAGAAAGGCGTGGTCGTAACCTTTCACTTTCTGCTGGTCTTCATCGCGCAGGAAATCGTCCGCCAGCACCTTCGGCGTGCGGAAATCGAAGCTGGTCAGGGTGACGTTTTGCAGATCGCCTCCCGGAATGCCATCGCTCTCGACGGGCAGGTAAACATCGGCCAGGATTTGCAGCTTATGATTACGCACGTCGCTCTGCACGCCATCCAGGTTAAAATAGACGTGGTTGGTCAGGTTCACCGGGCACGGTTGGTCAACGGTGGCGCGATACTCGATGGCGATCCGGTTATCGTCGGTCAGGCGGTAGTCTGCCGTTGCCGTCAGATTGCCGGGAAACCCCTGATCGCCATCGCGGGATGAGAGTGAAAACAGCGCGTGACGATCGTCGGCGCTGACAATCTGCCAGCGGCGCTTGTCAAACCCTTCCGGACCGCCGTGCAGCTGATGCCCCGCCTCGTTGGAAGGCGTCAGATTGACGGTGTGGCCATCAAGGGTAAAGCGGCTGTTGGCAATACGGTTAGCGTAACGGCCGACGGAGGCGCCGAGATAGGCGGCCTGTCGGGTATAGTCGCCAGGGTTCGCGCAGCCGAGCAGCGCTTCGCGTACGCTGCCGTCAGCCAGCGTCACGCGCGCGGAGAGCAGCGTCGCGCCCCAGTCCATCACCGTGACCGTCATGCCTGCGTCGTTACGCAGGGTAAGAAGATTCCACGGCTGGCCGTCCGGCGCCAGCTCCGTTGTTGGGTTTAGCATTGTCCAGCTCCCTGAGACGGTTTGCAGACGTAGAAGGTCTCTTTGATACCGGTTTTCGCTTCATACTCTTTGGCAACGGCCTGCTGTACGGTATCGACCAAATCTTCCGGCACCAGCGCGACGATACAGCCGCCGAAACCGCCGCCGGTCATGCGTACGCCGCCTTTATCGCCGATGGTCACCTTGACGATGTCCACCAGGGTATCAATCTGCGGGACGGTGATTTCAAAATCATCGCGCATGGAAGCGTGAGATTCCGCCATCAGTTCGCCCATCCGCTGCAGGTCGCCTTGCTCCAGCGCCACGGCGGCTTCTACGGTGCGCGCATTCTCGGTCAGCACGTGGCGAACGCGTTTGGCGACCACCGGGTCAAGCTCGTGGGCGACGGCATTGAATTCTTGCAGAGTCACATCGCGCAGGGCGGGTTGCTGGAAGAAACGCGCGCCGGTCTCACACTGCTCGCGGCGGGTGTTGTACTCGCTGCCGACCAGGGTGCGCTTAAAGTTACTGTTGATAATCACTACCGCCACGCCTTTCGGCATCGACACCGCTTTCGTTCCTAAGGTGCGGCAGTCGATCAGCAGGGCATGATCTTTTTTACCGAGCGCGGAGATCAGCTGGTCCATAATGCCGCAGTTGCAGCCGACGAACTGGTTTTCCGCTTCCTGGCCGTTCAGCGCGATCTGCGCACCGTCGAGCGGCAGATGGTACAGCTGCTGGAACACGGTGCCGACGGCGACTTCCAGCGAAGCCGAGGAGCTTAACCCTGCGCCCTGCGGCACGTTGCCGCTGATGACCAGATCCGCGCCGCCGAAAGCGTTATTCCGCTGCTGCAGGTGCTTGACCACGCCGCGAACGTAGTTCGACCACTGCTGGGTGTCGTGGCTGGTAATCGGCGAGTCGAGAGAGAATTCATCGGTCTGATTGGCGTAATCGGCGGCAATCACCCGGACGGTACGATCGTCGCGCGGCGCACAGGCGATGACCGTCTGATAATCAATGGCGCAGGGCAGTACGAACCCGTCGTTATAGTCGGTATGCTCGCCGATCAGGTTAACGCGGCCTGGGGCCTGGATAACATGACTGGCCGGATAGCCAAATTTCTCAGCAAACAGGGCTTGGGTGTTCTCTTTCAGACTCATGGTTATACTCCGGATTCGCGAAAATGGACGTCGCTCACAGCGCGCAGACGTTCGGCAGCCTGCTCGGCCGTCAGGTCACGCTGGGTTTCGGCCAGCATTTCATAGCCGACCATAAATTTGCGCACCGTCGCGGAGCGCAGCAGCGGCGGATAAAAATGCGCGTGCAGCTGCCAGTGATTATTCTCTTCATCGTTAAACGGCGCGCCGTGCCAGCCCATCGAGTAGGGGAATGAGCACTGGAACAGGTTGTCGTAACGGCTGGTCAGCTTTTTCAGCGCCAGCGCGAGGTCGCTGCGCTGGTCGTCGGTTAAATCAGTCAGGCGCTGTACGTGCGCTTTCGGCAGCAGCAGCGTCTCAAAGGGCCACGCTGCCCAGTAAGGGACCACCGCGAGCCAGTGTTCGGTCTCGACGACGGTGCGGCTACCGTCGGCTAATTCGCGCTGGGCGTAATCCACCAGCATCGGCGCGCCGTGCTCGGTGAAGTACGCTTTTTGCAGACGATCTTCGCGTTCCGCCTCGTTAGGCAGAAAGCTGTTTGCCCACACCTGGCCATGCGGGTGCGGGTTGGAGCAGCCCATCGCCGCGCCTTTATTTTCAAAAACCTGCACCCACGGGTAGGTTTTTCCAAGATCGGCGGTCTGCTCCTGCCACGTTTTAACCACGCCTTCCAGCGCCTCTACGCTCAGTTCCGGCAGCGTTTTGCTGTGATCTGGCGAGAAGCAGATGACCCGGCTGGTGCCGCGGGCGCTCTGACAGCGCATCAGCGGGTCGTCGCTTTCCGGGGCGTCTGGGGTATCGGTCATCAAAGCCGCAAAGTCATTGGTAAAAACAAACGTACCGGTGTAGTTCGGGTTTTTGTCGCCAGTGACGCGGGTATTACCCGGGCACAGGAAACAGTCCGGATCGTGCGCGGGCAAACTCTGTTTTGCCGGCGTTTCCTGCGCCCCTTGCCAGGGGCGCTTGGCGCGATGTGGAGAAACCAGAATCCACTGCCCGGTTAACGGGTTATAACGACGATGTGGATGGTCGACGGGGTTAAATACGCTCATGAAGGTTCCTTAGTCTGGATAACCCTGCGGATGACGGGACTGCCAGTGCCAGGTATCCTGCGCCATTTCGTCAAGGTTGCGCGTCACGCGCCAGTTCAGCTCGCGATCGGCCTTTTCAGCGTCCGCCCAGTAGGCCGGGAGGTCGCCTTCGCGGCGCGGCGCGAAGTGGTAGTTAATCGGTTTGCCGCAGGCTTTGCTAAAAGCGTTGACCACGTCGAGCACGCTGCTGCCGACGCCTGCGCCAAGGTTATAGATATGCACGCCGGCTTTATCAGCCAGTTTTTCCATCGCCGCGACGTGGCCGTCGGCCAGGTCCATGACGTGAATGTAGTCGCGCACGCCGGTGCCATCTTCGGTTGGATAGTCGTTGCCGAATACCGCCAGCGATTCACGACGGCCGACTGCGACCTGCGCGATATACGGCATCAGGTTGTTCGGGATGCCCTGCGGATCTTCACCCATATCGCCCGACGGATGCGCGCCGACCGGGTTGAAGTAGCGCAGCAGCGCGATGCTCCAGTCCGGCTGCGCTTTTTGCAGGTCAGTCAGGATCTGCTCGACCATCAGCTTGCTTTTACCGTACGGGCTCTGCGGAGTCCCGGTCGGGAAGCTTTCGACATAAGGGATTTTTGGCTGGTCGCCATACACGGTGGCGGAGGAGCTGAAAATAAAGTTTTTTACGCCCGCGGCGCGCATGGCGGAAACGAGTTTCAGTGTGCCGGTTACGTTGTTGGCGTAGTATTCCAGCGGCTTGGCGACGGATTCGCCGACGGCTTTCAGGCCGGCGAAATGGATCACCGCTTCAATAGCGTGATCGTGAAGAATTTCCGTCATCAGCGCTTCATTACGAATGTCGCCTTCGACAAAGGTGGCGCTTTTCCCGCCGAGACGTTCAATGATCGGCAATACGCTGCGTTTACTGTTGCAGAGATTGTCGAGAATAATCACTTCGTGTCCCTGCAATAGCAGTTGAACGCAGGTGTGACTTCCAATGTAACCGCTACCACCTGTAACCAGTACTTTCATGATTCGCTCCAATAGGCTTATCGTGTGAGAAGAAGATAGCATACCAAAGAAGCCAAAAGTGTGACACAGGCCAAATTGGTGGAATCGTTTACACTAAAACTTTCAATCCGGCCGTTTTGGTTTTTTCATTGTAAAAACAGGGTGATGGTGTGAGTGATAGCTATTATTCTGAAAAAATCAGGGATCCGCAGACCCCTGTACAGGCTTAAATTTGCAGCGGACCCTGCTGGTAAGTGTAACCGTCTCCACTCCTCACAAAGGCCAGACGGTGGGTAATGCAGTCCGGGGCGTCTTCGGCGTGGTGGGAGACAAACAGCAACTGCGTCGCCCCTTCGCTAATCAGCACATCGACAAAGCGACGCACCAGCTGACGGTTGAGCGGGTCGAGCCCCTGCAGTGGTTCATCGAGAATCAGCAGGGTCGGGTGTTTGACCAGGGCGCGGACGATCAGCGCCAGCCTCTGCTGCCCCCAGGAGAGGCTGTGGAACGGCGCGTCGGCGGTGCGTTTGTCGATACCCAGAATATCCAGCCAGTTTTGCACCAGCTTGTGCTGCTTATCGGAAACGGCCTGGTAGATGCCAATCGAGTCGAAGTAGCCCGAGAGAATCACGTTACGCACGTTGGTGCTGACGCGGTATTCAAGGTGCAGGCTGCTGCTGACGTAACCAATATGTTTTTTGATATCCCAGATGGTTTCACCGCTGCCGCGGCGGCGGCCGAACAGGGTCAGATCGTTACTGTATCCCTGGGGATGGTCGCCGGCGATCAGGCTGAGCAGCGTCGATTTACCGGCGCCGTTGGGGCCGACGATCTGCCAGTGTTCGCCGGGATTGACCGTCCAACTGAGGCGATTGATGATCGGGCGGTCGTTGTATGAAACCAGACCGTCGTTCAGCACGATGAGCGGCGCTTTGCTGTCCAGCGCAAGGCGCGCAGCCGGGGCGTCGGGTTCCGGCAGCGTCATGCCGTCAAGCTTTTCGCTATGCGCGAGCTGGGCAATCAGCGCCTGCTGTAGCAGGGTCTGCTTTTCGCCGGTTTCGCTCAGCACGCAGTCCGCCAGTACCCCGGCATACTGCACGAACGCCGGGATCTCGTCGAAACGATTGAGCACCAGAACAAGGGCGATACCTTCTTCGTTCAGCGTGGCCAACATCTCGGCGAGCTGCTGGCGCGAGGCGACATCGAGGCCGTCGAACGGCTCATCGAGGATAAGCAGGTCGGGATCGCCCATCAGCGCCTGGCACAGCAAGGTCTTGCGCGTTTCACCGGTAGAGAGGTATTTAAAGCGGCGCTCGAGCAGGTGGCTAATCGCAAACTGTTCAGCAAGGCGAGCGCAGCGGAAGGGGTCTTTAAACTCATCCTGGATAATTTCCGCCGTCGTGCGCCCGGTATCTTCTTCTCCTGGGCTGAGCAGATCGGTGTTGTTACGTTGCCACTCATCACTGACCAGCTTTTGCAGCTGCTCAAAAGAGAGACGGGTGATGCGCGAGAAGGTGCACTCGCGCTGCCCGCTTAGCAGGGTCAACTCGCCGGATAGCGCCCGCGCAAGCGCCGACTTCCCGCTACCGTTGCTGCCGACGAAAGCCCAGCTCTCACCAGCCCGCACGCTGAGGTGTTCAATATTTAACGTTTTGGTATCGCTAAGACGAAACGTGCCTTGCGAAATTTGCAACAATGACATTGTGTATCCCACTTTTTGCAGCGATGTACTTCAGGGATACGTCTTCGCGAGCGCAATGTCAATGGCGTTAGCACAACGTGGCAAGAATGATGCGATCGGCGTTAAAATATGCTATCGCCTGCGCCCCTTCCGCCAGATCGCGCGTCTGTTCCAGCGGCAGGGTGGCGCAAAGGCTCTGCCCATCCGGGAGCGCCATGAGCACTTCGCACTGCTCCGCCCCGCGTTCGATGTGGGTGATACGTCCGGCCAGCTGGTTGTCCGCCTGTTTCGCCAGGGCTGCATCCTGGGTCATGCCGACCCACGGCGCTTTGAGCAGCACTAATACTTCCTGGCCTTCCGCAAGGCCCAGACGATCGGCGCTTTGGGCGGTAATGGCGACTTTAAAGCGGGTTTGCCCATCGGCCAGCAGGACTTCAACGTGCTGCTGGACCTGCTGATGGTCGCGGCCGGTAATAGTGCCGAACCACTGGTTGCGCGCGCTGGTCTGTAGAGAGAATCGCGAAATAGCGGCCAGCAGGCTGTCGAGGGGAAGGGCATCATCATCGCTCAGGACATCGAACGCTTTCTGCTGAATCTGCGCCAGCAAGTCGTAAAGCTGAATCAGCCGCTGCCCGTAGCGGGTGAGGACCGCGCCGCCGCCGCCTTTGCCGCCGGTCGCACGGTCAACCAGGGTCTGCTCGCTGAGCTGGTTCATCTCATTTATCGCATCCCATGCGCTTTTATAGCTGATGCCCGCGTTTTTTGCCCCCTGGCTAATTGAGCCGGTCTGGTCAATCTGTTTCAGCAGGGCGATACGGCGGGGATCGGCAAACAGGCGCTGCTGTAATTTGAGGGTAAGAAGGATTTCAGCCTGCATAATCATATCCTGATGAAAAAGAGTATTGTGACCGATAGCGGTCATCTTGCAAGGTGCATCTCTCACGGTGTCCAGTGAGGCACCGCACAAATGGGGCGTGTTTTTCCGGCTGAATTAGTTACAATAAACTATTCGTACTTTCTGGAGCCAACCATGTTAGAGCTATTGAAAAGTCTGGTTTTTGCCGTAGTCATGGTCCCTGTGGTAATGGCGGTCATCCTGGGGCTGATTTATGGGCTGGGCGAAGTGTTTAACCTCTTCTCTGGAGCCGGTCATAAAGACAGCAGACCGCAAAACCACTGATTTTCCCCCGCGCCCGGTTCTCCCGGGCGTTTTTATCTGTCCCCCCTCAATTGAGCCGTTACTGATTACCCCTAATTTTCGCTGGGAAAATCTTAGCGCTATCGTTATATTGTCTTCTACATAACGAACCGACGGGAGTTTATGATGACAGGTCAATGGTTTCGCTTTATTGCTGGAGCAACGTTAACGCTTTCCGTTGCGGGCCACGCGCTGGCGGATGAGGGCAAGGTGACGGTTTTTGCCGCGGCATCGCTCACCAACGCCATGCAGGATATCGCTAAAGAGTATAAGAAAGAGAAGAACGTCGAGGTTGTCTCTTCGTTTGCGTCTTCATCGACCCTGGCGCGACAGATTGAAGCGGGCGCGCCGGCGGATCTGTTTATCTCCGCCGACCAGAAATGGATGGATTACGCGGTGGAGAAAAAAAGCATTGATACCGCATCCCGCGCGACGCTGCTCGGCAACAGCCTGGTGGTCGTGGCGCCGAAGGCCAGCGCTCAGGGCGATATCAGCATTAATGATAAAACCGACTGGACCAGCCTGCTGAAAGGCGGTCGTCTGGCCGTTGGCGACCCGGCGCACGTGCCAGCCGGCATCTATGCGAAAGAAGCGTTGCAAAAACTGGGGGCCTGGGAGACGCTGTCGCCGAAGCTGGCTCCTGCGGAAGACGTGCGCGGCGCGCTGGCCCTGGTTGAGCGCAGCGAAGCGCCGTTGGGGATCGTGTACGGCTCTGATGCGGTCGCCAGCAAGGGCGTAAAAGTTGTCGGTACCTTCCCGGAAGATTCGCATAAGAAAGTTGAATATCCTCTGGCAATCGTCGACGGGCATAAAAATGCCGCGGTCAGCGCGTTTTATGACTATCTAAAAGGGCCGGAAGCTTCCGCCATCTTTAAACGTTACGGATTTACTACCCACTAATGTTCTTAAGCGATCCTGAATGGCAGGCGGTACTGCTGAGCCTGAAAGTCTCCTCCCTGGCGGTGGTACTGAGCTTGCCTTTTGGCATCTTTTTTTCCTGGCTGCTGGTTCGCCGGGATTTTCCCGGTAAAGCGCTGCTCGATAGCATCCTCCACCTGCCGCTGGTATTACCGCCGGTGGTGGTGGGGTATCTCTTGCTGATCGCGATGGGAAGACGGGGTTTTATCGGCAGTTGGCTGTATGACTGGTTTGGTCTGAGCTTTGCGTTTAGCTGGCGCGGCGCGGTACTGGCGGCGGCGGTGATGTCCTTTCCGTTGATGGTGCGTGCCATTCGTCTTGCGCTGGAAGGGGTCGACATCAAACTTGAGCAGGCGGCGCGTACCCTGGGCGCTGGGCGCTGGCGGGTATTTTTCACTATTACGCTACCGTTGACGCTACCCGGTATTATCGTCGGCACCGTGCTGGCCTTCGCCCGTTCTTTGGGCGAGTTTGGCGCCACCATCACTTTTGTCTCCAACATTCCAGGCGAAACGCGCACGATTCCTTCGGCAATGTATACCCTGATTCAGACTCCCGGTGGGGAAGGCGCGGCCGCGCGTTTATGCCTGATTTCGATTGCGCTGGCGCTGGTATCGCTGCTGATTTCCGAATGGCTGGCCCGCCTTAGCCGTCAGCGGATGGGGAAATAATCATGCTCGAACTCGATTTTAGCCAGACGTTGGGCACCCACCGCCTGCAAATTCGCGAGACGCTTCCCGCCAGCGGCATCACCGCGGTTTTCGGCGTTTCAGGCGCGGGTAAAACCTCGCTGATTAACGCCATTAGCGGCCTGACGCGCCCGCAGCAGGGGCGCATCGTTCTTAACGGCAGAGTGCTCAATGATGTTGAAAAACGTATCTGCCTGGCGCCTGAAAAACGCCGCATTGGCTACGTTTTTCAGGACGCTCGCCTGTTCCCGCATTATAAGGTGCGCGGCAATCTGCAATATGGCATGGCGAAGAATATGGCGGCGCAGTTTGACAAGCTGGTGGCGCTGCTCGGCATTGCGCCGCTGCTTGACCGCCTGCCGGGCGGTCTCTCCGGCGGAGAAAAACAGCGGGTGGCGATTGGCCGGGCGCTGCTTACCGCCCCGGAACTGCTGCTTCTGGATGAGCCGCTGGCGTCGCTGGATATCCCGCGCAAGCGTGAACTATTGCCCTATCTGCAGCGTCTGGCGCGCGAAATCAATATCCCGATGCTGTACGTCAGCCACTCTCTGGATGAGATTCAGCATTTGGCGGATAACGTCCTGGTGCTGGAAGCGGGGAAAGTCAAAGCCTTTGGTTGCCTGGAAGAGGTGTGGAGCAGCAGCGTAATGCATCCCTGGCTTCCCCAGGATCAGCAAAGCACTATCCTGAACGTAACCGTCGCCGCTCAGCATCCGCGGTATGCCATGACCGCGCTGGCGCTGGGCGATCGGCAGATATGGGTCAACCGGCTCGACAGGCCGCAGGGCGAAAGCGCGCGGATCCGCATTCAGGCCTCGGACGTTTCTCTGGTGCTGCAGCCCGCTCAGCAAACCAGTATCCGCAACATTTTGCCCGCGCAGGTCATGCAGTGTATTGAAAGCCATGGCCAGGTTGAGGTCAGGCTGGAGATTAGCGGCCGTACGCTATGGGCGCGCATCAGCCCCTGGGCTCGCGATGAGCTGGGGGTTGTCCCAGGCCAGCGGCTGTATGCGCAGATAAAAAGCGTGTCGATAGCCGCCTGATTACAACAGGTGGCGATAGATGTAGTCGGCGATGCTGGTGGTCTCGTTTTCGCCGATCACGACGTTGGCGCGCGCTTTGACGTCCTCCACCGCGTTGCCCATCGCCACGCCGATACCGGCGGCTTCCAGCATACTGAGGTCGTTATAGTTGTCGCCGAAAGCGATAACATCCTGCATCGACAGCCCCTGCGACGCGACCCACTGGGCCAGGCGTTTACCTTTGCTATTGCCTTCCCGGGCAATATCCACCTGATCGTGCCACGACCATTCGCACTCCAGACCCAGCGTCTGGCCAACATGTTGGGCAAAGCGCTGCAGTTTTGCGGTGTCTTCATCAGTCAGGGCGAATTTCCACACGGCCTTGACTTCACGGGCCGCCTGCGCCAGAGAATCGACCTGAGTGAACACCGGACGCTGCTCGACGGGCAGCGACTGCGCCCAGTTGGCGGTGCGAATCACGTGCCCGGTCGGCTGCTCATAAAGCATGGCGTCATCGACGTACATCAGGCCGTGAATCGCGTGCTCGTTCAGCATTTCCGTCAGGCTCAAGGCTTTGTCAACCGGCATAGGATCGGACTCCAGAACCTTTTTTGCATGATAATCATACAAATAAGTGCCATTACAGCAAATTGCAGGTGTATCCAGAGCCAGCGCCTGATAAAAAGGATGGATAGCGACGTGATGTCGACCGGTGACGACGATGATTTGATATCCCGCGTCTTTGGCGCGTGCCAGCGCGTCGAGTGAGGCGGGGAGAATGGTTTTTTTGCCGGTGAGTAGGGTGCCGTCTAAGTCCAGGGCAATCACGCGTGAGGTCATGTGTTGTTTCCGGTTAATGATGAAAAGTTAGCAGGCTATGATGGTACACCGCTGCGCCATTCGGGCAAACTTTTCAGCATCTACCGCTAAAGAGCCGATACACTTGATCTTTCAGGCTGCGAGGAGGCAACCTGAATAGCATGGTGTATGCATATTGTATTTTTCAGGGTGCCATTAATCTGAAAAATGAAATTTCCACGTGCAGTGAGGAAGGAGTATTCATGAAACAAACCGTTTATACCGCCAGCCCGGAAAGCCAGCAGATTCACGTCTGGGATCTGGATCTTGAGGGGAAACTGACCCTGGTGCAGGTTGTTGATGCCCCGGGCCAGGTACAGCCGATGGTGGTGAGCCCGAACAAAGAGTTTCTCTACGTCGGCGTGCGTCCGGAGTTTCGCGTACTGGCCTACCGCATTGCGCCCGATAATGGCGCCCTGACTTTCGCTGGCGAAGCTCCGCTGCCGGGTAGCCCAACGCATATTTCTACCGATCATCAGGGGCGTTTTGTGTTCAGCGCTTCCTATAACGCGGGCTGCGTGAGCGTTACGTCGCTGGTGGACGGCCTGCCGCGAGAAGCGGTGGCGGTGGTTGAAGGTCTGGAAGGCTGCCACTCGGCAAATATCTCTCCGAATAATCGCACCCTATGGGTACCGGCGCTGAAGCAGGATCGTATCTGCCTGTTTACCCTGAGCGACGACGGTTTCCTCGCAGAGCAGGAGCCGGCTGAAGTGACCACCGTTGAAGGCGCAGGCCCGCGTCATATGGTGTTCCATCCGAATCAGCAATACGGCTACTGCATAAACGAACTGAATAGCTCCGTTGACGTCTGGGAGCTGAAAGATCCGCACGGCAAAATCGAGTGCGTGCAGACCCTGGACATCATGCCGCCTGATTTTGCCGGCGTGCGCTGGGCGGCGGATATCCATCTGACCCCGGATGGCCGTCACCTCTACGCCTGCGATCGTACCGCCAGCATTATCACCATCTTCAGCGTCTCGGAAGACGGCAGCGTGCTGTCCATCGAAGGTTATCAGAATACCGAGACCCAGCCGCGCGGCTTTAACCTCGATCATAGCGGCAAATATCTGATCGCTGCCGGTCAGAAGTCCCATCATATCGCGGTGTATGAAATCGAAGGCGAGCAGGGGCTGCTCCAGGAAAAAGGGCGCTATGCCGTAGGCCAGGGCCCAATGTGGGTGGTGGTAAACGCTTACTAAGCCGGCGTGTTTGACAAAAACCTCGCCGCGGCGAGGTTTTTTTACGCCTGACGAAAGGGCTACTTCACCCGCATACGATACTCAATCATGCCGCTTTTTTCCGCAACCCAGTTATACAGACGCTGGCCCCGAAGGTTGGTCTCATGCGTATGCCAGTACAGGCTGGCGGAGTGGCGTTTTCGCGCCTGCCGTTGAACATACTCAATTAATTGTTTACCGATATGCTGACCCCGGACGTCCGGATCAACGAATAAATCTTCCAGATAGCAATAGTCGCTTTCGGCCCAGGTGGAGCGGTGGAAGAGATAATGAACGAATCCAACTATCTTCCCCTCACGTTTTGCTACGGCGCAAAACATCGGTTCGACCGGATTTAAAAACCGACTCCAGGTTAGGCGCGTCACCTCCTCCGGAATGTCGACGCGATAAAACGTCTGGTAGCTTTTCCACAGCGGCAGCCACTGGGCAAAGTCGTTATCAGCTGCGGGGAGGAGGGTGATTTGCCCGTGATTAATGTCGCTATTTTGGCTATTCATGGCGGTTCCTTACTTTTATAAACCGGGATGGTCTTTACATGCCGCTATGGTAGGCGCTCTTATGGTTCCTAAAAAGTGACACTTTATGTATATTCATAGGATCCACTTTTAGCTTACCGATCGCCATTACCGCTATGCCAAAACCTATTGCACCGCTGTTTCAGGAATTGTTGCTCCCGCGCGGCGTTATCAAAGATCAGCTGTATCACGCCCTGCGTAACGCGATTCTGGATGGGCGCTTAACGGCGGGTTCAAAGATCCCCTCCAGCCGGGCGCTGGCTGAGATGATGGCGATCTCGCGAAACTCGGTTATTGCCGGTTTTGACCGCCTGGTGGATGAGGGCTATCTGGTCACGCGCAAGGGGGCGGGCACCTTTGTTTGCGAGCATATTCCGGATAGCGTCATTAGCGAGTATGAATCGTCGCCACAGCCGGAAACGGCAATGGCCGCCGTTGGCCCGCTTAATCCTGACGTTGCCGCATTGTTGCCATCATGGTCTGAAAGAGAAGGGAGTGGTGAAATGCGTCAGGTTTTTGCCGTCGGTATCGGCTGTACCGATCTCTTCCCGCATGCGTTATGGGGGCGGCTGCTGGGGCGCGTCTGGCGGCAATCGCGCCGTGAGTTGGGGGCGCACGCCACGGCTTATGGATATCTACCTTTACGACAGGCGATTAGCCACTATATTCAGGCCACGCGCGGCGTAAATTGCCATGAAGATCGGGTTATTATTGTCAATGGTATTCAACAGGCGCTGGCCATTGCCGCTCAGGGTTTACTGGAAAAGGGCGATGAAGTCTGGCTCGATGATCCCGGCTATAACGGCGCGCGCGGCGCATTCGCCGCCCGGGGAGCGATGGTCCGGCCCGTTCGCGTTGACGGTGAAGGCATGGATATTCAGGATGGAATACGCCATTACCCGCAAGCTAAGCTGGTCTATACCGCGCCGTCGCATCAATTCCCGCTCAGTGGAACCCTTAGCCTGCCAAGAAGGCTTGCTTTGCTGGAATGGGCGCAAGCCAATCGGGCCTGGATATTTGAAGATGATTACAACAGCGAATTCCGCTATGCCGCCCGCTCTTTACAGGCATTGCAAGGGTTAGATAAACATCAGAGGGTTATCTATTCCGGCACCTTTTCTAAGATGATGTACCCCGAGTTTCGTCTGGGTTTTTTAGTGGTCCCTGAGCATTTGCGCGAACAGTTCGCCATAACGAAATATTACACCGATCTCTGTAGCGGATATCTGGAACAGGCCGTTCTGGCGCGTTTTATCCACGAGGGACACTATGCCAGCCATGTTCGTCGTATCCGTAAAGCCTGTTTTGAGCGAAAAAGCGCGCTGGAGGCGGCGATTGAACGCTATTTTGCCGGGCGTATGCGGGTGCATCCAACGGATTCGGGAGTGCATATCGTCTGCTGGTTAGCAGATGGTCTGAAAGCAAAAGAGGTCGTCGCTAAGGCGCGCCAGATCGGCTTAGGCGTGCAGACTTTTGCGCGATATTGCCAGCGGCCGATGTCGCGCGAGGGGGTTTTATTCGGTTTTGCCAACCATCCGCCAGAGGTGCTGCTCGACGGCGTTCGCCGCCTGGCCGGGGTGCTGTAGCGCAGTGATATCGGCGGTCTTTTCCACGGAATGAATAACGTTGATTACCGGGCTAGCATACTTATGTTGATTTAAAACTCGCCCCATCCAGATAATTCATCTGATGTCAGGTGGCGAGTTTTAAAAAAATGACACCGCGCGAGGATTTAACATATACCCACCGCTTTGGTAAAAAATAATCCTTCGATTCGCGTTATGCGACTTCCCTGTTTAATGCGGAGCGGTTAATAAATTAGATATCATCCATTGTATAGCTTACGACGATTTCCAGCGTTTTGCGAATGACGTCCGCGGTTACCACGTCGCTAGTGGTCTCGAGAGCGGTAATCAACCAAAGAATAATTGCCTTGTTGCTGAGATGTCCCTCAGACTCAAGAATACTGCTAATAGCCAGCGACATAACCGCGGATTCATCAATCAGCCTATCGCCTGCATTGCGGAAATATTCAGAGAGTGCGTTATCGTTCAGGCCAGCGTAAATATCCGGTTGTTGATGTATAGTTTGTCTCATCATATTCTCTACTGTGTTAGTTAAACGATTGACCGCGAAGGGTCAGTGAATTTTATTTGTACCAGGCCGCGAGGGAGAACCTAATAAAGTCGTTTGTTCTGCCCAATTATTTTTAGCGTCTGAAGTACCCAGAGTTATTTTCTTACCACGGCGAGATACCCTATTACTGATTTCCTCGATAATATGCCCAAGGGTGTTCCGCCGCTTTGTATCGACTTCTCCCGCCTGCATGGCCTGGAGTTTATCGATCAGCGCTTGTTGACTTATAGGTCCCTTACTTTTGAGTAGGGATAAGACCGCTTCTCCAATCAGTAAATCTATTAATGGATCATAATCATCGTTGTTCATAACTGTATCTCTGATCATCGTCATCTCCATGACTGGGAATTTAGTCGCAAGCCGGTAATCGGTGTCAGATTCTGGCCCATCCCTTATATTTCCTCATTCAGTAACGACTCAAATCACCAGATAGCCGTAGGAACTTTTATCACTTGTTCTCGAACAGTAGGCCGATCAGCGTTTGATTTTGGATCT
>OKIT01000086.1_pt1 | contig 19414 bp, 18 predicted proteins | sample 1612981 | NCBI WGS metagenome assembly OKIT01 (sample SAMN04436827, study PRJEB24849) | human gut metagenome | biome: human gut; feature: NICU; material: stool | host: Homo sapiens | place: USA: Saint Louis, MO | collected 2011-06-23
CACTCGCCGCTAAACCCGCTCACTACCGCTGCCACCAACGGCGCGCGGGTCAACGCGAGGCGCCCAGCGTCAGCTAACGGTTTTCCTTCGGCATACGGCTACCAGCCGCAGACGTTAGTCTCTTCGTCGGACTCGTAGCCGCGGACAATATTAATCAGGTCTTTTACCGCGTCGGCAGCCGTCTGCGGATCCTGCAGCCCGGCCAGGGTAGCAAATTCGCTATCGACCGACACGCCGTTATTATTATTGGTCACCGTTAATATAAATCCTTTTTCTCCGGCGTTATCCGTCGACAGCGTAGAAATAAGTTCAGACACGGCCTGGGCGGCGATATCAGGTACATAAAGAGCCATCGGCTTAAGATAGACTTTTTCTTTTTTCTCTTTATTGTTGCCGTTGATAACCGCTAACGCATAACCTTTATTTTCACTGTTCATCATAATGTCTATCCTTCGATCAGAATTTTGGGGTCAACGTAAAAATCGACATTAAAAACGGTATCCTCCGTTAACGCCTCGATGCGGTGCCATTGCTCAGGGGGAAAGACGCCAAATTCGCCTTCGGCAATGGTCAGAGTTTCCAGCGGATCCGCACTGGTCTCATCAGCATATCCAAAATAGCGGATCGCCCCCCGCATTACCGACAGACGCGGATAGACGCCCTGGCGGGTACCGGCATCCAGGTGCCGCTTCCAGATTGAGGCCGGCGCCGTCTGTTTGGTCCACAGCGGCGTGCTCCGGGTATGCACATAGTGGGTAGGAATAATGATTCGCTGCATGATTTTGCCTCTCTTAACGCACCGCATATACGGTCGGAACCAGGAAAATATGTTGCATATGATATACCCCTTTCGTTCGCTAAGGGTATTATTTTTTAACGACACGAATCTCTACCCCTATTTATACCTATTAGGGATTACAGCAATTTAAAAATAAATACGGGCGATATCCGGTAAATTAATATCGCCCGTATTAAGAGATGAATTACCTGTTCTCGGGTGAATTAAGCGGCCCCGGCTTACCGATCAAATAACCCTGTACCAGGTCACAGCCTAATTTTCGTAACGACTGCAACTGCGCTTCTGTTTCGACCCCTTCGGCCACGATACGCATATGCAGGCTTTTACCCATGCTGATAATCAGCCTGACGATATCGAGGTCATCTTTCTGGTCAGGAATATTAATGACAAAAGAGCGGTCGATTTTTATCTTATCAAAGGGGAAGTAGCTTAAGCGTGATAACGAAGAATAGCCGGTACCAAAATCATCAATGGAGATCTGTACCCCGAGCTCGCGCAGTTGGCTGAGGATCTCCAAAGAGCGGGTATTTTCGTTAAAGACGTCAGATTCGGTGATCTCCAGATCCAGACGATGCGGGTCAAGCCCGGTGCTTCTTAATATGGCCACCACGGTATCGGTCAGCGAGCTATTAATCAGCTGAATGGGCGATACGTTAACCGACACTTTTAGCGGCGACGACCAGCTGGCGGCCGCTTCGCAGGCGGTTCTCAACACCCATTCGCCCAATTGATTAATCAGCCCAATCTTCTCCGCGACCGGGATAAATTCGGTCGGCGGAACGCTGCCGCGCAGCGGATGGAACCAGCGCACCAGCGCTTCGTAGCCGTAGATTTCACCGTTCATGGTGTCGGCTATCGGCTGGTAGTAAACCCTGAACTCACCTTTGTTCAGCGCCTGGATGAGATCATCTTCGAAGGATTTATTTTCCTGCTGGCGCTGAAGCAACCCAGGGCGGTATACCTGGACTTTACCGGACCCCTCTTTTTTCGCTGCATACAGCGCCAGGTCGGCGCATTTATATAAATAGTCGGTTCGACTTTCCCCGTCAGAGATCACAATCCCGATACAGGCGCCAATCTGGATCAGCGTATCGTAAATCTGATATGGCTGACTGATCTTTTCCCGGATCGCCTCCGCCCGCTCCAGCGCCATTTCCTCGTTGAGATCGTGCGAAACCAGGGCAAACTCGTCCCCTCCCAACCGGTAGAGCGTTTCTGACGATTTGCGAAAAAAGGAGAGACGGCTGGCCAAATCCTGCAGTAGCTTATCCCCGGCATCGTGCCCCTGGGTATCGTTGACGTCCTTAAAATTATCCAGATCAAACAGCATGACGACCGCCGAGCCGTTATAGGGACGAACCTGATTGACGACCTCCTGCAGACGTTGCCAGAAAGAGAGCCGGTTGGGCATACCCGTCAGCGAATCATGATAGGCATCGTACTGCAGCCGACGGTTCTGCACCTGAAGCTTCTCTTTTGAAGCCTGCAGATCGGTTGCCAGTAATTTCATCCGCACGTGGGCGCGACGCAGGGTGTTATTCTGCTTCAGCATCAACAGCCCAAGAGTGATACACAGGATAATCAGCAGAATAGAAATAGCCGAATAGATGTAATACAGGTTCTGTATTTTATCGTGGGTCAGATTAACAAGATTAAAATCCTGGGCGAGCGAAGTTGACGCAAGTGAGGTCAACGGCCCGTCGAGGGTGCTCATCTCCTGCAGCATCAGCTTCAGCTGCGCTGTCGACATGGTATCCAACTGCTTATCCAGCCGGTCCAAAATATCGATCAGGCGGTCTACTATCGCCTTACGGTGAGGATCTTTGCCGATAAACTTTCCCAAATCACCCTGCTGCAGCAGCGCGATCTGGCTCATCATAATTTCCAGGCGCAGGCGTACCTCGTCGTGATCGCTTCCCTTCACCTCCAGCCCCATCGCGCTTAGCCGCGCCTCGAGGCGCATGTACTCGGAGACTATCTGGGAAACTGACCACGAATCGGTATAACGCGTTAATTTTTGCAGCTCAATTTGCCTCTCATGCACCAGATAAGTAATGTAACCGGTCACAAGGAAGAGCAACAAAATAATGGCAGTGAGTATTCGATTCAAGATCAAACCCTTACTCAATTATAATCTTCGAAACCTGCCATGCCGAACGGGAATAATAAATCTGATTCTGCAATTCCGGGCTACTGTCGTAGGGATAAACAATAAATAAAGGCCCTTTATCGCGAATGCGCATATATTCGCCGTTCATTTTTAAAGCCAAAATTACCGGAAATTTATGAAAATCATCGATGGGGACGAGGGTAGTGTAATCGTTCAGCGCCAGCACCCGCGCCGACTTACCTTTGGCGCCAACTAAATCCATGAGTTTACTGAGGGAAATGCCGTCAAAGCGCACCTTTCCCGAGTACCACGGCGTGGTTGTGATCACCGTTTCCATCCCCAGTTTTTCTAATGCCGCGACATCAAAAACGGCGGTATCACCCTCATTCGTATTACTAATCAGGCCGGAAATAGTTAAAACGGGTTTGCCCACCGGCGCTGGCAGTTTTTCTGCAAAAGCGAAAGGGGAAACCATAACACAAAATAAAGCTGCAAAAATTAAACGCATTTAACTCACCCTTCCGAAATTGGAGACTTGTTAATTGTAAACCATTTAAGTCATTTCTTAAAAGGTGTCCCCATTGAGTTCAAAAATTAAAATTTAAAACAATAAGCGGACTCCGAAGCTCACATTCTGAACGCGTCGCAAGGACGTCCCGCGCCTGGTTAAGCAAACCCTTTATGCCTTTAAACGCGCAGAGAAGGTAAAAATCTTTTCTCTTAACCGTCCGCGCGGTAGTCTCAAGTCTGGCGCGGCTCCGAAAAGCGTCTCATTCCAATAATTAGAAACTCAGCAACAGACAGGACAGGTATGGACTCAACGTTAATTTCTCAACGCCCCGGCAAGGAGGCATGCTCACTCAACCGCGCCCGCAGAGCGGCCTGGGGCAGCTTCGCCGGGGCCGTGGTCGACTGGTACGACTTTCTTCTCTACGGTATCACCGCCGCGCTGGTATTTAACCGGGAATTTTTCCCGCAAATCAGCCCGGCAATGGGGACCCTCGCCGCGTTTGCCACCTTCGGCGTCGGCTTCCTGTTCCGCCCTCTCGGCGGCATTATCTTTGGCCATTTTGGCGATCGCCTCGGCCGCAAACGCATGCTGATGCTGACGGTGTGGATGATGGGGATCGCCACCGCCTGTATCGGTCTGCTTCCCTCCTTCAGCCAGATTGGCTGGTGGGCGCCGGTTCTGCTGGTCCTGCTGCGCGCCGTCCAGGGGTTTGCGGTGGGCGGTGAATGGGGCGGCGCGGCGCTGCTGGCGGGAGAGAGTGCGCCGAAAAATAAGAAAGCATTTTACAGCAGCGGCGTGCAGGTGGGCTACGGCGTCGGGCTGCTGCTCTCTACCGGGCTGGTATCGCTGATAAGCTCCTGCACCACCGATGAACAGTTCCTCAGTTGGGGCTGGCGTCTGCCGTTCCTGTTTAGCGTCGTGCTGGTGCTGGCGGCGCTCTGGATCCGTAACGGTATGGCGGAATCCGCCGAATTTGAACAGCAGCAGCGCGAACAGCAGCAGCAGCCCAAGAAAAAGCGTCTGCCGGTCGTGGAAGCGCTACTCCGCCATCCGGGCGCGTTCTTAATGATTATCGGTCTGCGCCTGTGCGAACTGCTAACCATGTATATCGTGACCGCCTTTGCGCTCAACTATTCGACGCAAAACCTCGGTCTGCCGCGCGAGCTGTTCCTGAATATTGGCTTGCTCGTCGGCGCCATCAGCTGCCTGACGATCCCCTGCTTCGCCTGGCTGGCGGACCGCTTCGGCCGACGCCGCGTCTATATCACCGGCGCCCTGATCGGTACCCTCAGCGGCTTCCCATTCTTTATGGCGCTCGAAAGCCAGTCTTACTTCTGGATCCTGTTTTTCGCGCTCATGCTGGCGAATATCGCGCACGACATGGTGGTTTGTGTACAGCAGCCGATGTTTACCGAAATGTTCGGCGCCAGCTATCGCTACAGCGGTGCCGGAGTGGGATATCAGGTCGCCAGCGTCGTCGGCGGCGGTTTTACGCCGTTTATCGCCGCCGCCCTGGTCACCTTATCCGGCGGCGCCTGGCACAGCGTCGCTATCTACTTGACCGCGGGCTGCCTGCTCTCCGCCCTCACGGCGATGCTGATGAGACCCAGCCGCCATGACGAAGAACATCTGTAAGGAGAAATGATGACTCAGGATCCCTGCTGGCCGCTGCGTTTTAACCACCAGCAGCTGCCGGTTCGTTACTGCGCAGACCCAACGCTGGCCGAGCAACCGCTGTTTGATCAGGCTCGCGACGGGGAAGCGGTGGCTCAGCTCTGGCAGGCCCCGCAGGGGTTTGTGGTGCCGGGAAGCTATCGGAAATTTGCTGAACTCCCGGCGACGAGCGAGCAGTTCGCCAGACGGGGATGGCCGGTCTGGCTGCGCCGCTCCGGCGGCGGGCTGGTGCCGCAGGGGCCGGGAATTGTTAATCTCAGCCTGGCCTGGCCGGTTTATCAGTCGCTGGGCGAAGCCGCAGAGCCGATTTATCTTTCCCTCTGCGCGCTGCTGCAGCGCACGCTGGCGGCTTTCGGGGTGACCAGCCACTTTCAGGCGGTCAAGGGTTCATTTTGCGATGGTCGCTATAATCTGGCCTGCGGCGAGGGCGGGGATGCGCGAAAAATAGCCGGCACGGCACAGTACTGGCGACCGATGGCCGAAGGTCAAGGCCATGTGGTTCTCGCGCACGCGGTGGTGTTGTTGGATGCCGACCTGGCAGCGGCTCACCGGGCAGCCAATGATTTTGAAGCCCGGCTCGGCAGCGGGCGGGTTTACCGCGCCGATAAAACCGTGACCCTGGCGGAGCTGATTTCAGACGGGGCCGATTTGCTGCCGCGCTTTCGCGAGGCGCTGGCGCAGCAGCTGGATAATATCAGCTGAAGGTCGCCTTCAGATAGCGGCTAAAGGTCTCTACCGCCCGCGATACGCGCGGCGTGTAGGGGCGAATGACGTAGAGACTTTCCGCAAACACATCCACCGACCGCCATCCCGGCAGCAGTTCCTGTACCAGCCCGCGTCCAATCGCCTCCCTGGCGCTAAAATCCGGCAGTAAGGCAATGCCCAGCCCTGCCAGCACCGCGTCGCGCAGGGATTCGCTGTTATTGGTGGCAAACGGCCCCTGCACCTTAACGCTCACCCGCTCATCGTTGCGCTCAAAGGTCCAGTGCGGGCTTTGCGGCCCGCGCGGGTAGGTCAGGCATTGATGCTGACGCAACGCGTCAGGCGAATCGGGACGGCCAAAGCGGCGAATATAGTCCGCCGAGGCGACCACCAGAGTGGTCGTACGGCACAGCGGCCAGGCCACGTGGGTCTCCGGCAGCAGCTCGCGACGACAGTGGCGAATGGCGAGGTCGAACCCCTCGCTGGCGAGTGACACCAGCCGATCGGTGACCTCCAGCTGAAGATGAAGTTGCGGATGCTGATGCAGAAAAGGGGTAATGGCCGGGACCAGCTGCTGACGTGAGAATGCCACCGGCGCGGTCAGGCGTAGGGTGCCGCGTAGCGGGCCGCCTTCTTCGTCGCAGGTGCCGGTAAAGATCTCACGGATCTGCCCAAACGGCTCGTTCAGTTCCGCCACCAGCCGCAGGCCATCTTCGCTTAGGGTCACGTTGCGGGTGGTGCGGTGCACCAGCGTTTTCCCGGTGACCCGCTCCAGTTCACTAATTTTCTGGCTGATGGCGGATTTGCTGACCGCCAGCTTTTCCGCAGCGCGGGTATAGCTTTTTTGCTCCTCCAGCACCGTAAGCCAGTACAGATGGGTCCAGTAAATTTCCGGGCGTAACTCGCGCATATCGATTGTTCACAGAGAAAAACAATGCGTTCAAATATAGCGGTTTTTACCGTCATCAGCATTGGTTAGCATCACATTCACAGACCGTTAACCCGACAATAAGGATCATCTGCAATGCCATTACTGACGTTTGATATCATTGAAGGACGCAGCGAGAGCGAGATCAAAACCCTGCTGGATGCGGCACATCGCGCCGTGGTACGGGCGTTCAAGGTGCCAGAGCGCGACCGCTACCAGATTGTTCACGAAAACAAAGCTCACCATATGATTATTGAAGATACCGGGTTGGGGCTGACGCGAAGCCGGGACGTAGTGGTGGTGAGGGTTTATACCAGCCCGCGCAGCGAAGCGCAGAAGCAGCTTTTTTATGCCACCCTGCAGGCTGAGCTTGAGGAGCAGTGCGGGCTGAGCGGCGACGACCTGATGATCTCGCTCATCAGCAACCACAAAGGGGACTGGAGTTTTGGCCGCGGCGTGGCGCAGTACGTTACCGGCGAACTTTAGCCCTGGCGGCGATGCGGCTCGCCGCATCGCCCTGCGGGTGGTGGGAAAATCAGGATCGGCGGGCGCCGGCAATCCGCAGTCTGGCCTGTTGTTCTATATTTTCCAGCAGCTCCTGCACATCGTCTTCATCGATGTCGAGAAACTGGCCGTCCAGCAGGGCCGCGTGAATATCATCGCGGGTCACCGACAGGCCCAGCGGTACCGCTTTATCCTTCACCTCTTCCGCGGCCAGCGGGTGCGGGTAGCGTCGTCCGACCAGGTTGTTGAAGACGATAGCCAGCAGCGCCAGCATCAGGGAATTGAGTAATACCGGGGTCAGAACAAAGTGGTAGCCCTCGCTCTGTACCCCCGCCCCGCCGAGGATCGCCGTTAACGCCACCGCTCCGCCCGGCGGATGCAGGCAGCGCAGGAAGTACATACCGGCGATCGCCAGCCCTGCCGCCACGCCGCAGGCCAGCGCCAGGTTCGGGATCGCTATGCCCACGGTCACGCCGATCAGCGCCGAGAGCACGTTGCCGCCGACTATCGACCACGGCTGGGCCAGCGGGCTACTTGGGACGCCAAACAGCAGTACCGCCGAGGCGCCCATGGGGGCGATAAACCAGATATTAACCTCGCCTAACAGCCAGTGGCTGAACAAACTGGTCACCGCCAGGCCGGTCCCGGCGCCGATCGAGGCCAGAACAATATGTTTTCTGGCGACCGGTAAAGCGTGTGGCTTCAGGCGACCGAGAAAAATGCGGATCCGCGAAAAGAGCGATCCGGGTAATACGCTTAACATCCTGCTGCTCGCTTACGTCATCGTAAAAACTTATGCTTCATTTTCTTTTTTTAACCTTATTTTAACAACCATGTCTTTTTCGTGGCTTTTGGCCATTCATTTTGTGAATGTAAAAACGGCGCGCGCTACGTTAAAATCCCCTCACCTCTGGGTATCAGCATTCTATGGATTGAAGGTCAAACACGTTGAATAACAAAATAAAATTAGAGAAAGAAATCGCATGGGCCAGTCAGAATATGCCGCGCACCCTGCGTCAGGTCGCCGCCCTGCCCGATCTCAGCGAGGTGCGTCTGGCCTGCTGTATGCATCTCGATATGAAAATGATCCCGCTGGTGCAGGGGATCCTGGAGAAAGGCGCGAAGGTTTTTCTCACCACCTGTAACCCAACCACGGTACAGGATGAGGTTGTCGCCTGGCTGGTAGAACGCGGCGCGGAGGCCTGCGCATGGCGCGATATGAGCGACGCCGACTGGCAGCAGTCGTGGGAAAAAGCGATTGCCTGGCAGCCGACGCATCTGTGCGAAATGGGCGCGGATATTACTACCCTACTGCATCAGCGCGGGGAGTTTGGCAACGTTGTCGCCGGGCTTGAAGCGACAGGTTCGGGCGTGAGCCGTCTGGGCGATATTCGTCCTGGCTATCCGATTTTTAACTGGGATGATTTGCCGGTTAAGGAAGGCCTCCACAACCGTCATATGGTCGGCCTGACCGCGTGGCATACCTTTTTCCAGACGACCCACCTGACCCTGCATGAGAAAAAAGTGCTGGTCATCGGCTATGGTCTGGTCGGTCAGGGCGTCGCGGCGGCGGCGAAGGCCTTCGGCGGCCAGGTGATGGTAGCGGAAATCGACCCAGCACGGAGATTACAGGCGGCCTATGACGGCTGGCACGTCGTTGAATTACAGGAGGCTATCGCCTCGGCGGACGTGGTGGCCACGGCGACCGGCGGCAAAAAAGTCGTTAACCGCCAGGCGCTGGATAAGTCCAAAGATGGAGTGTTTATTCTCAACGTGGGTCACGTGGCGGAAGAGATTGATTGCGAGTACCTGCGCCAGTTCAGTCATGAAGAGGTCATGCCCTATATCAACGCTTACCGGATGGGCGATAAAACCGTTTATCTGATGGCGAACGGTTCGATGCTCAACCTGACCGCGGGCTTTGGCGATAGCCTGAACGCCTTTGACGTCACCCTGGCGGTGATGGCCAGCGGCATTCAGCATATTGTGACCGACGGCATGACGGCACCGGCGGACGTTTATCTCCTGCCGCAGAGCGTATGGCAAAAAGCGCTATAGGCATAAGTGCCGGATAATATCCCGGCACATTTCCCGCAGGCGGCGCGATGCGCCTGTCCGGGCTACCGGCCCGCAGACTGCTGCTAACCCGTAGCCCGGCTAAGCGCAGCGCCACCGGGATGAAAACCAATCCTACAGCAGGGCCAGCAGAAATATGACTTCACCCAGCTCAATCGCCGCGCCTAGTGTGTCGCCGGTTTGCCCGCCCAGGGTACGCTTCAGCGCCTGACCTAACGCCCAGACCAGTACCAGCGTGATAAGCGCCGCCCGCAGACCGTTGACCCCGAGCAGCAGCGTCGCCAGCGCGAGGGCGATCCCCATGGTAATCAGCGACTGACGCAGCGTTATTTTGCCGATAAACAGATTGCCCAGCCCCTCTTCGCGGGCGTAGCGCTGGCGATACATCAGCAGCACCGCCATACCTCGACCGATGGCGCAGGCGGCCGCCAGCGCGGCAAGCGCCGACGTACCGCGCAGCGCCACCTCGCTGACCACCAGCACTTTAGCCATCAGCACGAAAATCAGCGCCAGCCCGCCGTGAGTGCCCAGCCGACTGTCGCGCATAATTTCCAGCATCCGTTCGCGGCGGCGGGCGGAGAAGATGCCATCACAGGTATCCGCCAGCCCATCAAGATGGAAACCGCCGGTCAACAGCGCCAGCGCCAGCACGCCGAGCAGCGCGGCAAGCGGGCCGCCGCACCACGGCTGGAGCAGCATCACGACGGCGCCGGCAATCGCCCCCAGCAGCAGACCGACAAAGGGGAAAGTAACAATACTGCGTTGATATTGTTCAATTTCCAGCCCCTGGGATAAACGCGCCGGGACCGGCAGGCGGCTGATAAACGATAATGCGGCAAAAAAAGACTTAATCATTGAGAGAGGACTCCTGTCGATAAACCCTGCGGCCAGCGGTTATGCACCTCCGCCGCCGGCCGTAACCTGACTTGTACGCGCGGCTTTAGCGCGGCCGCGTTCTTCCAGCCGCCAGTGGGCAAGCCGGGTATCACGGTGGTGTTGAATGCGCGCAGCGATTTGATTGTCGGATATCCGGGAGGTAGCGATGTAGATCGCCGAAACGAAAGAGTTGAGTAAAGATTCGGCGTCGCGGCGTTGGCCGCTAAGCGCGTCGCCGGTCATCAGTATCATCGCGGCGGCACCTGTTGCAGGGACAGCATGAGATAAACCCTTCCGATATCAATATGTTTACAGCGGAAGTATACCAAATTCCTGGGGAAAGATTCAGCGTTGCAGAGGCTGTTTTGCGAAGGATTTGCGAGATGGCGCAAGAGAAAGAAGAGGGGCTCCGGCAGCGAGCGCCGCCGGAGCGCTTAAACGGGCATTACTCGGCAGATTTATCTTCTACTTTCGCTTCGCCCATTGCTTTCAGCTTTTTAGAGATGTCGCGACGTTCTTTGGAGATCTCGGCGTTTTTGATGATGTAATCGTCAACGCGATCTTCGTAATCGCTCTTCATGCTGGCAATGATGCCCTGAATAGCTTCAACGCTCATGCCCGGCTTAATGTAGTCGCTCAGGTTGTCCAGCAGCAGGACGCGCTTCTGGTTATCACGGATCTTTTTCTCAACGTCCTGAATTTCACGCTGCAGTTTGTTCTTACGACGGTACAGGCGAACAAACTCCAGTACGTCCTGGAAAGAAGGCTTAGTTGTTTCCATTTTTATACCCCTAATATTTGAGATTCGGATTCGCTAAAGCGACTGCTACATAGGGCTAACATAACTGTTAGCAGCCGCTGATGACAATGTTTTTTCCTTTGCCGTTATCATAACCCTAAACGCTGCTGAATCGAAGCAAGCGATGGAAAAACCACGCGAGTCTGGTCTTTATTTACGCAATGCCCGGCAGATTAAATGCGACAGCAGTTCAAGCTGGCGCGCCAGCTCGATAGTTAACCACACATAACCATGAATAGGCGTTTCGGAGAAATTGTCGTCCTGCTGCTCTTTGATGAGCTGGCGCAGTTCGGCAACGATTTCGTTGAGCTTTTCATTGTTGGCCAGGATCGGCTGCGGGTTGCCCTCATACAGGGCGTGGGCGATAGTCAGCAGCGTTTGCTGAGTCATCTGCTGGGTTTCGCGCAGCGTATGGGCATTAAGCATCACGAAGTGGCCGGGACGCGACGCCCAGTAAGCGTTGATTTGCAGCTCCAGCATGCACACCAGGTTACGGCTAACGGTCTGGATCGCCTCAAAGATGGCTTTCTGGATATGCGTCTCTTTGCTGGCGGGCGTAATCAATCCGCGCATTTTCACCACGTCGTTGAGGACCTTTTGCAGGTGCTTTTCCAGACGCGGACGCTCGACCAGGTTCGGCGAGAAGCCGGCCTGATAAAGCCGATTGAAGGCGGTGACGTAGTTGGCCATCTGGATGCGCCAGTGCAGAAAGGCTCGCTGCGGCCAGATACCGGTGAACAGCATCGCCAGCAGGGAACCGAAGATAACATCGCCGCTTCGCCACAGCGCGGTCGTCATATCGCCCGGCGGCGCGCCGACAACCACCGCCAGGGTGATACCAATCAGCAGCGCCTGGTAAGGCTTTTTGCCCAGCGCCAGCCAGCCGCACAGGAACATCGCCACCGCGCACCACAGCAGCATGATAGGCAGCGAGATGAGCTCCAGCTTAAGCGCCACCAGCCCGAGCGCCGAGCCGAGGATCGTGCCGCCGATGCGTTCAAACGCGCGCGGTACGACGTTTCCCCAGAAGGAGATTGGCCCCATCACCACCACCAGGGTGATAAGAGGCCAGGTGCCTTCAGGAACGTTAAGCAGGCGCACCAGCACAAAGGTGAGCACAAAGGCCAATGCTATTCGCACGCCATGGACGATGCGGTAATGGCGATACAGCCGAATTTCAAATGGCTTAAGTGATTTATCCGCGCGCACAACCTACTCCGACACAACGAAAAGGCCAATTGTAACTGCTTTTTCGCCGCAAGCATCACGCGAATGTAATAAACCTTGTCCAGCGAAGGGACAATGTTCGATTTACTTCACCGCAGGCTCAACCGCGATATACATATCAATATCCCAGTAGCCGTCCTGGTTACCATCGTTAAGATAGACTTCAAAGCAGGGTTTCATCGCCATCTGGTGCGTTTTGCTTTGCATCAGGCTCTCGAAGAACTGATACCACGGCGTTGCAAAGTCATAATTCTCGACTCTGGCACGAGCAACCGCGTACTCTCCGCCGGCGATATCGGTCATCATCACGCCTTCGCTGTTGGCGGGGATTGAGTAGTCTTCCGCCACCGTGACGGCGGTCGCGCAGCGCAGCTTTTCCGCCGGGACCTCATCAGGATTGTCGTAGTAAACGGCCACCCACTCCTGCGCCGGAACCTGGCAGTTATCAACCCACATCATTAGCTGTTCAAACCCCTGTTTAACCGTCTGCTCCCAGGGCCCGACCAGATGAAACCCGGCAATTTTCTTCTTGCCCACGGACTTAACGTTATATTCCATGCTGCCTCCACCGTTGATAAAATACTGTATATATATACACATAAATTAGCAGTACTATCAGCCATAGTATGTGCGGCAATTCACAAATCCGCGCGGCAAGAAGAGTAAAAAACCACCGCCGTCCGGGTATAAACTGAACGGCAGCTCAACGCCGATGCTGGCGCCGACATCGTTGCTGGCGCTGTGGTTAGCGTCGGTGTACCACACGGAGGTATTCAGGCGTACCGTCGGCATGACATCGCCGCTCCAGCCCAGCTGTACGCCCTTCAGCGTATCGGCGCGCGGGAAGGCTTTATTGATTCGCTGGTTCTTCGGATTGACCTCAGCGTAGACCAGACGCGCACTCCAGCGCTGATTCTCTTCGGTTACCAGCTCCACCTTACCGGCATACAGACGCCCATCGCCGCCCATCGCGTCGCCCAGCGGATAGCCCTGCTGGTAGTAGCCGTCTTTATAGATGAAGTGGTTATAGATGTAGTTGGTGCGCCCCATGTTCGAACGGGTATCGTGGGCTTCCAGATACCAGTTAACCGCATTGCTGTTCCACTGGTGATGCCCTTCCACGCCGCCAAGATAGAGATGCGCCGAGGGTAAATATCCGGCTTCGTCCTCGCCGATCATCTGGCCGTAAATGCTCACCGGCCAGCCGAGTGTGGGCGCCAGCTTCAGCTTAAAATCATAACCGGCCAGCTGGTTGCCGGGATCGTCGGCCGATTCGCCGGTGTTGTCATTGCCTGTCAGACCATCCCAGAAGCTGCTGAATGATGAAGGTCGCCCTTCGCCGCCCCACTGCATGATGCGCGAAGCCCCCAGTTCCAGCGAGGAGATTGGTGAAAAAGTCAGGCGACCACCGAAGATTTTGGTATGCGGTACGGCGGCATACTGGCTCATCTGGCTGGCGGAAAGCTGATACTGCCAGGGGCCAATCCAGCTCAGCCAGGAGGTTTCCGGCGCGCGCTGTTCGGCACGCTGCAGCAGAAAACCGGTCATCGGTCGCGCGGCATCGGAGCGAATCAGGCTGCCCTCGTAGCCCGGCCCCCACCACTGTGGAATTTGCCCGAACGCCAGCCACTGGTTCCACAGTTTTACCGCGCCGTATGCCCCGTTGGCGTTCACGTTCGAACCGTTACTGATACGCTTGTCGCCTTCAACATTGCCCTGTAGGTGCAGATCCCACCATTCGCCGCTGTTGTTCAGGGCGAGAGAAAGCGACTGGTTGGCGGGATAGGACTGGGCAAACCCCTGCGGCGTGCCCGGCTTGTCGGTTGCGCTGTAGCCGGTGACGCGGACATCGGCTTTCAGCGCGCTTAATCGCTGATTCACCCGGTTCAACACGACCCGCTCTGCTGAGGTTGTCGGATGGGCATTGGCCAGCGCGCGGTTAATCTCCTCTTCGCTCAGAGGCCAGGTCGACAGGCTTAACGCGAGGGTTCCACGGTCGGATAACCAGGCTAAATCAGTGCGAAATTCGTTATCGGCCAGAACGAGGCCAGAGGCAAAACTGGAGGTGCTAAAAACGGCGATAAGTCCCAGAGAAAGCGCACTACGCGCAAAATATTTCATCTTCCCAGCTCCATTTATGGCGCAGAAACGCCAGGCTTTTTCCTGAAGGGTGACCGGGTAAGGTAATGGAGTGAAAGTAAACGAAGCGCCAACCGAAGCGGCATAATAATCAAACAGCTACGAAATGCCGCTCCGGGCGGAGCGGCGGGACAGTTACAGTTTTTGATGCAGGTAATCGCTAAAGCGCGACAGCATGCCGCCCTTGCCAACGCTTTCCAGCGTCACCAGCGGCCAGTGGGCCACCACTTTATCACCATCGTAAAGGGAGATTTCGCCCACCCGCTGGTGGGCGGCAATCGGCGCTTCCAGCACTTTGTTATCCAGCACGTATTTGGCCTTAATGCGCGCGACTTCCGGCTTCGGCAGCGCTAGCCAGAAGTCCTGATCGGTCCCCAGCTTAATCTGCTCTTTATCGCCATACCAGATTCGCTCAACGCCGACCTGCTTGCCGTCCTGCAGGACCTGGACGGTATCGAAGTTTTGCTGGCCCCAGTGCAGCAGCTTCGCCGCCTGCTGTTCACGCCCTTTCGGGCTGGCGGCGCCCATCACCACCGCAATCAGCCGGCGCTGGCCGTCCACCGCGGAGGCAATCAGGTTGAAGCCGGCGCCGGAAGTGTGGCCGGTCTTCAGACCATCGACGTTCATGGTCTTATCCCACAGCAGGCCGTTGCGGTTCTGCTGGGTAATGCCATTCCAGGTCAGGCTCTTCTGGCTGTACATATGGTAGACGTCCGGTTCGCCGTGAATAATCGCCCGCGAGAGCACGGCGAGATCGTAGGCCGAACTGTGCTGACCCGGCGCATCCAGACCGTGGACGGTTTCAAAATGGGTATCCTGCAAATGCAGTTTTTCCACGTAGCTGTTCATCAGCGCGACGAACTGGGGCTGGCCGCCGGCGACGTAGTCCGCCAGCGCCACGCAGGCATCGTTGCCGGAGTCAACGATCAGTCCGCGGCTTAAGTCGCGTACGCTGACCCGATCGCCGGGCTTAAGGAACATCAGCGAAGAACCCTTAAAGACCGGGTTACCCTGCGCCCAGGCGTCTTTACCGACGGTGACGATATCGTCAAAGGTGATACGGTGGCTGTCGATGGCGCGATCGACCACGTAGCCGGTCATCAGTTTGGTCAGGCTGGCGGGATTGCGCTGCTGATGCTCGTTACCGGCGGTCAGGATCTGGCCGGTGGTGTAATCCATCAGCACCCAGGAACCGGCCTGAATAGAAGGAGGCGTCACGTTGACGGGAAAATCATTGGCGGCAAATGCGCAGGAAACGCTCGCAGCGAGCAAAGATACAGCAATAAACAAACGGCCTTTCAACGGCATATCCTCTAAATTGACAGATTCGCCGTCCTTTTTACGGAACTTCTCGTTTCAAATCAGGGTTTAATTGCAAGAAAATATGACATCGCCGACGCAGGACAAAGGGGATACCCTTCTGATGGCCCGGCAAATCGTTTACCATGATGGCTGCTCGCCACCAGGGATAATGAACAGATTATGCAAGATCGCGCCAACCAGCCCGGATTTTTGTTTCACGATTACGAGACCTTCGGCACCAGCCCTTCGCTCGACCGACCGTCGCAGTTTGCCGCCATCCGTACCGATGAAGACCTGAATATCGTCGGTGAACCTGAAGTGTTCTACTGCAGGATCGCCGATGACTATCTGCCGCAGCCGCAGGCGGTCATGGTTACCGGGATAACGCCGCAGGAGGCGAACGCCAAGGGCGACAGCGAAGCCGCCTTTGCCCGTCGCGTTCACGATCTGTTCACGGTGCCAAAAACCTGCATCGTCGGCTACAACAACGTGCGCTTCGATGACGAAGTGACGCGCAATATCTTTTATCGCAATTTTTACGATCCTTACGCCTGGAGCTGGCAACACGACAACTCCCGTTGGGATCTGCTGGATGTGATGCGCGCCTGCTACGCGCTGCGCCCGGAAGGGATCAACTGGCCGGAAAACGAAGAGGGCTTACCGAGCTTCCGCCTCGAGCATCTGACCGTCGCCAACGGCATTGAGCACAGCAACGCCCACGACGCGATGGCCGACGTTTACGCCACCATCGCGATGGCAAAACTGGTGAAAACCCAGCAGCCGCGCCTGTTTGACTATCTATATACCTATCGCAACAAACGCAAGCTGGCGACGCTGATCGATGTGCCGCAAATCAAACCGCTGGTGCATATTTCCGGCATGTTTGGCGCGGCGCGCGGCAACACCAGCCTGGTGGCCCCGCTGGCGTGGCACCCTGACAACCGTAACGCGGTGATTATGGTCGACCTGGCCGGAGATATCGCTCCCCTGCTGGATCTGGATGCCGACACCCTGCGCGAGCGGCTGTATACGCCGAAAAGCGAGCTGGGCGACCTGCCCGCGGTGCCGATTAAGCTGGTTCACCTCAATAAATGCCCGGTGCTGGCGCAGCAAAACACTCTGCGTCCGCAGGATGCCGACCGGCTGGGCATCAATATCCAGCGCTGTCTGGATAACGCCCAGCAGCTACGGGCCAATCCGCAGGTGCGCGAAAAAGTGGTGGCGATTTTTGCCGAAGCGGAGCCGTTTGTGCCTTCCGATAACGTCGATGCCCAGCTGTATAACGGCTTTTTCAGCGATGCCGATCGCGCGGCAATGAAAATCGTGCTTGAGACCGAGCCGCATAACCTGCCGGCGCTGGATATTACCTTCGCCGATAAGCGTATTGAGCGTCTGCTTTTCAACTATCGCGCGCGCAACTATCCCGGTACGCTCGATGAAGCCGAGCAGCAGCGCTGGTTAGAACACCGTCGTGAGGTGTTTACGCCAGAGTTTTTACAGGCCTACGCCGATGAGCTGCAGATGCTGTATCAGCAGCATGCGGATGATAAAGAGAAGCTGGCGCAGCTGAAGGCGCTGTGGCAGTACGCGCAGGATATTGTTTGATTGGAGGAAATTCCCGGGTTGCGGCTAACGCCTTACCCGGGCTACAAATGATGGCAGGGCTCGTAGCCCGGGTAAGACAGCTCGCGTCGCACCCGGGAACGTTGCTTAGCCTTTGGCGCGGCTGGCGATAATCGCCTCAGCCACGTTGCGCGGGGCTTCCGCGTAGTGGTGGAACTCCATGCTGTAGGTCGCCCGGCCCTGGGACATTGAACGCAGCGTGGTGGAATAGCCAAACATCTCGGCCAGCGGCACGTCGGCGCGAATAATCTGGCTGCCGAAGCGCTCTTCCATCCCCTGCACCATTCCGCGACGGGAGGAGAGATCGCCCATAATATTCCCGGCATACTCTTCCGGGGTCTCCACTTCCACGTGCATCACCGGTTCAAGAATTACCGGGTCGAACCTGCGCGCCCATTCCATGAAGCCAAATAAAGCCGCCATCCGGAAAGCCATCTCCGAGGAGTCGACGTCATGATACGAACCAAACGTCAGTGTCGCCTTGATATCCACTACCGGATAGCCCGCCAGCACGCCAGCGCCCATCGCTTCGCGCAGCCCTTTTTCCACTGAAGGGATGTACTCGCGCGGCACCACGCCGCCTTTGGTCGCGTCTTCAAACACGAAACCGCTTCCCGGCTCCAGCGGTTCAAGGGTCAACACCACATGGCCGTACTGCCCTTTCCCGCCGGACTGGCGGACAAACTTGCCTTCCACCTCTTTGACCGTTTTGCGGATCGTCTCGCGATAGGTCACCTGCGGACGCCCGATATTCGCCTCAACGCCAAACTCGCGCTTCATGCGGTCGACGATAATCTCCAGATGCAGCTCGCCCATCCCGGAAATGATCGTCTGGCCGGACTCCTCGTCAGTATGCAGACGAAACGACGGATCTTCCGCCGCCAGCCGCTGCAGAGCGATACCCATTTTCTCCTGATCGGCTTTGGTTTTCGGTTCAATCGCCAGTGAAATCACCGGCTCCGGAAACTCCATCCGTTCGAGGGTAATCACCGCATCCGGGTCGCACAGCGTGTCGCCGGTAGTGACATCCTTCAGGCCGACGCAGGCGGCAATATCCCCGGCGTGCAGTTCGTCCACCTCATGGCGATCGTTGGCCTGCATTAGCACGATGCGTCCGATGCGTTCTTTCTTACCTTTCACCGGATTCCACACCGCATCGCCTTTTTTCAACGTCCCGGAATAGACGCGGATAAAGGTTAACTGTCCGACATAGGGGTCGGTCATCAGCTTGAAGGCCAGCGCCGAGCACGGTTCGTCGTCGCTCGGGTGACGTTCCGCGGACTGCCCTTTCTCATCCACGCCCTGAATAGCCGGGATATCCAGCGGCGACGGCATCAGCTCAACCACCGCATCAAGCATCCGCTGCACGCCTTTGTTTTTAAACGCGCTACCGCACAGCACCGCCTGGATTTCGCCCTTCACCGTGCGCTGGCGCAGTCCGGCAACGATTTCCGCCTCGCTCAACTCGCTGGTTTCGAGATACTTATCCATCAGTTCGTCGCTGGCTTCGGCCGCCGCCGAGACCATTTTCTCCCGCCACAGCCGGGCGGTTTCCATGAGATCGTCAGGCACCGGGGCATAGCTGAAGGTCATCCCCTGGGTGGCGTCGTCCCACAAAATAGCGCGCATTTTGATGAGATCCACCACCCCGGTAAAGTGCTCTTCGGCGCCAACCGGGATCACAATCGGTACCGGATTGGCCTTCAGGCGATCGGTCATCATCTGCACCACGCGGAAAAAATCCGCGCCGGGGCGGTCCATCTTGTTGACGAAGGCCAGCCGCGGAACGTGGTATTTATTCGCCTGCCGCCAGACGGTTTCCGACTGCGGCTGCACGCCGCCGACGGAGTCGTAAACCATCACCGCGCCGTCCAGTACGCGCATAGAACGTTCCACTTCGATGGTGAAATCCACGTGCCCGGGGGTATCGATGATGTTTATCCGGTGCGGCTCAAAGCTACGGTCCATGCCGGGCCAGAAGCAGCTCACCGCCGCGGAGGTAATGGTGATCCCGCGCTCCTGCTCCTGCGCCATCCAGTCGGTGGTTGCCGCGCCATCGTGTACTTCCCCCAGCTTGTGGCTCATCCCGGTATAAAACAGGATGCGCTCGGTGGTGGTGGTTTTGCCGGCATCGATATGCGCGG
>OKIT01000091.1_pt1 | contig 18700 bp, 9 predicted proteins | sample 1612981 | NCBI WGS metagenome assembly OKIT01 (sample SAMN04436827, study PRJEB24849) | human gut metagenome | biome: human gut; feature: NICU; material: stool | host: Homo sapiens | place: USA: Saint Louis, MO | collected 2011-06-23
CTCCCCGGCCTAATGCAGGCGGCGTGGGCGGCAGGGTCGGATAAACCAGAACAGACCACCGTGCGGGTGGGGTTTATTCCGCTAACCGACTGCGCTCCCTTAGCCATTGCCTCCCTGAAGGGGTTTGATAAAAAGCACGGTATTACCCTCGTGCCGAGCAAAGAGGCCAGCTGGGCGGCGGTGCGCGACAAGCTGGTCGCCGGAGAGCTCGATGCGGCGCACATTCTGTACGGCATGCTCTACGGCCTCGAGCTGGGTATCGCCAGTAAACCGCAGGCGATGGCCAACCTGATGACCCTTAACCGCAACGGCCAGGCGATTACGCTCTCCAGTGAGCTGCAGGAACAGGGTGTCACCGACCTGAGCGGACTAAAAAAACGGATCGGCCAGCAAGCGCCGGGCAGCTACACCTTCGCCCACACCTTTCCCACTGGTACCCACGCGATGTGGCTTTACTACTGGCTGGCGAGCGGCGGAATTAATCCCTTTGAGGATGTGCGCACCGTGGTAGTGCCGCCGCCGCAGATGGTGATGAACATGCGTATCGGCAATATGAGCGGCTTTTGCGTCGGCGAGCCGTGGAACGCGCGCGCCATTAACGATCGTATCGGCTTCACCGCCGCCACTTCTCAGGATATCTGGCCGGAGCACCCGGAAAAAATTCTCGGCACCCGCAGCGAATGGGTTACGCGTCATCCAAACACCGCGCGCGCGCTGGTGGCGGCGCTGATGGAGGCCCAGCGCTGGATTGAAGCCTCCGCCGACAACACCCGCGAAACGGCGCGTCTCCTTGCCAGACGCGCATGGCTGAACACCAAAGAGCAGTACCTCACCGGACGCATGCTCGGCGAATACGACAACGGTATCGGCCGCCGCTGGCAGGACGCGCACCCGATGCGCTTCTATGAACAGGGGGAAGTGAGTTTTCCGTGGCTCTCGGACGGCATGTGGTTTTTGACCCAGTTCCGCCGTTGGGGATTGCTGAAGTCGGCGCCGGATTATCTGGCGGTGGCGCCGCGCATTAACCGGATTGACGTCTGGAAAGAGGCCGCCCAGGCGGTCGGCGGCATCAGCGCGCCGACGCAGGCGATGCGCAGCAGTACGCTGATCGATGGCAAGGTCTGGAATGGGGTCGATCCGGAAGGTTACGCCCGCAGTTTCGCGATTCAACGTAAGGGGGCATGAGATGAAACACGCATATAAACCGCAACCGCCGGCCAGCGCCGATAAAGCGCCCGGCGAAATCATTACCCTGCCGCCGCTGCAGGTGCGCAAAACCACGCCTCCGCTCAGCCGCTGGCTGCGCGATGTTACCCAGCGTCTTCTGCCGCCGCTGCTCGGGCTGGGATTACTGCTGCTGGGCTGGCAGCTGGCGGCGATGAACAGCAAAGGTTTCCCGACCCCGCTTAGCACCCTGGATTCGGCGTTGACCATTTTTGCCGATCCGTTTTATCAGGACGGGCCCAACGATATGGGCATCGGCTGGAACGTGCTGGCGTCGTTGCAGCGGGTGGCGGTGGGATTTGGACTTGCCGCGCTGGCGGGAATTCCGCTCGGCTTCCTGATTGGCCGCTCGCTGTTTTTCGCCCGGATGTTTAACCCGCTTATCGCACTGCTGCGCCCGGTGAGCCCGCTGGCCTGGCTGCCCATTGGTCTGCTGCTGTTCCAGAAAGCGGAACCGGCCTCCAGCTGGACCATTTTTATCTGCTCGATCTGGCCGATGGTGATTAACACCGCCGAGGGCGTGCGGCGTATTCCTGAGGATTACCTCAACGTCGCCCGGGTGCTGCAGCTTTCCGAATGGACGGTGATGCGCAAGATCCTCTTTCCGGCGGTATTGCCGGCGGTGCTGACCGGGGTTCGTCTCTCCATCGGTATCGCCTGGCTGGTGATTGTCGCCGCCGAAATGCTCACCGGCGGCTTAGGGATCGGCTTCTGGATCTGGAACGAGTGGAACAACCTCAACGTCGAAAACATCATCATCGCCATCGTCATTATCGGCGTGGTCGGGCTGCTGCTGGAACAGGGGCTAATGCTGCTCGCCCGTCGTTTTAGCTGGCAGGAAAAATAAGGAGTCGCAGATGAAACCATTAATTCAGGTCCAGGGCGTCAGCCAGCGTTTTAACACCGCCAGCGGCGAATTCCTGGCATTGCAGAACGTCTCCTTCGACATCTACGAAGGGGAAACCATCAGCCTGATCGGCCACTCCGGCTGCGGTAAATCAACCCTGCTGAATCTGATAGCCGGGATAGCCCTGCCGACGGAAGGCGGCCTGCTGTGCGACAACCGCGAAATCGCCGGGCCGGGGCCGGAACGCGCGGTGGTGTTTCAGAACCACTCCCTGCTGCCGTGGCTGACCTGCTTTGACAACGTGGCGCTGGCGGTGGACCAGGTCTTTCGCCGCAGCATGAGCAAAGGCGAGCGCCAGGAGTGGATTGAACACAACCTCGAGCGGGTACAGATGGGCCACGCCCTGCACAAGCGTCCGGGGGAGATCTCCGGTGGGATGAAGCAGCGCGTTGGCATTGCCAGGGCGCTGGCGATGAAACCGAAAGTGTTGCTGCTGGATGAACCCTTTGGCGCCCTTGATGCCCTGACGCGGGCGCATTTACAGGACGCGGTGATGCAGATCCAGCAATCATTGAATACCACCATCGTCATGATTACCCATGATGTGGATGAGGCGGTGCTGCTTTCCGACCGGGTGCTGATGATGACCAACGGACCGGCGGCGACGGTCGGGGAGATCCTCGACGTCAATCTGCCGCGACCGCGCAATCGCGTGCAGCTGGCGGACGACAGCCGCTATCACCATCTGCGCCAGCAGATCCTGCACTTCCTCTATGAATAACAGCCGAAAGCGGCATAGGGGGCGGCGATGACGCGGCAACTGGTGATTATCGGCAATGGCATGGCGGCCACGCGTCTGGCGCAGGCGCTGGTGGAGCGGGATGCGCGGCAGTTTAGCATCACCATTATCGGCGATGAACCTTGCCAGGCCTATAACCGCATTCAGCTGTCGCCGGTGCTTGGCGCGGAGAAAACCGCAGGCGCGACGCGACTGCTGCCCGCAGAGTGGTATTCGCAACAGAACGTCACGGTACGTGCCGGTGAAACGGTTACGGCGGTGGATATGGCGGCGCGTACGCTGCAAACCAGCGCAGGCGAACTTGGCTGGGATGAACTGGTGTTTGCCACAGGTTCGCTGCCGTTTCTGCCGCCGCTGCCGGGCATCACGCTGCCGCACGTTTTTGCTTTCCGCACCCTGGCGGACGTTGATGGCATCCTGGCCATCGACGGCCCGGCGGTGGTTATCGGCGGCGGCATTCTCGGCGTGGAGGCCGCCGCGGCGCTACGCCGTCATGGTGACAGTGTCACTTTACTGCACCGCGGAAACTGGCTGATGGAGCAGCAGACTGATGCCTTTGCTGGCGAACAGCTGCAAATACTGCTCGCCGAGCGTGGGATCGGCTGCGTGATGGAGAGCCGTATCGCCGCCATTGATGAACGTCAGGTACTGCTGGAGGACGGGCGCGCGTTTGCCGCCTCGCGGGTGGTACTGGCGACCGGCGTGCAGCCGAACAAAGGGCTGGCCGAGCGCAGCGGGCTGGCGTGCGGTCGCGGAATTCTCGTCGATCGCCGGCTGGCAACCGCGCAGCCGGGGGTTAGCGCCCTCGGCGAGTGTTGTGAAATCGACGGTCAGACCTGGGGGCTGGTGGCGCCGTGCCTGCGTCAGGCGGAGGTGCTGGCGGATCGCCTGTGCGCGATCCCTGGCGAGGATTTCAGCTGGCAGGATAGCGGCACCCGCCTGAAGGTCACCGGCATTGAACTGTTCAGCGCCGGCGCGCTGCGGGCCGATGAGCAGGATGACGTATATACCAGTTGGGATCCGCTGGACCGCCACTACCGTCGCCTGCTGCTGCGCGACGGCAAGCTGCGCGGCGTACTGCTGCTCGGTGATTGCAGCAGCGCCGCGCCCCTGACCGCTCTGCTGGGGGCGCATGCGCCAGCGCCGGCAGAGTGGCTCTTCAATCCCTCTTCAACGATGCAGCCGCGCGCTGCGGGACAAACGACGATGACAAAACCTGTATTAGTGCTGGTCGGACACGGTATGGTCGGCCACCATTTTCTTGAGCAATGCGTCAGCCGTGACCTTCACCAACAGTACCGGATTGTGGTGTTCTGCGAGGAGCGCTATGCCGCCTACGACCGGGTTCATCTGACGGAATATTTCGCCGGACGCAGCGCGGAATCCCTGTCGCTGGTGGAAGGGGATTTTTTTACTCAGCACGGTATTGAGCTGCGCCTGAGCGAATCGGTCGCCAGCATCGACCGCGAAGCGCGGGTGGTGCGCGATGCCTTCGGCCACGAAACCCACTGGGATAAGCTGGTGCTGGCGACGGGCTCTTACCCGTTTGTTCCGCCGGTGCCGGGCCATAATCTTGAGGGCAGATTTGTTTACCGTACGCTGGACGACCTCGACCAGATTGCCGCCCGCGCCGCAACCGCCCAACGGGGCGTGGTGATCGGCGGCGGCCTGCTCGGGCTGGAAGCGGCCAACGCGCTGAAGCAGCTGGGGCTGGAAACTCACGTTGTCGAGTTTGCGCCGAACCTGATGGCGGTGCAGCTGGACAACGGCGGCGCGGCGATGCTGCGGGAAAAAATTAGCGAGCTGGGCGTCGGAGTGCATACCAGCAAGGCGACGACGGAAATTGTTCGCAATGAGCAGGGGCTGCAGCTGAACTTCGCCGACGGCAGCTCGCTGGCGACCGATATGCTGGTGTTCTCCGCCGGTATTCGCCCGCAGGACGCGCTGGCGCGCAGCGGCGGACTGAGCGTAGGCGAACGCGGCGGGATTTGCATCGACAACCAGTGCCGCACCTCCGACCCGGACGTGCTGGCGATCGGCGAATGCGCCTTGTGGGACAACAAAATTTATGGTCTGGTGGCGCCAGGCTATCAGATGGCGCGCGCCGCGGCGGCTACCCTGGCGGGCGAAGCGGGCAGCTTTAGCGGCGCGGATATGAGCACTAAGCTGAAGCTGCTTGGCGTTGATGTCGCCTCGTTCGGCGACGCCCAGGGGCGTACCCCGGGCTGTCAGAGCTATCAGTGGACTCACGGGCCGCAGCAGATCTACAAAAAAATCGTGGTCAGCGCGGATGGCAAAAACCTGCTCGGCGGAGTGCTGGTCGGGGATGCCAGCGACTACGCCACGCTGCTACAGATGATGCTTAACGGGATGGCTTTACCCAAACACCCGGAAAGCCTGATCCTTCCAGCGCTGGAGGGTGCCGCGCCGAAGTCGCTCGGGGTCGCGGCGCTGCCGGACGGCGCGCAGATTTGCTCCTGTCACAACGTCAGCAAAGGCGATATCTGCCAGGCGGTGAGCGGCGGCGCGGGCGACATGGCGGCGATAAAAAGCTGCACCAAAGCGGCGACCGGCTGCGGCGGCTGTAGCGCGCTGGTGAAACAGGTGATGGAGTACCAGCTTGCCGAGCAGGGCGTCGAAGTCAAAAAGGATATCTGCGAGCACTTTCCGTGGTCGCGCCAGGAGATCTATCACCTGGTACGCGTCAACCATATCCGCACCTTCGAACAGCTGATTGCCCGTTATGGACACGGCCACGGCTGTGAGGTCTGTAAACCTCTGGTGGCTTCGGTGCTGGCCTCCTGTTGGAATGAATATCTGCTGAAGCCGGCGCATCTGCCGCTTCAGGACACCAACGATCGCTACTTCGCCAATATACAGAAAGACGGCACCTATTCGGTGGTACCGCGCATGGCGGCAGGAGAGGTGACGCCCGACGGTCTGATTGCGATCGGCCAGATCGCCAAACGCTATCAGCTGTACAGTAAAGTGACCGGCGGTCAGCGTATCGACCTGTTCGGCGCGCGCCTGGAGCAGCTCCCGGCAATCTGGCGCGAGCTGGCCGAGGCGGGATTTGAAACCGGCCACGCCTACGGCAAATCCCTGCGGACGGTGAAATCCTGCGTCGGTTCGACCTGGTGCCGCTACGGCGTCCAGGATTCCACCGGCCTGGCGGTCACCCTCGAACATCGCTACAAGGGGCTGCGCGCGCCGCACAAAATTAAAATGGCCGTCTCCGGCTGTACCCGTGAATGCGCGGAAGCCCAGGGGAAAGATATTGGGGTTATCGCCACGGAGAAGGGATGGAACCTGTACGTTTGCGGTAACGGTGGCATGAAACCGCGCCATGCCGACCTGTTCGCCAGCGATCTTGATGAAGCCACGCTTATCCGCAGTATTGACCGGCTGCTGATGTTCTACATTCGTACCGCCGATCGCCTGCAGCGCACCAGTACCTGGATGGATAACCTTGAAGGCGGGGTCGACTATCTGCGCGAGGTAATCCTCGAAGACAGCCTTGGCATCGGCGAAGAGCTGGAGCAGGAGATGATGCGGGTGGTCGAGAGCTACCAGTGTGAATGGCAAACCACCCTTAACGATCCGCAGCGGCTGGCGCTGTTCCGCTCCTACGTGAACAGCGATGAACCGGACGAAACCGTACAGCGGCAAACCCTGCGCGGCCAGCCGCAGCTGGCCCCCTTCGCGGCGCAGGGCGAACCGACGCTGCCGTCCCGCCCGTGGCAGGTTATTTGCGATCTCGACGCCATCCCGCAGCAGGCGGGGATTGGCGCGCGGCTCGGCGAGCGGCAGATTGCGCTGTTCCGCTTTGGCGATCAGGTGTATGCCCTTGATAACCTTGAGCCAGGCAGCGAGGCCAACGTTCTGTCGCGCGGTCTGCTTGGCGATGCGGGCGGCGAGCCGATCGTGATTTCGCCTCTGTATAAGCAGCGTATCCGTCTGCGCGATGGCCGCCAGTGCGACGGCAGCGAACAGGCGGTGCGCGCCTGGCCGGTTAAAGTGGAGAACGGCAAGGTGTGGGTTGGCAACCAGCAGCTGCTGGCGCGCGCGGAGGCCTCTTGATGACGGAAACCAGAACCACATGCCCCTATTGCGGAGTTGGCTGCGGGGTTATCGCCAGTAGGGGACCTTACGGTCAGGTGACCGTGCGCGGCGATGAGCAGCACCCGGCAAACTTTGGCCGCCTGTGCGTTAAGGGAGCGGCGCTGGGCGAAACCGTCGGCCTGGAGGGGCGAATGTTATTCCCGGAAGTCGACGGCGAACGCGCGACCTGGCCGCAGGCGCTGGCGGCGGCAGGTTCGCGCCTGCGGGAGATTCTCGATCGGCACGGGCCGCAGGCGGTGGCGTTTTACGCCTCCGGCCAGTTGCTGCCCGAGGACTACTACGCGGCGAATAAGCTGATGAAGGGGTTTATCGGCGCGGCGAATATCGATACCAATTCGCGGCTGTGTATGTCTTCAGCGGTGACCGGCTACAAACGGGCGCTGGGCGCTGATGTGGTGCCGTGCAGCTATGAGGACGTGGAAAACAGCGATCTGGTGGTGCTGGTCGGGTCAAACGCCGCCTGGGCGCATCCGGTGCTTTATCAGCGGCTGGCGCAGGCGAAGCGCGACAATCCGCAGATGCGGGTAGTGGTCATCGATCCGCGTCGGACCGCCACCTGCGATATCGCTGACCGACATCTGGCGCTGGCCCCCGGCAGCGACGGCGGGCTCTTTGTCGGCCTGCTGAACGCCATTGCCGCCAGCGGCGTCATCAGCGACGATTTTAGTGATGCCCAGCGGGCGCTGGCCATCGCCCAGGACTGGGACCTCGACAAAGTGGCGCAGTTCTGCGGCCTGCCGCGACAACAGATCGCCGATTTCTACCGCGAGTTTATCGCCGCCCCGCGCGCCATCACGCTCTATACCATGGGAATCAATCAATCCGCCAGCGGCAGCGATAAATGTAACGCTATCATCAACGTACACCTGGCCTGCGGTAAATACGGGCGTCCGGGCTGCGGACCGTTTTCGCTGACTGGTCAACCCAACGCCATGGGGGGGCGCGAAGTGGGCGGCCTGGCGACCATGCTGGCGGCGCATATGAACTTTGAACCCGATGATTTACGGCGCCTGGCGCGATGCTGGGGCAGCGAACGTCTGGCGCAAACGCCGGGGCTGACGGCGGTGGATCTGTTCGCCGCCATTGGCCGCGGCGAGGTAAAAGCGGTGTGGATTATGGGCACCAATCCGGTGGTGTCGCTGCCGGACAGCCACGCGGTAAGCGAAGCGCTGGCGCGGTGTCCGCTGGTCATCGTTTCCGACGTCGCCGCCGCTACCGATACCGGACGCTTCGCCCATATCCGTTTTCCCGCGCTGGCGTGGGGAGAGAAGAGCGGCACGGTGACCAACTCCGAACGGCGGATCTCCCGCCAGCGTGCTTTCATGCCGCCGCCGGGAGAGGCCAGGGCCGACTGGTGGATCGTCGCCCGCGTGGCCGAGGCGCTGGGCTTCGGTTCCGCCTTTGCCTGGCAGCATCCGCACGAGGTGTTCAGCGAACACGCCGCGCTTTCAGGATATGAAAACGATGGCCAGCGGGCGTTTGATATCGGCGGACTGGCGGATCTTAGCCGCGAAGCGTGGGATGCGCTGGAACCGGTGCGCTGGCCGGTGAGCCGCAGTGAAGCAGCCTGGAGTGTGCATAAGGGCTGGCATCGCGACGGTAAACTGCGGATGGTGCCGGTCGCACCGCAACCTACCCGAGCGACCACCGATGCGTTCTATCCGCTGATCCTCAACAGCGGGCGGATTCGCGATCAGTGGCACACCATGACCCGCACCGGCGCGGTGCCGCGTCTGATGCAGCATATTAACGAGCCGGTGGTGGAGGTCGCGCCGGCGGACGCGGAGCGCTATCACCTGCTGGAAGGCGAACTGGCGCGGGTCCGCTCACCGAATGGGGTGATGGTAGCAAAAGTGACGATCGGCGACGGTCAGCGGCCCGGATCGCTGTTTGTGCCGATGCACTGGAATAATCAGTTTGCTCGCCAGGGACGGGTGAATAACCTGCTGACGGCGGTCACCGACCCGCACTCCGGGCAGCCGGAAAGTAAACAGACGGCGGTGGCGCTAGCCGCCTGGTTGCCGGCGTGGAAAGGCGAGCTTTTTTCACGCCAACCGGTTCCGCTCCCCGCTTCGCTGCACTGGCGGCGGCGGGCGGCGCAGGGCATTATCCATCTTTCGCTGGCGGGGGATATCCGCTCCCGCGACTGGCTGGGGGAGTGGTGCCAGCAGCAGGGATGGCAGATGCAGGTAGCCGAGGGCGGCAAGGTCTGGAACCTGTTGGCGTGGCGGGAGGGAGAGCTGATGCTCGGCTGGTGGAGCGACGCCAGCGAGCCGCCTATCGATGCCGAATGGATTTACGCCGCGTTTCACGTCCCGCCGCAGAACGCCGCCCAGCGCCACGCGTTATTGAGCGGCAGAAAGGGCGGCGATGAGATGCCGCGCGGGCGTATTATTTGTAGCTGCTTTAGCGTGGGCGAACGGGCGATAGGCGAAGCTATCGCCGGCGGCTGCCGTACGCCCGGCGCGCTGGGGGTGAAACTGAAATGCGGCACCAGCTGCGGCTCCTGCATCCCGGAACTGAAAGCGCTGCTGGCGGCGAAGCTGGCGCAGGCCTGAGATTCAGCATATTCCTGGAATCGTCCTCAGGGCTGCGGGGGAGCGCAAAAAACGATAAACTCATATTTTGCCGCCACCACTTCGTGAGTAGATGTAACCGATTTGAGCTCTCTGCCGTTCCGCGTAACCCCGTTTTTACCGCTTCTCCTGCTGCTGACAGGCATGCCCGCCCGCGCGCTGCAGGATAACCAGGCATTCTCTAAGGGTCCTGAGACCTTACCCGACCTCGGCCTCGCGCCGCAGGTGGATGACGACGCAAAGCACTTTGCCGAGATGGCGAAAAAATTTGGCGAAGCCAGTATGAGCGATAACGGGCTGACAACCAGCGAACAGGCGCGAGTATTTGCCATCGGTAAGCTGGGGAACGAGGTCAGCCACCAGCTGGAGAACTGGCTTTCGCCGTGGGGCAACGCCAACGTCGATCTGCTGGTCGATAAAGAGGGAAATTTTACCGGCAGTAAGGGGAGCTGGTTTGTCCCGTTGCAGGATAACGGCGACTACCTTACCTGGAATCAGTACTCGGTCACCCAGCGGGATACGGGGCTGGTCGGCAATATTGGTCTCGGGCAGCGCTGGCGGATGGGCTCCTGGCTGCTGGGCTACAACTCTTTCTACGATAAAGCCCTGGACGATCGCATGGCGCGCGGCAGCGTCGGGGACGAAGCCTGGGGAGAGTCGCTGAGCCTGTAGGCAAACTACTACCAACCGCTCGGCGGCTGGCAGCAGGGGAGTAGCCTGACCCAGCAGCAGCGCATGGCGAACGGCTACGATGTGACCGCCCAGGCGCGGCTGCCGTTTTATCAGCACATTAATACCAGCGTCAGCGTGGAGCAGTATTTTGGCGATAGCGTCGATCTGTTCCATTCGGGTACCGGCTACCACAACCCGGTCGCGGTGTCGGTGGGGCTGAATTACACTCCCGTTCCGCTGGTGACGGTGACGGCTAAGCATAAGCAGGGCGAGAGCGGCGTCAGCCAAAATGATGTCGGGCTGAAGCTGAACTATCGCTTCGGCGTCCCGCTGAAGCAGCAGCTGGCGGCCGATGAAGTCGCCGTTAGCCGATCGCTTCGCGGCAGCCGCTACGACAGCCCGGAACGCGATAACCTGCCGGTAGTTGAATATCGCCAGCGTAAAACGCTGTCGGTTTATCTGGCGCCGCCGCCCTGGGATCTTCAGCCGGGGGAGACGGTGCAGCTAAAACTACAGATTCGTAGCCTGCACGGCATTAAGTCGCTGAGCTGGCAGGGGGATACCCAGGCGCTAAGCCTGACCTCGCCGATTGAAGCCAACAGTACGGACGGCTGGACCGTGATTATGCCGCGCTGGAGCAGCGAAGCCGGGGCGAGCAACCGCTGGCATCTTTCGCTGGTGGTGGAGGATAAAACGGGTCAGCGCGTCTCATCCAATGAGATCGCACTGGCGCTGACGGAGCCGTTGGTACACGTACCGGCCGAGAGCGTTTCGTGGCCGCAACAGCCCTAGAATACCCGTTCCTGATGGACCCAAACCGCCGCTTCCACGCGCGATTTTAGCTTCATTTTCTTGAGCATATGTTTAACGTGGACTTTGACGGTGCTTTCGGTGATATCCAGACGGCGGGCGATCATTTTATTTGGCAGGCCCTGGGCAATCAGCTTGAGAATGTCGCGCTCGCGCGGGGTCAGCTGGCTGATGTCGCGGTCCGAGGTGGCGCGATTGGCGCGCAGGCTGGCCGCCAGTACCGGGGTTAACGCTTCGCTGAGCACCATTTCGCCCGCCGCCGCCTGCTGCAGCGCTTTCAGCAGATCTTCCGGTTCCATATCCTTCAGCAGATAGCCGTCGGCGCCGCGTTTCAGGGCGGTCACCACATCTTCTTCATGATTGGAAACGCTAAATACCACCACGCGGCCGGAAAGCGTCTTCTCGCGCAGCTTGTCGAGGGTTTCCAGACCGTTCATGCCCGGCATATTGAGATCCAGCAGAATTAAATCCGGATCTAAGGCTTCCGCCATCGCAATACCCTGCTCGCCGTTGCTGGCTTCACCGATCACCTGGATATCCGGCGCCATGCTGATCAGCTGTTTGACGCCGGTGCGCAGCATGGGGTGGTCGTCGATGAGAAGGATGGTTGCCCGTTCCTGTTGACTCATGGAGTTCTCCTTATTGAATTGAAAACGATTTTTCAGGGATAAAAGTGACCACCACTTCGGTTCCGCCGGTTTCCCGACGCCGAACCTGGCAGTCCCCGCGCAGGCTCTGCGCGCGATCGCGCATGATAATCAAGCCGTAGTGGTTGCTGCGTTCCGCGTGGTCCGGCACACCGCGGCCGTTATCGGCGACCACCAGGCGGACCTGATTGTCCCGCAGCGTCACGCTGACGCTGACCTCAGTGGCGCTTGCGTGCTTCAGCGCGTTGCTAAGCGCTTCCCGGGCGATTTGCAGCAGATGAATGGCCTGGTGTGACGGCACAAAACGCGGCGGCAGCTGGTAATCCAGGCGCACCGTAAAACCGAAGTGGGCGCTGTATTCCTGGCAACTGGCCTCCAGCGCCGGGCGCAGCCCCGGCTCGGTGAGCTGTAGCCGGAAGGTCGTCAGCAGTTCGCGCAGCTGGGCCCAGGAGGTATTGAGTTCATTTCGAATTTGCCCCAGCAGCTGGCGGCTCGCTTCCGGCAGATCGTCGCCCTGCATCTGCAGGCAGCTGACCTGCATTTTCATACAGGAGAGCGACTGGGCGATGGAGTCGTGGAGTTCCCGGGCGATGGTGGCGCGCTCCTCCATGACGATAAGCTGCTGCTGGCGCTCCTGATGCCGGTCAAGGGCGAGGGTGCCGGTGAGTTGCTCCACCAGCGTATCCACCAGCTGCTGCTGATCGTGGCTCAGATGCCGCCCGGCGGGCAGGGTGGCCAGCAGAATACCGTACTGATTATGGGCATCCGACAGCCGCCATTTTAAGGTGGTGCCGGTATCTGGCAGCGGCGGCAGGTCGCGCGGGCAGAGGTAGCAGCCTCTGTCGTCACACTGAATATCGGAGTGGCAGGAAAACTCCTGATGATTGTCTTCATCTTCGAGGTCGTAAACGCGAACTTCAATATCGCGCAGCAGGGTTAACCCCTGCAGCCCGTTCAGAACCGGAGAAATGCGCTCGCAGAGCGGCGCGTTCGAGTGCAGACGGCGGTTGGCTTGCCACAGGAAGGCGAGGATCTCGTTTTTCTGCTCCAGGCCCGCGGTTTTTTCCTGCACCCGGCGTTCCAGCACCGAATAGCTCTCTGCCAGCTCTTCAGACATATTGTTCAGCGCCATGCCGAGCGTCGCCATCTCGTTGCGCCCGCTAATCTGCGCGCGCTGGGTAAAATCGCGTCGGCTTACCGCGCGGGCCATACCCAGTAGCTGTTTCCACGGGCGCAACAGGCGCGCGCGCAGCCAGACGATGGTGAACACCAGCAGCAGCGCCATTCCTACGGCCATGATGCGCTGGATCCAGACAACGTGTTTAATTCGCTCTTCGGTGGTGTGATCGAAGGCGGTAACCAACTGGTCTATACGGTCGACAAACCCGGCGACATCGGTCGCTACCGAGGCCTGATTTTGCGCGTTGCGCATGCCCGGCGCCAGCTCCAACTGCCAGTAGTGCTGCAGCGCCTGGAGCTGCCGCTGCTGATCGTCATGGCGTGCGGCGTACTGCAGTTCCGGGCTAAAGACGGTTGTCGTCATTTCATCCAGCAGCTTTTCATCGTTTTCGCCCAGCGGCACAGCCGCCAGCAGGCGATAGCTCTGCATGCGCAGCGAACCGGCTTTGTTAATGGCGTGCGCGCTGCCCTGGACGCCGTGCACCAGGCGAGAAGAGATCGCCATTCCGGCGACGCCGATGATGGTAGCCAGCAGAACGATCAGCGCGAGTTGATTCACCAGCGTCAGCGGCGTAAAAAGACGTTTCAACATGGGGTACGGGGCTCCTGACCGGCAAATTATCCGGGAGTGGCGCTTATTCTCGGCCATCCCCCGGAGTATACCCATACCCCTAAAGGATTACCCCTTAATTGTCAGGGTGGGGTGGGCTGGTGGCAGGCGTTCGGGTAATTCCAGCACTGGCGTGAAAAACCACACTTTTTTTCGCAGAAACAGCTACTCACTTCGGGTGATACGTTTTTTTTAGCCAAATCGACGCCAACTTTTCCTTTGATTTATATCAACTTACCGCCGCCTGTAACCCATAAGGTAGCCAGGGTTAATACGAATTATCAGAGGTGTCTATGAGTCACTCTTCAATCCCGGAGAAGACTACCAGCTCAGTCATTAGCGACTGGCGTCCCGAAGATCCTGAATTCTGGCAGCAGCGCGGTCATCGCGTCGCCAGCCGCAATCTGTGGATCTCCGTTCCATGTCTTTTGCTGGCATTCTGCGTCTGGATGTTGTTCAGCGCCGTTGCCGTCAACCTGAATAAAGTCGGCTTTCAGTTTACTACCGATCAGTTGTTTATGCTGACCGCGCTCCCGGCGCTCTCCGGCGCGCTGCTGCGCGTGCCTTACGCGTTTATGGTGCCGCTGTTCGGCGGCCGTCGCTGGACCGCATTCAGTACCGGGATCATGATCGTCCCCTGCGTCTGGTTGGGCTTCGCGGTGCAGGATACCGCTACGCCATTTAGCGTTTTCGTGATTATTTCTCTGCTGTGCGGCTTTGCGGGGGCGAACTTTGCTTCCAGTATGGCTAACATCAGCTTCTTCTTTCCGAAACAGAAGCAGGGCGGCGCGCTGGGAATCAACGGCGGCCTCGGGAAAATGGGCGTCAGCGTAATGCAGCTGGTTGCCCCTCTGGTGGTATCGCTATCGATTTTCGCCGTCTTTGGCGGAACCGGCAGCGAGCAGCCGGATGGCTCCATGCTGTATCTGGAAAACGCGGCGTGGATCTGGGTGCCGTTCCTGATTATCTTCACCCTGGCGGCGTGGTTCTTTATGAACGACCTGTCGGCGTCGAAGGCCTCGCTGAGCGAGCAGCTACCGGTACTGAAACGCGCGCATCTGTGGATTATGGCGCTGCTCTATCTTGCCACCTTCGGCTCGTTTATCGGCTTCTCTGCGGGCTTCGCCATGCTGTCGAAAACCCAGTTTCCGGATGTGCAGATTCTGCACTATGCCTTCTTCGGGCCGTTTATCGGCGCCCTGGCGCGCTCAACCGGTGGGGCGATCTCCGACCGCCTGGGCGGGACGCGCGTGACGCTGGTGAACTTTGTGGTGATGGCTATCTTCTGCGGCCTGCTGTTCCTGACGCTGCCGACCCACGGCGAGGGCGGCAACTTTATCGCCTTCTTCGCGGTGTTTATGGTGCTGTTCCTGACCGCCGGTCTGGGCAGCGCGTCGACCTTCCAGATGATCTCGGTTATCTTCCGTAAAATGACCATGGATCGCGTTAAGGCGCAGGGCGGCAGCGAAGCGCAGGCCATGCGTGAAGCGGCGACCGATACGGCGGCGGCGCTGGGCTTTATTTCGGCAATTGGCGCGATTGGCGGGTTCTTTATTCCCAAGGCATTTGGTATTTCGCTGGATCTCACTGGGTCACCGGCCGGCGCCATGAAGGTCTTCCTGGTGTTCTATATCGCTTGCGTGGTGATTACCTGGGCAGTCTACGGACGTAAGCAGAAATAATATTTCTATTTGAATTTCTGCAAAGGGCGCAACGATATTTGCGCCCTTTTTATTGGTTATTACTTAGTTACAACATACTAGTGGTGCTGGGGAATATTAAAAGCCGCCTGAAGTCACAAAAATAATGACGTCAGGCGCGTCTACCCCTTAATACCGCGGGGAATAACAAAACCCAGGTTCCTGCAGCCTTATTAATTAAATATCTTTATTTATCAATAAAATAATAAACAGAAATAAATACTACTTTGGTGGTAATAAGCGTTTTGCCTCGCGTTCATAAGCCTTATGCTCTTGATCGTTATCAATTCTCGCCCTCTTTCATAGCGTTACCTTCGCTGCAAATCCAGCAATGTCGATTTATCAGAGAGCCGTCAGGCTCCACACAGGAGAAACCCGATGAGTAAATTCCTGGACCGGTTTCGCTACTTCAAACAGAAGGGTGAAACCTTTGCCGATGGGCACGGCCAGCTTCTAAAAACCAACCGGGACTGGGAGGAAGGCTACCGTCAACGTTGGCAGCACGATAAAGTTGTGCGCTCCACCCACGGCGTCAACTGCACCGGCTCGTGCAGCTGGAAGAATTATGTCAAAAATGGTCTCGTCACCTGGGAAACCCAGCAGACCGACTATCCGCGCACCCGTCCGGATATGCCAAACCACGAGCCGCGCGGCTGCCCGCGCGGCGCCAGCTACTCCTGGTACCTCTACAGCGCCAACCGCCTTAAGTATCCGCTGATGCGCAAACGCCTGATGAAGATGTGGCGTGAAGCGAAGGCGCAGCACAGCGATCCGGTTGACGCCTGGGCCTCAATCATTGAAGACGCCGACAAAGCAAAAAGCTTTAAGCAGGCGCGCGGCCGCGGCGGCTTTGTGCGTTCCTCGTGGAAAGAGGTGAACGAGCTGATTGCCGCCTCTAACGTCTATACCGTCAAAACCTACGGCCCGGACCGCGTGGCAGGCTTCTCGCCCATTCCGGCGATGTCGATGGTCTCCTATGCCTCCGGCGCGCGCTATCTGTCGCTGATCGGCGGCACCTGCCTGAGCTTCTACGACTGGTACTGCGACCTGCCGCCTGCCTCTCCACAGACCTGGGGCGAGCAGACCGACGTGCCGGAATCGGCCGACTGGTACAACTCCAGCTACATCATCGCCTGGGGTTCCAACGTTCCGCAGACCCGTACTCCCGACGCGCACTTCTTTACCGAAGTGCGCTATAAAGGCACCAAAACCGTTGCCATCACCCCTGATTACGCCGAAATCGCCAAGCTTTGCGATCTGTGGCTGGCGCCGAAGCAGGGTACCGATGCGGCGATGGCGTTGGCGATGGGCCACGTGATGCTGCGCGAATTCCATCTCGATAAACCGAGCCAGTATTTCACCGATTACGTGCGCCGCTATACCGATATGCCGATGCTGGTGATGCTCGAAGAGCGCGACGGTTATTACGCGGCGGGGCGTATGCTGCGCGCGGCGGATCTGGTCGATGCGCTAGGTCAGGAAAAGAATCCGGAATGGAAAACCGTCGCTTTTGATGAGAAGGGCGAAATCACCGTACCCAACGGTTCTATCGGCTTCCGCTGGGGCGATAAAGGCAAATGGAACCTTGAACAGCGCGACGGTAAAACCGGCGAAGATCTTGAGCTGTGCCTGAGCCTGCTGGGTAGCCATGACGATATCGCCAACGTCGGCTTCCCGTATTTTGGCGGCGAAGGTACCGAGCACTTTAATAAAGTCGAGCTGGAAAACGTGCTGCTGCACAAACTGCCGGTCAAACGCCTGCAAAAAGCCGACGGCTCTAGCGTGCTGGTCGCCACCGTATACGATCTGACCATGGCCAACTACGGTCTGGATCGCGGTCTGGGCGATGAAAACTGCGCCAGCAGCTATGATGACGTGAAAGCGTATACCCCGGCATGGGCGGAGAAAATCACCGGCGTTTCCCGGGCGCACATTATCCGTACCGCGCGTGAGTTTGCCGATAACGCCGATAAGACCCACGGCCGTTCGATGATCATCGTCGGCGCCGGTCTGAACCACTGGTTCCACCTCGATATGAACTATCGCGGTCTTATCAATATGCTGATCTTCTGCGGCTGCGTCGGTCAGAGCGGTGGCGGCTGGGCGCACTACGTGGGCCAGGAAAAACTGCGTCCACAGACCGGCTGGCAGCCGCTGGCGTTTGCCCTCGACTGGCAGCGTCCGGCGCGTCATATGAACAGCACATCGTACTTTTATAACCACTCCAGCCAGTGGCGCTATGAAACCGTCACCGCGCAGGAGCTGCTGTCGCCGTTAGCGGATAAATCCCGCTACAGCGGCCACCTGATTGACTTCAACGTGCGCGCTGAACGTATGGGCTGGCTGCCGTCGGCGCCGCAGTTGGGCACCAACCCGCTGCGCATTGCGCAAGAGGCGAAAAAAGCGGGCATGACGCCGGTTGATTACACCGTCAAATCGCTGAAAGAGGGCTCCATTCGCTTTGCCGCTGAGCAACCGGAAAACGGTAAAAACCATCCGCGCAACCTGTTTATCTGGCGTTCTAACCTGCTGGGCTCTTCCGGTAAAGGCCACGAATACATGCTCAAGTACCTGCTGGGTACGGAAAATGGTATTCAGGGCAAAGATCTCGGCAAGCAGGGCGGCGTGAAGCCGGAAGAGGTGGAGTGGAAAGATAACGGTCTCGACGGCAAGCTGGATCTGGTGGTGACCCTCGACTTCCGTCTGTCGAGCACCTGCCTGTACTCCGACATCGTGCTGCCGACCGCCACCTGGTATGAAAAAGACGACATGAATACCTCGGATATGCATCCATTTATTCATCCGCTGTCTGCCGCCGTCGATCCCGCCTGGGAATCGAAAAGCGACTGGGATATCTACAAGGACATCGCGAAGGAATTCTCTGAAGTCTGCGTAGGGCACCTGGGCAAAGAGACCGACGTGGTCACGCTGCCCATCCAGCACGATTCCGCCGCCGAACTGGCGCAGCCGCTGGACGTTAAGGACTGGAAAAAGGGCGAATGCGATCTGATTCCGGGAAAAACCGCGCCGCATATTCTGACCGTCGAACGCGATTATCCGGCGACATACGACCGCTTTACCTCTATTGGCCCGCTGATGGAGAAAATTGGTAACGGCGGTAAAGGCATCGCCTGGAACACCCAGAGCGAGATGGATCTGCTGCGTAAGCTCAACTACACCAAAGCGGACGGCCCGGCGAAAGGGCAGCCTTGTCTCAATACGGCAATTGATGCGGCAGAGATGGTCCTGACCCTGGCGCCGGAAACCAACGGCCACGTCGCGGTGAAAGCCTGGGCGGCGCTCAGCGAGTTTACCGGTCGCGACCATACGCATCTGGCGAAGAATAAAGAGGAAGAGAAAATTCGCTTCCGCGATATTCAGGCCCAGCCGCGTAAAATTATCTCCAGCCCGACCTGGTCCGGACTCGAAGATGAGCACGTTTCCTACAACGCTGGCTACACCAACGTTCATGAGCTGATCCCGTGGCGCACGCTTTCCGGCCGCCAGCAGCTGT
>OKIT01000119.1_pt1 | contig 16616 bp, 15 predicted proteins | sample 1612981 | NCBI WGS metagenome assembly OKIT01 (sample SAMN04436827, study PRJEB24849) | human gut metagenome | biome: human gut; feature: NICU; material: stool | host: Homo sapiens | place: USA: Saint Louis, MO | collected 2011-06-23
GTTCGAATCCTGCACGACCCACCAATGTAAAAAAGCGCCCTAAAGGCGCTTTTTTGCTATCTGCGATACACAAAGCCGGAGCAGGCTTTTACTTTACCATTCGCCAATAACGCTTAGTTCACTAGCGTCGCAACCAGTTTCTCCAGCGCGGGCGTCGCCTGCTGCTGGTCATAGACGATATATAAATCAGCGGGTATGCGCTCTTCCAGCGGACGAAACACAACCCCCGGCCACATCATTTGCGCATAGCTGTCGGCGATGAGCGTAATACCGATCCCCATACTGACCATCGCCAGCACCGTTTGCGGCTCCATTACCTCACGGATAATCATCGGCGAGAATCCGGCGCTCTGGCAAACGCGTTGTAAAAACGTCCAGTCGGTATGTATTGAGGGCATAGTGACAAAATATTCGTTACGCAACGCCGCAAGCGGGATCGCCTTACGCGCGGCAAGGGGGTGCTCTTCCGGCACGGCCACCAGAAAAGAGGACTCATGCAAGCGCAGGCTGGTAAATCCTGGGGAAGGCGCCGTCGCCATTCGCCAGATGCCGGCATCCAGCTCGCGTCGTTCTAGCATCGCCATCTGCATCGCGGGCATATTCTCTCTGAAAAGCACTTCCACGTTAGGATGCTCTTTCAAAAAACGACGCATCACCGGGCGCATTTTTCCCCACATTGCGGTGCCTATCACGCCCAACTCTACCCGCCCGGCCTCGCCCCGCCCAATCTGCTCCACTCGCGCCAGCGCCTGATGCGCGCTGGAAAGCAGACGACGGGACTCCTCCATGAGGATTCTTCCTGCGTGGGTCAAGGCCACGCTGCGGGAGTGACGAACAAACAATAGCGTGCCGAGCTGCTGCTCCAGATCTTTAATGTGAATGCTGAGCGGGGGTTGCGACATGTTCAGACGGGCCGCCGCACGACCAAAATGCAGCTCTTCTGCAACAGCCAGAAAATAGCGCAATAACTTCAGATCAATACGATGCGTGCGTTCCATGGCTCATGCGCTCCTGGGGCATAAAGATAATGCGCAAAGTTACCACACTGCATCAGAAAAAATGAAACGGCGGAACATGTGCCCGCCGCAGAAGAGGATTAATGGGCCAACTCTTTCTTCATTAGCTCCTCAGGTTCATGTTTATATTTGAAAAAAACGGCAAAAATAGCCGCCAGCAGCAATGAATAGGCCGCGAACACCAGCCAGATGGTCTGCCACTCTTTTACGCCATCAATAGAGAAGTAATCCACGGCCATGCCGCTGAGAATCGAACCTACCCATGCGCCAACACCGTTCACCATGGTCATAAACAACCCTTGCGCGCTGGCGCGAATATGTGCCCCCGCCTGTTGCTCAACGAACACCGACCCTGAAATATTAAAGAAGTCGAATGCGCAGCCGTAGACAATCATCGACATCAGCAGCAGAACAAAACCGAACGGAGACGGATCGCCAAAGGCAAAAAAGCCAAAGCGTAGCGTCCACGCCAGCATACTCATCAGCATGACCGTTTTAATGCCAAAGCGTTTCAGAAAGAAAGGAATGGTGAGAATAAAGGCGACTTCCGCCATCTGCGAAACTGAAAGCAAAATAGAGGGATAGCGCACAACAAAGCTGTCAGCAAACGCCGGGTTACGGGCGAAATCATGCAGAAAGGGGTTACCGAAGACGTTAGTTATTTGCAGTACCGCCCCGAGCATCATCGCGAAGAAAAAGAAAATGGCCATCCGCGGATTTTTAAACAATACGAATGCATCCAGTCCCATCCTCGCGGACAATGTGGTGCCAGGTTTCTTCTCGATCACAGGAATTTTCGGTAGCGTAAGCGCATAAATCGCCAGTAATAACGACGCGGCAGAGGCGATATACAACTGCGCGCTGCTCAGCTCCAGTCCCATCAGGCTCACCGTCCACATGGCGACAATAAAACCAAGAGTGCCAAATACGCGAACAGGAGGAAACGCGGTCGCCGGATCCTGGCCGGACTGCGCCAGGCAGGAGTAGGAAACGCTGTTAGACAAGGAGATGGTCGGCATGTAGGCCATCGCGTTAATCAGCATCACCCAGAACATGGTATCCGGGTCGGTTACGGTCGTCGCATAAAGGAGCACTGCTGCGCAGACCAGGTGGCAGAGCATATATGCCCGTTCCGCACGTAGCCATTTATCGGCAATAATCCCCATAACGCCGGGCATGATAATAGCCGCCAGCCCTTTGGAGCTATAGACCATACCGACGTTTGCGCCGGTGAAATGCAACGTGTTTATCATGTAAGAACCCAGGGTGACCAGCCAGCTTCCCCAGATGAAATATTGCAAAAACGACATGAGCTTTAAGCGAGAGGCGATACTCATTTTTTTCCGTTCCTTGCCATTAAAGTAAGACCCCGCAAGCGGGGTCATATTTATTATTCTTTCAGGCCAGTTTGCGTAAGAAGCCGCAGATCAGGTTGATATAGTTATGTCGGGAGAGCTCGGCCGCAGCCAGGGTTTGCGCGTGAGATAATGTCACATCGCCCAGCCCCTCAGCCAGATTGGTAATGGCTGAGACTGCTACCACTTTTAATCCGCAATGACGGGCGGTAATCACTTCCGGCACAACGGACATCCCCACCACATCGCCGCCAATAATCTGCATCATGCGAATCTCTGCTGCCGTTTCAAAATTCGGCCCGGGATAGGAAACAAATACACCTTCGGTCAGCGGAAACCCTTCCTCCGCCGCCACGCTCTGCAGAACGGCGCGATAATCCGCATCATAGGCGTTGGCCAGAGAAAAAAAACGCTCGCCAAAACGTTCATCATTCAGGCCTACCATTGGCGTGCCCGGCATCGTGTTAATATGATCGCTGAGCGCCACCAGGCTTCCCGGCCCTACTTCCGGACGTAAAGAGCCGGCCGCGTTAGTACAAAACAGTAGTTCACACCCCAGCAGCTTTAGCGTGCGGATAGCATCGGTCATCACCGTCATACCCCGCCCTTCATAGAAGTGCCCACGCCCTTTCATACAGGCAACGGGAACGCCGGCCAGATTTCCCAACACCAGTTCACCGGCATGGCCGTGGACCGTACTCACCGGGAAGCCGGGCAGCTTCTCGTAGGAAATCGCCACCGCATCTTCAATTTGTTCCGCCAGCGCCCCAAGACCCGACCCCAGGATAAAGGCCACCCGCGGCGTAAAATCCGGCTTATATCCGCGAATAATATCGGCGCTATACCCGGGGTTCTGTGAGAAAAGCGTGTCGCTCATAAGCTGTCCTTAAAAACTGAAGAATGGATAAAATGATTGGCTACCATCTTGTTATAACGATGCGACGCAATCGATTACCAATACAGTTTTCCCGGAAGTTTGATATCAAAAAGCTATTGATTTCATTTCTGATACAAGGGGTCGTTCTCGCGTAAGGCAGTAAGCCGGGCCGCCTGCAGCCGCACCACCTCCCACAGCGCTTCCGCGGCAGTCGACAGCGAGCGATTTTTGCGCCGCGCCAGCATCAACTGGCGTTCCACTACCGGAGTCAGCCGCTTCACTTGCAAACGGCTTCCCTGCGGGAGCGGCAGCGCTAATGCGGGTAATATGCTGATACCTATCCCCGACTCAACCATCGGAAATAGCGTGGCCGGATGCCCAATCTCCTGCACGATGTTCGCGGTTACAGCAAATCCTGAGAGCGCGGCATCAATCAGCGGACGGCTGCCAGAAGCATAATCCTGCAAAACCAGCCGCTGGGGCTGTAGTTCCTGCCAGCTCACCGCGTCCCGTCCGGCAAAAGGGTGATCGCTGCGACAAAGCAGCAAGAATGGTTCAGCGAGAACCGTCTCGCACTGTAAATCGGTAGCGGCGCCGGGATCGATAACGATACCAAAATCCACTTCTCCCTGGCGGATGCTCTCCAGCACCCACTGCTGAGGACGATCGTGCAGAACGAAATCTATCTCCGGATAGCGCCGGTTACTGTAGGCAATACACTGTGGGATCAAATGGGCGGAAATGGTCTGGCTGGCCGCCACCCGGACGGTACCCATCAGCTGCTGCCCGACGCGACCGGCCTCACGCAGCGTGCTATTGAGTTCATCCAGCAAGCGCTCAAGCCGGGCCGCCAGCTGCTGTCCGGCCTCCGTGAGCACCACTTCACGCGTCGTTCGGTCAAGCAGGCGTACGCCGGTCTGATGCTCCAGCTCTTTTACGCTATGGCTTACCGCAGACTGGCTAAGACCAATACTCTCCCCTGCCCGACTAAAGCTTTTAACGCGGGCAACGGTCACAAAAACTTTTAACTGACGCAGCGAATAATTCATCTCTTTTTTTCATGAATAGATGCAATAAATCGATTTTATTTCTCAAACTAAAGAAAGCACAATAGCGGCATCGATTTTCAGGAGCGTTTATGAAATTTTTCCGCATTCTTGATCCATTCACCCTGACGTTAGTCACCGTCGTACTGCTGGCCTCTTTTTTCCCTGCTCGCGGTGGATTTGTCCCTTTCTTCGAACATTTAACGACCGCCGCGATCGCGCTGCTGTTCTTTATGCACGGCGCCAAACTCTCGCGTGAGGCGATTGTTGCCGGGGGCAGCCACTGGCGTTTACATCTCTGGGTCATGTGCAGCACGTTTATCGTCTTTCCGGTTCTTGGCGTGCTGTTCGCCTGGTGGGCGCCCGTTAACGTCGATCCGGCGCTCTACACCGGGTTTATTTACCTCTGTATTCTTCCTGCCACCGTCCAGTCGGCCATTGCGTTTACTTCTCTGGCGGGCGGCAACGTTGCGGCTGCAGTATGTTCGGCTTCGGCCTCAAGCCTGCTCGGGATCTTCATTTCGCCATTGCTGGTCGGCCTGTTGATGAATCTGCACGGCGCGGGCGGAAGTCTGGAGCAGGTCGGCAAGATTATGCTGCAATTGCTGCTGCCGTTTGTGCTGGGGCACCTCTCTCGCCCGTGGATAGGCAACTGGGTGGCAAAACATAAAAAATGGATCTCGAAAACCGACCAGACCTCCATCCTGCTGGTGGTCTATTCGGCGTTCAGCGAGGCGGTGGTTAACGGTATCTGGCACAAAGTCGGCATTGGATCGCTACTGTTTATCGTTATTGTCAGCATCGTGCTGCTGGCGATTGTAATTGCTATCAACGTGTTTGTGGCGCGCAGGTGCGGGTTTAATAAAGCGGATGAAATTACGATTGTCTTCTGCGGGTCGAAGAAGAGCCTGGCGAACGGCATTCCGATGGCCAATATTCTCTTCCCGACCTCTATCCTGGGGATAATGGTGCTGCCGCTGATGATCTTCCATCAGATTCAGCTTATGGTCTGCGCGGTGCTGGCGCGGCGCTATAAGCGCCAGGCCGAAGCGTTACAGGCGCAGGAGAAAAGCCGCGCCTCCGAAGCCTAACGCGGGCGCTTAAGGGGCTCGACCAGGCTGGTCAGCCCTTCAGTTTTAATCAATTGCGTTAACGCCATCAGCTCGCCAAGATGCCCGGCGGGAAATTGATCCTTACGGGCAAACCACAGCAAATACTCTTCCGGCACATCGATTAAACGCCGCCCTTTGTATTTACCAAACGGCATTTCCGTATTGGCAATCTCAATAAGCTGATCTTTATCCACGCGACTCTCCGAGCAGACGCAGCATTTCGTTTTCATCGATCACCGCAATTCCCAACTCCTGCGCTTTGGCAAGCTTAGAGCCCGCCGCCTCCCCGGCGATGACCAGGTCGGTCTTCTTCGACACGCTGCCCGCCACCTTCGCGCCCAGCGCAACCAGCTGGGCTTTCGCCTCATCACGGGAGAGCTGGCTCAGGCTACCGGTCAGAACCACCGTTTTCCCGGCAAATGGGCTATCAATCTCTTCAGCATTGACCACCACCGGCGCCGGCCAGCGGACGCCTTCTTTACGCAACTGAGCAATCACTTCGCGGTTGCTCTCTTCGGCAAAGAAATTACGCACGTGCGTGGCGACCACAATCCCGACATCAGGCACTTTTTGCAGATCGTCAATCGATGCCTGCTCCAGCGCCTCAATGGTGCCAAAGTGGGCCGCTAAACCGGCTGCCGTCGCCTCTCCGACTTCACGGATCCCCAGCGCGTAAAGGAAACGGGCAAAGGTGGTCTCTTTTGACTTCTCCAGCGCATCCACCACGTTCTGCGCTGATTTTGGCCCCATGCGATCGAGCCCGGTAAGCTTACCCGGCGGCAGTTGAAAAAGATCGGCAGGCGTATGCACATACTCTTTTTCGACCAGCTGATCGATGATTTTATCGCCCATCCCCTCCACATCCAGGGCGCGACGGGAGACAAAGTGCTTGAGTGCTTCTTTACGCTGGGCGCCGCAGATCAGGCCGCCGGTACAGCGCGTCACCACTTCGCCTTCTACGCGTTCAACGTCGGAATGACATACCGGGCAATGCGTGGGAAACACGATTTCACGCGTCTCCTCCGGGCGTTCTGAGAGGACGACGTTCACGACCTGAGGGATAACATCCCCGGCGCGGCGAATAACCACCTTATCGCCGATGCGCAGCCCCAGGCGTTCTATTTCATCAGCATTATGCAGCGTTGCGTTGCTAACCAGAACTCCGGCGACCTGTACTGGCTCCAGACGCGCTACCGGCGTGATGGCGCCAGTACGGCCAACCTGAAACTCGACGTCGCGAACGAAAGTCATTTGCTCCTGGGCCGGAAACTTAAACGCCACTGCCCAGCGCGGCGCGCGGGCCACGAAACCAAGCTGCTCCTGGAGATCAAGCGAATCCACTTTGATAACCACACCGTCGATATCAAACCCCAGATTCGGCCGATCTTCTTCAACTTTGCGATAGTAAGTAAGCACTTCCTCTGGCGAATGGCAGAGCTTTACACGCTCGCTAACCGGCAGCCCCCAGAACTTAAACTGCTGCAAGCGCGCTGAGTGGCTACGCGGCAGCTCGCCGCCTTCCAGTACGCCCACGCCGTAGCAAAAGAAAGTGAGTGGACGCTTCGCGGTAATCCGCGGGTCGAGCTGGCGTAAAGACCCCGCCGCCGCGTTACGCGGGTTAGCAAAGACTTTACCGCCGGTTCGCCGCGCCTCTTCATTAATTTTTTCAAACCCTGCCTGCGGCAGGAAAACCTCTCCGCGAACCTCAAGCCGCTGTGGAATATTGTCACCGTGTAACTTCAGAGGGATAGCGCGAATGGTGCGTACGTTGGAGGTGATATCTTCACCGGTTGTTCCATCGCCGCGGGTCGCCGCCTGTACCAGTACGCCGTTTTCATACAGGATACTGACCGCCAGGCCATCGAGTTTAAGCTCACAGCAGTAGGTCAGGTCATCGGTATTTTTCAGACGATCCTGAACGCGTTTGTTAAACGCAAGGAAGCTCTCTTCATCGAAAACGTTATCCAACGACAGCATCGGCACTTCATGGCGAATCTGGCTGAACGCGGCTAGCGGTGCGGCGCCGACGCGCTGGGTAGGTGAATCGGGCGTAATCAATTCAGGATGTTGAGCTTCCAGTTCACGTAGTTCACGCATCAGCCGATCGTATTCAGCATCAGGAATTTCCGGCGTATCCATGACGTGGTACAGGTATTCATGATGGCGAAGCGTGGTTCGCAGTTCAGTCAGTTTTTGTTCGTTCGATTCCATATCACACCATCAATGATAAAAAACCCCCGACGGGCGGGGGTTCAGGATAAGTAGATGAAACGCAAGAAGATGAATCAGGCGTTAGCCTCTTTCACTTCACGAATTCGATCTTGATATTCACGCAGTTTTTGCGGCGTCATCATCCGACGCTGATCGTCCAGTACTACGCCGCCGACTTCATCGGCAATGTACTGCGCGGACTGCAGCATCAGCTTAAAGTTTTGCAGTTCATCGCCAAAGGATGGAACCTGCATAAAGATAGTGACCCCTGGCGTCATCATATCCGCCATACTGTCCGGATTGAAGGTGCCGGGCTTAACCATATTGGCCAGGCTGAAGAGCACCTGACCGCTGCCGTCCGGGCTGAGATGGCGATGAAAGATATTCATATCGCCAAATTTGAAACCCGCCTGCTGGATGCTATTGATTAACAGCTCGCCATTGAGCTGTGAACCATGGTGCGCGGCGACGTTCATCACGATGACCGTCTCCTTACGCTCTTTAGGCTGCGGGGCGGCCTGCTGCGATGCAGGGGCCTGAGGTTCTGGCGCTGGCTGAGGCTCTGGAGCGACGGCAGGTTGTTGAACCGGCTGCTGCACATGCTGAACAGGTTGCTGTGGCTGCGGCGGCTGGACCTGCTGCGGCGACTGCATCACCGGCTGTTGAGGCGGCACGGCGTGATGCGGTTGCTGAACCGGGGCCTGGGGGTGAACAGGCGGTTGTTGCGGCGGCTGCGCTGCACGGACAGGCTCTTCCGGGCGCACAGGTGGCTGCTGCGCTGCACGGACAGGCTCTTCCGGGCGCACAGGTGGCTGCTGCGCCTGACGCTCATAAGGAGGCTGATACTGGTGCTGCGGCTGACGAGGTGCTTCATGCTCCCCATGAACGCCATTCGGCGCATGACTGGCCCGATGAACCCGGACTTCACCAACGCCTTCAACATCGTCATTAAAGTCGTCGCCTTCCGACTCTTCATCGTCGCGTGACTTCATACGTTTCAGTGGGCGATCGCGAAACATCGAGGAGCGCTCTTTACGGCTGGTCCAAAAACCGTGCACCAGTAAAGCGATTATGGCGATCGCGCCAACAATGATTAATATCAGACGCAAATCCTGCATCATTATATTCTCTGTTGTTCTAACACCTTGCCACCACGGCAAACATTTACTCACTAAGAGTATTTGCCGATTACATCAAGTGCAAGTGCGTGTGGGGCTTTCACTACATAAAGATGAACTAAATCGTGCTTTTTGCTGTTTTTTCGAACATTTCCTAACTGGTTATTGTCTGCTAACCCGATAAAATAGCCCGGCATTCAGCCTGGATGTCAAAAAAGGAGCATTACCTGACTATGGTTTCATCATCCGTAACGACCCCGCGCAGTGGCGTCTACTACTTTTCGCAGGGTTGGAAGCTGATCGGGCTGCCGGGGATACGTCGATACGTATTCCTCCCTTTGCTCGTCAACATTATTCTGATGGGCGGCGCATTCTGGTGGTTGTTCACCCGTCTCGACAGCTGGATCCCCTCTTTGATGAGCCATGTTCCTGAATGGCTGCAATGGCTTAACTATCTGCTGTGGCCCATGGTGGTCATTTCGATTCTGCTTGTCTTCGGCTACTTCTTCTCGACAATCGCCAACTGGATTGCCGCTCCCTTTAGCGGCCTGCTGGCCGAGCAGCTTGAAGCGCGCCTGACGGGTGCGACGCCGCCGGACGTCGGGGTTTTCGGCATTCTGAAAGATGTGCCGCGCATCATGAAGCGCGAGTGGCAGAAGTTCGCCTGGTATCTCCCGCGGGCCATCGTTCTGCTGATCCTCTACTTTATTCCCGGTATCGGCCAGACCATAGCTCCTGTGCTGTGGTTCCTGTTCAGCGCCTGGATGCTGGCAATTCAGTACTGCGACTATCCTTTTGATAACCATAAGGTACCGTTTAAAACGATGCGTCAGGCGCTGCGCACGCGTAAAGTGACCAATATGCAGTTTGGCGCCCTGACCAGCCTGTTTACCATGATCCCGGTGCTGAACCTGGTCATCCTGCCCGTCGCGATTTGCGGCGCGACGGCAATGTGGGTTGATTGCTACCGCGACAAACACGCGATGTGGAAGTAGCGCTATCGCTTTCGGAGCGGCTTATGCCGCTCCTTATTACTTCTGGCTTGTCATTATTTCTCTTCCGAATATAGATATGCTAAATCCTTACTTCCGCATATTCTTTAAGCGGGTATGCTGAAGCCGTACTCCCAAATTTCATACAGTTAAGGACGGGCCATGAGTAAGATTTTTGAAGACAACTCCCTGACTATCGGCCATACGCCGCTGGTACGACTGAACCGCATCGGTAACGGGCGCATCCTGGCAAAGGTAGAATCTCGTAACCCGAGCTTTAGCGTAAAATGCCGTATCGGTGCCAATATGATTTGGGATGCCGAAAAACGCGGCGTGCTGAAACCCGGCGTTGAGCTGGTGGAACCGACCAGCGGTAATACCGGTATCGCTCTGGCCTACGTGGCTGCGGCGCGCGGCTATAAGCTGACGCTGACCATGCCGGAGACCATGAGCATCGAACGCCGCAAGCTGCTGAAGGCCCTGGGCGCCAATCTGGTGCTGACCGAAGGCGCTAAAGGCATGAAAGGCGCCATCCAGAAAGCCGAAGAGATTGTCGCCAGCAATCCGGAAAAATTCCTCCTGCTGCAGCAGTTCAGCAATCCGGCGAACCCGGAAATTCATGAAAAAACCACCGGCCCGGAAATCTGGGAAGATACCGATGGTCAGGTTGACGTATTTATCTCCGGCGTCGGTACTGGCGGTACACTGACCGGCGTGAGCCGTTATATCAAAGGCACCAAAGGTAAAAAAGATCTGATTACCGTTGCCGTTGAACCCACCGATTCCCCGGTTATCGCCCAGGCGCTGGCGGGCGAAGAGCTTAAGCCCGGCCCGCATAAAATTCAGGGTATTGGCGCAGGCTTTATCCCAGGCAACCTGGATTTGAAACTGGTGGATAAAGTGATTGCGATCACCAACGAAGAAGCCATTTCCACCGCGCGCCGCCTGATGGAAGAGGAAGGTATTCTGGCCGGGATCTCTTCCGGCGCCGCCGTTGCCGCTGCGCTGAAGCTGCAGCAGGATGAATCCTTTACCAATAAGAATATTGTGGTTATCCTACCTTCTTCAGGTGAGCGCTATTTAAGCACCGCATTGTTTGCCGATCTCTTCACTGAGAAAGAACTGCAACAGTAATGCCAGCTTGTTAATATCGTGTAAAAAAGCACCTTTTCAGGTGCTTTTTTGTGGCACACGTCAAACTTTTACCCCTCCTGGCATTGATTCACTTCGTTGGGTCTGGTATTTAACCAGCACATTTATTTCGATGCGCGAAATTATTCCGATTTGGATTTCCATAAGCTGAATCGATTTTATGATTTGGTTCAAGTCTTCCTTTAGCGGCATAATGTTTAATGACGTGGTAGACGTTAACGGCCGAAGGTTTCCACAGCGATTCACCGCTGCTGGTGCCGGAGCCGGATACGTGATGCCGACGCTAACGATACAGGCTAAAGTTTGGCCGTTAGGCTAAACTTTAGGTCCACAACACTAAACCTATAAGTTGGGGAAATATAATGTTCCAGCAAGAAGTTACTATTACCGCTCCGAACGGTCTGCACACCCGCCCTGCTGCTCAGTTTGTTAAAGAAGCAAAATGCTTCACTTCTGAGATCACTGTAACCTCCAACGGCAAAAGCGCCAGCGCCAAAAGCCTGTTCAAACTGCAGACTCTGGGCCTGACCCAGGGTACCGTTGTGACTCTCTCTGCCGAAGGCGAAGATGAGCAGAAAGCAGTTGAGCATCTGGTTAAACTGATGGCTGAACTCGAGTAAGTTCACGGGTTCTTTTTAATATCAGTCACAAGTAAGGTAGGGTTATGATTTCAGGCATTTTAGCATCCCCGGGTATCGCTTTCGGCAAAGCTCTTCTGCTGAAAGAAGATGAAATTGTCATCGACCGGAAGAAAATTTCTGCCGATAAGGTTGATCAGGAAGTTGAACGTTTTCTGAACGGCCGCTCCAAGGCCTCCGCCCAGCTGGAGGTCATCAAAACCAAAGCTGGTGAAACTTTCGGTGAAGAAAAAGAAGCCATCTTCGAAGGGCACATCATGCTGCTGGAAGATGAGGAGCTTGAGCAGGAAATCATAGCCCTGATTAAAGATAAGCATATGACTGCCGATGCGGCAGCCAATGAAGTTATCGAAGGTCAGGCTACTGCCCTGGAAGAACTGGATGACGAATACCTGAAAGAGCGTGCAGCTGACGTACGCGACATCGGTAAGCGCCTGCTGCGCAACATCCTCGGTCTGGCCATCATCGATCTGAGCGCGATTCAGGATGAAGTTATTCTGGTTGCCGCTGACCTCACTCCGTCTGAAACCGCGCAGCTGAACCTGAACAAGGTACTGGGTTTCATTACCGACGCAGGCGGCCGTACTTCCCACACCTCCATCATGGCGCGTTCCCTTGAACTGCCGGCCATCGTGGGCACCGGCAGCGTGACCAGCCAGGTGAAAAACGGCGACTATCTGGTTCTCGACGCGGTGAATAATCAGGTTCTGGTTAACCCGAACGACCAACAAATCGAAGAACTGCGCAACCTGCAGGCTCAGGTCGCTGAAGAAAAAGCGGAACTGGCTAAGCTGAAAGACCTGCCGGCAATCACGCTGGACGGCCATCAGGTTGAAGTCTGCGCAAACATCGGTACCGTACGCGACGTTGAAGGTGCCGAGCGTAACGGCGCAGAAGGCGTTGGCTTATATCGTACAGAATTCCTGTTCATGGACCGCGACTCGCTGCCAACTGAAGAAGAACAGTTCGCCGCTTACAAAGCCGTTGCCGAAGCGTGTGGCTCGCAGGCGGTTATCGTTCGCACCATGGACATCGGCGGCGACAAAGAGCTGCCGTATATGAACTTCCCGAAAGAAGAGAACCCGTTCCTCGGCTGGCGCGCGGTGCGCATCGCCATGGATCGCAAAGAGATTCTGCGCGACCAGGTTCGTGCAATCCTGCGTGCTTCCGCTTTCGGTAAACTGCGCATCATGTTCCCGATGATCATCTCTGTTGAAGAAGTGCGTGCACTGAAGAAAGAGATCGAAATCTACAAACAGGAACTGCGCGACGAAGGTAAAGCTTTTGATGAGTCCATTGAGATTGGCGTGATGGTGGAAACCCCAGCCGCTGCGACAATTGCTCGTCACTTAGCCAAAGAAGTTGATTTCTTTAGTATCGGTACCAATGATTTAACGCAGTATACTCTGGCAGTTGACCGTGGTAATGATATGATTTCACATCTTTACCAGCCAATGTCCCCGTCCGTGCTGACGCTGATTAAGCAAGTTATTGATGCTTCTCATGCTGAAGGCAAATGGACTGGCATGTGCGGTGAGCTTGCGGGCGATGAACGTGCTACACTTCTGTTGCTGGGTATGGGTCTGGACGAGTTCTCTATGAGCGCCATTTCCATCCCGCGCATCAAGAAGATTATCCGTAACACGAACTTCGAAGATGCGAAAGTATTAGCAGAGCAGGCTCTTGCTCAACCGACAACGGACGAGTTAATGACGCTGGTTAACAAGTTCATTGAAGAAAAAACAATCTGCTAATTCACGAGATGCGCGGCCCAAATTACTGCTTAGGAGAAGATCATGGGTTTGTTCGATAAATTGAAATCTCTGGTTTCTGATGACAAAAAAGACACCGGAACTATTGAGATTGTTGCCCCGCTCTCTGGCGAGATCGTCAACATTGAAGACGTGCCGGATGTAGTTTTCGCGGAAAAAATTGTGGGTGATGGCATTGCTATCAAACCTACTGGCAACAAAATGGTTGCGCCGGTAGATGGTACCATCGGTAAAATTTTTGAAACCAACCATGCTTTTTCAATCGAATCTGATAGCGGCATTGAACTGTTCGTTCACTTCGGTATTGATACCGTTGAACTGAAAGGCGAAGGCTTCAAACGTATCGCTGAAGAAGGCCAGCGCGTGAAAGTCGGCGACCCGGTTATCGAATTCGATCTGCCGCTGCTGGAAGAGAAAGCCAAGTCTACCCTGACTCCGGTTGTTATCTCCAACATGGACGAGATCAAAGAGCTGATCAAACTGTCCGGTAGCGTAACCGTGGGTGAAACTCCGGTTATCCGCATCAAGAAGTAATTCTTGCCGCAGAAGAATGGCGCCTCTCGGCGCCATTTTTTTATATCGCCGCTTTAAACGGCCGGTAGCGCTTCTCTCGCGAATGTATTTTCATCCCTTCTGGACTGCTTTCCAGAATCCGCTTCTCGCTATCAGAAACCAGCAAATCACACTGATATCCACCCACGGCGCCAAAGAGCGATCCAATTTCGCAGATATCTTCCAGCGCTTCGCTGCCGGTCGTTTCAAAATGACCGACGACTCTTCCCTGCTGACGCACCACTAAGCGATAGCTCTTCATACTCCTTCCCCTCTCGGCGGCAGAATGAGCTCATCGCAGCCCTGTTCATCGGTCCACGTCATAACCGCCAGCACCCGCTGCGCGGCGACTTTAGCGGCGTCGCCCAGCGGCATTCCGCCCACCAGGCCGCAGGCCAGTTCGGCGCAAAAAAGATCGCCCGTTCCCTTAAGGTCGGTTTCTACACGCGGATGTTCGATCACCTCGACCGACTCTGCGCTAACCACCAGCACGTTGATCGTGGCGCTATCCGCTCCCGGTGCGCTGGTAATAACGACCCATTTCAGTGAATCAGAGAGCAGACTACGGGCGGCAATAATCGCCTCCTGCTGATTATGACAAGGCAGGCCGCTTAGCGTCTCCAGCTCAAACAAATTGGGCGTGATCACCTGAGCCAGCGGGAGCAAATGCGCACGGTAGGCTTCAGGGATCTCGGCCTTGACGTAGATGCCGCTATCCACATCGCCAATGACGGGATCAACGATAATACACAGTTCAGGATGGTGCTCGCGAATGCGCAGCAGCCATTGCGCCAGACGCTTAATCTGCACGGCGCTGCCCATATAGCCGGTCGTTACCGCCCGCAGCTCGCGGAGCGCTTCACGCTCCTCCAGCGCCTTTAAATAGCCGGCAAACCACTCTTCCGGGATAACGCCGCCATAGTAAGTATCATAGTGCGGCGTATTGCTGAACAGCACCGTCGGTACCGCGATGACCCGCAGGCCATGCTGCTTTATCGCCGGTATCGCAATACTGTTGCCTACGCTGCCGTAGACCACCTGCGACTGCACGGCCACAATATCGACCTGCAGCGCCCGGCTTTTATCGTTAAAGAGCACCGATTGTATTTCATCTTGCTGATCCATCCTTTCTCCTCCCGCTGGACAGCGAGTCAGACTCTGATTATCATTCGTCCTATGCTAAAATTCATTTTGTCATAGGTCAATAATGATCGTTGGAAAAACTGCCAGTGAGATCTTCGATAACATCCGCCATCTGGTACAAAGCGGCGCGCTCAAGCCTGGCGATATTTTGCCGCCGGTCCGCGAGCTGGCTGGCAAGCTGGCGATTAATCGCAATACCGTCGCTGCCGCCTATAAGCGCCTGGTAACCTCCGGTCTGGCCATCAGTCAGGGGCGTAATGGCACCGCCATTAAAACGCATAATACTCTTCCCGCCATTGAAGGGGGCGATCCCTCTTCGCCGCTGAAGGATATTTCCAGCGGTAATCCCGATCCCGCTCGCCTGGCGGACCTCAAGCACTCCCTCGGTGCGATTGCTTTAACGCCCCGTCTGTACGGCGATGCGGCGGTTGAGCCTCGGCTGGCCGCGTGGGCCAGCCGCTGGGTTAACCCGGATCTGGAGATGGACGCCGAGATTAACCTCGCCAGCGGCGCCGTCGATGCGCTTGAGCGCCTGCTATGCGCCCTGCTGCTGCCCGGCGATAGCGTGGCCATTGAAGATCCCTGCTTTCTCAGCAGCATCAATATGCTGCGCTATGCCGGTTTTCACCCTTCCCCGGTGCCGGTCGACGGGGAAGGCATGCAACCTGAGTCCCTTGAAGAGGCGCTGCGCAACGGCGCCCGGGCGGTCATTATCACCCCGCGCGCGCACAATCCGACAGGCTGTAGCCTCAGCGATTCCCGCGCCCGGGCAATACGCCAAATACTGGCCCGCTATCCGCAGGTTCTGGTAATTGTTGACGATCATTTCGCGCTGCTCTCCGCCACGCCCTGGTACTCCCCTATCGCCGTGGAAAGCCAGCGTTGGGCGCTGGTACGCTCCCTGTCAAAAACCCTGGGGCCGGATATGCGTCTGGCCATCGTCGCCAGCGACGCCGACACGTCGGCGGCGCTGCGACTGAGGCTTAATTCCGGTAGCCAATGGGTCAGCCATCTGTTGCAGGATCTGGTCATCGCCTGCCTTAACGACAACGCCTTTATGGCCTCTCTGGCGGAAACCCGGCGCCACTATCGTCAGCAGCATGAAAAGCTGATTGCCGCCCTCGCCAGCCGCGGAATCACCCACCTGACGCCAGGAGACGGGCTTAATTTTTGGTTCCCGCTGCAGGAGCCGAGCCAGCCGGTGGCGCTCCGTCTGGCGCACGCCGGCTGGCTGGTTCGCGAAGGCGAAACGTTCGGTATCCGCGAACCAGCGCACGGGCTGCGGTTGTCGCTTGCAACGCTTAACGATAATGAAATTAATAAGCTCGCCAATGACTTATACCAGGTATTACAACAACAGTGACGGGAGTTAACGCTATGCAGATCCACTTTATCGTCCATGAAGTCTTTGAAGCGCCGGGGGCTTACCTGCGCTGGGCGCAGGCGCGCGGCTACGGTACCAGCTGGTCGCGGGTATATGCGGGAGATGCGCTCCCGGAAAACGCCGATGCTTTTGATATGCTGGTTGTGCTCGGCGGCCCACAATCTCCGCGCACAACATTAACTGAGTGCCCCTGGTTTGATAGCCACGCCGAGCAGCGGTTGATTGCACAGGCCATTGCCGCCGGGCGG
>OKIT01000123.1_pt1 | contig 16205 bp, 8 predicted proteins | sample 1612981 | NCBI WGS metagenome assembly OKIT01 (sample SAMN04436827, study PRJEB24849) | human gut metagenome | biome: human gut; feature: NICU; material: stool | host: Homo sapiens | place: USA: Saint Louis, MO | collected 2011-06-23
GCTCGCATTACGTCGGTGGCGGGATCCCGCCGCTGCTGTTTCTGCTGGGAATGGCGTGGTTTAACGACTGGCACGCGGCGCTGTATATGCCGGCTTTCGGCGCGATCCTGCTGGCGATTTTCGCCTTCGCGATGATGCGCGATACCCCGCAGTCCTGCGGCCTGCCCCCTATCGAAGAGTACAAAAACGATTATCCTGACGACTACAGCGAGAAGCATGAAGAAGAGCTGACCGCAAAGCAGATCTTTATGCAGTACATCCTGCCGAACAAGCTGCTGTGGTACATCGCCGTCGCTAACGTATTTGTCTATCTGCTGCGTTACGGCATTCTTGACTGGTCGCCGACCTATCTGAAGGAAGTTAAGCACTTCGCGCTGGATAAATCATCCTGGGCCTACTTCCTTTATGAATACGCGGGGATCCCGGGCACGCTGCTGTGCGGCTGGATGTCGGATAAAGTGTTTAAAGGCAACCGCGGCGCGACCGGCGTCTTCTTTATGACCCTGGTCACCATTGCCACCGTCGTTTACTGGCTGAACCCGCCGGGTAATCCGGGCGTGGATATGGCCTGCATGATCATCATCGGCTTCCTTATTTATGGTCCGGTGATGCTGATTGGCCTGCACGCGCTGGAGCTGGCGCCGAAAAAAGCCGCCGGCACCGCCGCGGGCTTCACCGGCCTGTTCGGCTATCTCGGCGGCTCGGTAGCCGCGAGCGCTATCGTTGGCTATACCGTCGATTTCTTCGGCTGGGACGGCGGCTTTATGGTAATGATCGGCGGCAGCGTGCTGGCTGTCCTGCTGTTGATTATCGTGATGCTGGGTGAACGACGTCATCACCAGCAGATGAAACAAGGCTAAGGAGCTGCGATGAAAAGTCAATTAACCGCCCTGATGAGCGGAATGCTGCTGGCCGCTACCGCGCTCTCTTTCAGCGCCGTCGCGGGGGAGAAAATCGTTATCGCCCACCGCGGCGCCAGCGGCTATCTGCCGGAACATACCCTGCCGGCGAAAGCGATGGCGTATGCTCAGGGGGCCGATTACCTTGAGCAAGACCTGGTGATGACTAAAGACGACCGGCTGGTGGTACTGCATGACCACTATCTGGACCGGGTGACCGACGTGGCGCAGCGTTTCCCGCAGCGGGCGCGTAAGGATGGCCGCTTCTACGCCATCGACTTTACGCTCGCCGAGATAAAGTCGCTGAAGTTTACCGAAGGGTTTGAGCCGAAAGATGGCAAGAACGTGCAAACTTATCCGGGCCGTTTCCCGATGGGGAAATCTGATTTCCGTATTCATACCTTTGAAGAGGAGATTGAGTTTGTGCAGGGGTTGAACCATTCGACCGGCAAAAACATCGGCATCTACCCGGAAATCAAAGCACCGTGGTTCCACCATCAGGAAGGCAAGGATATTGCCGCCAGTACGCTGAAGGTGCTGAAAGAGTATGGTTATACCCGCAAGCAGGATAAGGTCTATCTGCAGTGTTTTGACGCGGACGAGCTCAAACGTATTAAACACGAGCTGGAGCCGAAGATGGGGATGGATCTTAATCTGGTACAGCTTATCGCCTATACCGACTGGAATGAGACCCAGCAGCGGCAGGCCGACGGCAAGTGGGTGAACTACAGCTATGACTGGATGTTCAAACCAGGGGCAATGGCGCAGATAGCACAGTACGCTGACGGCATTGGTCCGGACTACCACATGCTGGTGGCCGAAGGTTCGAAGCCGGGTGAGGTGAAGCTGACGGCCATGGTGAAAGAAGCTCACGCCAGCCATATGCAGGTCCATCCGTATACGGTCCGCGCCGATCAGTTGCCGGAGTACGCAACCGACGTCAATCAGCTCTATAACGTGCTGTATCGCCAGGCGGACGTTGACGGCCTGTTTACCGATTTCCCGGATAAAGCGGTGCAGTTTCTGAACGCGAAGCAGTAAAAAGCCGGGCTTACCCGGCCTGTGAACGGCAGTTTCATAGGTCGGGTAAGCGCAGCGCCACCCGATAAAGATTACATCTCGATTTCAATATCGCCTTGCGCCCGGCAGCAGCAGGGCAAAATCTCACCCGGCTGGACAAACGCCAGCGGCTCGGTGAGCCAGTCAACCTGGCCCGAAACCAGCCGTAGACGGCAGGAGCCGCAGTAGCCTTCGCGGCATTGATACTCCACGTCGATATTGTGCGATTCCAGAGCCGCCAGCAGAGAGGGATGTTCATCCTGACACTCAAGACGAGTGTCAGAAATCTTCAAAAAAATGCGTTTCATCAGAGCTGGAAGTTGCTCAGATCGTCGGCGTCGACTTCGGAATCGATCTGCCCGACGAGATAGGAACTGACTTCCACTTCCTGCGGCGCAACCTGCACGTTATCGGACACCAGCCAGGTGTTGATCCACGGGATCGGGTTGGAGCGGGTCTGGAACGGCAGATCGAGACCCACCGCCTGCATGCGGATGTTGGTAATGTACTCAACGTACTGGCAGAGAATATCTTTGTTCAGGCCGATCATCGAGCCGTCGCGGAACAGATAATCCGCCCACTCTTTTTCCTGCTGCGCCGCCTGCACGAACAGGTCGTAGCACGCCTGTTTGCACTCTTCGGCGATTGAAGCCATCTCCGGATCGTCGACGCCTGAACGCAGCAGGTTCAGCATATGCTGAGTACCGGTCAGGTGCAGCGCTTCGTCGCGGGCGATCAGACGGATAATCTTGGCGTTACCTTCCATCAGCTTGCGCTCGGCAAAGGCGAAGGAGCAGGCAAAGCTGACGTAAAAACGGATGGCTTCCAGCGCGTTCACGCTCATCAGGCACAGGTAGAGTTTCTTTTTCAGCTCGCGCAGGTTCACGGTGATAGTTTTACCGTTCACGCTGTGGGTGCCTTCGCCCAGCAGATGCCAGTAGCTGGTTAGCTCAATCAATTCATCGTAATAGCTGGAAATCCCTTCCGCGCGTTTCTGGATCTGCTCGTTGGTGACGATATCGTCAAACACCATCGCCGGATCGTTAACGATATTGCGGATGATGTGGGTGTAGGAGCGCGAATGAATGGTCTCTGAGAACGCCCAGGTTTCAACCCAGGTTTCCAGCTCCGGAATCGAAATCAGCGGCAGCAGGGCGACGTTCGGGCTGCGTCCCTGGATCGAGTCGAGCAGCGTCTGATATTTCAGGTTGCTGATAAAAATGTGCTTTTCGTGTTCCGGCAGCGCCTGGTAGTCGATGCGGTCGCGGGAAACGTCAACTTCTTCCGGACGCCAGAAGAAGGAGAGCTGTTTTTCAATCAGCTTTTCGAAGATGTCATATTTTTGCTGATCGTAGCGGGCGACGTTCACCGGCTGACCAAAAAACATCGGCTCAAGCAGCTGATCGTTTTTGGTCTGAGAAAAAGTGGTATATGCCATGAGTGAGGATCCTGTCCTGGAATTACAAGCCGGGTGGCACTTCGCTAACCCGGCCTACAATATACCGTAGGCCCGGCAAGCAACGCGCCGCCGGGCAATATTATCAAATCTTACATGCGCCGCTTTCGCAGCCGTCGTCCTGGATGGACGGCGCCAGATCATCCTGAGCATCTTCCGCGCCATCGCGAGTGTTGTGATAGTACAGCGTTTTGACGCCGAACTTATAGGCATTGAGCAAGTCTTTCAGCAATTGCTGCATCGGCACTTTACCTGACGGGAAGCGAGTCGGATCGTAGTTGGTGTTGGCAGAAATCGACTGGTCGATAAACTTCTGCATAATACCGACCAGCTGCAAGTAACCATCGTTGTTCGGCATTTCCCACAGCAGCTCGTAGCCGTTCTGCAGTTTTTCGTAATCCGGCACCACCTGGCGCAGGATCCCGTCTTTCGATGCTTTAATGCTGACGTGGCCGCGCGGCGGCTCAATGCCGTTGGTGGCATTGGAGATCTGCGAAGAGGTCTCGGACGGCATCAGCGCGGAGAGCGTGGAGTTACGCAGGCCGTGCGTTTTGATCGATTCGCGCAACGCTTCCCAGTCGTAATGCAGGGATTCATTGACGATCGCATCCAGGTCTTTTTTATAGGTATCGATCGGCAGAATGCCTTTGGCGTAGGTGGTTTCGTTGAACCACGGGCACGCGCCCTGCTCGATAGCCAGTTCGTTAGAGGCTTTCAGCAGGTAGTACTGAATCGCTTCGAACGTTTTATGCGTCAGGTTGTTGGCGCTGCCGTCGGAGTAGCGTTTACCGTGCTTCGCCAGATAGTAGGCAAAGTTGATCACGCCAATACCCAGCGTACGACGGCCCATGGCGCCGCGTTTGGCTGCCGGGATCGGGTAGTCCTGATAATCCAGCAGGGCATCCAGCGCGCGAACCGCCAGTACCGCCAGCTCTTCCAACTCATCAAGGCTATCGATAACGCCGAGGTTGAAAGCGGAGAGGGTGCACAGCGCAATTTCACCGTTTTCGTCGTTCACATCTTCCAGCGGCTTGGTCGGCAGGGCGATTTCCAGGCACAGGTTGGACTGGCGCACCGGCGCGACAACCGGGTCAAACGGGCTGTGGGTGTTGCAGTGGTCGACGTTCTGGATGTAGATACGGCCGGTGGAGGCGCGCTCCTGCATCATCAGCGAGAACAGCTCTACCGCTTTGATGCGCTGCTTGCGAATGGTGTCGTCCTGCTCATATTTTGTGTACAGACGCTCGAACTCGTCCTGATCGGCAAAGAACGCATCATACAGGCCCGGGACGTCTGATGGGCTGAACAGGGTGATATCGCCGCCTTTCAGCAGGCGGGTATACATCAGCTTGTTGATCTGTACGCCGTAGTCCATGTGACGAACGCGGTTGGCGTCGGTGCCACGGTTATTTTTCAGCACCAGCAGGCTTTCGACTTCCAGATGCCACATCGGGTAGAAGAGGGTCGCCGCACCGCCGCGCACACCACCCTGGGAACAGGATTTTACCGCGGTCTGGAAGTGCTTATAGAACGGGATACAGCCGGTGTGGAACGCTTCACCGCCGCGAATCGGGCTACCCAGCGCGCGGATGCGACCGGCGTTGATGCCGATACCGGCGCGCTGAGAGACGTATTTAACAATGGCGCTGGAGGTGGCGTTAATCGAATCCAGGCTGTCGCCGCACTCGATCAGCACGCAGGAGCTGAACTGGCGGGTTGGGGTGCGCACGCCGGACATGATCGGCGTGGGCAGGGAGATTTTAAACGTCGACACCGCGTCATAGAAACGCTTAATGTAGTCCAGACGCGTCTCGCGCGGGTAGTTGGAGAACAGGCAGGCGTCAACCAGAATGTACAGGAACTGGGCGCTTTCGTAGATCTCGCCGGTGACGCGGTTCTGCACCAGATATTTACCTTCGAGCTGCTTAACCGCCGCGTAGGAGAAGGTCATATCGCGATCGTGCTCGATGAACGAATCCATCTGCTTGAACTCTTCTTCCGTGTAGTCTTCCAGCAGATGAGTATCGTATTTGCCGTTTTTCACCATTTTCGACACGTGGTCGAACAGCGCTGGCGGCTCAAACTGGCCGTAGGCTTTTTTACGCAGGTGGAAAATCGCCAGGCGGGCGGCGAGATACTGGTAATCCGGAGCATCGCGGGAAATAAGGTCCGCAGCGGCTTTGATAATGGTTTCGTGAATGTCGGCGGTTTTGATGCCGTCATAGAACTGAATGTGGGAACGCAGTTCTACCTGGGAGATGGATACGTTATTCAGCCCTTCTGCCGCCCAATCCAGCACGCGGTGGATTTTATCGAGATTGATGCGCTCGGTGCTACCGTCGCGCTTTGTCACCAGCAGACTCTGATTCATGTGGATTATACCTGTCCGTGAAAGAAAATATCCCCCACTTATCCACAGATCGCCGTTGTGACTAACTCTGTGGATAAATACTATATGTAGGGGGTTGTCGATAAAAGAAACGCTATATGGTGAGTATTCTAGTAAGGATTCTTTTGAGTACAAGAGTTGATTTTGAGGTTAAATTGAGGTTGCGGAAGGGTAATGATCGCGAAATCCACGCCACATAAGGCCTGGAGAAGATGTCAATAAAACAGAAAAAAAAATGAAAATTTGATCGAGTGCTGATTTCTTCATCGGAAGAAAAAATCACGCGGCTTGATGCCGCGCAATCATCATAGGAAAAACAGCTGACGCTATGCCTTCGTCGCCGTTGTATGCAACATATAGTTAACATCAACGCACGGAGCCAGCTTGAAGGTATTGGTCAACGGATTGTAGTGAAGACCGGTAATATGCTGCTCTTTCAGAATAGTCTCATCAACCCAGCCGATCAGCTCCGCTGGTTTAATAAATTTCTTCACGTCATGGGTACCTTTTGGCACCATCTTCATCACGTATTCGGCGCCCACGACCGCCATCAGCCACGCTTTACCGTTACGGTTTATGGTCGAGAAGAAGACCTGGCCGCCGGGTTTGACCAGCCGCGCGCAGGCGTGGACCACCGACTGCGGGTCCGGGACGTGCTCCAGCATCTCCATGCAGGTCACGACGTCATACTGCTGGGCATGCTTCGCCGCGTGCTCTTCAACGGTTTCCTGGACGTATTCGACCTGAATACCGCTTTCCAGGGCGTGCAGCCTGGCCACCTGTAACGGTTCGAAACCCATATCCAGACCGGTCACCGTCGCGCCTTCCCGAGCCATGCTTTCAGCCAGGATGCCGCCGCCGCAGCCGACATCGAGCACTTTTTTGCCAAACAGGCCGCCGGCGCGCTCCGCGATATAGCCAAGACGTAGAGGGTTGATGCGATGTAACGGCTTGAATTCGCCTTCTAAATCCCACCAGCGCGAGGCGACGGCTTCAAATTTAGCGATTTCATTATGATCAACATTGTGGGCCACCGACGGTTTTTCGGCATTCATGGGCGCTTTTACTCCTGTTCAGTTCAGACCCGCGAGTATATCAGGCCTCAGGGATGAATAAACCGTCTATCCCTGTCGCCTTACGCCGCGCGAAAATCATTGGGTATAGGTTTACCCGTATCACTACGGGTGTGTTATAATTTGCGACCTTTGAATCCGGGATACAGTAGAGGGATAGCGGTTAGATGAGCGACCTTGCGAGAGAAATTACACCGGTCAACATTGAGGAAGAGCTGAAGAGCTCGTATCTGGATTATGCGATGTCGGTCATTGTTGGCCGTGCGCTGCCGGATGTCCGAGATGGCCTGAAGCCGGTACACCGTCGCGTACTATACGCCATGAACGTATTGGGCAATGACTGGAACAAAGCCTATAAAAAATCTGCCCGTGTCGTTGGTGACGTAATCGGTAAATACCACCCTCATGGTGATACTGCCGTATACGATACCATTGTACGTATGGCGCAGCCATTCTCCCTGCGTTACATGCTGGTAGATGGCCAGGGTAACTTCGGTTCTGTCGACGGCGACTCCGCCGCAGCGATGCGTTATACGGAAATCCGTATGTCGAAGATCGCTCATGAACTGATGGCCGACCTGGAAAAAGAGACGGTGGATTTCGTCGATAACTATGACGGCACGGAAAAGATCCCTGACGTTATGCCGACCAAAATCCCGAACCTGTTAGTCAACGGTTCGTCCGGTATCGCGGTAGGTATGGCGACCAACATTCCGCCGCATAACCTGACCGAAGTGATCAACGGCTGTCTGGCCTACGTTGAAAACGAAGACATCAGCATTGAAGGGCTGATGGAACATATTCCGGGTCCGGACTTCCCGACCGCCGCGATCATCAACGGTCGCCGCGGCATTGAAGAGGCCTATCGTACCGGTCGCGGTAAAGTGTACATTCGCGCGCGCGCGGAAGTGGAAGCTGACGCGAAAACCGGTCGCGAAACCATCATCGTGCATGAAATTCCGTATCAGGTGAACAAAGCGCGCCTGATTGAGAAAATCGCTGAGCTGGTCAAAGACAAACGCGTCGAAGGCATCAGCGCGCTGCGCGACGAGTCTGATAAAGACGGCATGCGTATCGTGATAGAAGTGAAGCGCGATGCGGTGGGTGAGGTGGTTCTTAACAACCTTTATTCGCAGACTCAGCTCCAGGTCTCCTTCGGTATCAACATGGTTGCCCTGCACCATGGTCAGCCGAAGATCATGAACCTGAAAGAAATTATTGCCGCGTTCGTGCGCCACCGCCGCGAAGTGGTGACCCGCCGTACGATTTTTGAACTGCGTAAAGCCCGCGATCGCGCGCACATCCTCGAAGCGCTGGCGATTGCCCTGGCCAACATCGATCCGATTATTGAGCTGATTCGCCGCGCGCCGACGCCGGCGGAAGCGAAAGCTGGCTTAATCGCCCGTTCATGGGATCTGGGCAATGTTTCCGCGATGCTGGAACGTGCAGGCGATGACGCCGCGCGTCCGGAATGGCTGGAACCTGAATTCGGCGTGCGCGACGGCCAGTACTACCTGACCGAACAGCAGGCACAGGCGATTCTGGATCTGCGTTTGCAGAAACTGACCGGCCTTGAGCATGAAAAACTGCTCGACGAATACAAAGAGCTGCTGGAACAGATTGCGGAACTGCTGCACATTCTGGGCAGCGCCGATCGCCTGATGGAAGTTATCCGCGAAGAGCTGGAGTTGGTCCGTGAACAGTTCGGCGACGCGCGCCGTACCGAGATCACCGCTAACAGCGCCGATATCAACATCGAAGACCTGATCAACCAGGAAGATGTTGTCGTGACCCTTTCGCATCAGGGCTACGTGAAGTATCAGCCGTTAACCGACTACGAAGCGCAACGTCGCGGCGGCAAAGGCAAATCTGCGGCGCGTATCAAAGAAGAAGACTTTATCGACCGTCTGCTGGTGGCCAACACCCACGACACGATCCTCTGCTTCTCCAGCCGCGGTCGTCTCTACTGGATGAAAGTTTATCAGTTGCCGGAAGCCAGCCGCGGCGCGCGCGGTCGTCCGATCGTCAACCTGCTGCCGCTGGAAGCCAACGAGCGCATCACCGCGATCCTGCCGGTCCGCGAATACGAAGAGGGCGTGAACGTCTTTATGGCGACCGCCAGCGGTACCGTGAAGAAAACGGCGCTGACCGAATTCAGCCGTCCGCGTTCCGCCGGTATTATCGCGGTTAACCTTAACGAAGGCGACGAACTGATTGGCGTCGATCTAACTTCCGGTCAGGACGAAGTCATGCTGTTCTCAGCCGCCGGTAAAGTGGTGCGCTTTAAAGAGGACGCCGTCCGCGCGATGGGCCGTACCGCCACCGGCGTGCGCGGCATCAAGCTGGCCGGCGAGGACAAGGTGGTCTCGCTGATCGTTCCGCGCGGCGAAGGGGCCATCCTGACCGTCACGCAGAACGGCTACGGTAAACGTACCGCGGCTGAAGAGTATCCAACCAAGTCGCGTGCGACCCAGGGCGTTATCTCTATCAAAGTCACCGAACGCAACGGTTCTGATGTGGGCGCGGTGCAGGTAGATGACTGCGACCAGATTATGATGATCACCGATGCGGGCACGCTGGTACGAACCCGCGTTTCTGAAGTGAGCATTGTGGGTCGTAACACTCAGGGCGTGATTCTGATCCGCACCGCGGAAGATGAAAACGTGGTTGGCCTGCAGCGCGTAGCTGAGCCGGTTGATGACGAAGAGCTGGATGCCATCGACGGCAGCGCGGCGGAAGGCGATGAGGATATCGCGCCGGAAGCGGATACTGACGATGATATTGCCGAAGACGAAGAGTAATTCTCTGCGGTAATTGTTCTGAAAGGGTCGGGGCTATCCCCGACCCTTTTTGTTTTCCCGTTGCGGGACCGTTGTTTTATCGTTACCTTAACGCCATTCTGTTGAGCCCCTGACGGCCGAGCATCGCCACATTGAAATATCTAGCTTCTTTCCATAACACGTTAAAGGTTTCACGCTATCTATTCAGAGCGCTGGCGGTATTACTGTGGGTGCTGGTCGCTTTTGTGTCGGTGTTTTACATCGTCAACGCTTTGCACGATCGCGAATCGGAAATTCGCCAGGAATTTAATCTCAATGCCGATCAGGCGCAGCGCTACATCCAGCGTACCGCCGATGTGATCAAAGAGCTGAAGTACGTTGCGGGCAACCGGCCGATGGACGGCGGCGAAGGCGGTGATACGCCGGTTCAGCGCGGCGATATCGCGATACCTAATTTTGAACCGCTCTACCCGGACTCCGACTGCGCGCTGATGAGTACGACCTGGCGTAATTCGCTACAGTCACTGGCGTGGTTTATGCGCTACTGGCGCGACAATTTCTCAACGGCCTACGACCTCAATCGTATTTTTTTGATTGGCAGCGACAATCTGTGTATGGCCAACTTCGGCCTGCGCGATATTCCGCTGGAGCGGGACCAGGCGTTAAAAGTGCTGCATCAGCGCATTGAGCAGTATCGCGACGCGCCGCAAAACGAGCGCGGTAATAATCTGTTCTGGATAAGCCAGGGTGTGCGTCCGGGCGTTGGTTATTTCTATGCGTTGACCCCAATCTATGTAGCGAATCGCCTGCAGGCGATGCTCGGCGTAGAGCAAACCATCCGTATGGAAAGCTTCTTTACTCCTGGTAGTCTGCCGATGAACGTCACTATCCTCGACTATAACGGTCAGTCGCTGATTTCGCTTGCCGGGTCGGACAGCAATATTAAAGCGGATGCGAAGTGGATGCAGGAGCGTCTGTGGTTCGGCTATACCGCCGGTTTTCGCGAGCTGGCGATGAAAAAAAACCTGCCGCCATCATCCCTGAGTATTGTCTATTCGGTGCCGGTGGATCAGGTGCTGGAACGCATCCGGATGCTGATACTGAACGCTGTGGTGCTCAATCTGCTCACCGGCGTGCTCCTCTTTGTCCTCGCCCGAATGTATGAACGGCGGATTTTTATTCCGGCAGAAAATGACGCCCAGCGGCTGGAAGAGCATGAGCAGTTCAACCGAAAAATCGTTGCCTCCGCGCCGGTGGGGATCTGTATTTTACGTACGCTCGACGGTACCAACATCCTGAGTAACGAGCTGGCGCATAACTATCTCAACATGCTAACCCACGAGGACAGGCAGCGGCTGACGCAAATTATCTGCGGCCAGCAGGTGAACTTTGTCGATGTGCTGACCAGCAATAACACTAACTTGCAAATCAGCTTTGTCCACTCGCGCTACCGTAATGAGAATGTGGCGATTTGCGTGTTGGTGGATGTCTCGGCGCGCGTCAAAATGGAGGAGTCGCTGCAGGAGATGGCCCAGGCTGCCGAGCAGGCCAGCCAGTCGAAATCAATGTTCCTCGCCACCGTCAGCCACGAACTGCGCACGCCGCTGTACGGGATTATCGGTAACCTTGATTTATTGCAGACCAAAGAGCTGCCGAAGGGCGTCGATCGCCTGGTGACGGCGATGAACAACTCTTCCAGCCTGCTGCTGAAAATTATTAGCGATATCCTCGACTTCTCAAAAATTGAGTCCGAGCAGCTAAAAATTGAGCCGCGCGAGTTTTCGCCGCGCGAGGTCATGAACCATATTTCCGCCAACTATCTGCCGCTGGTGGTGCGTAAGCACCTGGGGCTGTACTGTTTTATTGAGCCCGACGTACCGCAGCTGATGTCCGGCGATCCCATGCGCCTGCAACAGGTTATTTCCAACCTGCTAAGTAATGCGATTAAGTTTACCGATACCGGCTGTATTGTCCTGCACGTAGAGCGGGCGGATGATTATCTGCGCATCAGCGTACGCGACACCGGCGAAGGGATCCCGGCGAAAGAGGTGGTACGCCTGTTCGATCCATTCTTCCAGGTCGGAACCGGGGTGCAGCGCAACTTCCAGGGGACGGGACTCGGTCTGGCGATCTGTGAAAAGCTTATCAGCATGATGGATGGCGATATTGCCGTCGAAACCGAGCCCGGCATGGGCAGCCGGTTTACCATTCGTATCCCGCTTTATGGCGTACAAAATACGCCGCCGCTACTGATTGACGGCCTGGCTGAAAAATGCTGCTGGTTGGCGATTGATAACAGCTCGCTGGCGGTGTTCGTCGAGCAGTTGCTAACATTCCACGGCGTCCCGGTCAGTCGTTTTGACGGGCAAAAGCCGGGAGCGGAAGATATTCTGTTAACCGATAGCGAGACGTATGAAGCCTGGACCGGCTGCGCAATGGTGATCTTCTCTCGTCGGCATATCGGTATTCCGCAGGAGCGGGCGCCCGGCGAATGGCTGCATAGTGTGGCCACGCCCCATGAACTGCTGCCGCTTCTGGGACGCATCTTCCATATCGCCGTGGCCAGCGCGGAAAACGGGCCCGCGCTATCCGCGGCGGATGCGGAAACCACCAGCAATGATGACATGATGATCCTGGTGGTAGACGATCATCCTATTAACCGACGTCTGCTGGCCGATCAACTGGGATCGCTGGGCTATCAGTGCGTGACGGCAAATGATGGGGTCGATGCGCTGAATGTTCTGAGCAAGCAGCATATTGATATCGTGCTTAGCGACGTCAACATGCCGAATATGGACGGCTATCGCCTGACCCAGCGCATACGCCAGCTGGGACTCACGCTGCCGGTGATCGGGGTCACCGCCAACGCCCTGGCGGAAGAGAAGCAGCGCTGCCTGGAGTCGGGTATGGACAGCTGCCTTTCTAAGCCGGTGACTCTGGATATTATCAAGCAGACCCTGACGGTCTACGCAGCACGGGTACGTAAGGGAAGGGAGTAAGGCAGTTTCCCGGATAGCGCTGCGCTATCCGGGAAGGGAGACGTTAGTCTTTATCCGTGGAGCTCAGGGAAACGGAAGAGAGGTAGTTAAGCAGGGCAATGTCGTTTTCCACACCGAGCTTCATCATTGCCGATTTTTTCTGGCTACTGATGGTTTTGATACTGCGGTTGAGCTTTTTGGCAATCTCTGTGACCAGGAAGCCTTCGGCGAACAGACGCAATACCTCACTCTCTTTAGGCGACAAACGTTTGTCGCCGTAACCGCCGGCGCTGATTTTTTCCAGCAGGCGCGAAACGCTTTCCGGGGTGAATTTTTTGCCCTTTTGCAGCGCGGCCAGCGCTTTAGGCAGATCGGTTGGCGCACCCTGTTTCAGGACGATCCCTTCGATGTCCAGATCCAGCACCGCGCTCAGGATCGCCGGGTTGTTATTCATTGTCAGGACAATGATGGACAGATCCGGGAAATGACGCTTGATGTATTTGATAAGCGTAATGCCATCGCCGTATTTATCACCGGGCATGGATAAATCGGTAATCAGGACGTGTGCGTCCAGCTTTGGCAGATTGTTGATTAATGCGGTGGAGTCTTCAAACTCGCCGACAACGTTCACCCACTCAATTTGTTCAAGTGACTTACGAATACCGAACAGTACGATCGGATGGTCATCGGCAATAATTACGTTCATATTGTTCATGTATTAGGCTACCTTGCTACAGCAAGCTCTTGACGTAGTCGTCAATGTCGCTGATATATTTTTCTATGCCTTGCGCATCTTTTTCTCGAATCAGATGCTCAAGCGTTTCACATAACTGCTTGCCGGGTACCAGATTTAGCATAGCAAACGCCCCTTTGAGGCGGTGAGCGGTCTGCGCCAGCGCGGCGAAATCGCCTGTTGCCCGTTCATTATACAGCCTCTTAACATCATCTGGTACCGTGTCTGCAAACAGCGTGTAATAGCCGCTGGCATGCAGTTCGGCGTTACTTTCGCTACCGGCTGAGGAAGGGGGCTCCTCTTCCTCAGCAAGCTGCTGCTCAATCAGCTGGAGGATAGCTTCCTGCATCGCAGCGCTGATATTAAAGTTTACGCGGAGCTGACCAGGACCAATCTTATGAACCCGGACTTCATCATCGCTTAAAAGCAAGCCCGAAGCAGTAAGATTAGACGGATTATCCGTTAAAAAGAGATCATATTGTTGACTTGTGATTCTGTCATCCGGCGTGATGCAGGTGGCCCCCCAGCTTTCAAGCTGGCGGGTGACAATACGGCGTACTTCATTGGCCGTTACATCAAGCAGTATTACGACCTCATCCAACAGATGTTCCCCTGAATCACTCTCCTCTGCGCTGGCGGCCATTTTTAGATGCAGGGAGTAGCGGGTGCCCAGCGACTCGCGCGCTTTGATATTGAGCTGCCCGCCTAGCTTGCGGGTCAGGCGATCGCAGAGCCAGAAGGTGAGGGCGTTGGCTTTGCCGTAAAGGTCTGCCTGCGTCTCGTTGAGGAACGGGAAGTGCATATTGTCGATTTCATTCGCCGAAACGCTGTTGCCGGTATCCAGAATACGGAAGGTCAGGCGGTCGTCAGCTGATTCATCTTTACTCACTTCCAGGGTGATTTTGCCGATAGGCGTGGTGGTAACCGAATATTGGATGAGCAGTAAAAGTGTGCGGCGCAGGGCGTCGCGATCGCCGTAGCGTTGCTCATTGGCCGGCAGCGAGTTGTTAATCAGCAGCTGAAGACCTTTACGTTTGATGATGGGCAGGACTTCAGGCACCACTTCATCTATCAATTCCTGAATGGAGAACAGACCCTGCGCGCTCTTCCAGCTATCGGTCTCCAGCAGGTTTGCCAGCTGTATTTCATCGACCAGTTGGACCAGTTCATCCGCATGCTGGGCCAGCTTGCGGCTTTCGGCTATGCCGAGCGCCGCGGCTTCTTCCGCCAGCGTTTGCGCTGGCTGCTTCAGCGCCATACCGATATGCTGCATAAAAGCAGTGCGGCCCTGCTGGTTTTTCTCATACAGGCGCTGGGCCTGCTTGAGCTTCTTATTCACCAGCACTTCACGGTCCTGATCGCGAATAATAAAGATTTGCGTACGCGGCGAAACCTGGCTGCGGAACTGACGGATTTCATACAGTTCATTGTTCACCGTCGCCTGAATCACGCCCTGATGCTGATCGGCCATGTTAATGATGTTTTGCAGGTTCAGATGCGGCAGCAGATGATCGGCAATCGGATTGCTAATCACCGTACGGTTAGCGTCCAGATCGTGCACCAGAAGCCCTAGCGGCAGCAGGGAAACAATCTCTTCGTGAATGGCGCGCTGGGCGCGCAGCTCATTATTGGCTGCCGAAGAGACCGCCGTTCCCACGATGCTTTTACGGCCGCTGTAGTGGCGAAAGGTCGTAAATCCGAACAGCGCCAGCGCCAGCAGACCAATATTCAGCAACAGCGGCAGTAAGATACTCTGCAAGGACTCCAGAATCAGCTCGCTAAAGGGCACCATCCAGACCAGACGCATACCGGTGGTATTAATGGTGGTGAGAATTTCAATCTGCGGGCCGTTAAAGTTAATGCTAACGATGTCGGCGGCTTCTTTATCCGGGTTGCTGTTGACGCTTTGCGACGGATCGGGCTCCAGCCGGAAGCTCTCCAGCGACATACTAGGAGGAATGAGATCGTTAATGGGCAGATCGAAGGCGACAACGGTCGCCAGGTGACCGGGCTGGTTGAATGTCGTGCGTAAAGTAAAGTAGTAGCCGTTTTGCCAGGCAAGGTGGCGCAGCGACGAAAAGGTCTCGCGTTCATCTAAGGTGTTGGCCTGAAGCAGCATTTCTGCCCGTCGTGATTCGACGACGCTGCTGATGGTCGACTCTTTGAAGCTGGAAGAGAGGTCTTTTAAGGGCAGCGTTGAAACCAGAATCAGGCTGTTATCAAGCCCGTTCAGGTAATACATCGACCAGGGGATCGTCTCGGCGCCCCACAGGATATCGAGATAGTTGGAGATTTTTTGCGTCATTTCCAGCGTTGAGCCGTCATGCGAGCCAAAAATCAGCGCTTCTGTTTTGCGCCGGGGTTTCTCCAGGTAGTAAACATCCTGTTTTAAACGCGTTTCCTGGAGCCCTGTCTCTGAGACTGAACTGGACGAGGTCGCAGCGATATTGTCATAAATCTGCCAGGTGGCGTAGCGCCAGGTATCGATGCGTTTATGTAAGTCGTAGCTGACATCGACCACCTGGTAGCTTTTGTCTTTAAGCCAGGTGTTAACGGCGCTTTGGATCATGACCCCCATCGTCGCCAGTAGGACGATGACCATGAGAATAAAGAAGCGAGTAATGTTGCCGGGTATCAGGGAAAATTTTTTCGGGGTCATCGTGTGAGAATACGACTCATCATTGTGTGTAAACGGACTGTTGCACCAAGTTAACCGGGGGCAGCGCAGATGCTACGAACAGTATAAGGGTTAACGTCCAAAATCCATCCATCTGAATATACTACAATGACTTTTTGCCTTGAGATTTATGCCAAACGAGCGGGGCGTACAAAGATGTA
>OKIT01000128.1_pt1 | contig 15605 bp, 11 predicted proteins | sample 1612981 | NCBI WGS metagenome assembly OKIT01 (sample SAMN04436827, study PRJEB24849) | human gut metagenome | biome: human gut; feature: NICU; material: stool | host: Homo sapiens | place: USA: Saint Louis, MO | collected 2011-06-23
TCCCCCGGTGCGTACGGAAATTACGTGACCGGGGTAAGCGACAAAGCTGTCTGGAACTGATTTGAACGTCGTGGAACGACGGCCCGTAAGGGCGAGGCTCATTGTTGAGACGCGTAACTCATAAGCCAACGCCCCTGCGGGCTGAAAGACGACGGGTATAAAACTTTCCTCACCCCTGGCGTTCACTTCGTGTATACTCCCTGTCCTTATAAAAGTCCCTTTCAAAAATCGCGTCGGTGCTTTACAAAGCAGCAGCAATTGCAGTAAAATTCCGCACCATTTTGAAATAAGCTGGCGCTGATGCCAGCGGCAAACCGAATTTATCAAAGGTGAGAGTTACATGCCGGTAATTAAAGTACGTGAAAACGAGCCGTTCGACGTAGCGCTGCGTCGCTTCAAACGTTCATGCGAAAAAGCAGGTGTTCTGGCGGAAGTTCGTCGTCGTGAGTTCTATGAAAAACCGACTACCGAACGTAAACGCGCTAAAGCTTCTGCAGTGAAACGTCACGCGAAGAAACTGGCTCGCGAAAACGCACGCCGCACTCGTCTGTACTAATCTGTTGGGAGCCAGGCTCTCAATTCAGACCGAGTTGTAGTTGTAAGGCCGTGCTTCCGAAAGGAATGCGCGGCTTATTTTCGTTTATGCATTAGCATATACACTACACCATTCAGGATGCTCTCAGGCAGCAAGGGAGTGAGTCCCGGCGCTTACTCAAGTAAGTGGCAGGGGTGAACGAACTCAGCCGACGCAGAGGCAAGCTGAAGGCTCAAGTGTATAAAACGGGGCATATGGCTGGACGAATCCCACGAGTATTTATCAATGACCTGCTGGCGCGCACCGACATCGTCGATCTGATCGATGCCCGGGTAAAGCTGAAAAAGCAGGGCAAGAATTATCACGCGTGCTGTCCGTTCCATAACGAAAAAACCCCCTCTTTCACCGTCAACGGTGAAAAACAGTTTTACCACTGCTTCGGCTGCGGTGCGCACGGCAACGCTATCGACTTCCTGATGAACTACGACAAGCTCGAGTTCGTGGAAACCGTCGAAGAGCTGGCCGCCATGCATAATCTTGACGTGCCGTATGAAGCAGGTAGCGGACCCAGCCAGATCGAGCGCCATCAGCGGCAAAATCTCTATCAGCTGATGGATGGTCTGAACACGTTTTATCAACAGTCTCTGATGCAACCCGCCGCCGACCCCGCGCGCCAGTATCTGGAAAAACGCGGCTTAAGCAGTGAGATCATTACGCGTTTTGCGATTGGATACGCCCCTCCCGGCTGGGATAACGTCTTAAAACGTTTTGGCGGTAATCAAGAAAATCGCCAGTCGCTGATTGATGCAGGCATGCTGGTCACGAACGATCAGGGGCGCAGTTACGACCGCTTCCGCGAACGGGTGATGTTTCCCATCCGCGATAAGCGAGGCCGGGTGATTGGTTTTGGTGGTCGCGTGCTGGGTGACGCCCTGCCGAAGTACCTGAACTCCCCGGAGACCGATATTTTCCATAAAGGCCGCCAGTTGTACGGTCTTTATGAAGCGCAGCAGGACAATGCTGAACCGTCCCGCCTGCTGGTGGTCGAAGGTTATATGGACGTGGTGGCGCTGGCGCAATTCGGCATCAACTATGCCGTTGCGTCGTTAGGAACGTCGACGACAGCTGACCATATTCAGCTGTTGTTCCGGGTCACCAATCAGGTGGTTTGCTGCTACGACGGCGACCGGGCTGGCCGCGATGCCGCCTGGCGCGCGCTGGAAACGGCGCTGCCGTATATGACCGACGGGCGTCAGCTACGCTTTATGTTTCTGCCGGATGGCGAAGATCCGGATACGCTGGTGCGCAAAGAGGGGAAAGACGCATTTGAAGCGCGGATGGAGCAGGCTCAGCCGCTCTCCACGTTTTTGTTCAACAGCCTGTTACCGCAGGTGGATTTGAGCACCCCGGACGGCCGCGCGCAGCTGAGTACGTTAGCCTTGCCGCTGATAACGCAGGTGCCGGGTGAAACGCTGCGCATTTACCTGCGCCAGGAGTTAGGCAATAAGCTGGGGATTTTAGATGATGCGCAGCTTGAACGTTTAATGCCAAAACAGTCTGAAAATGGCATCCAGCGCCCCGCTCCGCAGCTAAAACGCACGACCATGCGTATACTGATAGGGTTACTGGTACAAAACCCGGACCTGGCCCCGCTGGTACCGCCTCTCGAAGGGCTGGACCCGCGTAAAATGCCTGGACTTGGTTTGTTCAGCGAACTGGTTAACACCTGCCTGGCACAGCCGGGCCTGACTACCGGACTGCTTTTAGAGCAATATCGCGGCACAAATGAAGCCGCAACCCTTGAAAAACTGTCGATGTGGGACGATATAGCAGATAAGGATATTGCTGAAAAAACCTTCACCGACTCGCTCAACCATATGTTTGATTCACTGCTGGAACTGCGGCAAGAAGAGTTGATAGCTCGCGACCGCACTCACGGTTTAAGCAGTGAAGAACGCCGGGAACTCTGGACTATCAGCCAGGAACTGGCCAAAAAATAAACGAAAGATTAAATCATTCAAGTTGTATCAAGGCAGCAAGAGAACGTCCCCCTGGAAGGCAACATAAGCCCATGGGCAGGATGAGGGAACGTAGCTAACGCAGAGACAACTTGAAGGATGAAGTATTTAACGGCTTAAGTGCCGAATATCGTTCGGGAAGACCCCGACAGCCGCTCGAGGCGCAGCGGCAATAATATAAGTACGCCCTCGCTTTAAATGTTGGCAGTTCGCCTGCTTACACCAATCAAACGAATTAAGTGTGGATACCGTCTTATGGAGCAAAACCCGCAGTCACAGCTGAAGCTTCTTGTCCAACGTGGTAAGGAGCAAGGCTATCTGACCTATGCCGAGGTCAATGACCATCTGCCGGAAGATATCGTCGACTCCGACCAGATCGAAGACATCATCCAAATGATCAACGACATGGGCATTCAGGTGATGGAAGAAGCGCCGGATGCCGATGATCTCTTGCTTGCTGAAACGAACAACAATACCGACGAAGATGCGGAAGAAGCTGCCGCGCAGGTTCTCTCCAGCGTTGAGTCTGAAATCGGACGCACAACCGACCCGGTGCGCATGTACATGCGTGAAATGGGTACCGTCGAACTGCTGACGCGCGAAGGCGAAATTGACATCGCTAAACGCATCGAAGACGGGATTAACCAGGTCCAGTGCTCAGTTGCGGAATACCCGGAAGCGATCACCTATCTGCTGGAGCAGTACGATCGCGTTGAAGCGGAAGAAGCACGCCTGTCCGATCTGATCACCGGCTTTGTCGACCCGAACGCTGAAGAAGATCTGGCGCCAACCGCCACTCACGTCGGTTCTGAACTCTCTCAGGAAGAGATGGATGACGACGAAGACGAAGATGAAGAAGAAGACGACGACAGCAGCGATGACGACAACAGCATCGACCCTGAGCTGGCGCGCGAGAAATTCGCCGAGCTGCGTACGCAGTACGAACTGACCCGCGACACCATCAAAGCGAAAGGTCGTAGCCACGCCGCAGCGCAGGAAGAGATCCTCAAGCTGTCTGAAGTGTTCAAACAGTTCCGTCTGGTGCCAAAGCAGTTCGATTATCTGGTTAACAGCATGCGTGTCATGATGGATCGCGTTCGTACTCAAGAACGTATCATCATGAAGCTGTGCGTTGAACAGTGCAAAATGCCGAAGAAAAACTTCATCACTCTGTTCACCGGCAACGAAACCAGCGAAACCTGGTTCAATGCGGCCATCGCCATGAACAAGCCGTGGTCAGAGAAGCTGCTTGACGTGAAAGAAGACGTTCAGCGCGGCCTGATGAAACTGCAGCAGATTGAGCAAGAGACCGGCCTGACCATTGAGCAGGTAAAAGATATCAACCGTCGTATGTCTATCGGTGAAGCGAAAGCGCGCCGTGCGAAGAAAGAGATGGTTGAAGCGAACCTGCGTTTGGTTATCTCGATCGCCAAGAAATACACCAACCGCGGTCTGCAGTTCCTCGACCTGATCCAGGAAGGCAACATCGGTCTGATGAAAGCGGTTGATAAGTTTGAATACCGCCGCGGCTACAAGTTCTCCACCTACGCAACCTGGTGGATCCGTCAGGCGATCACCCGTTCTATCGCAGACCAGGCGCGCACCATCCGTATTCCGGTGCATATGATTGAGACGATCAACAAACTCAACCGTATTTCCCGCCAGATGCTGCAGGAGATGGGCCGCGAGCCGACGCCGGAAGAGCTGGCCGAGCGTATGCTGATGCCGGAAGATAAAATTCGTAAGGTGCTGAAAATCGCCAAAGAGCCGATCTCCATGGAAACGCCAATTGGCGACGATGAAGATTCGCATCTGGGAGATTTCATCGAGGATAACACCCTCGAGCTGCCGCTGGACTCTGCCACCACCGAGAGCCTGCGCGCCGCCACCCATGACGTTCTGGCTGGCCTGACCGCCCGTGAAGCGAAAGTCCTGCGTATGCGCTTCGGTATCGACATGAATACCGATCACACGCTGGAAGAAGTGGGTAAACAGTTCGACGTTACCCGCGAACGTATTCGTCAGATCGAAGCGAAGGCGCTGCGTAAACTGCGCCATCCAAGCCGCTCTGAAGTGCTGCGTAGCTTCCTCGACGATTAATTTCGCCGCGTGCCGCAAAAAGCCAGTCATATGACTGGCTTTTTTTATGTCTGAACAAAACATATTTATTTAAGAAATATTAAAACCCCATTCGAAAACCCCTAAAAATACATTCAGGCTATATTCTTAATTACTTCTTTATCGGCATATAAACAACTGGACTCATCGTTTTACGTTTGTACCATGGGTTTATGGATGGCCCGGAGAGCAAAAACCGGAAGAAAAATCATAGGAAAAACAAAAGAAAAGCAAGCGTAAAATTCAGTTGGCTGATTTTAATAGAAAGGTTATTTTAACCACGTCTAATACCTTATTTCTCAACCGCGGAATAGAAAGTACCACCATGGATGAGATCGCCCATGAAGCGGGTTTTAGCAAAACAACGCTTTATACCTATTTTGAAAATAAAAAAGACATTCTGGATCATCTTATCCTGGAGGGAATGGAGCGTTTCTATCAGGAGGTGATAAAAATAGCCAGTCGGCAAAATTCATTCCGCGAGTTTTATCGCGAGCTATGCCATGCGCTGATCGCTCTCCACGAAACGAGCATTGCCTATTTTCCCGCTATCACAGGGCAAATCGCGAATTATGAAAAAATCACTAAAAACAATAAAGCGTTGAAGAGTATCTCTATGATTGGTGAACAGATAAACCATATTATCGCCGCGCAAATCACCGGCGCCGCCGAAAAAAAAGAGATCGGGCTGAATGCTTCCGCCGCGGACGTCACAATGCTGTTCTGGCTCTGCCTGACCGGACTCGTGGAAAAATCCTCGCATAGAGAATCCTATTTTTTACGTCACCTTGAGAAAGACCGTAAATCCTATCTCGACTTCGCTTTTGACTCAATATTATTAATGATAGAAAAAGGGAATGTTAGCGATAATGTAAAAGCTGGCTAAAGCCACGGACTTTAGCCAGCGCGGCTACGCGACGACTAACCCCCCGTAGTCGTCCGCAGCTCATTATAGCCCTCGCGTGGCCAGCGCCTCGTCGAGTTCCCGGTAGGCCTCCACCAGCTTATCCAGCGTCGCCCGGTTGAGGCCGCTGGGATTCGGCAGCACCCACACTTCCGTCGCGCCAATGGTCACCTGCTGCTTGCCCCATTTTACGCCACGCGCCTGAAACGCTTTCTCAAAGGCCTGTTTACCGAGGATCGCCAGCGCACGCGGCTGATACTCTTCCATTTTCCTGACCAGCTCCCGGCCACCGTCTCGGAGCTCCAGCAGCTCGACCTCGCTGGCCTGCACCGTTGGGCGCTCGACGAGCATGGTGATCCCGCAGCGAGTATCCAGCAGCTGAAGTTCCTCCTCGGGCTTCAGCAGACGGTCGGTAAAGCCGGCCTGGTGAATCACCTTCCAGAAGCGATTTCCCGGATGGGCAAAATGAAAACCGGTATGGGCGGAAGACTTCCCCGGATTGATACCGCAAAAAACGACCCTCAGGTCCGGCGCCAAAATATCGTTAATCATGTTTTCCCCAGCTCAATACCTAAAAGGTCATTATAAAGGATTGAAAATGCGTTGTTTATAAAAACAGCAGGCGTGCGTTTTAGGCTGGATTGCGGGGAACAGTTACTTTATAATCCTTCGCCACGGCCCCTTAGCTCAGTGGTTAGAGCAGGCGACTCATAATCGCTTGGTCGCTGGTTCAAGTCCAGCAGGGGCCACCAGATACAGCAAGGGCTGACGAGAAATCGTCAGCCCTTTTTGCATTATGCGGCCCCATCGGGGCGCCACAGCTTAAAATGAGGTCAGGTTACACCAGCGCCTGCAGCTGTTCGCGCATATAGACGGTGAAGTATTCCGGGTTTTTAATGACGATCCGCTTACCAGAGGCAATTTTGTCCGCCCATCCGGCGACTTTTTCCGTGAACCCGACATCCCATCCCTCCTTTTCACCCCGGGCCGTGACCTCGGCAGGGTTCGCCGGTACGCCTAGTTCATGCAAATACTTCAAAATTCCCTTAGCGGTACTTTCATCCATAGTATTTGGCACCGACAACGAGGTGTTCATACCACCAATAAAATCCAGGGCTTTATCGATTGCTGTTGGCATGCTCTTATCCTTAAAATTAACCACGTAATGAACATGCTTACACTATGGACCCATCTTTGCCGGGATATCAAAGAGATCGTTGCCTTTCTTTGATTCAGACCGCAGCTAAACGCTTGCGTGCTGCTTTTCTGCTCGACTATTCCGTATCACTCCCTACAGGAAACTACTCCATACGTCCGCGCTTAAACTGACCGGCGTCGATATCGTAGTGCTTCATTTTGCGCCACAGCGTGGTGCGGCCGATATTCAACAGCTGCGCCATCTCCTGCACCCGACCGCTGGTCACCCGGGCGGCATGGATAATCGCCTCTTTCTCAATGGCGCTGAAGGTCAGGCTGGTGGGCAGCAGCGAAGAACCCGTGTCGACCCCGGGCCGCTCGGCAAACAGATATTCCGGCAAATTACTCAGGCGGATATGGCCGTTATCGCTGCTAATGGCGATATTCTCGATAACACTGTTCAGCTCAAAATCATTGCCCGGCCAGGAGTAGGCCACCAGTTGCGCCAGCGCATCATCATCTACCTTCAGCCGCGAGGAGAAGCGCTTTTCCAGGCTCTTAAGGCGATTGTGCACCAGCGAGGGAATACTGTTGCGCCGCGCTCGCAGCGGGGGAATAACGATTTCAAAAGAGTGCAGCGCGTAGTAAAGCTGGCGGCTAAAGCGGTTTTGCTCCACCAGATTGGCAAGATCGACGGTAGTGGTGGCGATCACTTTGACGTCCACCGGGATCAAGCGACGGGCGTCCAGACGGGTTAATACCCCCTGCTTGATTACCTGCAGCAGCGCGGACTGCAGCTCCGGCGCCAGATATTCGATTTTTTCAAGAAACAGCGTCCCGCCGTTGGCCAGCTCAAGACGGCTAAGGCGACCGTTTTCATCGTCCGTCGGCGCGCTGCCCATAAAATCCTGGCCCAGGACACTGTCGGCATACAGCTGGCAGTTGACCGCGATATACGGCCCGCCGCCCCGCTCGCTCTCATTGTGAATCGCCTGGCTGAGCAGCTCTTTGCCCACCCCCTCTTCACCGCACAGCAGCACCGGGAAAGCGCCACGCGCCGCCTGGCGACCAAAGTGAATCAGCCGCCGGGTTTCCGGGTCGTCCGCCGACATCTGTTCAAAGGTATGGCTCACTTTGCCAAGCTGGCTGGTCATCAGTTGGCGCATCTGCTCGACCGGATGCAGCAGCAGAATAAAGCTGTTGCCCTGCTCTTCGACGATTGGCTTGAGCGTAATTACGGCGTCGACAAACTGATGCTGGCTCTCAAAGGTGACTTCCACATGATTCAGCCCACGCGCGTGCTTAATAGCCCGGCGCAGCAAGGCCGGCAGCGTCACCAGCTCATTGATGTTTTTCCCCTGGCTGGCCTGGGCATCAAGATGCAGCAGTCTCGCGGCCTGCACGTTAAGAAATTGCAAAACTCCCTGCTCATTCCACGCCATCACCCCGTCATCCATACTCTCCAGTAGACCGTACATCTGGTTAAGATGGCGATTCGACTCTGACAACAGGCTGTCGGTGAGCAGTGAGTTACCGACTTCCCGCGCGATAGCCAGGGTCAGGGAGAGATCCGGCGAAGCCTGCTCTTCGGCCAGGCAGCACAGGGAAATGGAACCGAACAGGCGCCCGTGGTTATCAAACACCGGCGTGGAGCTAAACGACCATCCGTGCAGCGCATGTTTAAAATGCTGCTCGCCCGTCGTTTTGACCGGCTGCCCGAGCATGGAGGCCAGAGAGAGCGCGCAGCTGCCGATAATGCTTTCCGCGCAGTAGCTGCCGTCACGAAATCCCAGCGCCGCCAGTTGGTCGAGGGTCTGCGGATCGCCGCAGCGGCTGAGAATACAGGCGGACTCATCAAGGATAAACAGCGCGCAGGGGCGGTTATCCATAAACTCCCAGGCATCTTCCAGCGCCGCCTGGCCAATCGTCAATAGCGCGGTCTTGCGCCGGCAAATCGATTCGAAGGTCAGCCCCTGCGCCTGATGCGGCGTCTGCCAGGTTTCCCGCTGCATAAACTTACTGCAGCGATGCCACGACTGGGTTATCACCAGGGGAAAGCTCTGAGTCTGCGCAGTCATATCCATTTCCGCTGTTACATAAACGACAACCCCTCCGGCGGCGACCGCCAGAGGGGGATAAACGCCCCTTCTCATCAACGAAGCGGGACAGGACCACGATAAATTAACGCGCCAGCCACTGCTGTCCAAGCAGATCGGCGGTCAGAATCGCCGCATGTACGCTCTGCACGCTGACCGGGAACGGCATGTTATGAATGGTTTCCCCTTCCGCACAGGTCGCTTTAGCAACTGCCTGAATTTTCTCATCGATGCCCTCTTTAACGCCCATTTGCGCCAGCGTGACCGGCAGGCCGACGGTATGGCAGAAGTTCAGCACCGTTTCGATCTCTTCCATCGGGCTATTTTGCAGCACCAGCTGCGCCAGGGTACCAAAGGCCACTTTCTCGCCATGGTACAGATGGTGACACTCTTCGAGGATGGTGAAACCGTTGTGAATGGCGTGCGCGGCGGCCAGACCGCTACTTTCAAAGCCGATACCGCTGAGGTAGGTATTCGCTTCAACGATGCGTTCCAGCGCATCGGTCACCACCCCGGCCTGGGCGGCGAGGCGGGCTTTTTCGCCTTCCGCCAGCAGCGTATCATAGCACAGGCGCGCCAGGCTCAACGCCGCCGCCGTCGACTGGCCGCCCGCCATGCTGGTGGCTCTGGCGTCGTAGCAGGCCTTGGCTTCAAACCAGGTTGAAAGCGCATCGCCCATCCCGGCCACCAGCAGGCGCACCGGGGCTTTGGCGATAATCGCCGTATCCATCACCACCATATCCGGGTTTTTCGGGTAAATCAGATACTCTTCAAACTCACCGGCTTCGGTGTAGATAACCGACAGCGCGCTGGTTGGCGCATCGGTGGAGGCGATCGTCGGGATCACCACCACCGGTAGCTTCTGGTAGTAGCCAATGGCTTTCGCCGTATCGAGCGTCTTGCCGCCGCCGATACCCACCACGCCGCGGCAGCCGTGCAGCTTCAGAATGGCGATCAGGCGATTGATCTCAACGTGGCTACACTCGCCGTTGAAGCGCTCCGCATGGCAGCTGATGTTGTGGCTGTGTAAACCTTCCAGCACTTTTTCTCCCGCCAGCTTCATTACGAAGTCATCGGCAATCACGAAAAAGCTGTCCGCCAGGTTTTTGGCGTATTGCCCAAACAGCGTGGATGCATCTGGTCCCTGGAGATATTTGGCTGGAGATTGAATAACTTTTAGCATTCCGTTCACCCTCAAATAAGTGCATGTTTTGACATGATGGGCCCCGGTATTTCCCCGTCCGGCCATGTATTAAAGGCGGGAACGAAAGCGCTACCTGAGCGATGCCATCACTGTAGGGCGAGCCGCGGGCAAAAAAATCTTTCCCCTTTTTGTCCCGATTTGAAACAGCACATAAATTTTATTGTTCCATATTGGAACATGAATTCACATGAAACGGTGGGATTGCGATCTCGATCCGCCCCTTCGACGCAAAAGAAGGCCACTAAGCGGGCGAGCGTCGGCGTTTTTCACCGTCATGGGCGGCAAGAAAGGGCAAAATTATTTCTTTACGCAGGTCTTGCAGGCAGGTGAAGCGAGATGAAATAGCCGCTTTAGCTCGCATTTTTTCATTTCCCGGCGCAAAAGCGTTTCATTTCGGAACAAAAATGAATAATTACGTTTCGTAATGAAACTCCTTTTATCGCAGTTTTTTTCCCCGCTAACTCAGCCAGAATCATTACATCGCCCGATATCGCACATCGTCAGGCGGTACCCCTACACGATGACCGCCTCCATCAGCAGAGAGGCCGCATCGAAACTCCGACGGAGAATAAACAATGAAGAAACTGATTAACCGTGTCGAAGATGTCCTGAGCGAACAACTGGCTGGTCTGGCAAAAGCGCACCCTGAACTGAGGCTGCACCAGGACCCGCTCTACGTTACCCGCGCCGATGCGCCGGTGGCCGGGAAAGTGGCGCTGCTCTCCGGCGGCGGCAGCGGTCATGAGCCGATGCACTGCGGCTATATCGGCCATGGCATGCTCTCCGGGGCCTGCCCGGGGGAAATTTTCACCTCCCCGACGCCGGATAAAATGTTTGAGTGCGCCATGACTATCGACGGCGGCGAAGGCGTGCTGCTGATTATCAAAAACTACACCGGCGATATTCTTAACTTCGAAACCGCCACCGAGCTGCTGCACGAAAGCGGCGTTAAGGTCACCACCGTGGTGGTCGATGACGACGTGGCGGTGAAAGATAGCCTCTACACCGCCGGACGGCGCGGAGTGGCCAATACCGTGCTGATTGAAAAACTGGTGGGCGCGGCCGCCGAACGCGGCGACTCGCTGGAATCCTGCGCCGAACTGGGGCGCAAGCTCAACAACCACGGCCACTCTATCGGCATCGCGCTCGGCGCCTGCACCGTGCCGGCCGCCGGGCAGCCCTCATTCGAACTGCAGGACGATGAGATGGAGTTCGGCGTCGGCATTCACGGCGAACCGGGCATCGACCGCCGCCGCTTCACCTCCCTCGATCGCACCGTTGACGAAATGTTCGATACCCTGCTGGAAAACGGCGCCTATAGCCGCACGCTGCGCCACTGGGACAACGTGAAAGGCGCGTGGCAGGAGGTATCGCAAACCAAGCAGGCGCTGCAAAAAGGCGATCGGGTTATCGCGCTGGTCAACAATCTCGGCGCCACGCCGCTGTCCGAACTCTACGGTGTCTATAACCGTCTGACGCAGCGCTGCGAGGAAACCGGCATCGTTATCGAACGCAATCTTATCGGCAGCTACTGTACCTCTCTGGATATGGTGGGTTTTTCCATCACTCTGTTAAAAGCCGATGACGAGACGCTGGCATTATGGGACGCCCCGGTTCACACCCCGGCGCTGAACTGGGGAAAATAAGGAGCACGACATGTCATTAAGCAGAACGCAAATCGTAGACTGGCTCTATCGCTGCGGCGATATCTTCACAAAAGAGAGCGATTTTTTGACCGGTCTGGACCGGGAAATCGGCGATGCCGACCACGGCCTGAATATGCATCGTGGTTTCAGCAAGGTGGTGGAAAAGCTGCCGTCGATTGCCGATAAAGACATTGGTTTCATTCTTAAAAATACCGGTATGACGCTGCTCTCCAACGTCGGCGGGGCCAGCGGCCCGCTGTTCGGCACCTTCTTTATTCGCGCCGCCCAGGTGACCCAGGCCCATCAGAGCCTGACCCTGGAAGAGCTTTATCAGACCTTCCGCGAAGGCGCGGAAGGGGTGGTGAATCGCGGCAAAGCCGAACCGGGGGATAAAACCATGTGCGACGTCTGGCTGCCGGTGGTGGAATCGCTGCGCCACTCAAGCGAACAGCACCTGTCGATACAAAGCGCCCTTGATGCTGCCTGCGAACAGGCGCAAACCGCCGTCCACGCCACCATCGCCATGCTGGCCCGTAAAGGGCGGGCCAGCTATCTGGGCGAACGCAGCATCGGGCATCAGGATCCGGGCGCAACCTCGGTGATGTTTATGGTTCAGATGCTGGCTGCTGCAGCTAAAGAGTAAGGAAAACGCGATGGTAAACCTGGTTATTGTTTCTCATAGCGCCCGTCTGGGCGAAGGTGTCGGAGAACTGGCCCGGCAGATGTTAATGAACGATGGCTGCAAGCTGGCGATCGCCGCCGGCATTGACGATCCCGCCAGCCCGATCGGCACCGATCCAATTAAGGTAATGGAAGCCATTGAATCCGTCGCCGACGCCGATCATGTGCTGGTGATGATGGATATCGGCAGCGCCCTGCTGAGCGCCGAAACCGCGCTGGATCTGCTCGATCCGGCGATTGCGGCGAAGGTCAGGCTGTGCGCGGCGCCGCTGGTTGAAGGGACGCTGGCGGCGACGGTGAGCGCCGCAGCCGGAGCCGACATCGACAAGGTGATCGAGGACGCCATGAATGCGCTGGAGGCAAAGCGCGTACAGCTCGGGTTACCATCGCAACCGCAGCCCCCTTCGCTGACCGCCGCGCTGGCCGATGACCGCGACGCGCGCTCGGTTTCCGTAGTGATTCAAAACCCTAACGGCCTGCACGTTCGCCCGGCGTCAAAGCTGGTCGCCGCGCTGGCGGGATTCAACGCCGACCTGGTGCTGGAGAAAGAGGGAAAGTGCGTCACGCCGGATAGCCTCAACCAAATCGCCCTGCTTCAGGTGCGCCGGAACGATACCTTAAGGTTGCTGGCCCGCGGCCCGGACGCCGACGCCGCGCTGGCGGCATTCCAGGCGCTGGCGGCGGAGAACTTCGGCGAGCAAACGGAGGCAACGCCCGCTTTGCAGCCCACCCGTGCCGCTCGCGTTCAGGGCCAGGTCGTACTCTACCCTCGGCCTCAGAACAGCGTTACGCGGGAAAAGATCGCCGCCATCGGTCAGCAGCAGCTGCGCCTGAAAGGGGCTATTGATCGGTCGCTGGACGATCTTAGCGCGCTGACGGCCCTGGCGGAGGAGAAATATTCCGCCGACATCGCGGCGATCTTCTCCGGGCATCATACTCTGCTCGATGATCCTGATTTATATACAGCAGCGTGCGAGATCGTGCGCGACGAGCAGTGCAGCGCGGAGTGGGCGTGGCATCAGGTGCTGAGCGATTTAAGCCAACAATATCGCCATCTCGACGATGCCTACCTTCGCGCCCGCTATATTGATATTGAAGATATTTTGCACCGCACGCTGCGTCACCTTAACGAGAGCAGCGAAGCGCTGCCGCAGTTTAGCGCGCCTTCAATCCTCGTTGCCGACGATATCTTTCCCTCTACCGTCGTGCAGCTCGACGCCCGTCAGGTTAAGGGGATCTGTCTGCAGGAGAGCAGCGAGCACGCTCACGGCGCCATTATCGCCCGCCAGGCGGGTATCGCAATGCTTTGCCAGCAGAGCAATGTGCTGACGACGCTGCAAAATGGCGAGACCGTCACCCTTGATATTCCCGGCAAACGCGTGATTCGCGGCTAACCTGCCCCCATCTTTCCGCCCCGGAGGCTGCCTCCTCCGGGAACTCGCTTAACTTTCAGGATCCGTTATGTCTCAATTCTTTTTTAATCAGCGCGCCAACCTCGTCAACGACGTGATTGAAGGAACCATTATCGCCAGCCCGTGGAATAACCTGGCTTGGCTGGAGAGCGATCCCGCCATTCGCGTGGTGGTGCGTCGCGATCTCGACAAAAACAACGTGGCGGTGATCTCCGGCGGCGGTTCCGGCCACGAGCCGGCCCACGCGGGCTTTGTCGGTAAAGGCATGCTGACCGCCGCCGTCTGCGGCGATCTGTTTGCCTCGCCGAGCGTCGATGCGGTGCTGACCGCTATCCAGGCGGTGACTGGCGACGCAGGCTGTCTGCTGATCGTCAAGAACTACACTGGCGATCGTCTGAACTTCGGTCTCGCCGCGGAGAAGGCGCGCCGCATGGGCTATAACGTTGAAATGCTGATCGTTGGCGATGATATTTCGCTGCCGGATAATAAACATCCGCGCGGCATCGCCGGGACAATTCTGGTGCATAAAGTGGCTGGCTACTTCGCCGAACGCGGGCACAATCTGGCGACCGTGCTGCGCGAAGCGCAGTATGCCGCCGGACATACCTTCAGCCTCGGGCTGGCCCTTGCCAGCTGCCATTTGCCGCAGGATGCGGAAGCGGCCCCGCGCCATCATGCGGACCAGGCCGAGTTGGGCATGGGGATCCACGGTGAACCGGGCGCATCGGTCATCGCTACCCAGAACAGCGCGGAAATCGTTACGCTGATGACGGAGAAGCTCAGCGCCGCCCTGCCGGAAACCGGTCGTCTGGCGGTGATGATCAATAATCTCGGCGGCGTATCGGTTGCCGAAATGGCGATTTTGACCCGCGAGCTGGCGCATACGCCGCTGCATCAGCGTATCGACTGGCTGATAGGCCCGGCTTCGCTGGTGACCGCGCTGGATATGAAAGGTTTCTCCCTCACCGCCATCGTGCTGGAAGAGAGTATTGAGAAGGCGCTGCTTTCCGCGGTAGAAACTGCCGGCTGGCAGACGCCGGTGCAGCCGCGCAAAATCAGCGTGATGCCGTCCTCGCTGCGCAGCTCGCGGGTGGAGTTTGCTCCCTCGGAGAATAGCGTGGTTGCGGACTACGTTGAGCGGGTGACCGGCACGCTGTCCGATCTTGAAGCGGACCTCAACGCGCTGGATGCCAAAGTCGGCGACGGCGATACCGGCTCCACCTTCGCCGCCGGCGCGCGCGACATCGCCGACTTGCTACAGCGTCGCCAGCTGCCGTTGGCTAACCTCGCTACGCTATTCGCGCTGATTGGCGAGCGTCTGACCGTGGTGATGGGCGGCTCCAGCGGCGTGCTGATATCGATTTTCTTTACCGCCGCCGGGCAGAAACTGGAACAGGGAGCAAGCGTCGCCGAAGCGCTAAACGCCGGGCTGGCGCAGATGAAGTTTTACGGCGGCGCCGATGAAGGCGATCGGACCATGATTGACGCCCTACAGCCGGCGCTGGCGGCGCTGCAGGCCGAGCCGGATAATCTGCGGGCGGCTTTCGCAGCGGCCCAGGCGGGGGCGGATCGTACGCTTCACGCCAGCAAAGCCAACGCCGGGCGCGCGTCGTATCTCAACAGCGATAGCCTGCGCGGCAATATGGACCCCGGCGCCCATGCGGTGGCGATGGTGTTTAAAGCGCTGACGCAGAGATAATCCCCCTGCTCGCGCTGCGCTTAGCAGGGCTACAGGTTCACCCTCGTCTGCGGGCTGGTCGCCCGGACAGATGCGCAGCATCGCCTCCGGGAAAATCAGCCGCTCTGCTCCCGCGGGCGGCGCAAAGCGCCTGCCCGGGCTACTGGTTCACCTCC
>OKIT01000133.1_pt1 | contig 15153 bp, 14 predicted proteins | sample 1612981 | NCBI WGS metagenome assembly OKIT01 (sample SAMN04436827, study PRJEB24849) | human gut metagenome | biome: human gut; feature: NICU; material: stool | host: Homo sapiens | place: USA: Saint Louis, MO | collected 2011-06-23
TCAACCCGCGGCGCCGAGGACGGCAATGACCGAGGCGGTTTGCACGCCCACGCGGCCCAGAGCGGCGATCAGCGTAAAAGCAATAACGGCATAGCGCACCAGCGCAGAAAGAAAATCGGCAACGGTGGCATCGATATGCCGCGCCCGCATCAGGCGATTCACAGTATTGGAAACAATGCGCGCCACGATCAAGCCGACAATAATAATCGCGAGAGCCGCGACGATGTTGACGGCATAGCTCAGCAGTAATGCCTGATTGCGCACCAGCCATGAACCGGCGTTATTTATGCTATCGACAACGTTCAAATCTTCCATTCAACTTTCCTTATGGATACCCGGACGGGAAATAAAATAACCAAACCTGATAATTGCAAACAGGTTAAGGGTAAACAATAACAGTGCGTTTTGCCAAATTGATCACATTTATTTAGCAAAACTTCATGTTGTTCCAATAATAAAAAAGCCCGCATTTCTGCGGGCTTCCGGGTAAGAAACGAAATTTTCTTACAGAACGTCGATCGCGTTCAGCTCTTTAAATGCCTGCTCCAGACGCGTCACCATGGAAGTCTGTGCAGCGCGCAGCCATACGCGCGGATCGTAGTATTTCTTGTTCGGCTGGTCTTCGCCTTTCGGGTTGCCCAGTTGGCCCTGCAGGTAAGCTTCGTTAGTTTTGTAGTACTGCAGGATACCGTCCCAGGTTGCCCATTGGGTATCGGTATCGATGTTCATTTTGATCACGCCGTAGCTTACGGAGTCTTTGATTTCCTGAGCGGAAGAACCGGAACCACCGTGGAATACGAAGTTCAGGCTGTTGTGCGGCAGGTTGTGTTTCTTAGAAACGTATTCCTGGGAGTCGCGCAGGATAGTCGGGGTCAGTACTACGTTGCCCGGCTTGTAAACGCCGTGTACGTTACCGAAGGAAGCGGCGATAGTGAAACGCGGGCTGATTTTGCTCAGCTCGGTGTACGCGTAATCAACGTCTTCCGGCTGGGTGTACAGCGCAGAAGCATCCATGTGGCTGTTGTCCACGCCGTCTTCTTCGCCGCCGGTGCAGCCCAGTTCGATTTCCAGAGTCATGTCCATTTTGGCCATACGCGCCAGGTACTTAGAACAGATCTCGATGTTTTCGTGCAGGGACTCTTCAGACAGGTCGATCATGTGAGAAGAGAACAGCGGTTTGCCGGTTGCAGCGAAGTGTTTTTCACCAGCGTCCAGCAGACCATCGATCCACGGCAGCAGTTTCTTCGCGCAGTGGTCGGTGTGCAGAATAACCGGAACACCGTAGTGCTCAGCCATCTGATGAACGTGATGCGCGCCAGAGATAGCGCCCAGGATGGCTGCGCCCTGAGGAACGTCAGTTTTCACGCCTTTGCCCGCGATGAACGCAGCGCCGCCGTTAGAGAACTGAACGATAACCGGAGAACGAACTTTTGCAGCTGCTTCCAGAACGGCGTTGATGGAATCAGTACCCACGCAGTTTACCGCTGGCAGAGCAAATTGGTTTTCTTTAGCTACCTGGAACACTTTCTGAACGTCGTCGCCAGTGATGACGCCCGGTTTTACGAAATCAAAAATTTTAGACATGTTACGTAGTCCTGTATCTGTATCTTCGACCGTTGAAGAAGGTTCGCGAGCTTTTACGCGCGCTGAAAAACAGGCGGGTCTCCCCGCCTGAACTGAATTACTGCTTAGCGCGCTCTTCGAGCATGGCTACTGCCGGCAGAACTTTACCTTCCACGAATTCGAGGAATGCGCCGCCGCCGGTGGAGATGTAGGAGATTTTGTCAGCAATGCCGAACAGGTCGATTGCTGCCAGAGTGTCGCCGCCGCCGGCGATAGAGAACGCTTCGCTGTCTGCGATGGCGTTAGCCACGATTTCCGTCCCTTTGCGGAAGTTCGGGAATTCGAACACGCCGACCGGGCCGTTCCACAGGATGGTTTTCGCATTTTTCAGGATTTCAGCCAGTTTCTCTGCGGAAGCATCGCCCAGGTCCAGAATCTGCTCTTCATCTTTAATGTCGTTAACAGATTTCAGGGTGGCGGTTGCGGTTTCAGAGAACTCGGTTGCCACGCGAACGTCAGTCGGAACCGGGATATCGCAGGTCGTCAGCAGGCGTTTAGCTTCGTCAACCAGATCGGCTTCGTACAGGGATTTACCAACGTTGTGGCCCTGAGCGGCAACGAAGGTGTTGGCGATGCCGCCGCCGACGATCAGCTGATCAGCGATTTTAGACAGGGAATCCAGAACGGTCAGCTTAGTGGAAACTTTAGAACCACCCACGATAGCGACCATCGGACGAGCCGGTTCTTTCAGCGCTTTACCCAGAGCGTCCAGCTCAGCGGCCAGCAGCGGACCTGCGCAAGCCACGTCAGCGAATTTGCCGATACCGTGAGTAGACGCCTGCGCGCGGTGAGCGGTACCGAACGCGTCCATGACGAATACATCGCACAGCGCAGCGTATTTTTTCGACAGCGCTTCGTCGTCTTTCTTCTCGCCTTTGTTAAAGCGAACGTTTTCCAGAACCACCAGCTCACCGGCAGCGACTTCTACGCCGTCCAGGTAATCTTTAACCAGACGTACCGGGTTAGACAGTTTGTCTTTCAGGTAGTTAACAACCGGCAGCAGAGAGAATTCTTCGTTGTACTCGCCTTCGGTAGGACGACCCAGATGGGAAGTGACCATCACTTTCGCACCCTGCTTCAGGGCCAGTTCGATGGTCGGCAGAGAAGCACGGATACGCGCGTCGCTGGTTACTTTCCCTTCTTTAACCGGTACGTTCAGATCAGCACGGATAAAAACGCGTTTACCAGCCAGATCCAGATCGGTCATCTTAATTACAGACATGGTGAATCCTCTCGTTGATTCTTGATAAAGTTTTGCAGGCGCCTGCGCGCCTTACCTGAAACCTTGTGCGGCCATCGCTAACGTGGTGTCGAGCATCCGGTTAGCAAAGCCCCATTCGTTATCGCACCAGACCAGCGTTTTGATCAAATGCGCGCCACTTACTCGCGTTTGCGTGCCATCAACAATGGCGCTATGCGGATCGTGGTTGAAATCTATCGAGACTAACGGTAATTCCGTATAGTCAACTATACCATGAAATGCACCCTGTGCTGCTTTTTGCAGCAACTGGTTGACTTCACTTGCTTTTACCGGTTTTTTCACCGTGACGCTAAGGTCGATAGCCGTCACATTAATGGTCGGCACACGCACCGCAATCGCTTCGAAACGATCGTTAAACTGAGGGAAAAAACGCGTAATCCCCGCAGCAAGCTTAGTATCAACCGGGATAATCGACTGACTGGCTGCTCGCGTACGACGCAAATCCGGATGCCAGGAATCAATGACCTGCTGATCGTTCATTGATGAGTGGATCGTCGTTACCGTTCCTGACTCTATGCCGTAGGCATCATCTAATAGTTTAATGACCGGAATAATGCAGTTGGTCGTGCAGGAGGCGTTGGAGACGATACGGTGCTCGGCTCGCAGTTCATCATGATTGACGCCAAAAACAACCGTTGCGTCGAGATCGTTGCCGCCAGGGTGTGAAAAGAGCACCTTCTTCGCGCCAGCCTGAAGATGGGCTTCGCCATGTTCACGGCTGCCGTAAACGCCCGTACAATCAAGCACCACATCCACCGCCAGCTCACGCCATGGCAACACCTCAAGGGAAGACTCATGCAGCAGGCGAATAGCATCATCGCCGACAAACAGCTGCTCTCTCTCCTGGCGAACATCCCAGGCAAAGCGCCCATGGCTGGTGTCATATTTCAACAAATGCGCGATGCCGGCAGCATCCGCCAGTTCATTGATTGCCACCACGGTAATTTCCGCACGACGCCCGGATTCATACAAAGCACGAACCACGTTACGCCCGATGCGACCGAAGCCATTAATCGCAATGCGTATGGTCATAGGTCTCCTGCAAGGCTGTCCATGATAAGAGGTGGCTGACAGAGTAATGCAGCAACGCTCTGAGGGAAACCTTACCTGTCGCAAACTGCGACTGATTGATTAATTGTCGAACATTTAGACGACTGAAACGCTTCAGCTAGAATAAGCCAAACAAGGAATAAAAGGAATGATTGTCCAGCTGGAGAAACCATTTATCTGACTTACATCACACTTTCGCGCTATCTGCTGGGGAATTTATTCCATATTCCAGAATGGCGAATAAGCGTAGCAATATCTTTTCGTTGTCGGGCCGCTAATACTGATTTATATCAGAAACTATACTGAAGAGCGGCGATATTATTACCGTTACGTCCGAGTCTCGGAGTCCCTCTAAAATCATGACAATTCCCCACATTCAGCCCTCTGCGGCACGTTACTATGCGCTTCGCTTACTTCCGGGCGAGGAGGTTTTTTCCCGTCTGCGCGCGTTCGTGCAGCAACACCATATTCAGGACGCCTGGATAGCCGGCTGTACCGGCAGCCTAAGCAACGTAGCGTTACGCTTTGCAGGTCAGGATGAAACCACCTTATTGAACGGAATATATGAGGTGATTTCTCTGAATGGCACGCTGGAATTAACCGGAGAACATCTCCATTTATCCCTGTCCGATCCGCAAGGCGCCATGCTCGGCGGCCATATGATGCCCGGCTGTACCGTCCGCACCACTCTTGAACTGGTGATCGGCGAACTGACCTCCGTGGCGTTTAGCCGTCAGCCGTGCGCGGTGTCCGGCTATGACGAACTGGTCATTTCATCCCGCTAACGCTTCACTTAAACGAGGTCTTCTATGGCGCGTCGCCAATTTTCCAGCCAGTCTCTGGCCCTGATCGTCATTGCTATCGCCATCAATATGGTCGGCGGGCAGCTGATCAGCATGCTGAAATTACCGATTTTTCTCGACTCTATTGGCACCTTAATCAGCGCGGTGCTGTTAGGCCCGGTGGTCGGAATGCTGACTGGCCTACTCACTAACCTGCTGTGGGGGTTGTTGACCGATCCTATCGCCGCCGCCTTCGCTCCGGTGGCGATGGTTATCGGGCTGGTGGCCGGATGGCTGGCGCGGACGGGATGGTTTCGCACCTTACCGAAAGTGGTGGTCAGCGGTATCATCATTACTCTTGCCGTCACGCTTGTCGCCGTGCCTATTCGCACTACGTTGTTTGGCGGCGTCACCGGCAGCGGTGCCGATCTCTTTGTCGCCTGGATGCACTCGGTCGGCCAGAATCTGGTGGAGTCCGTCGCGATTACCGTGCTTGGCGCGAACCTGGTCGATAAAATCCTGACGGCGGTCATCGTCTGGGTACTGTTGCGCCAGCTTCCGCTGCGCACAACGCGCCATTTCCCAACCATGTCTGCTGTACGCTAAATGCATCCCTTTACTTCATTAAGCCTGTGGGCGCTCGCCGCCTGCTCCACGCTCCTGCTCCCCGCGGGTACGCCATTAAGCCTTTATAGCGCGCTAACTTTCATTTGTTTACTGGGAATGAAGGCCACGCGACCACGGGCAAAATACGTACTCTGGCTGATGATCCCTTTAGGGTTAGGCCTGTGGCTGGTGCACGGCGGCTGGTTGAGCGAATGGATCGGTGGACAAGCGCGTGAACCTGAACGTTGGGCCAATGCCGTCACGCTCTGGCTGCGGATCCTGGCCATCGTATCAACATCGCAGCTGTGGATGCACTACGTGCCGGTTTCGCGGTTTATGCGCGCCCTGTTTGCCTCCCGCTTGCCGCCGGGTCTCGCCTATCTGTTTGCCGGCCCGTTGCTGGTTGTCGAGCAACTCAAACGTCAACTGGCGATTATTCATGAGGCCCAGCGCGCACGGGGCGTACCGCTGGATGAGGCCTGGTATCATCGTTTACGCGCGATGCCTGCATTGATTGTGCCGCTTACCCATAATGCGCTCAACGATTTAGCCGTACGCGGTGCGGCGCTGGATATGCGAGGATTTCGCCTGCATCGGACACGCACCACACTGTGGGCGCCGCCGGACAGCCCCTTACAGCGTTGGGCACGCTACGCCATGGTGGTGCTGATGATAGCCGAGACCGGAGTCTGGATATGGTTACATTAGAACAGTTTCGCTATCTTCCAACCCATGCCGCGCGCCCACCTGCCTGCTTCGATTTTCACTACGCCGAGCCCGGTATGGTGGCGATTTTTGGCGATAACGGCAGCGGAAAAAGTACGCTTGCGCAGTTGATGGCGGGCTGGTATCCGGATTTCCTCCCCGGAGAAACTGAAGGTAAAGGAACGTTACTCGGGAACCCTATCGGACAGTTGTCGCTCGTCGAACAGGCGAGCACCATCCAGTTGGTTCAACAATCCCCCTATCTCCAGCTTTCCGGCTGTACCTTCAGCGTCGAAGAAGAGGTCGCTTTTGGACCTGAAAATCTCTGCCTCAGCGAAGACGAGATTATGCGCCGTATTGATGAAGCGCTGACGCTGACAGCGTGCCAGGCGTTACGTCATCGCCACCCGGCGACGCTCTCCGGGGGAGAAACCCAGCGGGTAGTCATTGCCAGCGCGCTCGTCATGCAGCCCAGGATATTGATTCTGGATGAAGCGTTTAGCCGTTTGACAGCGCAGGCAAGCACCATGCTTCTTGAGCGCTTGCAGCACTGGGCGCAGGTGCAGCGTTCCTTGATTATCCTTTTTGAACGAACCCCCTCGCCTTTTCTTGCCTGGTGTCAGCAGGGATGGCGACTGCATGATGGAGCGATTTCCCCGCTATGCTGACGTTAAATCAGGTGACTTATCGCTGGCCCGGCGCGGCGGCAGACTGTTTGCAAAACATCTCGCTAAACCTCTGTGAAAACGAATGGCTGGCGCTCACCGGCGATAACGGCGCGGGGAAATCCACCCTGCTGCGGGTGATGGCCGGACTGCTACCCGCCACGTCCGGTACCGTCAATCTGCTGGATAAACCGATGGCGCATTATAAAAATCGCCATCGCGCCGGTATGCTCGGCGTATTGTTTCAGGAAGCTGAAAATCAAATCTTTCACAGCAGGGTGGCTGAAGAAATCGCCTTCGGGCTGCGGCTACAGAAACGGCCTGCCACAGAAGTTACTCAACGCACCGCGGCAGCGCTGCAGCTTTGCCAGTTAGAGGATGTCGCCGATGCGCATCCGCTGGATTTGCATACCGCCCAGCGCCGCATGGTTGCCGTCGCCTGTCTGGAAGCGATGGCGCCAGCAATTCTGCTGCTCGACGAACCCAGCCGCGATTTTGACCCGCACTGGCTGACGATATTTGAGGAGTGGCTTGCGGTTTGCCGCAAGAGGGGGACCAGCGTAGTGGCTATCAGCCATGACCCGGCTTTTATCCAGCGCCACTTTTCCCGCATGGTGCGCCTGGAAAAGGGCAGACTGCTGAGTATTTCCTGAAAAAGAAACGGGCCGCCTGAGCGACCCGTTTTTTTACGGTGACAATCAAATTCTTTCCCAGCGGCGGTGCTGCGCACCTGTCCGGGCCACCCGACCGTACTGGCCTGTAGCCCGGGCAAGGCGCCGCTTTACCGCGCCGCCCCCGGGAGCGGTGAAAGGACTACAGCAGTGCTTTCGCTTTGGCGACAACGTTATCCACGGTGAAGCCAAACTCTTCAAACAGCAGCTCCGCCGGCGCAGACTCACCGAAAGTGGTCATGCCAACGATCGCGCCGTTCAGGCCCACGTATTTGAACCAGTAGTCGGCGATACCCGCTTCGATAGCTACGCGCGCAGAGACGGCTTTCGGCAGCACGGCTTCACGGTAAGCGGCATCCTGCTTGTCGAACGCGTCGGTGGACGGCATGGAAACCACGCGCGCCTTCACGCCTTCGGCAGTCAATTTTTCGTAAGCGGCAACCGCCAGCTCAACTTCAGAGCCGGTGGCGATGAAGATCAGTTCCGGCTGACCGGCACAATCCTTCAGCACGTAGCCGCCGCGGGCAACGTTCGCCAGCTGCTCTTCAGTACGCTCCTGCTGCGCCAGGTTCTGACGGGACAGAATCAGCGCGGTCGGGCCGTCCTGACGCTCAACGCCATATTTCCACGCGATGGCGGATTCCACCTGGTCGCACGGACGCCATGTGGACATGTTCGGCGTGACGCGCAGGGAAGCCACCTGCTCTACCGGCTGGTGAGTCGGGCCGTCTTCGCCCAGACCGATGGAGTCGTGGGTGTAGACCATTACCTGACGCTGTTTCATCAGCGCGGCCATACGTACCGCGTTACGCGCATACTCGACGAACATCAGGAAGGTAGAGGTGTACGGCAGGAAACCGCCGTGCAGAGCGATACCGTTGGCAATCGCGGTCATACCGAATTCGCGCACGCCGTAGTGGATGTAGTTACCGGCAGTGTCTTCGTTGATCGCTTTAGAACCGGACGACAGGGTCAGGTTACTTGGCGCCAGGTCAGCGGAACCGCCAAGGAACTCAGGCAGCAGCGGGCCGAAGGCTTCAATGGCGTTCTGAGATGCTTTACGGCTGGCGATTTTCGCCGGGTTAGCCTGCAGCTTCGCGATGAACTCGTTCGCTTTCGCATCGAAGTCAGCCGGCATGTCGCCTTTCATACGACGAGTAAACTCGGCGGCTTCCTGCGGGAAGGCTTTGGCGTAGGCGGCAAATTTCTCGTTCCACGCGGACTCTTTCGCCTGGCCGGCTTCTTTGGCATCCCACTGGGCATAGATTTCAGACGGGATTTCAAATGCCGGGTGTTTCCAGCCGAGCGCTTCGCGGGTCAGCGCGATTTCCGCGTCGCCCAGCGGCGCGCCGTGGGAGTCGTGGGTACCGGCTTTGTTCGGCGAACCAAAACCAATAATGGTTTTGCACATCAGCAGGGACGGTTTGTCGGTGACCGCACGCGCTTCTTCTACCGCGCGTTTAATCGAGTCAGCATCGTGGCCGTCAACGCCGCGCACCACGTGCCAGCCGTAGGCTTCAAAACGCTTCGCGGTGTCATCGGTGAACCAACCTTCTACATGACCGTCGATAGAGATGCCGTTGTCGTCATAGAACGCCACCAGCTTGCCAAGCTTCAGGGTACCGGCCAGGGAGCATACCTCGTGAGAGATACCTTCCATCATGCAGCCGTCGCCCATGAACGCGTAGGTGAAGTGGTCAACAATGTCGTGGCCCGGGCGGTTGAACTGCGCCGCCAGAGTTTTCTCCGCGATGGCCATACCAACCGCATTCGCAATACCCTGCCCCAGCGGACCGGTAGTGGTTTCCACGCCCGCGGTGTAGCCGACTTCCGGGTGACCCGGCGTTTTAGAGTGCAGCTGACGGAAGTTCTTCAGCTCTTCAATCGGCAGATCATAACCGGTGAGGTGCAGCAAGCTGTAAATCAGCATGGAACCGTGGCCGTTGGACAGGACAAAACGGTCGCGGTCGGCCCAGGACGGGTTCTGCGGGTTATGATTCAGGAAATCACGCCACAGGACTTCGGCAATGTCAGCCATACCCATCGGGGCACCCGGGTGACCGGATTTGGCTTTCTGTACTGCGTCCATGCTCAGCGCACGAATAGCGTTAGCAAGCTCTTTACGTGAGGACATTTTGACTCCAGATCGGATAATGAAGGCCATGCCCGCAACGACTTGACGACAGCGCGTTTTGGGCTACGCCGGAAAAAAGTGTGAACAATGTAACCTAAGCGGCAAAGCATGTACATGGAGCATCCTTTTGCCGTTTAAGAAATCTCTGGAACACGTTGTGCTACGGCGTAATCCTCTCGCCCGCATTCTCATATAGTATTTATAATTTGCACAGGATACGGCAGGTAGCCATCGCCGTTTTTTCGGATAAATAACCATAAGATTGTGGAAGATAAAAAATGAAAATTCGCTCAGCTCTTCTTGCCCTTGGGATCGCAGCCACGCTTACCGGATGCCAGAACATGGATTCCAACGGCCTGCTTAGCTCCGGCGCGGAGGCTTTCCAGGCTTATTCACTCAGCGACGAGCAGGTAAAAGCCTTAAGCGACAAAGCCTGTCAGGAGATGGATGCGAAAGCGACTATCGCGCCTGCCAGCAGTGAATACAGTAAACGTCTGAGTAAAATCGCCGCTGCGCTGGGGGACAACATCAACGGCCAGCCGGTGAACTACAAGGTGTATCAAACTAAAGACGTTAACGCCTTCGCCATGGCTAACGGCTGCATCCGCGTTTATAGCGGGCTGATGGATTTGATGAATGATAATGAAGTCGAAGCGGTTATCGGCCACGAAATGGGTCACGTTGCGCTGGGCCACGTGAAGAAAGGCATGCAGGTGGCATTAGGCACCAACGCGGTACGCGCGGCGGCGGCCTCCGCGGGCGGCATCGTCGGTAGCCTGTCGCAGTCGCAGCTGGGCGATCTGGGCGAGAAGCTGGTGAACTCGCAGTTCTCTCAGCGTCAGGAGTCTGAAGCGGACGACTACTCGTACGATCTGCTGCGCAAGCGCGGCATTAATCCGGCAGGCCTCGCCACCAGCTTCGAGAAACTGGCAAAGCTGGAAGCCGGACGCCAAAGCTCCATGTTTGATGACCACCCGGCATCGGAAGCACGCGCTCAACATATCCGCGATCGCATGAAGGCCGACGGGATCAAGTAAGCCCCGGCGTACTCTCACTATTTATAGTGAAGAGGAACGCCTTGTGGAGCCTCCCCCCTCTCCCGGTAAGGAGAGGGTTTGGGCCCTCAAGCCGGGCGTTTTCCTCGGAGGCGGCCTGCGGGCTCGCCGTCAGACTAGTACAGCGTCTTCTGCGGCGGGCCGGCAAAGCGCAGCGCGCCTATCTCGCCCATTTTCACCTCCACCACCGCCGGCCCCGGCATCGCTAGCGCTTCGGTCATCACCGCCTGGAAATCCTCCGCCCGATCGACGCTCCACGCCTGCAGACCGATGGCCTGTGCCAGCAGCGTAAAATCTGGCGTATGCAGCTCGTTATAATACTGGCGGCCGCCAAAATACTTATCCTGAATGCCGCGCATCACGCCGTAGCCGCCATCGTTCATAATCAGCAGCGTCACGTTAGCCTTTTCCTGAGCCAGCGTCGCCAGTTCACCGAGGTTCAGGCTCAGGCCACCGTCGCCAACCAGCCCCACCACCTTACGCTGCGGATTGGCAATCGCGGTACCAATAGCCATCGGCAGCCCCATACCAATAGCCCCGGCCAGCGAGTGAATATTCATCAGCGGACCGTGGGCGCGAAACAGGCGACTGCCCCACAGGCTACCGGACACGGTAATATCGCGTACCAGGATGCCGTTCGCCGGCAGCGCCTGCGCGATCGCGTCGCTTAATCTGGCGTAATCGCCGCACTGTTCGCGCAGCCCCTGCTCCGCGATCGCCACCGCTTCTTTTATCTGGCTATCCCAGCGCGCGTCGCCCCATATGCGCCCCTGCGCTCGTTCCGCCAGCGCGCCTAATAATGCGCGGCAGTCCGCCACCAGCGTATTGTCCATCAGGTAGTTACGGCTGGCCGCCGCCGGGTCGATATCAATCTGCACCCGCGGCGCGGGCAGCTCCAGCGTCCACGAACGCGTCTCGTTGCTGCGTAACCGTGAACCGGCGACAAGTGTGAAATCACAGTGTGAAATCAGCGCTTCAACCGACGGCGAATTATGAAATGCGCGCAGGCTGGCGCGGTGACCATCCGGCAGAATGCCGCGGCCGTGGGTACTGGAAATCACCGTCATCCCGGCATCCGCCAGCACCTTCACCGCCTCGCAGCTCTCTAAGGCGCCGCCGCCAAGCCACAGCAGCGGCCGCTTCGCCTGCTTAAGCTGCGCCCACAGCATATCAACCATCGACGATTCCGGCGCCACAGCCGAAGCGTGTTTCAACGGCGCGGTCAGCAGCGAAAGCGGGATTTTGGCGCTCTGAATATCAATCGGAATTTCAACCGAGACCGGGCCACATGGCGGCGTCTGCGCCTCCTGAATCGCTTTATGCAGGAGAGCGACCGCCTGATTGGCGCTACTGATGCGATAAGCGCGCTTTGAGCTGGCCTTCAGGAAAGTCAGCTGATCGCGAGTTTCGTGAATAAACCCGGTATCGGCATCCAGCCAGGCTTTTTCAACCTGGCCGGTGAGGTGCAGCAGCGGCGTGCCGGCGTTCATCGCTTCAACCAGCGCGCCGACGGCGTTGCCCGCCCCGGCGCCAGTGCTGGTCAACGCCACGCCGAGCCCGGAAAAACGCCCGTGGGCGTCAGCCATAGTCACCGATCCCGCCTCCCCGCGCGCCGGGACGAAGCGGATTTTTTCCCGCTGGCCAACGGCATCGGCGATCGGCAGATTGTGAATAGAGATGACGCCATACATGGCTTCAACATGATACTGCTCCAGCGTTCTGGCGATGGCGTCGCCGACGGTTATCATTTCGCTCATTGTTCACCCTTATCTCAATCGCACCAGTGGTTGACGCTATTACCCGTCGCCAGATAAATACTCTTCTGCTGCATCCAGGCCTTCAGACCCTGGATACCTTTTTCGCGGCCCAATCCGCTCTCTTTAAAGCCCCCAAACGGGGTGGAGATAGAGAAAACCTTATAGGTGTTGATCCACACCGTACCGGCCTCCAGCTGTTCGCTCAGGCGCAAGGCGCGGCCGGTATCGCGCGTCCAGCTCCCCGCCGCCCGCCCGAAGACGGAGTCATTGGCCTCGCGGATCAGCGCCGCTTCATCGCTAAAGCGCAACGCCACCAGCACCGGCCCGAAGATCTCTTCCTGACAGACGCGAGCCTGGTTGTTCAGTCCCTCGACGATCGTCGGCTGGAAGTAGCTGCCCGCCGCCAGCGCCGGATCCGCCGGGATCTCGCCGCCGCACAGCACGCTACCGCCTTCGCGCTTCGCCAGTTCGACATACGCCAGCACGCTCTGGCGATGCTTATCGTTAATCAGCGGTCCGACGTGGGTGGCGGCGCTAAACGGATGGCCCACCCGCAGCCCGCGGGTTAATTCCAGCAGCCGGGCCATTAATTGCGGATAGACTTTTTCATGAATGAACAGACGCGATCCGGCGATGCAGGCCTGGCCGCCGGAGCTGAATATGCCGTAGCAGATACCCCGCGCCGCCTGTTCAATATCGGCATCTTCCAGCACGATGGTCGGCGATTTTCCGCCCAGCTCCAGCGACGCCGGGATCAGTTTTTCCGCCGCCACGTGCGCCAGATGTCGTCCGGTAGCGGTACCGCCGGTAAAGGAAATTTTGCGCACCTTAGGATGACGAGCCAGCGCATCGCCAATCACCGAACCTTTGCCCGGCAGCACGCTCAGCAGCCCGGCGGGCAGCCCGGCCTGCTCAAAGATGCGCGCCAGCTCCAGCGCCATCAGCGGCGTCGCTTCCGCCGGCTTGAGGATCACTGCGTTCCCCGCGGCGATGGCCGGCGCAACTTTTTGCATTTCGCTGGCGATGGGCGAGTTCCACGGCGTAATCGCCGCCACCACGCCCAGCGGTTCATAGCGGCTCAGGGTCAGCAGATCCGCCTGACGCGGCGTCGGCAGCTCGCCCTCCAGCAGTTCGCAGGCGGCGGCAAAATAGCGCGCGGTACCCGCCGCGCTCATCACCAGACCTCGCGCTTCCGCCAGCGGTTTACCGTTGTCGCGGCTCTGCTTGCGGGTTAACTCGTCGCTCTGCGCTTCAATCAGATCGGCGACCTTATGCAGGATCTTTGCCCGCTGATGCGGCAGCGTGGCCCGCCACATCGGCTCCCGCCAGGCGCGATCGGCGCAGTCGATCGCCTCCTGCAGATCGTCCAGGCTGGCCGCATATAGCGAAGCGTTAAGCGATCCATCCGCCGGAAAGCGGCTGTGCATCAGGTTGCCGCCGCCGCGCCGCCACTGGCCGCCGATAAAAATGTCTAACTCGTCCATCTCAGCCTCTCTGCGTTATGTCAGTTCGCAGCAGGCGCGTACCGCGCTCAGTGCCGCCAGGGTCGACGTTTTGGGATTGCTGGCGAGCGGCAGGCCGCTCAGCTCCAGGTGAAACTCGCCGAACCCCCCTTCGGCGTGCAGCGTATGGGTGTTGCGTTGCGTCGGCGGATCCACCATCAGCTGCACCCGGGTGGCATCAAGACCAATGCCGCCCAGCGCCACGGTTGCCGCCACGTTGGCGTTCGCCGGAAACAGCCGCGCCGCTTCGCGGGCGCTGCCCTCAAAGAAAATCTGCGTTTCATGTACCGCGCTAAGATCGATCAGCTGCTCGGCATAGCTGCCGCGCCAGCTGGCCGGGCTTTTACGCGACTGATAGGTCACACGCTCAAGGCCGCCCTCTTTCGCCGCCGCCAGGCCATCAATACCGGCTATCGCGCCCGCCAACAGCGTTAGCCTGCCTCCCGCCTGGCGTAGGCGCTGTTCCAGTTCGCTATCCGCCAGCGCGCCGGTGGAAATCACCGCCAGATGCCAGCCGCGGGCCAGCACCGCCTCACCGTACTGCGCCACCGCCTGCTGGCTGGCGCATTCAAGCACCAGATCCGGCGTCTGGTCGCACTGCTGCGGATCGCTTAACGGCGCAACCGCCCCGGCAAACTGCCGACGGATCGCCGCATGGTGCGGCTCGCGCGCCACGATCCAGCCTAACGCCACCTGCGGCGGCAGCCGTTCAATGACCGCCTGCGCCATCGCGCCGTAGCCGATTAACATCACCTTTTTCATCATCTTTCCCTACAGGTGACGGCAAAAGCCGCCGGACACATCCAGCGCCGCGCCGGTGGTAAACGAAGCCAGCGGCGAAGCGAGAAACAGCAGCGCCTGCGCCGGCTCCTGCGGTTTTCCGAGCCGCGCCATCGGGATCCCGCGCTTGCGGGCGATGTCGGCGGTCCACTCTGGCCAGCTCTGGCTCTTATCGCTGCGGTTTGCAAAACGGCGCTGCCACTGTCCGGATTCGACCATGCCCAGCAGAATGGAATTGACGCGAATCCCTTTGCCGATCAGATCCTTCGACAGGGTCAGCGTCATATTCAGCAGCGCGGCGCGGGCAGCGGAGGTGGCGATCATGTGCTCTTCCGGCTGCAGCGCCAGCAGCGAGTTCACGCAGGTAATTGAGGCGATATCCGACCGCTCAAGCTGCGGCTGGAACGCCCTGACCGGATTAATCACGCCGAACAGTTTCAGCTCGGCTTCGTGCAGCCAGGCCTCGCGCGGCGTATCGGCGAAATGGGCGACATAGCCCTGGCCGGCGTTGTTTATCAACATGTCAGCGCCGCCAAAATGGGCTACTACTGCATTTGCAAAG
>OKIT01000140.1_pt1 | contig 14740 bp, 13 predicted proteins | sample 1612981 | NCBI WGS metagenome assembly OKIT01 (sample SAMN04436827, study PRJEB24849) | human gut metagenome | biome: human gut; feature: NICU; material: stool | host: Homo sapiens | place: USA: Saint Louis, MO | collected 2011-06-23
GAGATTATTACCCGTGAAAATAGCAATCCCGAGCGCATCGTCGCCACGCAGGGGCTGAAGAAAAGGACGCAGGGTAACGGAAATTTCGGCGGTTCCGGCGTAGTTCCCCGTATTGCCGCACTCTGCGGAGAATAAGGCGAAGAAAAAGCGACAGGCACCGGGCGATGCCTGTTTTTCCGCTTATTGCGGATTTTTCTCTTTCCAGGCATCCCATGCCGCTTTAATTTCCTGCTTCGCGGCGGCGGCATCGTTAAAGCCGTTCAGCTCCACTTTTTTACGCCCTTCCGGCAGCTGTTTGTAAACGCGGAAGAAAGCCTGCAAACGCTCCTGCTCAATTTTCGGCAGATCGCCGATCGCGTTGATGTCATCGTAGGTTGGGTCGATTTTGCTTGCCGGAACGGCAATGATTTTGTCGTCCTTCTCGCCGCCATCAATCATCTTGAGCACACCAATCGCGCGCAGCTTAATCAGCGTTCCCGGCGCCATCGGCGCGCGGGTGTAAAACACCACGTCCAGCGGATCGCCATCTCCTGCCAGAGATTGGGTCAGCGAGCCGTAGTTAGCCGGATAGGCCACCGGCATCGACTGAAAACGATCGGCGATCAGAAAGCCGGTTTTGGCGTCGGTTTCATATTTGATAATCCCGCCCGCGGGAATTTCGGTCACCGCATAAAACTCTTCAGGATTGTTTTTCGGCTGCGGGAAATCCAGTACGTTCTGCGCCTGAGCGGCAGCGGAAAGCAGAAGGCCTGAGGCAAGGAGTGTTTTTACCAGATGCATTGTATTGTCGCTCTCTCGTTATAAGAAATTGAAATACAGAACGATAGAGGACGCAAATGAAGCGTGCATGACGTAACGATGACGGTAATGTGACGATAATTTCATTAATAAATCTGATTAAAAAAACGGCACGTGAAACTCATCTCAGCCAGGAACTGCTATTATTCCCTTGATTTTGTGATGATTTGAGCTAAACCTTAGCATGCGTAAAAAACAAAATTGTGTTAGTACGCTTATGTTCAATAAGGAGAACAGAATGAAAGCTGCTGTTGTCACGCAAGATCATCAGGTCAATGTTACGGAAAAAACGCTTCGTCCACTGCAACATGGCGAAGCCCTATTAAAAATGGATTGCTGCGGCGTATGCCACACCGACCTGCACGTCAAGAACGGCGATTTTGGCGATAAAACCGGGGTCATCCTTGGCCATGAAGGCGTGGGCGTCGTACAGCAGATCGGTCCTGGCGTGCATTCTCTGAAGCCGGGCGATCGCGCCAGCGTCGCGGGGTTCTTCGAAGGCTGCGGGCATTGTGAATATTGTAACAGCGGCAACGAGACGCTGTGTCGCTCGGTGAAAAACGCCGGCTATACCGTCGATGGCGGTATGGCGGAAGAGTGCATCGTCATGGCCGATTATGCAGTCAAAGTGCCGGACGGGCTGGATTCAGCGGCGGCCAGCAGCATCACCTGCGCGGGCGTGACGACCTATAAAGCGGTAAAAGTCTCCCATATCAAACCCGGCCAGTGGATCGCCATCTATGGCCTCGGCGGCCTCGGCAACCTGGCGCTGCAGTACGCCAAAAACGTGTTTAACGCCAAAGTGATCGCCCTTGACGTTAACGATGAACAGCTGAAGCTGGCCGCGGAAATGGGCGCGGACCTGACCATCAACTCCCGCAGCGAAGACGCGGCCAAAATCATTCACGAGAAAACGGGCGGCGCGCATGCCGCAGTGGTCACCGCCGTCGCTAAAGCGGCGTTCAACTCAGCGGTAGACGCGGTTCGCGCCGGCGGACGCGTGGTGGCGGTAGGCCTGCCCCCGGAAGCGATGAGCCTGGACATTCCGCGTCTGGTCCTCGACGGAATTGAGGTGGTCGGTTCGCTGGTCGGCACCCGTCAGGATCTGACCGAAGCCTTCCAGTTCGCCGCAGAAGGTAAAGTCGTACCGAAAGTCACCCTGCGCCCGCTGGGCGATATCAACGCCATCTTTAAAGAGATGGAACAGGGGCAGATTCGCGGCCGTATGGTCATTGATTTCCGCCGCTAATCGTCGGACCTCTCCCCGCTGCGGGAGAGGTTTCATTTCCCCTTTACACGCATGGCCCCGATGCGCAACCGTACATCATCACCAGCGGAAATAGCGGCACCAGCGGAATCAGGGCGATCTCTCCCAGCGGGCTAATGGTCTGCGTTGTATCGTTAATTGACACCACCACCGGGCTGGCAAGCCGATAAGCGTCATCCAGCTCATTGGGATCAACGGTTGACCAGAAACCGGTCGCTTTAAACAGCACGCCAAGATGCTCGTTGTCCAGTGCCTTCGCTTTATATTGGTTGGTTAATAAAGTTTGTTGGCTGGCATCCAGCCTGCGCTTGTCGAGCACCACCAGATATTCCGCAACAACCTCATGCTGTTTCACGACAAAATTCACCCGTACGCCGGATGCGACCTTATTGAAGCGTTCGTAGAAAGTATTATAACGCTGGTACTCCTGCGGCACCCCTTTACGGAAGAATCGATAGCTGTATTTATTTGAATTGGCAATGATGCCCGACTCAATAGGTTTAACCTTAATAATGGTATCGGTAGAAGGCAAATTGGGTGCACTGGTACAGCCCGCCAGCACCGTCACCGCCAACATCAGTAAATACTTCAGCATCGTTGCTATCCCTTTATTACGCTGACTATCTCTCAGCCATTAAATTATCCATCATGAGTTTCAGCTGAAAGGCATGGAAATACCAGCCCCTAAAAATCGATCCGGGTATAAATGCTTTTTATGCAAATGCTTAGCGCAAATCCTCACTTCCTTTGTTAAAACGCGCGCCCGATGATGACCAAACAATAGATAACAAAGGAATTCACCATGCACACCCGTTTTCGCCTGCCCGCGCTGGCGGCACTTTTTTTAAGCGGCGCCTTTTCCGCGTGGGCCGCCGATGCGCCGGTTAAAGGCGGCACGTTAATTTATCTGGAGCAACAGCCGCATACTAATCTTTATCCGCCGGCCGGCGGGTTCTATCCCAACGGCGGTATCCTGAATCAAATAACCGATAAGCTGACCTGGCAAAATCCCGAAACCCTACAAGTCGAACCCTGGATTGCCGAAAGCTGGAGCGTTAACGCCGATAAAACCGAATATACCTTTAAGATTCGCCCTGGCGTCACCTTCTCGGACGGAACCCCGCTTGACGCCAATGCGGTTGCCAAAAACTTTGATACCTACGGGCTTGGGAATAAAGCGCGCCGCCTGCCGGTTTCCGAGGTGATTAATAATTACGATCGCAGCGAAGTCATCGATCCATTGACGGTAAAATTCTACTTTAAAAAGCCCTCGCCGGGATTTCTGCAGGGCACCGCGACCATCGGCTCCGGACTGGTTTCCCTCAGCACCCTGGCGCGTAATTTTGAAGAGTTGGGGGACGCCCGCCATATTATTGGTTCCGGGCCTTTTACGGTTAAAGATGAAAAACCGGGGCGTGAACTCACGCTGGTCGCGCGTAAAGATTATCAATGGGGGCCAAAAAGCCTCGCCCAGCAGGGACCAGCCAATCTCGACGGCATAACCTATATCGTCACCCCGGAGGATGGGGTGCGTATTGGCGCGCTGCTGGCGGGACAGGCCGATTTTATCCGCCAGGTGCAGGCCTACGATGAGAAGCAGGCCACCGAGGCAGGCTTTAAAATCTATGCCGCTCCGACGCGCGGCGTCAACGATAGCCTGAGCTTCCGCCCGGATAACCCGCTGGTTGCCGACCTGCGCGTGCGCCAGGCGCTGCTGCACGCCACCAACGCGAAACAGGTGGTCGAAACCCTGTTCTCCGCCAACTATCCGCAGGCCACTTCCGTCATCGCCAGCAGCGCGGCCGGATACATAAACCTCAGTGATAAGCTGGCTTTCGATCCGGCCAAAGCGAAACAGCTGCTGGATGAGGCGGGCTGGAAACCGGCCGCCGACGGTATACGGGTAAAGGATGGTCAGCGCCTGGCGTTAACCGTCTATGAATCCCTGCCCCAGCCGCAAAACAAAGAGGTACTCCAGCTTATCGCCCAGCAGTGGCGTCAGGTCGGCGTTGCGCTGGCGGTCAAAGCCGGTGATGCCGGTAGCCGTACGCTGGACAGTCTCGACCCGTTGAAAACGCCGCTCACCGTGTCGGAAGTGGGCCGCGCCGACCCTGACGTGGTGAAAAGCATGTTCTTCCCCATTAACCGCGACGCGCTGCTGCAAAAAGGCGGCTCCAGCGACAAAGTGCAAAGCTTCCGCGACGATAAGCTCAACGCGCTGCTGACCGCGATCTCAGCCGAAGTCGAGCCGCAAAAACGCCTTCAGCTCACCGGCGACGCCCAGCGCTACCTGCTGGATAACGCCTACGTGATCCCGATATTTGAAGAGCCGCAGGTCTTTGCCGGCGCCCCGTGGGTGAAAGGCGTCAGTTTTGAAGCGGTAGGCCGCCCGTCGTTCTACGGCGCGTGGCTGGAAAAGCACTAAGGAGCCCGCGATGAGCCACTATCTTCTGCGGCGCTCCGGCCAGGGACTACTGGTGCTGTGGGCGGCGTTTACTCTCTCCTTCGTCCTGTTACAGGTGCTGCCCGGCGATGCGGTACTGATCAAGTTTCAGAACCCGGATCTGGGACTGAGCCCCGCGCAGATCGCCGAAATGCGCCTCGCCTACGGGGCCGATAGCCCGCTGTGGAAGCAGTATTTCCACACGCTATGGGCCATGCTACGGGGCGATTTTGGCTATTCGCTGCAGGCCGGGCGGCCGGTCAGCGCGCTTATCGCCAGCAACCTGCCGGAGACATTAAGCCTGGCGCTGCCCGCCTTTGCGCTAGCGGTGGCGCTGGCGTTCACCCTCGCCTTCGCCTCACGGCTGCCGGGTTTGCGCTGGCTGAGCAACACGCTGCAATCGCTGCCGGTGCTGTTTATCTCGCTGCCAACGTTTTGGCTCGGGATCGCCCTGATTCAGCTTTTCTCCTTTCAGCTGCGCTGGATCCCGGTGATCAACCCGGGTCCGGTTGAGGGCTTGATTTAGCCCATTATTGCCGTCGCGGTGCCAATTTCCGCCCCGCTGGCGCAAATCCTGATGCGCAGTCTGGATCAGGTCGCCGCGCAGCCATTTGTCGCCGTTGCCCGTGCCAAAGGCCTGAGCGAAACGGGCGTTCTGTGGCGGCACGTTACCGGCAACGCCCTGCTGCCGGTACTCAATATTGCCGGTCTGCTGCTGGGGGAACTGATCGCCGGCGCGCTGATTACCGAAACCGTGTTTGGTCGCGGCGGTCTGGGACTGCTGACGCAGCAGGCCGTCAATAATCAGGATATCGCGGTGCTGCAGGCGGTGGTGATGATCTCTGCCCTCGGTTTCGTACTGATTAACCTGCTGGTCGACCTGCTGATGCCGCTGTTCGACCCGCGCCTGAAAACCGTTATCGGAGGTGCCGTATGAGCCTGGTGGATTACGCAATCGCCGCGCGACGCCGCAGGATAAACTGGCGTACGCTGCGCGTTCAGCCCGGCCTGCTGCTGGCCTGGGCGATAACGATCGTTGCCGCGCTGATGGCGATCGCCCCGCAGCTGTTTACCGCTTATAACCCGCTGGAGGGACTTCCCGGCGCCCAGCGGCTGGCGCCGCAGGCCGGCCACTGGTTGGGCACCGACCAGCTGGGTCGGGATCTGTGGAGCCGCATCGTTTACGGCGCCGTGCATTCCCTCTCCGCCGCGCTGGCGGCGGTGGCGATCGGCCTGTGCATCGGTACCGCGCTGGGCACCCTGGCCGGTGCGCTGGCGGGACGCGTGGAGTCGGCGATCATGCGACTGGTTGACGTGCTGCTGGCGATCCCCGCTTTGTTATTGTCGCTGACGGTCATCATCCTGCTCGGTTTCGGCACCCTTAACGCCGCCGTCGCGGTCGGCGTCGCGGCAATAGCCAGCTTTGCCCGCCTGGCACGAGCGGAAGTGGTTCGCGTGCGCCACAGCGACTTCGTCGAAGCGGCGTACGGCAGCGGCGGCACTTTTTTCGCCGTTTTCTGGCGGCATATTCTGCCCAATTCGCTCACTGCGGTACTGGCTTTTGCCACCCTCCAGTTCGGTCAGGCCATTCTGGCGCTCTCAACCCTGAGTTTTCTCGGCTACGGCACGCCGCCGCCGGTACCGGAGTGGGGGCTGCTGATCGCTGAGGGCCGGAACTATCTCTCCACCGCCTGGTGGCTTACCACCCTTCCCGGCCTTGTGGTGATCGCCGTAGTGCTCGCCGCCAACCGCATCAGCCGTCAATTTAGCGGAGAACGCCCATGAATGTTTTGACCGTCGAGAATCTGCGCATCAGCTATCGTTCGCAGCGCGAATGGCGCGAAGTGGTGCACGACGTCAGTTTTGCGGTAAAACGCGGCGAAATGCTGGCGTTCGTCGGCGAATCCGGTTCGGGTAAAACCACCACCGCGCAGGCGATTATCGGCCTGCTGGCGGATAACGCGCGCCGGGACAGCGGGCGCATCTCGATTAACGGCGAAGATATCAGCGGCTGGTCCGCCAAACGCCTCGACGGCCTTCGCGGCGCGCGGATTAGTCTGGTGCCTCAGGATCCGGGCAACTCCCTGAATCCGGTAAAAACTATCGGCGCTCAGGTGGGCGAAATACTGCGCCTGCATCAGCAAAGCAGCGCCGCAGAGCGTAAAGCGCAGGTGCTGGCGCTACTGGCGAAGGTTGGGCTGAGCCACCCGGAACAGCGCATCGATCAATATCCTCACCAGCTTTCAGGTGGTATGAAGCAGCGGGTGCTGATCGCTATCGCCATCGCCCTGAAACCCGATTTAATCATTGCCGATGAGCCCACCAGCGCCCTCGACGTGACGGTACAAAAACGGATCCTCGACCTGTTGGACACGCTGCGCCGGGAGTCCGGTACGGCGGTGCTGTTCGTCACTCACGATCTGGCGCTGGCGGCGGAACGCGCCGACCGACTGTTGGTCTTTCGCCACGGCGAAATTCAGGAACAGGGCGCGACCGTCGATGTGGTGCGCACGCCGCAGCACGCCTATACCCGCCAGCTGCTCAGCGATCTCCAGGGTTCGACGCTGACCATCCCCCCGGCCAGCGGGCGCGTGCTGGCGACCCCGGCGATCCGCGTAGAGGGCATCAGCAAGCGTTTTTCGCTAGGCCGCGCGCATTTACAGGCGCTGGACGCCGTGAGTTTCGAGGTGAAACGGGGCAGCACCCACGCGCTAGTCGGTGAGTCAGGCTCCGGCAAAACCACCCTTGCGCGGATCCTGCTGGGGTTCGAAAAGGCCGATGTTGGCCATATCGCTATTGACGGTATTGATGCCGGGCATCTCAGCCGCGAGGCGCTCCGCCAGCTGCGGCGTAAAATACAGTTCGTCTACCAGAACCCCTTTGCGTCCCTGGATCCGCGGCAAACGCTGTTTGAGATTATCGAAGAGCCGCTAAAAAACTTTGACCGACTCAACGCCGAGACGAGACGCCAGCGCGTGGAATCGGTCGCCGCCCGCGTGGCGCTCGCGCCGGAGCTGCTGTCGCGTACCGCCCGCGAGCTATCCGGCGGCCAGCGTCAGCGGGTGGCCATCGCCCGCGCGCTTATCCTTGAGCCAACGATCCTGGTGCTGGATGAAGCGACCTCAGCGCTGGACGTCACGGTGCAGGCGCAAATTCTCGCCCTGCTGCAGCAGCTTCAGCAGCAGCTCGGGCTGAGCTATCTGTTTATCACTCACGATTTGGCGACGGTGCGCCGTATCGCCCACAGCGTGACGGTGCTGCGGGCGGGCCAGGTGGTTGAACATGGGGACGTCAGCCGTCTGTTCAGCGCCCCGCAGCATCACTATACCCGCGAGCTTATCGCCGCGATTCCCCACTTTTCATCCCCGAGCAAGGAGGTTGCATGACGCGTAAACGACTGGGCTTTTTCACCCGCCTGCTGGACCACGCCACGCCCAAAGAGCGCTATCGGCTGGCCACCGAGCAAATTCGCCACGCCGAACGCCTTGGGTTCGACAGCGCGTGGATTGCGCAGCACCATTTTCATGAGCACGAAGGCGGCCTGCCATCGCCGCTGGTTTTTCTCGCCCATGCGGCAGCGCACACTGAACGCATCCGTCTGGGAACCGCTATTATCACTCTGCCGATGGAAAACCCCCTACGGGTGGCGGAGGATGCGGCGGTGCTGGATCTGCTCGCCGATGGGCGGCTGGAGGTGGGCTTCGGCTCCGGCGGTACCCCCACCTCGTTTTTACCCTTCGGCCTGACGATCGACCAGCGCAGCGCGGTGTTCGCCGAGCACCTGCATCTGATTCAAAGCGCCTGGCGCGGAGATTCGCTCGCCCATCCGGATAATCATCTTTACCCTCCGGCGCCACAGCTGGCGGAACGTATCTGGATTGCCACATTTTCCGTCGACGGCGCGGTCCGCGCCGCGCAGGCCGGACATGGACTGATGCTCTCGCGAACCCAGCCGCGCCCGTCCGGGCAACCGATGCTGCCGCTGGACGCGATTCAGAATCCGATTATCGACGCCTATCTCGCCGCGCTGCCCGCGGGCGTCGCGCCGCGGATCCTCGCCTCGCGTACCGCTTTCGTCGCCGACAGTCAGGAGTACGCGCTACAGGTCGCCGAACCCGGATTACGCCGGCAGGCAGCCCAACATCGCGCCGCCGGCCATGAAATTATTGGTGACACTGTCACCGAATTTCTACCGCAGCTTGACGCTCACGTTGGCGACCCCTCACACGTCGCCGCCTCGCTGGCGCGGGATAGCGTGCTGCGGCGGGTGACCGATATTTCGTTTCAGGTGCACTCCGTTGAACCGTCGCACCGGGACACGCTGCGTTCCCTTGAGCTGATCGCTCAGCACATTGCCCCTTCAGTTACATAAGGAGTCACCATGACGCTAAGTCAGGATATATTGGCCGAACTGGCAGAGATTGCCCCCGATTCCGCTTTAGCCGCGGCGCGCGCCGTGCGCGAGGCGGCCACCCGCCACGCTCAGGGAAGCTATGAAACCCTGTTTGGACAGCAGGATAACGACTTTCCGCTCGATGAGCGTTTTGCCGTTGCCGCCAGGGTCGCTAAGCTGCATGAGAGCGATGCGCTGGCGGCCCACTATGCCGGTTTTGGTATCGCCGACCCCACATCCCCGCGGCTGGTCCCGGCGCTGGCCTTTGCCCGACTGTTAACCTTTACGCCTGTGGAGGCCACGCCATCGCCGCTGGAGGCGTTAATCCGCGCCGGTTGGACCCTGCGCGGCATCGTCACCCTCGCCCAGCTTATCGCCTTTGTCAGCTTCCAGAGTCGGCTGGTCACCGGGCTGCGCCTGCTTAACGGCAAAAGCATTACTGTCGCACAAACCCCGGTCGCGGCTGGATTCTGGCATACCTCGCCGCAAACCCTCAGCGGTAAGCGCGCGCCAGTGCGATTTACCCGCGACGAACTGCACTGGGAGCCCTGGCTGGCGGCTAAACCGCTGGCGGAGTTTACCCCGGATGAGCAGGCGCTGCTGGCGAAGTTCGGCCATAGCGATTCCCCCTATTTCCGCCTGCTGGCGCGCAACCAGCCGGTACTGGAGCAGCGTACGTTAACCGACAAAGGGATTTTTTATACTCCCGGCGGCCTGCCGCGCGCCGAACGCGAGCTGGCGGCGACGGTGGCGAGCAAAGTTAACGGCTGTATTTATTGCGCGTCGGTGCATGCGCGCAAGGCCGCGCAGCTGGCTAAGGATGAAACGGCGGTAGAAACGCTGCTGGCGGTAACGCCCGGAGAGAACCTGAGCGACGGGCAGACGCCGGGCTGGCAGGCGCAAATCGATTTCGCCGCCGCGATTTCCGTTACCCCGCCCGCCCTGGGCGCCGGACACCTTGCCGCGGTCGAACAGCAGGGCCTGGATACGCTCGCTCAGCTGGATTTACTGCAATCGGCAGCGTTCTTCGCCTGGGCCAACCGTTTAATGTTGACCCTCGGCGAACCCTGGCAGGAGTAAATGAATCAGGCCGGACGCTGCTGATAGCGGGCATAAATCAGCAGCGAACTGAGGGCAAGAAACGAGAGCAGAGCGGCCGGTAAGGCAACGGAACGCCAGCCAAAATCGGCCGTAATCATCATTCCGCCAAACAGCGCGCCGATGGCGCTACCGAGATTAAAGGCTATCTGACCGCCCGCCGCACCCAGCATCTCGCCGCCTTTGGCGTTTTGCAGCAGCAGAATTTGCAGCGGCGCCGACAGGGCGAACAGCGCCGCGCAGCAAATAAACGCCAGGGTTAATGAGGCGGCTTTATGCTCAGCCAGCAGAAAGATCAATAATAAGGTCACCACAATAACGCCATCGGTAACGGCGGCAATACGCAGCGGGCTGAAGCGAACGGAAACTTTACCGCTAAAGAGATTTCCGAGAACCATCCCGAGGCCCACCAGCATCATAATGAATATCATGGCGCTCTCACCGAAACCGGAGACGTTAATCATAAACGGCTTAATATAGCTAAACCATGCGAATACGCCGGCATTGCCGAACATCGTGGCGGCAAAAATTAACCACGGCGCGGGCGATGTTAAAAAACAGAACTGCGAGCGCAGGCGCGCCGTGGATTTATCAAACAGCGTGGGCACCCACCAGGCGATGGATACCAGCACCGCGATATCAAACACCGCAATCGCCAGAAAAGTATAGCGCCAGCTAAACTGATGGCCGAGCCAGGTCCCGGCGGGCACCCCCAGCAAATTGGCGACCGTCATCCCGGCGATCATCCCCGCCACCGCCGCCGTCACCTTTCCTGGCGGGGCGATTTTTGACAGGATAATCGCCCCTACGCCAAAAAATGCGCCGTGCGGAAAGCCGGAGATCAGACGGCCCAACGCCAGCATCGAATAGCTGGAAGATAAAGTGAAGATGGCATTGCCGATAACGCACAGCGCCACGAGAAACAGCATAACCGACTTTAACGAAAAGCGGCTGGAGAACAGCGCCATCACCGGCGCGCCGATCACCACGCCAAAGGCATAATATGAGATCATATTGCCCGCGGCGGGAATAGATATGCCGACATCATGAGCGATTTCAGGTAATACGCCCATAATGCCAAACTCCGCCATCCCGAGACCAAAGGTGCCAAGCGCTAACGAAAAAATAGTCTTTTTCATACAACTAATCACTTGTTATAAAATATACCGGCGGCATTATTGTGCATTATCAAACGGCAGACCAGATAAAAACGCCGGGTGGCATATTTATCCATAAAACGGCGCGGTTATTTCATAAGCTTATTCGCAAGTCGGTTATTAATTGCGCATTATCTCAAGGTACTCATTATTTCGAAGGTCGGATTACCATAAAAGCGATCGCCAGGACATTCTGTGACCAGCGGCTGGATTGCAACTATAAACCGTGTGGCAATGCCGACCCAGGACCACGCTTCCACAAAAGTGCCATCTTTTTCATATCGTTGCTGTTCTCTGGAACCCGTCTCGCAAACCTGCAACAACCAGGGGAGTCGGTATTGTTTTTTAAAGTGATAGGTTGATAATTGAAGCACACCACTTATGGAGGCCATAATGAAACTAAACGATATTGAAAACCTAACCGTCAAAGCCCCTCCACAGAATCCATGTCAGGCATCTGACGATCGCGATGAACAGTACCAGAAGGACAAGGAGTTTATGCAGGCAATGAATGAATTTACTGCTGAAGCCGGCCTGTTATCTGATGACCCCTTCTTTGAGGGACTGTGATGAGCTTACAATTTGATGTTTATCGCAATCCATCGGAGAGAACCAATCAGCTACAGCCATATATTATGGTTATTCAACATGATTATTACTGTGATTTGTCTACCAGACTTACTCTTCCATTAGGCTATAGTACTCGGCTGGCAGGATACTACCACTCCGCGTCTCCACGGATAAATATTAATTTTCAATCTTTAATCCTTAATACACCAGGGATCACCAGTGTAGAAAAGAGCAAATTAAAAAAGAAGCATTTCGTCTGTAATTTAAAAAGTAGCCACGGAGATGTTATTTCAGCCATCGATGCTCTTATTACCAATACCTGACCCGCTCCGGGTTTAACCGGAGCGGGTTTACGACTCAGAACTTATTTCAGCCCTTCGCAGCTCTCTTTCTTCGCTTCCTGACGCTCCACCTCGCGATACCAGCGCGGATGATGCTTCTTCGCCCAGCGGCGACTCACCTTCCCTTCGATCATGCCTTTAATCGATCCCTTTACCCAAAACGCCATATACATATGGATCAGAATCGCATGAATAAGAATAATCGCCGAGGTCGCGTGAATCAGCAGGCTATAGCGAATCACCTGAATCGGGAAATAGTGGGCAAACCAGGGTCGCCAGATAATCACCCCGGTCACCAGCAGCACAAAAATCATGCTCATAATGGTCCAGAACATCATTTTCTGCCCGGCGTTATATTTCCCTACCCGCGCCACTTTATGCTCGTTGCCTTTCAGCACCTCAATAATCCCTTTGAGCCAGGGAATATCCTGCTTATCAGGAATATTGTGGTGGACAAAGCGCACAAACATAAACATCAGGGCCACGAAAATCAGCACCCCGAAGAACGGATGCAGAATACGCCCCATCTGCGGTGTACCGAAGGTTTCGGTCAGCCACTGCAGCGTCGGGAAGAAAAACGAGATCCCCGAGAGCGCCACCAGAAAGAAGCAGATGACTACCGTCCAGTGACAGGCGCGGTCAATAAACTTCGTGCGCACAATCATTTTCGATTTACTCATCGTGCTCCTCCTCTTCGTCACCCGCTTCCTTGTTCGGCCCAATCCCGATGTAGTGATAAATCAGCCCGGCAAAGGTGGCGATAAATCCGACCGCCGAGAGCGGCTTCAGCGCGCCTTTCCACAGGTTGATCGCGGTATCGATCTGCGGCGCTTTCGCCAGGTTATGGTATAGCTCAGGCTGGTCGGCATGATGCAGCACGTACATCACGTGCGTGCCGCCGACGCCCGGCGGGTTATACACCCCGGCATGGGGATAGCCGCGCTTCTTCAGTTTTTCCACGCGCTCGTTAGCCACCTCCAGCATCTCTTTCTTGCTGCCGAAATGAATCGCGCCGGTTGGGCAGGTTTTCACGCAGGCCGGTTCCTGGCCGACGCTGACCCGGTCAACGCACAAGGTGCACTTATAAACCCGGTTATCCTCTTTATTGAGGCGCGGGACGTTAAAGGGACACCCGGCGATGCAGTAGCCGCAGCCGATGCAGTTTTCCTGCTGAAAGTCGACGATGCCGTTGGCGTATTGAATAATCGCCCCGGCGGACGGGCACGCCTTCAGGCAGCCCGGGTCCTCGCAGTGCATACAGCCGTCTTTGCGAATCAGCCACTCCAGCTTGCCGTTCTGCTCGGTTTCGCTAAAACGCATTACCGTCCAGGATTTGGCGCTCAGATCGGCGGGATTGTCATACACGCCGACGCAGTGCCCAACCTCATCGCGAATATCGTTCCACTCGGAACAGGCCACTTGGCAGGCTTTACAGCCTACACAGGAGGAGACATCAATCAGCTTCGCCACTTCCGCCTTAAAATCCCGCGCGCGCGGCGCGGGAGTTATCGGGTTGGTGGCGGAGCGTTTAATAATGTCCTGGGTTTCCATCGCCATTGATTCGCTCCTTACGCTTTCTCGATGTTGACCAGAAACGCCTTATACTCCGGCGTTTGCGAGTTGGAATCCCCCACGTTCGGCGTCAGGGTATTGGCGATGTAACCTTTGCGGGCTACGCCTTCAAAACCCCAGTGCAGCGGGATACCGACGGTTTCCACCTGCTGGCCGTTAACGTTAAGCGTGTGCAGACGACGCGTCACCACCGCCACCGCGCGAATAAAGCCGCGTTTGCTGCTGACCGTCACCCGATCGCCGTTGGCTATCCCCTTCGCTTTCGCCAGGCCTTCGCTGATTTCGACAAACTGTTCCGGCTGCGCGATGGCGTTGAGCAGCGCATGCTTGGTCCAGGTGTGAAAATGCTCGGTCAGGCGATAGGTGGTGCCGACGTAGGGGAATTGCGCCCTCTTGCCTAAACGCAGGGCATCCTCTTCGTACAACCGCACCACCGGGCTGGAGACCACGTTCGGATGCAACGGGTTGGTGCCAAGCGGCGTTTCCATCGGCTCGTAGTGTTCCGGGAACGGGCCTTCCGCCAGCTTATTCAGCGCAAACAGCCGCCCCATCCCTTCTTGCTGCATAATAAACGGCCCGGTATTGCTGCCCGGCGGGGCGTTATTAAAGTCCGGAATATCGTTACCGACCCACTTGCTGCCGTTCCAGCGGATCAGCATCCGCTTCGCATCCCATGGCTTGCCGTTGATATCCGCCGATGCGCGGTTATACAGCACCCGCCGGTTGAGCGGCCACGCCCACGCCCAGCCGAGCGTGTTGCCAAGACCTGACGGATCGGCGTTATCGCGGTTGGCCATCTGGTTGCCCTGCTCGGTCCAGCTGCCGGTATAGATCCAACAGGATGAAGCGGTGCTACCATCATCGCGCAGCAGCGCGAAGCTGTTCAGCAACTGGCCCTTCTTCGCCAGCAGCACACCGTTGGCGTCGTATAGCTCTTCCAGTGCATAGCCGTTGTTCTCTTTGGCGATTTCCTCAGATTCGGGATGATCCGGCTGCTTGTAATTCCAGCCCATCTTCAGCAGCGGCTCGACGCCGTTGCCACCATCGTTGCGATACATCTCTCGCAGACGGTGATAGATCCCGTCAAGGATTTCGCCATCG